>Ga0335069_10001672_pt1 | contig 35459 bp, 33 predicted proteins | sample Lox_Sample_11_FD_206714 | JGI IMG/M metagenome (GOLD analysis project Ga0335069, IMG submission 206714) | Soil microbial communities from Loxahatchee National Wildlife Refuge, Florida, United States - Lox_Sample_1.1 | ecosystem: Environmental > Terrestrial > Soil > Wetlands | place: USA... | reverse complement strand
CCTTCATTACGATCTCAGGCTCGAGCTGAAAGGGGTGCTCAAGAGCTAGGCAGTACCCAAGGGACCGACTCTCGATCCCTCGCTCAAACGCCTCGCCGTCATGGTAGAAGATCATCCGCTGGAATACAAGGATTTCGAGGGTGTGATCCCGCGGGGCAATTACGGTGCGGGAGACGTTATCATCTGGGACAGAGGATCCTATCATCACCCTTCGGACGCGGGAGGGAAAAGAAGCGAGGCGGCACTTGAAGCAGGGTTGAGAAAAGGCGACATGAAGTTCACCCTGCACGGAGAAAAGCTCAAGGGTGAATTCGCACTGGTAAAGACCAGGAAAGACGACAGGTCCTGGTTGCTCATAAAGAAGAAGGATATGTACGCGACTGCGGATGACATTCTCAGAAACGACCGTTCCGTCGCGTCCGGCAGGCCGATTGGACCTATCAAGGCTGACCCCGAGAGAAAGGCGAGACCGGATGTGGCCGGTCCGATCCCTCCTCACAGCGCTATGGAATCGGAATACCTGAAGGACGCACCAAAAAGACCCATGCCGCACCGCATACGACCCATGCTCGCAACCCTCGCCAAGGCGCCGTTCGATCACCCGGACTGGATTTTCGAGGTCAAATGGGACGGATACCGGGCTATCGCCGAGATCCATAAAGAGGGCATCTCACTCTACTCCCGAAACCTTATCTCATTCAACCGAAAATTCCCTGCCGTTATCCAATCTCTCAGAAAACTCGGGTTCGAGGAGGCTGTGTTCGATGGGGAAATCGTCGTAGTCGATAAAAAAGGACGGGCCGATTTTCAGATGTTGCAGGACTACAAAAGAACCGGAAGCGGCTTTTTACTCTACTATGTTTTCGACCTCCTTTATTATGAGGGACATGATCTCACGGGTATGCCGTTAATCTTAAGAAAGGGCCTGCTCACACGTATCCTGCCTTCTTCCCCGACCATAAAATTGAGCGCCCATGTGGCTAACGACGGTATCCTCTTCTTCAATACAGCCAGGCAAAAAGGACTTGAAGGGATTGTGGCCAAGCATGCGCAAAGTCTGTACCGCACGGGCGAGAGGAGCCGCGAGTGGCTTAAGGTAAAGAGCGTGCTCACCCAGGAAGCCGTGATTGCCGGATTCACGGAGCCCACCGAACGCAGAAAGTATTTCGGTGCCCTCGTGCTTGGCGTATTCGAGGGGGCCGATCTTGTTTTCATCGGGCACACGGGAAGCGGATTCAGCGCCGAGACGTTAAAGACGATCCGCCGGAAACTACATCCTCTGATTCGCAAAAAATCTCCCTTCAAGGTAGTGCCCAGGACAAACATGCCGGTCACGTGGGTTAAACCGACACTCGTCTGCGAGGTGGCTTTTCGCGGCATTACCCGTGAGGCCGTCCTGCGACAGCCCGTCTTCTTGCGGCTCCGGGAGGACAAGTCTGTGCGCGAGGTTGTACGCGAAATACCCCAAGGAGGTGACCTGTGAAAATCCATGTCGGTACAAACGGTTACAGCTATAAGGAGTGGATAGGCGCATTCTACCCTGAGAAGATATCTCCCAAAGAGATGCTCAACTTTTACTCACAGCATTTCGACACGGTGGAGATAAACAATACCTTCTATCATATGCCTACCGAAAGTGTCCTCACATCCTGGGCACAGAAGGTACCTCGGGATTTCGTCTTCGCGGTCAAAGCGCCCCGGACTATTACTCATCTCAAGCGATTAAGGGATGTGGGAAAGGAAACAAAGTATCTCTTCAGGATGCTCTCAGTATTGGGCGTGAGACTCGGGCCTGTGCTCTTTCAGTTTCCCGGAAGCTTTCATGCGAACCCAACCGCCCTCAAAGAGTTCCTCACCCTGATTCCGCGCACCATCGCCTGCGCCTTTGAGTTTCGCCATGCATCCTGGCTCGATGCCCAAATTCTTAAGACGCTCACAGAGAGGAATCTAGGCCTCTGTACGGCCGATGCGGAGGAGAATCCGGCCCGTGAGATTGTCAGTACAACGTCGTGGGGGTATCTAAGGCTACGCCGCACAGATTATACGAACGCTGAGCTCTCTGCATGGAAGAAGAAGATCCTGTCTCAGAACTGGGATAAAGCCTTTGTCTTCTTCAAGCACGAGGAGGAAGAGCCGCAAGGACAGGGCCCTGAAACGGCCATCCGTTTCCGCGAGCTCATTGATTCCCAGGGAAAGACGTCGAGACAGAAAACGGGATAAAAGAAGAATATTGCCTTATCACCACCGAGGAAAGAAAGAGTAGTGAAAAGTGCGCGTATGGCGTGCTATACTTATTTAAGAAGAAGTGCCCAAGGTAACCAATGAGGAAGAAGACCTTCACCATGCGTAGCAGCGCAAAACCCAAATGGAAAGAGAGCGGCAAGTCTGTCGAAAAGGTGGTGCAGAAGCTAAAGGCATCGCTCCCGTTAAGCCCTTACAGAGAACAGTCGCTACGCATTCACGGTCTCATCTGTGCCAAGTGTGCGCGCGAGTTCGACTATAGAGACAGGCACTTGCTCACCGTGCACCACAGAGACGGCAACCACAACAACAATCCCCCAGACGGCTCCAACTGGGAAAACCTCTGCGTCTACTGTCACGACTCTGAGCATCAGAAGGGTATGCTGGGCGACTATTTCAGAGAGGGTGAGGAACAATAGAGGCGGTTAAGAACCCCGGTTGAAACAATAATCCAACCGATCGTATCTCATTTCCGACCTGAGCTTGATTCTACGAAAGACTTGAGCCCCTGGCTATGACACGACGAATCACTTCTCCCAGTTCGTCTATCTTGTACGGTTTAGCAATGACATCTTTGAAACCATACTGCGCATATTCGCTCATAATAGGATCGCTGGAATAGCCGCTCGATACGATAGCCCTGGCGTGAGGATCGATTTTCAAGAGTTCTTTGACTGTCTCTTTGCCTCCCATCCCACCCGGCACGGTAAGATCAAGCATCACTGCATCGTAGGCGTGTTCCTGATAAAGCGCAACGGCCTCTTCCCCGTTTTTTGCAAAATCTACCGCATATCCGTGAAGATTTAATATATCGCCTACCAGGTCCCGTATGGAATCCTCATCGTCCATCACGAGTATTCTTGCGCCCGATGGAGGCAACGACTGTTCGAGGTTTCTCTCGGAAGTAAGAATGCCCTGAAAAACGGGGAGGTACACATGAAATGTGGTACCCACGCCCAAAGCCGATTCCACGGCAATGTGACCTCCGTGATTCTTGATAACCGAGTAGGCTATGGCAAGTCCCAGGCCGCTCCCTTTTTGTTTGGTGGTAAAGTAAGGATCAAATATCTTATTGAGGTGGTCTTCCGGAATACCGATCCCCTGGTCAATGATCGATATCTTTACATATCTTCCAGCTTTAAGGTGGGGTGTCGGCGTATCCATGATCGCATTCTCCGCCTGCACCACAATTGTGCCTCCGTTGGGCATGGCCTGAGACCCGTTAATCACGATATGCCCTACTGCCTGGGTGACCTGCCCCTCGTCGATCTCAACAGGCAAAAGATCCGAGGCAAGATCGAACTTACAGACTACGGAGGTGCCGATAAGGGTAAACTGGCAGACATCTTTCAGGAAATCGCCGATGGCAACCACCTTCTTTATGGGTGCCCCGCCCTTCGAAAAGGTGAGGAGTTGCTGCGTCAGGTCCTTTGCCCGCATAATGGCCTGTTCAGCGTTGGTTAGCTTTTCCTGGGCCTTTTCCTGATTCTTGTCCATATACATTCTTGCCAGCGAGACGTTGCCCAGGATCATGGTGAGGATATTATTAAAATCGTGAGCAATGCCTCCGGCAAGGACGCCCAGGGATTCAAGTTTCCCCATCTTCTCCTGTTCCATTTCCGCATCTTTCCGACCTGTAATATCGGTAACAGTCACGATCCTCGTAGAATCATCGATTGGCGCTGACTGGAGAAGAATCTGGACGATGGAACCATCTTTCCTTCTATGTTCTGTTTCACACAAGGGCCCTGCATCCCTCAACCCCCCTACCCTTTCATACTCTGCATCATTGGCGTACAGAAATCGGAGATTCTTGCCCGCAAATTCTTCAAAGGAATATCCAGTCATCCGACACATGGCTTCGTTGACCCATTCGAAGGTCCTGTTCTTCACACGACAAATGCCGATGGGAGAAACAGACAGGATGGCCCTCAACGACCTCTCCGATTCCTCGGTTCTTGCTTCGGCCCGTTTCCTTTCTGTGACGTCATGGATAATGGAATGGAGAAGCTCTAGTCCCCTCAGCCGAAGAGGCCCGCTGTATACCTCCACGTCTCTTACCTCACCGTCCGCCAGACGATGCCGAAAACTGAAGAAATTTTCTTTGTTCAGGTTTGCCTTGTTCATCTCTTCCAGGACAAGATCTTTGGGCAGGATATTGAGGTCAAAGACTGTCATCGTGGACAATCGTTCGTTATCGTATCCGTAAAAACGACACGCGGCAGGGTTGGCATGCACGATGCTGCCCGTCAGTGGATCTATAAGAAGCATTACTACCCCCGTATTCTGAAAAAGAGAGTCGTAAATGGCTTCGCGTTCCCTCACGAGCTTCTGGGACAGACCCTCTTCGTCACCCTCGGGTGATATTTGTTCTTGCGGTTGTTGCTCTTTCTTCAAACCATTACCTCACTATTTGTTTCTTTCCACCGGCGAGAAGTGGCCTTGTCGCACACATGTCGGCCATATCCTCTGCTCACCTCTTTTCCTGTTCGGATAGTCTCCCTGACAGTATCGCGTATTCAAAGCCGTCGAGAAGCGCCATGAATGAGGCCATATTGATGTTCTCCGAAATGGCCACAACGCTCCAGACATTGTTTCCATCAGAAAAAATAATGTTTACCTCCACCTTGGCGGAGGTCCCGGCCTTCGAATCATGGATCCTCGAGGAGAAATCGACAAGCTTGACCCCCTGGATTACAGGGAAAATGGAGGAAAGGGATTTTTTCAACACATTGGCGAGGGCATCCACGGGGCCCACGCCTGTTGATGCCTCATGCATGCGTTGTTTCTCGGTTTCGATAATGACCGTAGCCTCGGGTCTTAGTCCGTCATCTATGAGCCGATATGTCCCCACCGCTTTGAAGGGGCTCTTATATCCCTTCCGAGAGCGAAGAATGTTGAGTTCTTTTGTGGCGTCCGTAATATTAAGAAGCTTCTTCACCTGTTTCTTTCCTCTTCGATAAGCAGTTTATAATCGATACTATCCACAAGCGCTCTCCAGCTCGCCTCGATAATATTCTCCGACACGCCTACGGTCCCCCAGGTATGCTTCCCGTCACTGCTTTCAATGAGCACTCGCGTGCGAGCGCCGGTGCCGTCCTTGGTCGACAGCACCCTGACCTTGTAGTCCACAAGGTCCATTTCCTTGAGCTCGGGGTAGAATTTATGCAGGGCCTTTCTCAGGGCATTGTCGAGGGCATTCACGGGGCCCTTGCCGAGCGCAGCCGTGTGTTCGGTCTTGTCGCCGACTTTGACATGGATTGTCGCTTCCGTAACGGGGTGGGCCCGCTCCTTTTTCTCCACTATGATTCTAAAGCCTACAAGATCGAAATAGCTCTTATGGATACCGAGGTCTTTCTTGATAAGAAGCTCGAGGGAGCCTTCCGCCGCTTCGAACTGATAACCGTGCATCTCCAGAGTCTTGATCTTCTGCACGATATCCTTGACCACCTTTCTGTCTTTGCCCATGTCGATGTTGAACTCTTTGGCCTTGTAGAGAATATTGCTCTCACCCGATAGGTCGGAGATGAGCACCCGCTGCTTGTTGCCCACATATTCGGGCTGTACGTGCTCGTACGTCGCGGCGTTTCTCCGTATGGCACTCACGTGGATGCCACCCTTATGCGCGAAGGCGCTTTCACCCACGTAGGGTCTGTGTTTGTCAGGGATAAAATTCGCCAGTTCGTCGATGAAAAGACTCAACTCGCGAAGCTTCCGGAGTTTTGGTTTCTGTATCCCGCTGTGACCCATCTTGAGGATCACGTTTGGGATGATGGAGCAGAGGTTTGCATTTCCACACCGCTCACCGTAACCATTCACGGTTCCCTGGACCTGCGTGCATCCTGCCTGTACGGCCATGAGCGTATTGGCCACACCAAGCTCGGTATCGTTATGGGTGTGAATACCGAGCGGCGCTCTGAGAGCGGCCTTCACATTGCTCACGATGTCATGCACCTCATAGGGCATACTGCCTCCGTTAGTGTCACACAGAACAATCGTATCTGCCCCGGCGTTGTATGCCGTCTCGATGACGCGCATGGCATATGCCCTGTTCTTCTTGTAACCGTCGAAGAAATGTTCCGCATCGAAAAAGACCTTCTTCGCCATTTGTTTGAGATACGCAATGGTCCTATCAATCATCTCGAGGTTCGTGTCAAGGCCTACCCGCAGGGCGTCTTTTACGTGGAGGTCCCAGCTCTTGCCCACGATCGCGATGTACTCTGTGTGGGCGTTCATGAGGGCCATGATGATCTCATCATTTTGCGGGCTTGACCCGGCTTTCATGGTGCTACTGAAGGCAACAACTTTCGCATTCCTGAGATTCAGCTTCTTGACTTCTTTGAAGTACTGGAGATCTTTCGGGTTTGATCCGGGCCAGCCCCCTTCTATGTAGTGCATGCCAAATTCGTCAAGTTTCTCCGTGATCCGGAGCTTATCGGTCAACGTAAAGGCGATATCTTCCGATTGTGCACCGTCTCGTAACGTGGTGTCGTAGAATTCGACCCTCACGTCTCCTCCTTCACCTCTTCGGCGTCAAGGCCGAAATGCTTGTGAAGCGCCCTTACCGCAAGTTCGCCGTATTTGCTCTCGATTACACAGGATATCTTGATCTCCGATGTGCTGATCAGCTCGATATTAATGCCTTCGTTTGCAAGTATGGTAAACATCTTGGCCGCGATACCCGCGTGGGAACGCATGCCGAGCCCCACGATAGAAACCTTGGCGATATCTTCATCGAGGCCGACTTTCACACTGTCAAGCCCCTTAGCCATCTCTTCAGTAATCTTCAGCGCCTTTTTGGCGTCCGCTTTTACAACGGTGAATGTAATGTCGTTATACTTGTCATGGCTTACGTTCTGGACGATCATATCGACAACGATATTTGCATCGGCGAGCGCACTAAATATCTTTGATGCGATGCCGGGTTTGTCCGGAACCCTGCTCACGGTAATCTTGATTTCGTTCTTGCTGTAGGTAACCCCCGAAACGACAACCTTTTCCATCATGACCTTGTCCTCCTTACACACGAGCGTTCCTTCGCCTTCCATAAGAGATGATTTCACGAGAATCGGCACGTTATACTTCTGAGCAAGCTCCACGGAGCGTATTTGCAAAACCTTGGCCCCAAGGCTCGCCATCTCGAGCATCTCGTCATACGATATTTTTTCTAGTCTTCGCGCCTTTTCGCAGATATTCGGGTCCGTCGTATACACGCCATCCACATCGGTGTAGATCTCGCAAACGTCAGCTTTGAGGGCCGCTGCAAGGGCCACCGCGGTCGTGTCCGATCCTCCCCTGCCGAGCGTCGTGATATGCCCTTGTTCCGTAATACCCTGAAAACCCGGCACCACAACTATTTTCCCCGCCTTGAGCTCAGTAAGAATGTTGTCACTTTCTATGCGGGCTATGCGAGCCGAACCAAAACTCGAATCACTCACGATGGGTATCTGATCTGCCTGCAGAGAAATGGCATCCTGGCCCATCTCTTTGAGGGTAATCGCCAGAAGGGCTGAGGTAACCTGTTCCCCCGTAGAGATCAGCACATCAAGCTCTCTCTCATCGGGAAATTTCGCAACGTCATGGGCAATATTAAGGAGCCTATCCGTCTCCCCTGACATAGCTGACACGACGACAATCACATCCATTCCCCTTTTTTTGTACGCAATGGCTTTGTTCGCCACGTTCCGTATACGCTCAATATCTTTGACTGAAGTTCCGCCGTATTTCTGCACCACAAGCATGCCTGTTTCCTCCAAGACTCAGCTTTCTCTATGGACAGTCAGCGCTCGCCGTATACATACCGCGAGCCAAGCCGCTGCCTTATCGTTTGATCATAACAATTTTTCGTTCATTTTCTCCAGTAATTTCTACCTGGATCTCGATATTGTCGTTCCACGGAAGGCCTTTATCGGCCCATTCCACGACCACAATCCCCGTGTCCAGAAACTCTTCGAGATTAAGATCGTGAACCTCGTCGGCTTCTATTCTGTAGAGATCCACGTGGCAGAGTACGGATGTTCCTTCATAGAGATTCATGATAGCAAAGGAAGGGCTCATCACGTATTCCCAATCGGGTACCCCCATGCCCCGCGCAATACCCTTCACCAGATGGGTTTTTCCGGATCCAAGCTCCCCGTACAGGGCATACACTTCGCCGCGGTTCGCCTGTCTTCCTATGCGATCCCCGATATCGAACGTTTCAGAGGGACTTCTCGATATAAATTCTCTCTTCTCCATTCCGAATTTCCTTCACCGCCCTGCCAATCCCGTGGAGAAGATCGGTTGCGAGAAGGTCCGTATCGCCCCTCTCGTCTGTCCACAGGTCCGCCATGTACCCGTGCAGGTACGCGCCAAGTGTGGCCGACTCTTGAAGCGTGTATCCCTGGGCCGCCAATCCCCCGATAAACCCCGTGAGGATGTCTCCGCTCCCGCCTTTTGCGAGTGCGGCATTTCCGGTAGGATTGATGAATATTTCCTTATCACTCGTGAAGAGGATACTTCGTGCACCCTTCAGAAGGAGGTTTACCCCGTACTTCTGGACGAATTTCACGCCGGCCCCTATCCTGTCTGCGTTCACGGCCTGTGGCGTCGTACCGGTCAGGCGCGCAAACTCTCCGGGATGGGGGGTCAGCACCGCTTCTGCCTTGAGTTTGCTCAAGACTTTGAGATGCCCTTCAAAGGCATTGATGCCGTCTGCATCGATGACAAACGGCTTTTTGGCGTCGACAACAAGTTTTCTCACGATCTCCATAGATTCTCCAAACCGGGAAAGGCCGGGGCCAACCACGATCACATCCTTGTCTTCTAGGAAATCCATGATCTTCCTGTACGAGGAGAGAAGAAAGCATCCCCTGCCTTGATCTTCCACAGGATATGTCATGACCTCGGTGAGCTTCGCTTCCATAATGGCATTGAGGCTCGCCGGTATAGCAAGGGTGACAAGTCCGGCGCCGATCTTCAAAGCGGCAAGGGACGACATGGAGGCAGCACCTGTCTTGCCAACGGACCCGGCGACCACCGCCACATGACCATATGTACCCTTGTGAGACCAAGGAAGCCTCGGACGCAGAAATCCTCTAAGCAGGTTCCCATCCACAACTTGACCGTCTATGCCGAGCTCGCTTTCGGCTAAAGTTGGGATCGAAATATCAATAACGGTGATCCTGCCCGCATGGTCCGCTCCGGGATAAAGAAGGTGTCCCAACTTCGGGTAGCCGTACGTGTAGGTGTGCGTCGCCTTCACGGCCGCCCCGAGGGCAACCCCGCTTCTTCCATCGATACCCGAAGGTATGTCGACAGCGATGACCGGTTTGCCCGAACGGTTAATCTCTTCAATGGTAACCCTTTCTCTGCCTTTGACCTCCTTGGAGAGTCCCGTGCCAAAGATTGCGTCGACCACGATATGGGTGTCCTTCAAACCTTCCTTGACAATCTTCGGACTGCCATCGCACTCAATAATCTCGCCTCCCATTGATGTGTACAAATTCATGTTGAGCGCTGCATCACCGCTCAAATCTTCGCGCCTGCAAAGCAGATAGACTTTGGTTTTGTATTGATCGGCCAGGGCGTATCGGGCGATCACAAACCCATCGCCCCCGTTGTTACCTCTTCCGCACACGACTGCGATATGTCTTTTGTCGGCAAGATATTTTTCTTTCATGAGCCGGTAGGTGTTGCGGCCCGCATTCTCCATGAGTACCGCCGAAGGAATGCCCCAGGTCTTTATAGCATACGCGTCATATCTGGCCATCCGTTCCGGTGAGAGAATCTTCATACCATCATCCTCCTTGAGTGCAGCGCGAAAGACTTTTGATCATATTCGTCTATTATTATAACCTATTACGGTCATATTATCGCTAATTTTATGTCATCCTGGAAATGCCTTAGCTCACGCTCAGTAAACACCACGGCCCCATATTAGCCCCACGCTTCTCTAGATAGCACGTTAAAGAGAATCACATTGACTTGACACAATCGAGGTTGCCATACACCCACAAACTGTGCTCCGCGCAGCATAGTTGCCAAGTGAATACTCTGCGACTATGCTGCGATTGCCGGGGCGGGCCTCGACCGCCGGGTGAGTGGACGGAAGGCGTGAAGCGGGCTTAAGATGCGGCTTCCGAACACCGCTCACCGTTCCCAAAACGGAATCTGATTTTTTTGAATTATTTCTCTTCGTTGATGTTTACCACGGCCACAGCGTATGCATGTTCGTGAGATATGCTGACGTCATCGTAGCGCTTCCCCCGGAAACGGATGAATGGCCGAGCGCCTTCATGACAGACAACAATATCTCTCCACGGGACTCCTCTGCCCAGCGCCTTGATGAATGCCTCTTTGGCGGCGAACTGTCCGGCGAGGGTCTCTTCCATCCTCCGCTTCCCTCTGGCGTAGTTTGCTTCGTCTTTCGAATAGACCCTGTCAAGAAAGCGTTCCCCATATCTCTCTACTATCCTGTGTATCCTTGCTATGTCCACAATATCGACGCCGATCATTGTCACGTCTTCATGAGCGCGATCATGTCTATCACTGCCCGGTCAAGACCCACGAAGACCGCCCGCGCTATAATACTGTGGCCGATACTCAATTCGTCAATCTCCTGAATGGCCGCCACCTCTTTCACGTTATGGTAATTAAGACCGTGACCCGCGTTGACACCGAGCCCCAACTCCTTTCCACGTACGGCCACATTCACGATTTTTTTTAGTTCACCTTGTTTCGCCCTTTCCGATTGGGCATCGCTAAATGCCCCCGTATGAATCTCTATCATATCGGCATGAATCCTGTGGGCCATCTCGATCTGGGTCTGCACGGGATCGATAAAGAGACTTACCTGAATACCCTTGCCTTTGACTTTTTCAACGACCCTTGCTAAACGATCAGAAAGCTTTACCACGTCAAGCCCGCCTTCGGTCGTCAGCTCTTTTCTCTTCTCCGGCACGAGTGTGACCATGTCCGGCTTTATATCACAGGCAATGGCCACTATCTCCGGTGCCGCTGCCATCTCAAGATTCAGCTTTGTCTTGATCACATCCTTTAGTATGGCCACATCCCTGTCTTTAATGTGTCTTCGGTCTTCTCTTAAGTGTACGATGATACCCGAGGCACCTGCCATCTCGGCAGTTAAGGCCGCGTGTACCGGATCGGGATAATTAGTGCCTCGAGCCTCTCTTAATGTGGCCACGTGATCGATATTTACCATCAGGTCCGCCATCCTATTCCTCCGAAAGGTATTGTCTTGCTACGTCGGATATCTCTGCCGCGTAAGTATTGACGATCTCGCGGTCCACGCCTTCCACCATGACCCGAAGGAGCTTCTCGGTGCCCGAATATCGCACCACGACCCTTCCGGAATCTCCAAGCGCTTTGGTGATCTTTGAAATGGTATCGGCAAGAGGAGGGCATTGATCGATGGGCTTTTTTTCACGGACTTTCACGTTGTGCTCCACCTGGGGATATTCTATGAAACTACGGCTCAGCTCCCCCAGCGTCTTTTCCTTTTCGATAATCACATTGAGCATCCTGAGGGCCGTCACCATGCCGTCTCCCGTTGTGTTGTGGTCGAGGAAGACCACGTGACCCGATTTTTCTCCGCCGAAATTGAGTCCCTGTTTGAGTAAAGTTTCGAGCACATAGCGATCTCCCACATTAGCCCTGAGAAGGTTGATCCCCTGTTCCTTCAGACAGACTTCGAGACCCATATTGCTCGCAATGGTGGCAACCACTGTGTTCTTGTTGAGTCGGCTTTGCTCCTTCAGATGTGTGCCGAGGATCGTCATAACCGCGTCGCCGTCAACCACACCGCCCTTCTCGTCAACGAATATCACCCTGTCGGCATCGCCGTCAAAGGCGATACCGATGTGGGCGTCGTGCTCCACCACAAGTTCCTGCAAATACTCCGGATACAGGGAGCCACACTTCCGGTTGATGTTTTCGCCGTCCGGGTCAACGCCGCAGGTCACCACATGGGCGCCGAGTTCTTCAAACACGCTGGGCGCCACCTTATATGCAGCACCGTTGGCGCAATCGACCACAATGCGCAGGCCGTCAAGGGAGTACTTCTGGGGGAATATGTTCTTGAGGAAGACGATATAGCGTCCGATGGCGTCTTCGATTCTGTGGGCCTTGCCGATCTCATTTGCCACGGGCCTCAAGGCATCGAGGGAATCATCGAAAATCAGTTGTTCGATTTCGCTCTCCAAATCGTCGGGGAGCTTGAAACCGTCTCCCGAAAATATCTTGATGCCGTTGTCCTGATAAGGGTTGTGGGAGGCTGATATTACAATACCGGCGTCCGCCCTCATGCTGCTCGTAATGAAGGCAATCCCCGGTGTGGGTAGTGGTCCTACAATCCACACGTCAAGGCCCATTGAACAAACGCCTGAAGCGATGGCGGTCTCCAGCATATACCCTGAAAGCCGCGTGTCTTTTCCCACGACAATCCTGCCTCTGCCGTGACGTTCTTTGAATACGTGCGAAACCGCCCGGCCGAGCTTCAAGGCTATCTCCGAGGTCATCGGATACGCATTCGCTATGCCTCTGATTCCGTCAGTTCCGAAAAGCTTCCTTTCCATGATGCCTCCTCAGAATAACCCTCACCGTATCCGGCGCTATCTTGCTGCGCACCAATCCTTCCGTATCGAGCGTGACGGAAATAACCTCCTGGTCCTGCTTCAGGGCACCGCCCACTGGATTCGTTTCGATGACAGTCTTTCCTTCCAGTATCCTTGCCGGGCCGGAAATGCTCACGTACTGTGGACTCCACGACGCTACATCGTACTTGCCGGCCCATTTTTTTTCCAATTTTACCACGGTTCTCAGTTTCTTTTGGATGATCCGGTCGAGATCGACCTTGATTGCGCTCGGCTTGATCTCATCTATTTGCACGCCCTTAGGTATCTGTATGTTGCCCCTCGTTATGTTGAAAATATTCTCACCGTCTCGCGCCTCTGAGCCATTGATCAAGACCTTTGCATCGTTGTCCCTCACGTCCTTGAGGATCGACACGCGTCCGCTGAGCGTCACGTCGATCTTCTCAGTATCGATCTTCATGATCACAAATTCTCTACTCAAACCGCTTATTGAAACCGGGACGGTGATCTCTTTTTTCATCTCGCCGATGAGATAAACCGTGATCCACAACATAATTGCAAGAATAATAGAGAGAAGCTTGAGCTTCCAATTATCGAGAATATATTTCTTCAGGGTCTTCATAGCTAATATCTCAACGGAGAAGTTCTCTCAGCACCTTCTTCAACTCATCTCCACTCACATTGGGAAATATCTCACCCCGATAGGTGTAAGAGACCACGCCCCTCTCCTCAGACACGATGAGGGCAACGGCGTCCGTGACCTCGGTTATGCCCATACCCGCCCTGTGTCGCGTGCCAAAACTCTTGTCCACTTCATCATTCGAAGTCAGCGGGAGCACACAGCCCGCGGCCTTAATTCTTCCTTCCCTGATTATCATGGCCCCATCGTGAATGGGCGATCCATGCTGAAAAACGCTCACGATTAACTCCGTATTGACCTCGGCATCGAAACGCACGCCCACCTCCATAAACTCTTCCAGTCCGACCTCCCGCTCAATCACAATCAAGGAGCCTGTTCTTCTCTTTGCCATGACGACGCAGGCATTTACCAGTTCATCGTAAAAGAGCGTCTCCTGGACATAGGTAATCTTCTTGAAAAAGGGACTTCTCCCGAGGGCGAGCAACAACCTTCGTATGTCATCCTGGAATATGACCACGATGACGAATATGATGGAACTGACAAAACTGTTGAAGATCCATCCGATGGTAAAGAGGCCGAACTGCTTGGCCAGGGCGAAGACGAACATGACAATGACGAGGCCCAGAATGAGCTGTATTGCCCTGGTGCCTTTTATCAAGAGAAACGTCCGGTAAATGATGAACGAGACGATCAGTATATCGATGACGTCTCTCAGTATATCTGTTGCATCTTGCCATCCGGCAACCGGCGTCATGACGTCATCACCGCCTCAACGATTTGAAGTACCTCTCTCGTCTTTTTCACATCGTGCACGCGAACGATATCGGCCCCGTTCATAAGCGACACAGCCACGGCCGCGAGCGTGCCGTAAGCCCTCATGTCCACAGGAGCGCCGGTTACGGCGCCGATGAAGCTCTTCATGGAGGCGCCTACAAGCACCGGCCTGCCGAGTTTCTTGAATTCGCCGAGCCTTTTGAGAATTCTCAGATTATCCTCTACCCTCTTCCCGAACCCGATGCCCGGATCAAGGATGATATGTTCCTCTCTGACGCCCGATTTTGTTGCCGTCTCAATCTGCCGGGCAAAAAAATCATTTATCTCGAAAACAACGTCGTCGTAATGAGGGTCCTTTTGCATGTCCTTGGGCGTCCCTTTAATATGCATGATCACCACGTAAGCCCCGAGCCTACCCGCCAGCAGGGCCATATCCGCGTCGAAGGTAAGGCCGCTTATGTCGTTGATCATATCGGCGCCCGCGCGACAGGCCTCACGGGCGACCTCCGATTTGTACGTATCGACAGAAATAAAAACATCGGAGTGTTCGCGAATTTTCCCGATTACCGGAACAACTCGCGCCAACTCTTCTTCAACGCTCACCGAATCCGCGTTGGGTCTTGTCGATTCCCCTCCCACATCAATGATATCCGCTCCGTCTGAGATCAAGGCAAGGGCTTGTTCAACCGCCCTGTTTTCACTGTCATATCGGCCGCCGTCAAAGAAGGAGTCGGGTGTCACATTGAGAATGCCCATGATGAGGGGTCTATTGTTGCTCGGGAGCTCCCTTGCCATCAGTACTTTCCTTGATAATCGTATCGATTTCCTGTCCGTCAAGAGTTTCTTTTTCTAAAAGCGCGTTGGCGATAGCATGGAGGGAATCTATATTACTCGACAGCAGCCCCTTTGCCCTTTCATAGCAGCCATGGACGAGATTTTTGAGCTCCCCGTCTATATCCTCAGCGGTCCTTTCACTGAAATCTCGGTGTTTGGCGATCTCCCTTCCGAGGAACACGTGCTCTTCGTCCTTTCCATAATTGAGAGGCCCGAGTCTGTCGCTCATACCCCATTCACAGATCATCTTGCGCGCGAGTTTTGTGGCCCGCTCGATGTCATTTCCCGCTCCGGTTGTCTCATGCGTCAGGACAAGCTGTTCGGCGGCTCTACCCCCAAGCAAAATAGCGATACTGTTCACAAGATATTCCTTGGAATAATTGTGACGTTCATCGATCGGAAGCTGCTGGGTTAGACCGAGGGCCCTGCCCCTGGGGATAATAGTAACCTTGTGGATGGGGTCCGATCCGGGGATCAGTTTTGCCACAAGGGCGTGACCGGCCTCATGATAAGCCGTGTTTTTCCGTTCCTCAAGGGAGATGATCATGCTTCTGCGCTCGACCCCCATGAGAACCTTGTCTTTGGCGTGCTCGAAGTCGTTCATCTCGATGGCGACTTTACCCCGTCTCGCGGCAATAAGCGCCGCTTCATTCACGAGGTTCTCCAGGTCGGCGCCCGAAAACCCCGGGGTTCCTCGAGCAATAATCGACATGTCAACCCCTTCTTCGACCACCGTTTTCCGGGCATGGACCTTCAGGATCTCTTCGCGTCCCTTCACGTCGGGGATGGATACTACGATCTGCCTGTCAAACCTGCCCGGCCGAAGCAGGGCCGGATCAAGAACATCGGGTCTGTTCGTCGCCGACATGACGATGACCCCTTCGTTGGACTCAAAACCATCCATCTCTACGAGAAGCTGATTCAAGGTCTGCTCTCGCTCGTCGTGACCGCCGCCGAGTCCCGCGCCCCGGTGTCTACCTACGGCATCTATTTCGTCAATAAAAATGATGCAGGGCGCGTTCTTTTTGCCCTGCGTAAAGAGATCTCTCACCCGCGATGCGCCGACGCCCACAAACATTTCAACAAAATCAGAACCGCTGATGCTGAAAAAAGGCACGTTCGCCTCGCCGGCGATTGCCCGCGCGAGAAGTGTTTTGCCTGTGCCCGGCGGGCCCACGAGCAGAACACCTTTGGGTATGCGTCCGCCAAGTTTGGTGAACTTTTTCGGGTCGATAAGAAATTCGATGATCTCCTGAAGCTCCTCTTTTGCCTCATCGATACCTGCCACATCACGAAACGTAACCTTATTGTCCTTTCCGGTGAAGAGTCGCGCCTTGCTTTTGCCGAAAGACATGGCCTTACCGCCGCCAGCCTGCATCTGACGCATGAAGAAAATCCACACGCCGATGAGCAGAATGATGGGCACCCAGGATACGAGTATAGACTGCCAGAGTCCGGTTTCCTCGTCGGGTTTTGCGTTTATTTTAACGTTATGTTCCCTGAGCATCTTCATAAGTTCAGGGTCTTCGGGCGCGTAACTCTTGAAATCCTTGCCTTCCTTATAGGTGCCGATGATATTTCGCCCCTGGATCGTGATGGACGATATTTTATCCGCCTGGACCGCGTTGACGAAGTCACTGAAGATCACGTTCTCATATTCTTTCTTGGAAACAGGAAAGACTTTGAAGATAAAAAAACCCAGAAGGATGAGGAGCAGGATAATAAAGATATTTCTATTCTGCGGAGGTTGATTTGTCGTTCTTTGCGCCACAGGTTACTGTACCACATGTCTGCCGCATTTATCAATTCTTTTGCGGCCTTTGGCCCTTGAGAAGGCATGTTCCGGCCTAAGACCCGGGCCGTTTTTCGTTGCAATTCGCCCCCTCATATGAGATAAAAGACGTTGAATGAAACTTACAGGGGAGATTGCCGGAGGCATAGCGACCGGTCCCAAGCGGATCCTGGGCCTCGTTGCATCGCCTCGTAAGTCAGGAAACTGTGAACTCTTCATCAAAGAGATGTCGAGACATGTGGGGGAAGAGCATACCTTGAAGCTGATACGGCTCACGACCCTCAATATCGAGCCTTGCATGGCATGCTACGGCTGTATCATGGATGAGCCCTGTCCGAACAAGGACGACATGAAGTTTTTGCTTGATGAAATCGTGCATGCCGACGCCGTCATGATCGCCGCTCCCGTCTATTATCTCGGTTCGAACGGAATCATTAAGAATATCCTCGACAGGGGTTTCCTTTTCTATACTGTGCTCCGTGAGACCTACGCCAAACCATGTATTCTCGTCAATTTTTACGGGATTAAAGACAGGATCGGGATGGCCCCCCAAATGCTCAGGGCCTTCGCGACTTTTCTGGGTCTCGATATTAAGGCAAGCGTGAATATCAGGGCTGCCCTGCCCGGGGAGGCGGTCATGATTCAATCGAATATAAAGCGCGCGAAGAAACTCGGCGGGTCGCTCTTCTTACCGACAAAAAGGTCGATAAGCAAAGAGGGCTGTCCTTTTTGCGGATGTGAGATCGTCCGTCTGGGCAAGAACGCGGTCATCTGTACGCTCTGTCATGGGCGCTTCAAGATAGACCGGAAAGGAAGCTTCGTGAAGCTAAAGGATGGCGGCATGCTCGGACCTCCCGACCACATGCTTCTCCACAAGGCCTGGTTGAGAAGTATGAAAGCGAAGTTCCTCGCCAAACGAAAACAAACCATTCAAACGATCCTTCGATATAAGGATGTGGGGGAGTGGGTCTCACCCCGCAAGCCCGAATAAGGCAAATCCGTAAATCAAAATGCGTGTGTGTTTAAAACAATCGAAGTCATATCTTTTCTGGACGGCATAGTTAGTGTAGATTCCGCGATTGCCGGAGCGTACCGGAATCGCGAAGGACAGCTAACGGCGATTAATGGGTCAAACCTTGTAAGCTGCGCTTGCGCTGCGAACAGTCATTGTATGGTTCAGATGCAATAACCGCGGACTTAAGCAACGTAGCTTAAGGACCGCGGGTGGAATGGAGACAGGCTTGAAGTGGAAAGATGAATATGCGATGGGCTGTTGTGGCTCGCTGGCCGAAGACTATACTGAATGTATGTCTGATGGCGCGAGGCGCGGCAGGACGCGCAGAGGCGCTTTTCCGAACAAGCCTGTCTCCAGGCACACAGCATACATAGATCTTGATCTTTGAAGTCTCGCCAGACGCCGCGGATGCAATTTCCGAACGTGCGGTGGTACAGATATTAAGCGTACTTTAGACGCTCGGCGCCCCAGCGTTAGAAAAGCTCTAACTGCTTGCCTTCCTGTTTTTTACGCCTGTCGGGCATAATCCTTGCGTCAATATATTCTTCGGGAATCTCATTGAGAAAAGGCGATGGTGATCTCACGTCTTTCTTGCCGAAGATCGTCCTGCTTCGCGCGTACGTGAGGAACAGTTCGTCTTTGGCTCTCGTCATGCCCACATAGAATAACCTTCGTTCCTCCTCCACATCATCACAGAAGCCGTTCATCTCATACGGCAAAAGCCCCTTTTCCACCCCCGTAATGAAGACGGTCCTGAATTCAAGCCCCTTGCCCATGTGCATCGTCATGAGTGTGACCGCGTCGGCCCTGGGATCAAAATCATCCGGAGGCGTAAGCAGGGTCAATTCATTAACAAAATTGACGGGTGTCTTACCCGTATGCGTCATATCATAGAATTCGGCGCACTCTTTGATATACTCGCCGGTGTCATCACCTTCGATCATCGGCCCTTCATCGAGAACCTTTCTCACGAGCGCTGTAGCTGAGATCAACTCGCCAGAGGCCCTGTCATCCGTCCGGGCCACGTAGTCCTTGAGCCGCGAGATAATATCGGTCATGCTTCTTTTTCTGTCCGTAAGTCTCGCGCCTATCACCTGATATGGGATGCCCGAATCGTTAAACGCTTCCTCAATAGCCGCGGCCCGGGCGTTTGTCCTGTACATAATCGCGAAATCGGCAAACCCGTATGACCCATCACCAAGGTCGCGGGCCGGATTCGTGCTCCGGAGGCTGTGGTGGCTCGTACCCCCCAACCGCGCCTCTATCTCGCGAACGATGAACTCCCCCTCTGCCCTCTCGTCTGGCAGGGACATGAGGGCGATGCGGCTTCCCGTCTCCCTGAGAGGGTTGATCTGTCTATCGATACGACGCCTGTTGTTTCTTACGACCGTAATTGACGCCCCCACAATCGTAGCCGTGGAGCGGTAATTATCGGTGAACATTATCTGCTTAGCATTTACAAAATCTTCTTCAAAATTGAGAAAGTTTGTCACATCGGCGCCCCTGAATGCGTATATGGCCTGATCCGGATCGCCGATTGCGTGCACCCATGCTCCCCGCTCGGATAGAAGCTTGATCAACCGATGCTCAGCGGGGTTTATGTCCTGGTATTCGTCAACAATGATGTATTTGAAAGCGCCGCCGCATATATCGGAGGTCGACCTCTCCGTAAGCAACGCGATTGGCTTGACGATAAGGTCGTCAAAATCGAGTGCGTGTTCTTGAGCCAGGGCACTGTCGTAACGATCGACCATGCCTAAGATCTCGTCGTCAGTCTTTTCGATGCCGTTCTTCACCTTCGATATACGTTCGGCCATGGTTCTCGATGCGGGAAGCGACATGTCAAAAGTCTTTTTGATGAGCGCTTCTTGTTCACCTCTTGCGTAGATCAGGAAATCACTCGATGCGTGATACCTTAAGATTTTCAATCCGAGCATGTGGAGCGTGCCGATGAAGACGCCGTGCGCAGCCGTTCCCAGAAAGGTCTCGGTCCTCTCGCGCATTTCCCTTGCCGCCCGATTGGTAAACGTGACCGCCACGATCTGGTCGGGGCTTACACCCATATGGATGAGCCTGGCGATCATTCTGATGATGGTCAAGGTCTTGCCCGCGCCTGGTCCCGCGACCACAAGGAGGTGGCCCTGGCTGGCCGTAACGGCCTCTCTCTGTGCCATGTTCAAACCGTTGAAGATCAGTTCAGCACTTATCACCGGATTGCCCTCATGAACGTTCGTGTGTACTGCTATTATTTGGGCAAAACTCTACCTTCAATTCTTCATGGAATCAAGGAATAATCCCAAATTTGTCATTTGAGCAGCGTGTCGGGTTTGTCCAGGCAGACCCTCGTGAGACAGAAAAGCTCGGTCTTTTGCCACAGGCAAAAGTTCCGAAGTCGAACGGGAGCGAATGGAACCGCTTAAGTGAATGAGCGTGTCTGTGGAGGACATCCCGACACGCATGCTCCGACATGCACGCCCGTCCGATGGAAAATCCTTAATAATAGAGCAACGTATCAGTAGTTCGTCAAATATGTGACGAACATCGGCACGTTATTTTCTCCAACTTCAAAGCCGCTCTTCTGAAAGAATTCCATGGCCTCATCATACGCGATGACCATTTTTCGCGCATAGTCCTTGTATTCGTGGAGCATGGTTTGGACGAGTTCTTTTCCGATACCTTTCTTCTGGTAATCAGGATGAACGATCAGGTAGAGGAAAAAGACATTCATGATACCATCGGCCAGTGCGTTCATGAGACCCACAAGCCTGTCGCCATCCCAGGCCGTGACAACCCGGTGGGAACCCTTGAGCGCCGTTTCAAGCTTATCGGGGTAGTTTCCCGAATCCCACTTGTTCGAGAGAAAAAGGTCCTGCAATTTCTTTCTGTCTACATCTTTCGTGAAACGATATTCGATTGCCATGGTTTCCTCCTTGTTCAAAGGATTTGACCCTGCGGTTATGACAGGCTATTATGATTCTAATTGCAATCCACCGGATGTCAAGAGGTCCTTACTGAACCATGGGGGAAGCGGCCTCGACGACTTTGATCTCTCCGAAATTCTGTTCGTACACCTCGATGTTCTCCTGCAGGGCCTTTACTACGCGCTTCATGTGGCCCGGCGTCACTATAATCCGGGAAACAAGGTGCGCCCCGTTGGGTGAATTCAGAAGCCAGTCGATGATGAACTCTTCCGGCCCGTGGGCCACAAGCATAGTGTTACTGAACCGGCCCCGTGACGTCTCGTCCGTGGTATTGATCTGTATGGCTGGTGCTTTAGTCTCGTTTGTCATAGCTCCTCCTGGGACTGTTACCGAGGATACCCTCATGTATCTATTTTAGGGCCTTCACCGATTTCCATTTTCCCTTTGTAATATCTCCGCTTTATTTCGGATGATAAGCCGATAAAGCCTTCCACCCCTGCCCTTCTGATGGTGCAGAGGTTAAAGACTTTCGTGTTATGCGGAAGCACATCTGCCCTGTCTGACGAAGGGTGCAATTTTGTGCAGGGGAATTCGCCGCAATCATAACAAAAATCAAGGCCTCTGGCTGTGACACACTGGTACGTGGCGCACTGGTCTCCAATGACGGGACAGTGGCCCTTTACGTTTCTGCACCCCCCACAGGGAAGCTTCTCTCCCGGTATCCCTCTGGATACGAGGTGCGCCAGCAGCTGCGGATCCTCCTTGCACGTCGAGACTTCACAGATGCCGCAGTCTATCCCGCAGGGAGCGACCATAAATTTCCTCTCGTTGTCAATCATGTGAACAAGGCCTCCTTTAAAAATATCCTCTATGTCTCGCTACTCCGACAATAGCACGGTTTCCCGGCTAAGGCCGACGGCACGCACTGATTATCGTAGCCCTACCCCTTCATCATTTCCAGCACTTCCAGCGGCGCCTTATCAGGAGTCCCGCAATCAAAGGGCGGCCGAGGGGCATATTCGAGCCCCAGCTGTATCATCTGCGCTATCCGGTCTGACGCGAGCTTGCTCGCCAGATACAAAGCCATGTCTACACCGGCCGATACCCCCGCCGAAGTGATGAACTTACCGTCTTCAACGTAGCGTTCATCTTTGACCGCAACACCGTACGCCGCCAATTGCTTCTTGCGTCTCCAGTGCGTGGTGCACTTCCTTCCGTCGAGCAGTCCCGCCTGGGCGAGAAGCAGCGATCCTGAACAGACCGCGACGGTCCATGTGCTCGTACTGTCAACCTTACGGACCCATTCGAGGATTCTTTCGTCTTTCAGAATACTGTCTATGCCGAACCCGCCAGGTATGAAGAGGACATCGCCCCGGGCGACTTCATCAAGGGAATAGTCGGCAGATAGCTTCAGTCCGTATGAATCCTTATAATCCCTTTTTTCATCGCCTACAAAATAGAATTTTACCTGAGGCACCCTGGCCAATACCTCGTAGGGCCCGATGACGTCGAGGGCCGTGTATCCGTCGAAAAGAAGGGTAAGAATCTGTACAGCCTTCACGCGGATCCTCCTTTATACCTCTTTTTTTGTACCCCGACGCCGACGCAGAGGCCACTATTTTACGCCGCAGATGATGCCGATCCGGCCAACCATAAACGGTAACTTTAGGGCCTTCGGAATGAAGTCTGATTTGCTTGTATCCACAAAAACCACTTTTTCTGTACCCCACGATCTTATCTCCTCCACCATATCGCCGATACCGCCATAGTAGAGGCGTGATTGAAATAGATCCTGGAACACGAAATTGCCGCCCTTCTTGACGACCCTTAAGGCTTCTTTGATTACATCTTTCTTGTTCCTTGCGTCCCTGACTTCATGAAAAACAAAGTTGCTTATCGCCAGATCGAAGATCCCGTCGTCAAAGGGCAGCGAAGAGGCGCTCGCCTGTCTGAACACCGTGCGCGTATCTACGCCCTCTGCTTTTGCATTTTCCACACAGGTTCTCTCAGAGTAGTCCCACATGCCTCCCCAGTAATCTATCCCGGTAAGAGTCGCCTCGGGATATTTCTTGGCCATTTTAATCGTAAGACCTCCGTTTCCGCATCCAATATCTATAATCTGACCGCGGTTGCTGAAATCAATATGGTCCAAAATCAAATCGTATATCCTGTTTTGAAGATTTCCGCCTTTGGGGGAAAAGGCGTGGTGAGCATATAGAAAATAGAAGAATACTCCAACAAAAAACAATGCCGCAGAACCGGCAATAACGGCGAGGACACCGTAAGCATTGGACAAGAGAACTATGGTGAGAGCTGATAGGCTCATGGCGATGATACCTGCGGTAAAGATCATCTTCTTTGGAACCCAGTTGCCGTAATCGGGGAGAGCTGTGCTCTTTTCTGTCATGACGCCTCCTTACGGGTATTCACCGCCCACGAACGTTCAACAAATAACACCTCCGACTGAAGCGCACTTCCGCCCAACGCCTCTTACTTCTCAAAACAGCGTTGCCTGACCTCGTATCTTTATGCGTTCGGCGCCCTTGAAGATCCTGATCGTGCCGTATTCACCGTCGTAGCCGGCTGCGATGTGTACGTTACCCTCCCGCACTCGCGCGATCGCCTCGCAGATGAGCGGCGATCCCACTCGCTCAATATCGTGGAGGGGAACGTCCATAAGTATTTTGAATTCGTTTCCAAGTTTGCCTATCAGGTTCTGGTATTCCCTGTCCACGGCCCTGCTCCCGACGCCCACATCGAGGGCTTCGGCAATGATCTCGGCCAGAGGAATAAGGGAATAGTAGGGGGGAGCGCCTTTGGGCCTCATCGCCAAGTCCCTGTCGGCGAGTTTCTCTACTCTGTGTAATACGCCCACTGTGACCTTTTTGCCGCATACCGGGCAGACGTAATCGGCCGCTATGGTCTCTTTGGGCGATAGCCGTACCTTACATGTCCTGTGGCCGTCGTGGTGGTACTTGCCTTCCTCGGGAAAAAATTCGATAGTCCCGAGAAAACCCTTTCGTGTCCGGATGGCCTCCATCATGGCGGTGTAGGAAAGATCAGAATCGAAGATATTCGCTTCCCTGCCCAGTTTGGCAGGCGAGTGAGCATCAGAATTAGAGATCAACGTTATCCCATCCAGGGCTGAAAGACGCCAGTTCATAGGAGGGTCCGAGGAAAGCCCCGTTTCGATCGCATAGATGCGCGGCGTCAACTCCTCAAAACATTCCTCCAGGGAGTCAAAACCTGATACGGCTCCAAACACCGAGAAATGAGGTGTCCAGGCGTGGGCGGGCACGAACACAGCCTCGGGGTTTGCATCGATGACGATTTTCAAAAGTTCTTTGGCATCGAGACCGAGGATGGGCCTGCCGTCGGCCTTGAGGTTTCCGATCCTGGCTAAAGCCGCACTGATTCTCATCACGCTTTCGAGATCCGGCACAAAGATCAGGCAGTGGACTTTCCTCGTTCTGTCCTTCTTCCTATAGATACAGCTTATCTCTGTGGTGAGAAGAAAAAAAACGTCGGCGGTGCATAAATCGGGGACAGTCTGGTTCTGAAACTCTGTCCGCAGACGAAAAAGCCCATTACTTAAGGGCTCGAGTTTCTGCGCGAGTTCCTTGAACCAGGCCGGGTGCGTGAAGTCGCCGGTGCCGAGAACCGTGATGCCCTTGATCTGCGCCCATTTCCAGAGCATCTCGGGGGTCAGTTCCTTGCTCGTAGACCGCGAATAACTCGAATGGATGTGAAGGTCGGCAATGAATCGCATAGAACATTATGTATCGTGGAAGTATAACGAAGTCAAGAACCAAATCGTTCTCTTGTATCGTGGCATTCGGGTGAAAGACTATGAAACCTCCGACAAAAAAGCAAGGGCCCGTGGTAGTAGAGGGACCCTTGCTCGAAGCGGGTTTTAGTGCTTTAGTCGCACGGTGGTTCATCTCCACTTATCGATGGATGCAGTAGACGGACCGGCCATTTTCCAACCCTGGGCCACATCATTAATCTCTCCGCCCACCACAACAACCTTCACGTATTTGCGAGGATAAACCTGTACAATGGCGTCATCAGGTTTGCCAAGGTATTCCTTGGGCCATATGTACTGCTCGCCACGCACAAGTCCTCCCTTGAGCACCGGCTCTATGAAGCTCCGGTAATAGGTGGAATCCTTGAATTCTCTCATGGTCACGGTGGCCGATGACCAGATGCGTTCCTCTACATCCTGTTTACTCAAACCTTTCGATGAAAACTGCCTGGCCTTGGGAGGCGACATGAGGATAACAACACCATTGGGGTATTCAAACTGGGCGATGGCCCTGGAGAGTTTTTCATGGCCTTCAGAGAACATATAGTTACCTGCATGGCTCCATCCTCCGCTGAAAATGGTGACCGTGCTTTCCTCACGCTTATATCCCTGGCTCACGTGGTACGGTTCCCAGGGGCTTCCCTCCTCGTTCTCAGGAAAACAGAAGGAGTAGAGACTCACGTTTCCCTGGGTACCCATGATGTTTTCACCTACCTTACCACCGCCGAGATTGAGCGTGAAAAGTCTTAAGGCCCGTCCAATGCTGGCGTTCGCCTGGTTTCCCGGCCCTAAGGCGAAGACTCCCGCGTTCATGCCTATCTCACTCCTCATCGGGCCGTTGACGAGCATCATGAACGAGAAGGAATTCGTGGAGACAATTCCTCCTCCGTTGTCTCCTTCAACAAAGGCCTGCACGGCGGCGAGCAGCACCGGCATATATTCAGGCTTACAGCCTGCCATGACTCCGTTGATGGCCACTTTTTCCACGGTCACCTCATAATCATTTGGCGGCATCTTCCTGCTTACCACTTCTTCCGGCTTGTGGCTCGTACCCTTGAGCATTGCGGCCACTCTTTGGGCGGTGGGGATCACAATAGGCAGGCCATCGGTGAACCCCTGGTCCATGAAGTATTTCCGTACTTTTTCCTCGGTGCCCTTTATCGCTATCCGGGGCGGCCTTCTTGGCGTGTACATGCCTGTCATGGTTTCTTTCTTGTTAAGAGGCGTAGTGATCGCTTTGATGATCTTATCCATAATATCGGAGAGCTGTTTGTCTGAAGCCTTATCAAATGCCATAGGCACGGAAACTGTGCGGAGCATGGTGCCGAGTTTCTCTGATGTGGCCTGTGCCGTTGGCTCAAAAAGATCGAAGATCGCCACAACGCCGGGAACGCCGTTTTTCTCCAGCGCAGCGGACCATTGACCGGCATACATGGTCGTGGAACTCTGAGCAGTGGCGAAATAGACAAAGGCATTGCCGTTCTTCTTGATTTCTTCCCACAGCGGTTTGTCATCGGCATTATAGGCCGTGGTCTTGATTTTATGAATAACCTTCGCGAAGCGCCCGGTAAGCATCTTCTCCACTCTGTCGGCAAGGCTATCCATTGCCGGATCTTTAGGAGAATTGATGGTGATAAGGTAGATAGTTTTGTTCTCAATACCCGGCAAACGTGGCGCGAGCGGCACTGAGGCCACCTGCGGCAGGTACGCACCCGGGTGCAGAGCGCTCACAAACGGCTCATGCCCTGACGCGGCTGCAGCACCTAACCACAGCCCCACGACCAGCACAACAAAAAAACAGATGCTCCGAATAGCCTGGAAGGTTCTTTGCATTCTCATGTAGACCTCCTCCAATAGAATTTTGATCTTCTGTCTCATGTGTGGATCACTTCCGTATAAAAGGACGAGAGAACCGGTTCCGGTTACAGGTACTTAGTAATCAGGGAAATATCATCGAGATGCTCCAGGTTCAGGATCAAACCTACCAGGGTTTCCACTCTCTTCTTCGAGAGCTTTTTTGGAGCGTGCTTCGCGCAATCGGAGAATTTGGCCATAAAAGCCTGTTCGGACATGGGGTTTTCAGGGTGGCCGTAGACTAACTGCACGGTCTCACTGTGGGTAGCGCCATCTTTCATCCTTATCTCGACTGTTCCTTCAACAGCCCTTGTTCGGGTCAACGCCGGATCTACTTCATAGCTGATCTTCTGTGCGAGCGTTATCACTTCTTGGTCGGCCAGGGCCTCAGCCGTAAAACTGTCGAGAGAAACATTCCCGTGGACAATCGCCTGCGCCACCGTAAAGGGCAGGCTGAACTTGGCATCTATGGCCGTAGCAGGGCTCTTCTTGCTCTGATGCGGCTCACAGAGCATCTTATTGAGCGGGCTTACAATGAGATGAATCGTTTCCACGTCGGACGGCCTTATCTTGTACGTCTTTCTCATCTCAAGGGCGGCATCGATGCACGAGTGGGTCCCCCTGCAACTCGGCCACGGTTTGAAGCTCACGTTGGCTCCTTCAAATGTTTTCCCTAATTCATTGGTCAATATGTTGGGATCGTAGTTCCCTCTCACGTAAATCGAAAAAAGCCCGGCCTTGCCTTCGATAGGATGGTCAAAGCCGGTAATCTTTTTTTGCGCAAGGAGCGCTGATAGCACAGCCGCTTTTGCTGAAAAGGCGTCGCGGATAGCCCTCACCACGGATGTGGGACTGTAAATGATTTCGGCGCTACATGTGGCCTGACAGAGCGTTAGTGAGAAGGCGTCCAGTATCTCCCGCTCGGAAAGCCTCAGTAATTTGGCCGCCGATGCCGTGGCGCCAAAGGCCTCAAGAACAGGGGGCAGATACCAGCCATAATCTATAGCATTTACGGTAAGGGCAAGACCCAATCTGCAGACCAGATCACTTCCTATGGCAATGGCGGTGATGAGGTCCTTGCCGCTCACCCCTCCCGTGCTTTCGGCCACAGCGAGTGCGGCGGGTATGGCGGCAGCGTTGGCGTGGACCGTGGCGGCGTCGTGGGTATCCTCAAAATCGAGGGCGTGTGACATGGAGGCATTAGCAAAAGCGGCCATATAGGACGGTGCCTTGGCGCGAAATCCGATGATTGTGCTCTCTTTCTTGCCTGCACCGGACAGAGCAAGGTCAACGAAGGTCCTGCATCCTTCACCCATGGTACCGGCGGCAAGGGTGACGGCTAAAGCGTCAAGCAGGCTCTTTTTTGTCACATCCACTACATGCTGGGACAGGTCGTCGTAGGTGATACAAACGACATGTTTCGCAAACGTTAAAGACTCATCCATGGGCGAGTAGCCTCCCTTAAGAAATTCAGTTTCTCTCCTTATGCCAACACCACTTCGTCGCCGTTCACCACATATTTTGTCGTGAGACCGGCATTCTTTGAAATCTCTTCCATATATCTCACGACCTGTCCGAAACGGGCATCGGATGCCCTGAGGATTTCGGGCGCAGCCGTCTTCTTATCCACATAGGTGGGCAGAAAACAGACGCTCTTCATGACGCCCTCTTCAATGACACACTTCACGACCAGGGTCTTCTGCGAGTCCGTGGGAAAATTGTACAGGGCCTCGAAATCGGGGATCCAGTCGGGATTGAGCTTCTGGATTTCTCTAAAACTCTTGCTTTCTGCGTGGGCTTTATCCATCCTTAAGTCTACGGCAAAATTGCACATGCTGTAGAAGATGTTCTTTCCTTTATAGACTTCAGCTCCTTTGAGGATGTGGGCATGGTGGCCGAGTATGAGGTCGGCCCCGGCATCTATCGCAGCATACGCCATTTCTTTCTGGTAGTCGGCGAGTACCGCGGGGATGAAATGAATACCGAAGTGCATGGAGACGATGACCACATCGGATACGGATTTTGCAGTCTTAATATCATCGATCATGTTCTTCATGTCTTCTTTATGAGGGAAGGTATGGATACGGCAGGGTGTGCCCGGCTGGTCATGTTCGATCTGCTCATAGTATGTCCATGCCCGAAGTGGCGTGCAGCCCGGTCTTGTCTCTTCGGCCCAGTAGGCCATAGGAAGGATCGTATTGTAGGCGAGAAGGGCTATGTTACTCCCCTTCGTACGAAAGATCGCCGGTTTTCTCGCCTCCCTGATATTGGCGCCGGCACCGATCACGGAAATACCCGCTTTTGCCAAGACATCGAGCGTATCGAGAAAGGCCTCTCTCCCCCAATCCATACAGTGATTACCCGCACAGGAGATCACATTAAAGCCAGCCGCTTTCATATCTGCGGCAGCCTTAGGATGTGTGAGCACGGCGTGTCGTGCCTGAGGCAGACGGGAGCCGTGCAATGAGAGCACGGTCTCCAACTGGCCGAAGACGATGTCAGCCTTTTTCAGGACCGGCGCTACACGGTCGAATATGGTGATGGGCTTTTCCCTGTCAGGAGCCAGATCGGCAACTGCGTAAAAAAGAACTTCTTTATCGTGTGCCATATATTCCTCCCGGTTCTTGTGTTTGAGCCGTCTTAATCAGGTCCGTGAATGGGCCTGATCGAGCGTGCCATGGCGCGCCAAATCCAAAATACCCCTGGGAGAGAACGGGCCAAAGTAAGCTCCATTCCCTCCCGTATAAGCTCTGTCAGCTTTGCGCCCTACTTCGCATACTTTTTAATCACGGCCTGGGCTTCATTCAGGAACTTGGTCCCCGGCAGTCCTTTCGCATCGAGGGTTTTGGCCTCTTTTTGTGCCTTTTCGTACCATACAGCGCGTAGCTTGTCGAGGTCAGCCTTTGGCAGATTTATGAACTCCACACCGTTGGCCTTGGCATATTCCAAACCGACTTTGTCATCATTCTGTACTTCCTCTTCGGCTATGACACTGTAGTAGTCTACGTTGTCATCGAAAATCTTCCTGATGTCCGCAGGCAGTTTATTGTAAGTGTTTATATTCATGGCCCGTGTGCCGGTAGGTGTGCCGAATGTGCCGAGCATGGTGCAATACTTCGTAACGTCTGCCATCTTCAAAACCTTCAATACTGAGATGGGGGCATCAACTCCATCGAGCATATTCTTCTGGATCATCATGTAAACCTCACCCATGGGGTTCGGAACAGTTGCGACTCCAAAAGGAGTATAGACATCGCCTGTATCGCCGCGGGCTTTAATACGTAGGCCCTTGAAATCATCTATCTTACGGACGGGCCTACGCGTCAAAAGCTGGAAATCAGCCCCGCCGGTCCATGCGAGCACCTTGAGCCCCTTGAACTCTTTCTCCAGTTCCGGGATTTTCTTTATGGTTTCCATGAAGACCTTGTGGCCGTCTTGCTGATTGGCGCCAAAGAAGAAGAGCACGCTTGCTTTAGTGAGGTCGTATCCCGCCTTTGCCGCAGACGGCGAGATGAGGGCCATGTCTGCCGTACCCGCCGCAAGTTCATCGATTGCATCAGCGCCTGTCATCAGCGTACCGCCCCAGTAAGGGGTAATCTTTACACGGCCTTTTGTATCCTTCTCGATCTTGTCGAAATACCTTTTGTCGGCTTTGCTAAAGGAATGATCAGGTCCATAGGGTGAGGCATAGGTCAGCTTGATAACGTTCTGGGCCTGTGCTATTGTCACGCCGGGCAGAGTCAGCATGACAAAGAAAGCCCCCACAAATAATACGGCCAAAATTTTTGTACGTTTCATTGTCCCTCCCTTAGATATTTTGTTTTTCTCAACTGGCATTACACTGCATGCCGTCATCTCAAGCGAACTCCATTCGTGTGCTTTACGACGGGCCCTTCACGTAGCGCTTCCTCGTAAATCCCCCTTTCCTCGGTCCTGTTTGGACCCTCACCCTTTTCATTTCATGACGCTCGGGAGCCATGTAACGGTCTTTGGCCACCACATAAAGATGGGCATGGTGACAATGTCTATAACAAGAAAAGAGATACAGCCCCTGTACACGGTTGTAAGAGGTATCTCCTTATCCAACCCTGCAACAACAAACATGCACATACCAAGCGGGGGCACGATGAGACCGATTTCGAGCAGACGCACCTGAATCACACCGAACCAGACCGGATCAAAACCGAGGCCCATGAGAAGAGGGAAAAATATGGGTAGCGTAAGAAGTTGAATCGAGGGTCCTTCCATGACCACGGCGAGGAGTATGTAGATGACCACAATAATGCTTACGATGACCATAGGTGGAGCAGCGAGGGCGGCCACCCATTCGCCCACTGCCTGCGGAAGGGTCGTCTTGGCCACAAAATAGTTAAATATGAACGCCCCGATGATTATGCCGTAGATCATACCTGTAGTCCGCATTGTGTCTTCAAAGGCCAAAAAGAGTTTTTTCCAGGTCAGGCGTCTACGCAGGGTGGAAAGGAGGATCGCGCCTCCGGCCCCAACACCGCCTGCTTCGGTTGCCGTAAACCACCCCAAAATGATCCCTCCTATGGAGAAACAGACGAGCAAAATCAATTCCCAGCAATCCTTGAGGGAGACTACCTTTTCCTTGAAGCTCACCTTTTCGCCACGAGGTCCGAGGCTTGGTTTTATCCAGCACAAGAACCAGGCCGTGGCAAGGTAAGAAATGACCGTGATAATGGCCGGAATCACGGCCCCGGCAAAGAGCTTGCCGATAGAGGTTTCGGTAAGTACGCCATAAATGATGAGAGTCCCGCTCGGCGGAATGAGGGCGCCGATGGATCCGCCCGCGGCAACCGATCCTGCGGCAAACCCGGGGTCATAACCCCGCTTCTTCATCTCAGGTAGCGCGAGAAGACCGACGGTAGCCGCCGTGGCAAGGCTCGTGCCGCTCACCGCGGCGAAGGCGGCGCAGGCGCCTATACTTGTCATCGCAAGCCCCCCGCGCATATGGCCAAGCCATTTGCCAGCCACCTTGAAGAGGTCTTTACCGAAACCGCACTGAAAGATCACATGGGCCATGAGCAAAAAGAGAGGGAGCACGGCGAGGGAGTAGTTGGCGATCGCGTGATACGGGGTAATGGCCATCTTGGCTACAGCTGCAGGCAGGGGATAAAGAAGGCACATGCCGAGGAAACCGATAAGACCCATGGCAAACCCGATGGACATACCGCTTCCGAGCAAGACAAAGAGAATGGCAAAACCGAGAAGACCGATGATCACGGGACTCATTTGGATACCCCTTGCTTGATGTGATGGACGACTTTGATCAAGAGAACGATACAGAAGAGAAACGACGCCACGGTAAAGGCAGCGCGGAAGGGATATATGGGGACTTTGAGGAATTCGGTCATCTCATGGTTCTCGGCCTTTTGTACGGTAAGGAAATAACTCGCATAGACGATGACAGCCCACACAAACAGGCTTAATGTCTGGTTTATGGTCTCGACCCAGGCCCGACCCCTTTTTGATAGATGTTTTACCAGTACATCGGCCTTGGTGTGATGGTCGGCCATCTCGGCCTTGACAAGTGAGAAGGAGACGCCGACCACGATAAAGGTTTCTACAAGATCGAACGCGCCGGGGAGAGCGACACCCAGGGCTCTGCCCACGACCGTGGCAACAACGAGGATCACGACCATGGCGATGAAGAACTCAGCGAGGTAACCCCCCAGATTGCTCACTCGATAGATGAACCGCTCAAAGCCACCCATCACCTGACCTCCTGTGTATTCTGTGTTGCTTTCAGTTTTGTTTTGATGCCCAAAATCCTTTCCTGTAAGGAATTTCAAGCAGGGTCCATATACGAAGTGATGAGTATTAGTATACCAATGTGCTAAACCGTTGGCAAACTTTTTTTCCCTTACGGCCGTAAGCTCGCCATGGCGCATCTATCCGCCGAGGAGCACATGTTGGCGAACGATTTGGAGTAAGGGACGGTCATCCGCCTCCGATCAAGATTAAGGTGAGGGTCAGGGTATCGCCGTCAGTTAATTCCGTGGCCAGGCCCTGGGGGAGACTGTAGTACGAAACGCCGTTCAACTCTACCTTGAAAATGCCGTCGAGGGTCAGCTCCCCCGTTCTTTGATCTGTGACTTCGCGGGCAAAATAAGTCTCTCGCAGCAAACGATCGAGTAAGTTCTGCAGAGTGCTACCCGAATCCGTCTCCACTTCGGACGGTATTTCCGGTATTTGGACGGTCTTCTTTATGGTTATTTTCATTTTCCCGGACGAGTTCACCGGCCGTTTAAGCCGCGAACATTTTCAATCTATTTTACGAATTCCACACCCTGCTTTGCTCTTTGAGGCCTCTTAACTCGCACTCGCCGTGCCCCTTGGAGAGAGCCTTACGCCTCATCGGGCGCCTTCATCCATTTACCTGCTTCTTTCAAAGCCTTTACTATCTTCTCCGGGGTGACCGGAAGCTCCTTGAACCATACCCCTGTAGCGGCATGAAGGGCATCGATGACCGCCGATGGGGTGCTCACAATACTTCCTTCCGAAGCCTCCTTGGCCCCGAAGGGGCCGTCGGGATCCTTGGTGATAATGTCAATCACCTTTATATCCGGCGTATCTGTAGAACGGGGCATTTTGTAGTCGAGAAGCGTGCTGTTTCTGGTATTTCCCTTCTCCATGATAAATCCTTCGTAGATGGCCTGGCCCAAGCCTTGTATGGCCCCGCCTTCATTCTGAGCCTCCACGCTGACGGGGTGCAGAGGGAATCCGGCGTCATGCGCTATGGTAAAGTTATCTACGTTGATTTTTCCGGTCTCCATATCCACACCAAGGCGAACGCTCTGAGCCGTAAAGCTGAAGTTGATGCCACCCTCTCCGCTGCCCTTATCAAAATCAAGGGGCTCGTCCACGCCGTAGTCCGAGTGGCCCCTGCCGAGGATTACAGCGCCGGCTCCCTCGTAACAGGCTATTTTCGCGAGTTTCTCAAATGACATGCGCTTATCTGGGTTCGTTTTCATTGAAACAACGCCGTTTCTGATTTCAATATCATGAGGCTGCACCTTCCAGGCTTTGGCTCCAGCTTGGAGCAGCTGATTCTTCGCGTCTCTTGCGGCAAGCTGCGTTGCCTGGCCGGCGAGCAGCGTTACCCTGCTTCCGTAGCTCCCCGGGTCCACCGGCGTATAGGCGGTGTCAACTCTTTTGATCGATACATCCTCGTATCTCACGCCAAGTTCTTCAGCCGCTATCATAGCGAGCACCGTGTCGGACCCCTGACCACAGTCGGTGGCACCGGTAAGGAGGTTGACCGTGCCATCCTCACAGATTCGGACAATAGCGGCGCATGCCTGGTGCCCAAGCTGACGGGCCCCACCATGATAAGCAGTGCCGGAAAGGCCCACCCCATAGGAGACCGCGCCTTCCCGTTTAGGCTTCTTATCTTTATCTCTCCAAATCTCTTCCTTGGTCACAGCCTGCAAAGCCTCTTTGATCCCGCACGTTTTCAATTTAAAGCCGGTAACGGCTTTGTATGCCTCCCCCGGTTTCATGTTATCGATGGCATTACGCATCTTGATCTCCACAGGATCTATGCCGAGCTCTTCAGCCATCATCCCCATCTGCACGTCGCAGGCGAAACGGGTATGGGTGAACCCGTGACCGCGCATGGCAGCCGAAACGGGATTGTTGGTAAAAACACGCCAGCAGTCGTATTTGTAATTGGGCAGCCTGTATGGAACGGGCGTGCCGTAACCGGTGAGAAACATGGTGAGGGGACCGATGGCGGTATATGCCCCTCCATGACCGATGACGCGGCTCTCTATGGCGGTGAGCAGGCCCTCTTTCGTCATACCCATCTTGTTATAGATAGTCATGTTGTGTCGTCTGCGGCATGTGGTGAGCACTTCCTGCATGGTGTAGATGTATTTGACGGGTTTACCTGTCTTTTTCGAGAGCATGACCACGCACAGGTCGCCTGCCACAGAATCATTCTTCGTCCCACCGAAGCCGCCTCCGATAAAGGGCTGAATGATCCGTATCTTGCTTAAGGGTAGCTTGAAACAACCCGCGAGATGCCGGTAGTGAAAGTAGGGACTCTGCTTGGCAGGCCATACCGTGATATACCCCGATGGATCGTAATAGGCCAGCGAAGCGGGGGGTTCCAGAAAGCCTGTGAGCACCCTCCCTGTATTAAATGTATCCTCTCGTACGAGGTAAGATTCTGCAAAAGCTTTTTCCACGTCCCCGAAGTCCCAGTGGTATTCAACGCTCACGTTATTCGGCCGGTAGTCGTGGATCACCGGGGCGCCCGGCTTCATCGCTTCCCGGGGATCGAAAACGCCAGGAAGCTCTTCGTAATCAACCTTGATAAGTTCACATGCTTCTTCGGCTATATCCTCGTCAATCGCAGCGACGGCTGCGACACCTTCGTAGAGATAACGCACCTTATCTACGGCAAGGGGTGGCTCATCCCTGGTGGTCGCCATAAAACCCCAGGTCCAGCCGCCGAAGTCCTTGCCCGTTATGACCGCCCTCACCCCCGGCAGCTTCTCAGCCCTGCTCGTATCGATATTGAGAATCCTGGCATGGGGAAACGGAGCTCTTGCCACCTTACACCAGAGCATATCAGGTAGAGAGTAATCGGCGGCATATTTGGCCTGCCCCATAACCTTTTCTTTACCGTCAATCCTCGGAACCCGTTTTCCGATAACCGCATAATCACTCATTGTTTCACCTCTTAAGTTTTAGCCGTTCGGCACTTCTTCGCGGAAAGACTATGCGAGTATCTTAAGGCAATCATCCGCGCATCTTCTCGGCGGCGACTTTGACCGACTCGATGATCTTCGTGTATCCTGTGCAGCGACAGAAATTCCCTTCCAGCCCCTTTCGTATCTCTTGATCTGAGGGGTTCAAGTTATGGTCGAGCAGGGCTTTTGCAGACAGCACCATGCCGGGCGTGCAGAAACCGCACTGCAGGCCGCCGATATCCACGAATGCCTGCTGTATGGGATGAAG
>Ga0335069_10001671_pt1 | contig 35471 bp, 29 predicted proteins | sample Lox_Sample_11_FD_206714 | JGI IMG/M metagenome (GOLD analysis project Ga0335069, IMG submission 206714) | Soil microbial communities from Loxahatchee National Wildlife Refuge, Florida, United States - Lox_Sample_1.1 | ecosystem: Environmental > Terrestrial > Soil > Wetlands | place: USA... | reverse complement strand
CCGTGCGCGCCGGCTGCATCTTGCCGCTGGCCTTAGTTTGATAGGGATGCCTCGCCGAGGCGTCCGTTTCCCACGCACGCGGACGCCTCGGCGAGGCGTCCCTACCTGGAAAAGGACAGAGCTGAGATGCACCCGCGCGCGCTCCGTCCGCCACCTTCTCCTTTGCTTACGCGCGTGCCCGGCGTAGATTGTTGGTTTGAGTCCATCAGGGAATTCGAGGCCGTGAGCAAAGAATTCATACGCATCGGTGGGGCCCGTGAGCACAACCTCAAGAACCTCACCCTGAACATCCCGCGCGACAGGTTGGTCGTTATCACCGGCCTGAGCGGCTCGGGCAAGTCCTCCCTGGCCTTCGACACCATCTACGCCGAGGGCCAGCGCAAATATGTCGAGTCCCTGTCCGCTTACGCCCGGCAGTTCCTGGACCAGATGCAGAAGCCAGATGTGGACTTTATCGAGGGGCTGTCCCCGGCTATTGCCATCGAACAGCGCAGCTCCGGCTCCAGCCCGCGCTCGATCATCGCCACGACCACCGAGATCTACGATTACCTGCGGCTGCTCTACGCGCACGTTGGCCAGCCGTATTGCCCGGAGACCGGCGTGCCTATCGTGCGGCAGACCACGAGCGACATTGTGGACCGTATCCTCGCTTTGCCGCCGCGGACGCGGGTGATGCTGCTGGCGCCCGTGGTGCGCGGGCAGAAGGGCGAATTCCGTGACGTCGTGGAGCGGCTCGCACGCGAGGGCTTCGTCCGCGCGCGCGTGGACGGCAAGTTGGTGGAACTGGCGGATGGCGTGCGCATCAAGCTGGACCCCAAGGAAAAGCATACCATCGAGGCGGTGGTGGACCGGTTAGTGGTGGATGACAAGATCCGCGTGCGGCTGAGCGATTCCGTCGAGACTGCCCTGCGTTGGGGCGAGGGCGTGATGCTTACTTTGCACCAGGAGCCCGATGGCCAGTCTCGAGTCTCGGGTCTGGAGTCTAAAGTCCAGGGCAGGCCGTCCGTAGTGCGTGTGTCACAGCCCGCGGTCGGCGGACCACGGGCTGAGGTCCGCATGCAGCCTGCAGCCTTGGCCACCACGCACCACGCACCACGCACCACGCCCCTCGCGCCCCTCAGCCCTCCGCCCTCGTCCCTCACCTCCGCCCCGTGGATCGAGACGCTCCATTCCAACCGCAACCTGAGCCCCGCGACAGGCAAGACCTACGAGCCGCTGACCCCGAAGCATTTCTCCTTCAATGCCCCGGCGGGCGCCTGCCCCGTCTGCCATGGCCTGGGCCAGAAGCTCGTCTTCGACGAGGGCCTCGTCGTGCCGGATCCCGAGAAGTCGCTCGAACAGGGCGCGATCCTGCCGTGGCGTCGCGGCGGCAAGCGTATGGTGGTCTATTACAAGGGCATGCTGCGCGGCGTCACCAAGCACTACGGCCAGAGCATGGAGGTGCCCTATAAGTCCCTCCCGGAGGACTTCCAGCGCATCCTGCTGTGGGGCTCAGGCGAAACCGAGGTCGAGTTCAATTTCTGGCGCGCGGGCAAAGTGAGCAAGATTACGCGCCCGTTCGAGGGTATAATCCCCAACTTGCAGCGCCTTTACCAGGAGAGCGAGAGCGAGTTCACGCGCAACCGGCTCAAAGGCTTCATGAGCCCGCAGTTCTGCGACGCCTGCCAGGGCAAACGCCTCAAGCCGGAGATAATGGCGGTGCGCTTGGGCGATGCGGACGACGTGTTACGTGTTGGGTGTTCCGTGTCCGGCACGCAACACGCAACACGGACCACGGACCACTCCGCCCCCGCCCCTCAGCCCTCAACCCTCAACCCTCAACCCGCCTCCCTCCCCGGCCTCTCGATCATGGACCTCTGCTCCCTCTCGGTGGAGCGGGCGGACACGTTCTTTGCCACGCTCAAGCTCACGGAGTTCCAGGAGAAGGTCGCGCATGATCTCATTAAAGAAATCCGCGCCCGGCTCGGCTTCCTGAAGAACGTCGGCCTGGGCTACCTGACGCTCGACCGCGAGAGCGGCACGCTGAGTGGCGGCGAGGCCCAGCGCATTCGGTTGGCTACGCAAATCGGCGCCGGGCTGGTCGGGGTGCTCTATATCCTGGACGAGCCGAGCATCGGCCTGCATCAGCGCGACAATGACCGGCTTCTGCGCACGCTGGCCGGGCTGCGCGACCTGGGCAACTCCGTGCTCGTGGTCGAGCACGACGCCGACACCATGCGGCACGCCGACTACATCCTCGACCTCGGCCCCGGCGCGGGCGTGCGCGGCGGCGAGTTGGTAGCCGCCGGCACGCTGCCGGAAATCCTGGCGCACCCGCAATCGCTTACCGCCAAATACCTGCGCGGAGAGCTATCCATCCCGGTGCCCCGGCAACGCGTGAAGCCCTCTCCCGATCGCGGCTGGCTGGAAGTCCTTGGAGCGCGCGAGAACAATCTCAAGAACATAGATGCGCGCATCCCTTTGGGCACGCTGACCTGCGTCACCGGCGTCAGCGGCTCCGGCAAGAGCACGCTGGTGGACGACATCCTGCGCCGGGCGCTGTTCCGGAAGTTCTTCGGCTCGAAGGAGCGCCCCGGCGCGCACCGCTCGCTGCGCGGCTTCGAGAACCTCGACAAGGTCATCGTGATTGATCAGACGCCCATTGGCCGCACGCCCCGCAGCAACCCCGCCACTTACACGGGCATGTTCAATCATATCCGCGACCTGTTCGCCCGCCTGCCGGCTGCCAAGATCCGCGGCTACGGCTCAGGCCGTTTCAGTTTCAACGTCAAAGGCGGGCGCTGCGAGAAATGCCAGGGCGACGGCCTCATCAAGATCGAGATGCATTTCCTGCCGCCGGTGTATGTCACGTGCGAAGCCTGCAACGGCCGCCGCTACAACCGTGAGACGCTGGAGATCGCGTATAAGGGCCAGAACATCGCCGACGTGCTGGACATGACCGTGGACGAGGCCGTCACGTTCTTTCGGGCGGTGCCGCAGATTTACGACGCGCTGCTGACCTTGGCCGAGGTGGGCCTGGGCTACATTCGCCTGGGCCAATCGGCCACCACGCTCAGCGGCGGCGAGGCGCAACGGGTGAAGCTCGCCGCCGAACTCAGCCGCAAGGCCACGGGCCACACGCTGTATATCCTGGACGAGCCCACCACCGGGCTGCATTTCCACGACGTGGCCAAGCTTCTCGAAGTGCTCTTTAAGCTACGCGCCACGGGTAACACCCTGCTCGTCATCGAGCATAACCTGGATGTCATCAAGACGGCTGACTGGATCCTCGACCTCGGCCCCGAGGGCGGCGACGCCGGCGGCCAGATCATCGCCCAGGGCCCGCCGGAAGTGGTCGCGCGGACGCCCGGCAGCCACACGGGGCAATACCTTGTCTCCGTGCTGGCGCCCGCGGCGTAGCAGGGTGCAAGACAGAATTCTCCTGGCTGGAATGAAGCAGCATTGTGGGCACAGTTGGAGACGCCAAAGGCGTCATTCATACCAGCCCAGGGCATACGCCCTGGGTTCATGGCCCCCGAAACCATGTGGAGCGCTGAAGGCGCGACTCATCTCCTCCGGCCATGCAGATTGCGGTGCTTGTCCTGGAAGGTATGGATGAGGCAGGCCCTTGGCCTGCAGTACCAAAGCCGGGCCATGAACCCAGGGCGTATGCCCTGGGCTGATATGAAGCAGGCCTTTGGCCTGAAGGCGAAGCCGCCGGCGGCTAAAACCCAACGGGTAGCGCCGGGCTGGCGTGTATATGGCTCCTCATCTCCAAGAGGCGCTCGATGCGCAAATCCCTCAACCCCCGAAGGATTCTGTCTTGCGCCCGGCGTAGCACCGCATCGCCTTTGGCCATTGAGCCCGGGGAGCTTCGAGGGTATGGTGCGCTTCCGTGAGCCGGCGAATCACGATCCCGTACGTGTCCCCGTCAATGAGCCCTGAGAACATCCAACATCCAACATCGAACATCCAACATCCAATGGGCGCGGCATGGCCGGGCATTGGATGTTGGATGTTCGATGTTGGATGTTGGATGTTCCCGTTCCGGCGGGGCTCACGGTCCCAACTCAGGTTGCAACCAACCCGGAGGCGAGGCGCCTTCCTGGCATTGTCGCTGGCGGCGTTGGCGACAGCCAAGGCCCTGGCCCTGGCGCCGGAGGACATCCCCGCCGATGCGCCGCGGGACGCCATCATGGCTGCGCCGCAGGAAATTCAGGAGATGAAGGACTGGGCCGGCGCCGTGTTCACCGGCCACCGCCCGCCTGGCCACGAGCCTGCGGTGCGCGTCGAACTGCGTCGGCAGGACTACAGCTCTCTGGGCTACGGCCAATCCTGCATCGAAACGCCGATCAGGCTTGGGCAGCGCACCTTCGCGCACGGGCTGGGCACGCACGCCAACAGCGAGATCATCCTGCACCTGCCGCCCAACTCCGCGACATTTAAGGCCGTGGTGGGCGTGGATAACAACTTTGACACGGGCGGCGTGCGCGGCTCCGCGCAGTTCAGCGCGGAGATCGGCGGCAAGGAAGTCTTCCGGACGCCCACGCTCTACGGCAACAGCGCCCCGGTGCCTGTGGAACTCCCGCTGCCGGAGGGCACGCGTGAGTTGACGCTGAGGGTGGACACCACGCCCGACGGCCCGGCCTTCGATCAAGCGGATTGGGCCAATGCCTGCATCGTCACTCGCGACGGCAAAATCTGCTGGGCCGACGAAGACCGTGAGCCGTTGGCGGAGCGGGCGGTCCCATTCTCCTTCCGCTACAATGGCGCCGCATCTTCAAGCTTCCTGGAAAGCTGGGAACACGCTGCCGAGACGAGCGACTCTCCGACCCGCATCCTCCACGAGGCGAGTTGGACCGACCCCCATACCCACCTGCGCGTCAGCGCCAGGGCCTGCGCCTTCAAGCGCTACCCGGCGGTGGAATGGACGCTGGCCTTCGAAAACCTGGGCACGGCGGACACCCCGCTCCTGGAGCAGGTGCAGGCCCTGGACGTGCGGCTCCGCACCGGCTATTTCCGCAAGCCAGTGCAACTCCACCACCTGCTGGGGGATGTCTGCGGCGAGCGCTCCTTCATGCCTCTCGAGACCGAGGTGGTGCCTGGCGCCAGCACCGCGCTCGCGCCGGAGGGCGGCTGCCCGTCTAATGGCGCGTTCCCCTTCTTCAACGTGCAGTATGGGGACCAGGGCCTCATCACCGCCATCGGCTGGTCAGGCCAGTGGCGCGCCGCGCTGGATCGCTCGCCTACCGGGCCGACCGCCTTACGCGCGGGCATGGAGGGCCTTTCCTTGCGCCTGCATCCCGGCGAGAAGATCCGCTCTCCCCGCATCCTCATCCTGCCGTGGAAGGGCGACCTGCTGGCAGCCCAGAACCGCTTCCGCCGGCTGATGCTCTTCGAGTATGCCCCGCGGCAAGATGGGCGCCCGCTGGCCTTGCCCGTCGCGCTTCAATGCTACGACCGCTACTCCGGCACGCGTTCGGACTGGGGCACCGAGGCCACTCAGATCAGCGCCGCGAACGCCGCCGCCAGGGCCGGTTGCGATATGCACTGGCTCGACGCCGCCTGGTTCGACGGCGGCTTTCCCAACGGCGTCGGCAACTGGTATTGCCTGCCCGGCAACTTCCCGCACGGCCTTAAGCCTGTCAGCGACGCCTGCCACGCGTCCGGCCTGAAGCTCATCGTGTGGTTCGAGCCCGAGCGAGTCGCTCCCGGCAGCCGGATTGCCCGCGAGCATCCGGAGTTTGTGTTTGGCGCTGACAAGGGCGGGCTCTTCAAGCTCAGCGACCCCGCCGCCCGCGCCTGGCTGACCGACCTGCTCTCGCGCCGCATCACCGAGTTTGGCCTCGACGCCTACCGCAACGATTTCAACATTGACCCGCTCTCCTACTGGCGGCAGGCCGACGCTCCGGACCGCCGCGGCATGACGGAAATCCGCTACGTCGAGGGCCATTACGCACTCTGGGATGACCTGCTGGCAAAGCACCCCGGGCTGTTCATAGACAACTGCGCCAGTGGTGGACGCCGCATTGACTTGGAGACCTGCAGCCGCTCAGTGCCGCTCTGGCACAGCGACACGGGCTGCGCTCCCGGTCACGCGGACTGGAACCAGAGTCAAATCTGCGGCCTGAGCCTCTACATCCCGCTTTTCGGCGCGTGCGCCTGGACTCCAGAAGCCTACGACCTGCGCAGCGCCGCCACGGCGGGGGTCATCTGCCAGTTCGACGTCCTCGATCCGCACTTCCCCTTCGCGGCCTGCCGGGCGGCGCTCGCCGAGGTAAAGCAGAATCAAAAGTACTGGTATGGCGATTTCTACCCCCTCACCCCTGCTGCCACCGGCCCGAGCGGCCTCGTCGCCTGGCAGCTCCATCGCAGCGATCTTAAGGCCGGCATCGTGCTCGCCTTCCGCCGTAAGGAGTGCCCGTATCCTGTCCTGGAAGCCGGCCTGCACGCGCTCAAGCCCGAGGCGTCCTACACCGTGGAAATCCTCGAAGAGGGACAGGCGCCGCAACACTACACCCTATCCGGCAAGGCGCTTATGACCGGCTTCGAGCTCCGTATAGCCCGTCGCGGCACGAGCCTGCTGGTGCGTTACGCTGAGTCAGGCACTGCGGCTGTGGATGGGAAGCAATGATACGCCAGGGCTGGCCGTCCTCGTCGTCGTTCTCGTTCTCGTGCTCGGTGGCGGCCCGGAGCCCAGTGTCTTACAAACAGAACAGCTTCCCGAACTCAGCCTCCCTCATGTTGCGCAGCCCCGGTATGAGGCCGTCCTTGAACGTCGAGGACAGGAATAGCTTCCCGCCCGCGTAGTCGGCCGTGAACATGGCGTAGTAGCCCTTCTTGGGCTGCTCCTTCGGCTTGTAGAAGTTCAGGCATTGCAGGGTTGCCTGGCGCTTCTTGTCCCGCGGAATCACCAGCACGATCAGATTCAGGGCCGAGGTGGTCCGCTCCTGGAGTGCGGGCAGCGCCTCGTTGAGCCCCCCGCGCCTCACGATTTCGCCCAGCGCCCATTCACTATCCACCATGACTCCCGAAAGGCGTTCATCCATGCGGATGCCGCCATTGTGAGCGAAGACCAGGACCTCCCGGTCCGTCGAGGCGATGAATGGGTGCGAGCAGAGAGGGGAATCCAGTGCCGGGTTGGAGGCCAGCCTGGAATGAAACAGGGCGCACACCTGCTGCCCGCTCAGGTCGGGCAGTGGCGCCTGGTCCTGCCATACGGGCAGCGAGCTGCGGTAATGATGCAGGGACTGGCCATCGTAAGCCGCAAACCCCCAGCCATGCGGATGTCCGGTGCAGCCGGGAAAGGCCGCCTCCACGTAGGGATCACATTGCGACCCCGCGCGAAAAGCGTTGAAGACCAGGTCGAGGCTGGGTGACCACGGACCCACAAACCCAATCATGCGGCACATAGCGATGCTTCCTAAAGTTCGTAATCAGGAGACTATGGCTACCAGTTTCGGAATCCGGCAGGCAATTACAGAAAGAAGCACGCGCCCGTTCTTCCCCCTATCCTTGCCACTGGCTACCTGCTCCCGCGTGGCTCCTCGGCCATTCCCTCGCGATTGGCCGGTGTATCTCCCATGGGGCCCGGACCACATGGGAGACACACCGGACAATCGCCAGGGACTCACCGGGCAATCGAGCGCCAGAAGCGCCAAAGAGCACCGATTAGCCCCGGGAGGTGTCTAGTTTTGAGACGCTTGTGATCGCTAACCCATGCGGCCTCGGCCGAACTGTGCCTCAGGGTAGCGCTCGATAATGGCCTGCTTCACGCGCGCCTCCTCCTCCGGGCGGAGCAGCCGGCGGTTGATGCGTCGCTGCACCGCGTCCAGTAACGCCAGCCAGTCCTCCAGCGGCGGCTCGGCGATCGCCTGCCAGCGGTCGTAGCGCTTCTCGCGCGCGAAGAACCGCCATTCCCGCCCTACATGCTGGGCATAGACCTGCAGCGGTAGCCCCTCGGGCGTTACCCGCTTCCAACTGATCTCGGCTTTCGGCATGGCTGTGCCAGGCGGAATCAGCAGTGAGGAGTCCTGTCCGAGCCGGGTGGCCCTGCCTTCAGTGCAGCCAACCCGTTCATTCCGGCAGGTCAACCCCGGCCACGGCCATAGCGGCGATGCCTTCTTCGCGCCCCAGGAAGCCAAGGCGCTCGTTCGTGGTCGCCTTGACGCCGACCTTGCCAGCGCTCACGCCCAGTGCCTCCGCTATGTGCTCCTTCATCTGCGAAATGTGCGGCAGGAGCTTCGGCGCCTGCGCAATGACCGTGGCATCCACGTTCACGATTCGGCCGTCCCGCGCCGCCACCAGCCGCGAGGCCTCGTGCAGGAAGACGCGGCTCGGCGCTCCCTTCCAGCGCGGATCGGTGTTCGGAAAATAATGGCCGATGTCGGCCTCGCCCAGCGCGCCCAGCACGGCGTCGCAGATCGCGTGCATCAGCACATCGGCATCCGAATGCCCCTCCAGGCCCTTCGAGTGGGCTATCTCCACGCCGCCTAGCACCAGCTTCCGCCCGGCAACCAACGCGTGCACATCGTAACCGACGCCAACATGGACCATGCGCGGGACTATAGAATCCGGCTCCCGCCCAACCAAGAAGTATTCGCCGGCGCGCCGCACGGCGCCCCGTGCGATGCGCGAGGCGCGCCCCCGATTTGAATTGCGGGCGCATCGGATTAACTTTCCAATAGAAGTAACGACGTGTTTATGCACCGCGACATGGACCGGAACGAGCGCTCCTCCACGGAGTACCTGCTATTCGCCCTGGCCTTCCTGGGCTTCGGGATAGCCGCCGCCGGCATTGTGCTCGCCTCGCCTTTCCTGGCGTTAAGCGGTCTGGCCGTGATGCTGATTGCCGTATCCGGCTTCGCCCTGAGCGGCGGGCGCTGAGCCCTGGCCCGCCGGCCCGTCATTCCTCCTGCCGCCCCACCGTCGCCTCCACGGGCGCGGCAAAATTTGTAATAAGCTTGCCAAGCCACGGTTAGAGCGCCCGGGCTGCCGGGGCTTAACGTGTCCTAATGAAATCAAACGGCAAGGCTTCTGCCGCCGGCCTCCCGGCGCAGCTCAGGGCATGGATGCGGCGAGCACCCCTCCCGGCGGGCGCGGTCTCGCCGGAAACCGCTTTCGGGCGCCCGCGCAACGCGCTGGGCAACCGCTTCGTCTATGCTGTCATCTCCCAGCGCGCGCACGGCCTGTCTGTCGGGGTGAACCTCAACCCCGACCGGCAGTGCAACTTCGACTGCGCCTACTGCGAAGTCCACCGCGACGGCCCGGTCCGCGAGCCGCAGCTCGACATCAAGATCATGGCCCGCGAGTTGAAGCACCTGTTGCGCATGGCCAACGATGGCCGGCTCGGCGAAATTGCCTGGTTCCGCCACCTGCCTCCCGAGCTGCTGGAGCTGAAGGAAGTGGCCTTGAGCGGCGACGGCGAGCCTACTCTGTGCCCGGATTTCGACAAGGTCCTCCGCGCGGTGCTGCAGGTCAGGGCCACCAGCGGCCTGCCGTTCTTCAAGATCGTCCTGATCACCAACACCGCCGGCCTGGAATCGCCCGCCGCCGCGCGCGGCCTCAAACTGCTCGCCAGGGAGGACGAGATCTGGGCCAAGCTCGACGCCGGCACGCAGGAATACATGGACCGGGTGAATCGCCCGGACATCCCCCTGTGGCGAGTGCTGGCGAACATCCTCCAGATCGCCCGGCGCCGGCCGATCATTATCCAGAGCCTGTTCCCGCTGCTCGACGGCCAAAAGCCCTCGCCCCGGGAGATCGAGCAATACGTCCTCCGGCTCAAGGAGCTGAAGGCTGCCGGGGCGCAGATCAAGCTGGTCCAGGTTTATTCGGCTCATCGCCCGCCCCACCACGGCAACTGCGAGCACCTGCCCCTCAAAACCCTTTCCCTGATCGCCCGCCGCGTCTGGGAAGTCGCCGGCCTCCGAGCAGAGGTTTTCTAACTTGGCGCGCCCGCTGGGATTCGAACCCAGGACCCTCTGCTTAGAAGGTTATTAAGCCATACCAAGAGTGCGATTTACTGAGGAAAATAGCGGTTTTTCTGAGGAAATCAAGAGGTGCGGATCCAGGCGTATCGGTGCGTTGGCGGAGTGGTGGTATAATTAGTGGTATAATGGAGCGCAAGGCGATGGGACCTTCTGCGCGATAAACTCTTCGAGAAAGTGAACGGTATCCATTATACCACTATTATACCACTTGCTTCCTAATATGTTGACGCGGACGCAACGACCACCTCAAATCAGCCGGCTACCGTCACGCGACTACAGCCTCTCCCAGGCGCGTCCTCAAGTACAAAAGCGTCCCCGAATCGCTGCTGCCTCCTTGGCCATTATCGTGAAATCCCAAAGCCTCCGGCTTGGGCTGTTGAAAAAGGATTGGAGTGGCTGTCGGTCCTTGGGCCGCGATTTGAGATTCAGCGAGTTGCTCTGCCCGCCACTCCAAAACGTATCCCTTGCGCTGCAGCAAAGGCCCGCACTCACTGCATCCACATCCGGGTTTTCTGCTTGGATATACTCCAACACCTCGGCGTGTTTCACGCCGAATGGAAACACCGGGACTTGTTCCCGACCATTCCACATTAAAACCATGTATTTGGGGAATCCCGGCCGATTGGAAGCGACTGCTTTGCGCATTATCCTGAAACTTTATGTTTCGCGACATTTCGAGAGCCTACTGTCCGCCTCCACTCGTTCAAATCTCAATGAGGTTCACCGCCCTGTAGATTGCGCCGCATGCAGTCAAATGGCACGCGCCGGCACCAAAAGAGGCAGTTACTTTTCCAGCTCAGTGCCGGGTTGCCGGACTAGTTGTTCCTCCGCGTGGCGTTGTTGGCTAAGAAATTCCCAACCCACGTGTTCTTGGGCCAAGCGTTTGCCCGCGTCCAGGATCGCTTTAGCAGGTGCAGCGAGTTCGCGAAGCCACTCAGACTCATCTGGTCCAAGTGCGTCATCGCCGCCGCAAACTGTTTCCTTTCCATGACCAATGGCAAGTAGTTGACGGTAACTCCAAAGTTCCGGTTCCACTACCGGGAGGCCATGCGCTGCCGTTGCGTAAGCGGAAGCCTGTTGCGGGATGCGCAACCCTTGCGGATCGAGATCGCCGAAGTAGAGAACTCGTCGGGGCGCCCCACCAATCTCCCGGAAGATTTCCGCCAAGTTGGCGACACCCTCGATGAACCGGTTGCCACAGCCATAAACGACGGCGCTAAACCGAGCACGCTCGCGGTTCCAACGACAGTAAGAGTTCCAGGTCGCGGCGTTTTCAATTACCAGTACCGGGCCCCTGGGCGTTGGACCGCGCTGCCAGGCAAGCGGCTCGGCGGCGACAAAGCAGCGCAGCGTCTCCAGACTCAGGCGCCCGTCACCGAAGAGAGTCGAACTCCGGCGAAGGTCATCCAGACGTTTTTCATCCCCGAAGATATGTAGCGAACGCTCCTTGATCGGGACACTCGGACGCTGGCGACCGTCGGTTGCGAAGAATTGCTGGAGTTTGTGCAAGTCAGCAACCGGAACGCCCACGCGCGTTGTCGCCAAAAAGCGGAGTTCCGGGGCCCATGGGACCGAGCGGGGATCGACCTTTTCCTCGGACGTAAAGGGCCGTGGGATTTTGATCCATCGCGGCAGGGCTGGGCGGCTGGAGTCATCCCAGCCGTTGTTGCCCTTCGGCGTTTCCAACCGGCCATCCAGTTCCAGAAGATTCACCAGTTCCCGTAGCTTGGTGCGCGCCGATGGAGTTGAAGCCAATTCCGGATAGACCTGTTGAAGGCCACGCCATAGCACTTGCAGCTCGAGACGCGAGCAGCCGCCGGAGTTTTCGAGGATGTAGCGATGGAAATGATCAAGCGTGCTCATTCAGTCCGTCAAAAATGCGGATTTCGCTGATTACCGATTCGCCTTCTTCGCGAACCACGCCGACGGCCAGCTCGCCGGTTTCAGGCACGATGCGGTTTTTTGCCAAACGAATGCGATTCGGGAAGACGCTCAGCGCCTGGGGATCGTTGACACCGGTGGCGTAGATGAGTTGTACGCCGAGCTGTCCGGCAATCCAGCAGTGCATTTCGAGGAATTCGCGCTTTGAGCATGGGCCAACGGGATTATCGAGCAAAAGGGCACTTACTTCTGCACGTCGGCCTACATGACCTCGGCTCTGCGCCCGGATTTTGACCAACGTGCAATAAAGCAGAATGGCGACTGTGGTCCGCTCTCCTTCGCTCCAACTGCTCATTTCGCGGACGGGATAACGAGTATTGCGGCGCTGCGCCTCCGGTTTAAGGATAGTCGCATCCACCCCGGTTTCACCCACCAACGCCAGTAAAGCACGGAAGACAAGTTCAATCCCGCCCGGGATTTTTCCTTCCTCCAGGAGCAAATCCATCAGCGATTTGAGCCGTGCGATATTTTCCTGTCGCCCCTGTGAGGAGTGCAGTCGAATCCGCAGGAATGGCTCGTTCTCCCAACCGGTCATCGTCTCAGGCATCCGGCTCCAGCGTTCGGCACGCTCCAAAAGGCGAATGGCCTGCTCGCTCACGTTGAGCAGCGACTCGACAATGGTCTCCCTGTGTGCGTTCATCTGATCGAGGTCAGCCCGCAACGTAGTCGTGTCCTCTTCGACGGCCACACGCTTGGTCGCGGCGCAGGCGATCAACTCGTCCAGAGGCATGTGAGCAAACAGGCTGCGCGCGGGTAAATCCGTGGCGCGGGCGTAAGCATCTTCTTGTGTGAGCTGCTGTATCGCATCGAAATGGTTTCGCAGCTTGCTTTGCTCGGCTGTGGTTTCATCGCGGGTTTGCTTGAGGTTCTTGAGGCGTTCATCCACGAGCGAAGCGACCCGGGCGTCATCTTCGGGCAACTCGCCGGCAGTCGCCTCCTGGGGTGGATTCTGATCGGCCAGACGGATCGCATGATTTTCGTAATTGGCGGAACGTTGAGTGAAGCGGGCATGGGCTTGGACCAGTGCTTCGCCCTCGTTTCGATTGGCGTCCAACTGCTCCTGGAGCTTCTCGTACTCAGCCGTCAACTTTGCCAATATGGCCGCAGTATCATGTGCTGTGGCAGGAATCAATTCGCCCTGGCCCGGGCGCTCCTGATCACCTGGGGCACCCAGTTCCTTCAATCGCTTACGGGCTTCACCTAGGTTGCGCTCCGCGGCGCCTGCCCGCCTTTGGGCCTGTTCCAAATCGTCATCGGCCAATTGTTTCTGTCGCGGCAGGTCGCCTGCCCGGAGTTTGGCCTCGGCAGCCGTTCGCTCCAGGCCAACAAACTCACTATTCAACCGATTGGTCTTCTCGCGGATGGACTCTTGTTTGGTGGCCAGTTCACCCTGTGCCGCGGTATTGAGGAAGCGGCCCTGGTATCGGCGCAGTTCAGTGTCATACCTGGCCCGCAACTGCTCCAAGGATTCCACTACCGGTTCGGTCAGGGTGCAGGTGTATGCAATCTTACTCGCTTCTTTGCTCAAATCGGCCAAGGCGATTTCCAGCTCTACAAGGCGTTGTTGTATCGGCTCTTCGCCAGCTTCAATTGTATGCCGACGCTCTTCCAGAACCGGTAACTCCACGGAAATCTCCTGTAAACGCGCGCCCAACGCATCCTGTTTCGTCCGGTTTGTTTCATAATCGGCGTCGAACCGTTCGACAAAGTTTTCGAGCTGTGCCACGGCCTGGGTCGCTCTCCCTTGCGCTTGCTGCTGCTCTTCGGCCACTTTCGTCGCGGAGGCAATCGTGGCGGTCAATTCCTGCCGTCGCCCCTGGTTCCTCTGTTGGCGCTGCTGGAGCGATTCGAGGGATTGCTGCTCGCCCCGCAGCCGCTCCCGCAGGGTGCCAAGTTTGCCCGCACCGAATTCCGTAAGCCAGCGCTCCAACTCGGACACCAGTTGACGAGTTTCGTTCAGCTCGGTAGCGAGTTGCTCAAGTTCGGTCCTCCGCGTGGCCATCTGGCCGGCGAGTTTTTGGCTCTGCTCTTGAGCTTCATTGAAGTTGAAGCCGCCGGCGTGGCGTGGCAGCACAACTGGGCGTCCGGCACCATTGGGGAGGGGCGGGGAATCCGGTACCGGCGAAAGCTGCACCGGGACTTGCTCTGTGCTAAGCGAAGCCATCGCCTGGGCCAATTGGCTCGCCTCCGTGGCCCCGTCGAACATCACGCCGCCATAGAGCGCCGGATCGGAGGCCAACAGTTCTGCGGCGGCCTGGCGGTCGGCCACGTTAAAGGCCAGCCATTGCGCTGCCGTGGTTGCGCTGGGGACACCTGCCGCGCGCAAACGTTCGACCAGGGTCTCGACATCGCGGTGGGGCGGAAAGAGCCGGCGCTTCTCGATATAGTCCTGCGCCCGCTGGTCTTCGGCGCCCTCAAGGTTAAGACGCAGGATGCGGCGGAACAGTGTGGCGGTACGCTCGGCTAGGCGTTCCACGGTTTGTGGCAGGTTCAAGTCTGCGCGGGAAGTCTCCACGGCGGCGCGCATGTGTAGGTGCGTGGCGATGCGCTCCTCCTCCGCCTCCGCGCGCTGGATCGTTTTGGCGAGTTGTTGCTGTGCATTGTCAGCCTCAGCGATCTCGGTAGCAAGTTGGCTGGCTAGCGCAGCGAGCGCATCTTTTTCGCTCTGTGCGGAATCGCGCTCGAGCACGGCACGTGTGATCGCCTCGCTGGCCTTCGCGCCGAGAGTTTGCCAGCGCCGTGCCGCGTCCGCCGCGGCTTCTTTTGCTTCCAGCAAGCCTTCGCGGCGAAACCGTTCCCGAAAGGACTCGCGTTCGGCGAAGAAATTCTCAAGCGTGGCCGATTCCTGCCGCTTGGCCGCTTGTTCGGCAGTCAACGCCAGACGTTCCCCTTCCAGTTTGCGGACAGCTTCCCGAAGATTCCGCCTTTGGTTTTCAGCCTCCTCAAGGCGAGCCTGGGTAGCTTCCACCTCGGCCTGCACGCGAAACTTGTAGCGCGAACCCAGGGCCTGGAGAGCCTCCAGCGCGGGTTTGGCCTGGTCCTGCTCGCGAGCGATAGCGCGCTCAAGTTCGGCTGCCTGGATCTGCAGGACGCCTATTTCGCCCACTAGCCCAGCCATCTCGACCAGGCGCTTGTTGTTCTGGGCCGATTGGCAGGCGGCCTGGCAGCGTTCCAGTTCTGTCTTGGCTTCTTTCTCCTCCAGTTCGCATTTGAGGCGGGTGAAGAAGTTCTGGCGCCTCCTTGTGCCGTCGCGCTCCGATGTAAGCCGCTTAGTCTCGGCCTCTACCTCCAGCTTTCGCTGGCCCAGGCCTGCAGCTTCGGCATCGAAGCGCGCCTTGGCCGCGCGCAACGCCGTCAGCAATGACCCGGTAGCGCGCTCCGCTTCCGCGCCGCGGGCCTTGGCTTCTTCCCAAAGTCCAAGTTGTTTGATGAAAAGTCCAAGGTCCACGAGCAGCTTGCCATTGAAGGCCAACTGGAGCTCAAGCACGTCGCGGCGCCGAAGCTTGGGCAGGAACTCTTCAAGGTTCGCGCGCACTTGGTTGGCTTTTGCTGGATCGAAGCCCAGTTGCAAAAAAAGGCGAATGAAATCACGATCGCTCTTCAGGTCGTTGAAGAGGTTGTTGATGCCGCCTTCACTCTCGTTCATGCGAAGTTGATAGGTAAACAGCTCCGGGTCGAGATGGTTATTTTCCAGATGCTCGCGCCACTCGCTCTGGTTTTGGGTGTGTCGGACTTCGAGCTTAGGGTACGCACGATTTTGCTCGTCGAGCCAATCGCGGAACGCCTCGAAGGAGGCGGCCGGCTCACCTAGTCCGAGTACTGGCAAGGTGTCAAAATTAACGGCCCGGTTCGATCGCAGCGTGAAGAACAGCCGGCGCAATTCATTCGCGCTGTCGAGGCCCTTCCAGGAGAGCGCCTGGCCAACCAGTAGGATCTCCCTGGGAATATCAGCAAGCAGCGATGCCTCGGCCCGGTCATCGGTCGTATCCCATTCCGTGACGACAAAAGCCAGGTCGCGACTACGAACATAATCTCCGAGCTCGCGCGCCTTGCCTTCTGCCTGCTTGCCGAGGAAGCGTGTTTGACGGGGTTGGAAGGTTGAAAAGAAGAGGCTGAGCAAGGAAGTCTTGCCGGTGCTGTTTTCCGCCCAGAGCACAGTGTCCGCCGCTCGGCCGCGCTGGTCGCGCAGGTCAAGAGTGAGCGCCGGAAAACGAGCGTCACGATGCCCCAGGCTGGCGAAGTGCAGGCGATGGATGCGGGGCATAATAACTCAGGCGGTGCTTTCCGCCCCCTTTGAAGCCAGCCGCTGCCCGGCGAAGACGCGCAATTGCTCTACCAGCGCGTGGGCGCCATGATACTTCAACCGGATACGGTAGGCGGAGGTGCCCTGGTATATGCCCTTCTGCTCGTCCACCAGCCGCATCAGGCCGTGCTTCTCCAAATACTCCAGCGCGTAACGACACATTCCCGTAAGCGACCTGGCGGATTCTCGTTTGGCAGCCGTCTCCTTGGTCAGGGCCTGCGCGAGCACGGCGCGCCACACCCTCCTTTCCTCGGACTCCTCGTGGTCAGGGCTGTCGGCCACCTTTGCATTCTCGGCTTCCGCAAAGTCGCGGAGATACCTCGCCAGGCCCGCGGCAGTGACGTGCGCCGGCTGCACATCATCGTCCTGCGCCAGTGTCTCAGCGCGCGGGAAGGAAAAGGCGGCGACTGCCACCTGAATGATCCCGTGGAGAATCCGGTCCTCCGGGGTCATGCCCCCCTTGTAATCATCTGCGTTCAGACGAAACGGGCTGGCCTCGGTGGCGGTAACGATGAGTCCGTGCTTGCCGGAGTAGATAATGCGCAGCCCGAAGCCGCTGCACATTCCATCGGCGATGTCACGCAGCATGGTGTCTTCCTCATAGCGCCGCAGCAGGTCGCTGTATTCCTTCGACGTCGCCGGATTTTGGCAGCGCAAAGCGAAACCGAGCAACCGGCCGGCATCGTGAGCGGCGTTGGCAACGTGGTTCATGGCGATGGAGGTGACAGAAAGAGATCGTCTCCAGCAAAACCGCTTGAATCAAACGGTTCGCCGCTCGGCTGAACGTGAAACTGGCGGCGCGCCTCCGCCGCCCCAAACTGTTCCATCGTCAATAGCACGAACAGGCGCTTTGCCGGCGAGGATAGCCCGCGCCCTCCGGCAAGGAAAAGCAGTTCGGAAAGGCTGCGGCGGCCACGCAATTCTGCTCGTAAGAAATCCCGCACACCAAGCCAGTCCTCCGGCCCAAAGACGGGCGGGGAGGAAACGAGCGCTTCCGTGTCCGGCAGAGTCACATTCGCCTCCGCCGGTTCCAACATAACCGGCGGAGCCAGCAGCTTTGCCCAAAGCTGTTCCAGGCTGGACGGCACGGGGACAGCGTGTCCGGCCAGCAGATTCAAAGCGGGTAAGGCGGCCAACCGGGCGAAACTCGCCTCCTCACCTATCCATCGCAGGAGGATTTCTGGTTCCAGGCTCACGCGCAGCCCTGTTGCCGCCCGACGAAGGCGCTGGCGCGCGAATTCCTCCCGGAACTTGTCATTCGCAGTGATCAGTAGATTGTGCAGCTCCAGGTTAGTGCGTTCCGATTTATCGATTTCGTCCAGAAGCCGATTCAGCTTGGTGAGGTCGGCCGGTGCAGCCTGATCGCGGCGCTGTTCCAAACCGGCGCGCAACTCGCCCTCCTTTCGCAGCCGCTCCTTGATGTGCTGAAGCGCCCCTTCCATCAGTGGGAGAATTTCGCCGCTCCATTTCGCCTGGTCGGCATCGCGACGTGCTACCTCCAGAGCAAGGCGGACCCTCTCCGCGTAGGCCTTGGCTCGAATTTGCGCCTGGCGAGCCGTTTGGATGGCGTCATCAAGTCGGCCGCGTTGTGACTGATACTTGAGGACGGCCAGGTCAGCTTCGGCGGCGTCCTCGAGATTGTAGCCCAGCATCTCGGTGTAGAGATTGATGGCCTCGCTGCTGGCACGATAGACGCGTTCATCCGCCTCGGGAGTCTGGGTCTCCTCCAGCAGCCGATAAGCGAACTCACGCCAGCGCACGACGCCCTCGTCCAGCGCCGCATATCGTTCGATAAACTGTTGGCGGCGGCTCTTCTCATTGAGCAAAGCCTGAAGAACGACTTCCAGGATGCGCGCTTCTCGTTCGGGTGCGATTTCCGGCTCAGCGGTCCGAAGGACAGGCTCCAGGGCCACAGCCAAGTCGCGGCGTGTCGCGCCAGTACCGAAACCCATCTTGTCAATCACCACGTCCAGCACGATCAGGGAGAGCATCCGTAAGTCGTGCTGCGAAAGATCAAAATCGCGTTGGGCCTTGTTGCCTTCGAGTTCCAGGATCGGGGCGGGTGCGATGAGGCTGCGGGTGCGGCGAGCCACAGCCTCCCCCAGTTCTCGCATTTCCAGGGAGCCAGGGGCCAGATTCTGTGCCCGTGTTGCCGGCGGATCCTGTTCGCCGGATCTTTCTCCTCCGAACAGGTCGCTTTCAGCATCGGGACGCTCCTGATGTCGCATAGACTGCATACGAAGACCCGTGTCGAATAATCGAGAGGCTATATTGCGAAATTTTCAGTCAAACGCGACAGCAAAAATGGACAAACCTTTTCCCTTCTTCCAACCGACACCCCTCCCCTTTTGTTCGCTTGCTCAGGGTGGTCTCGTGGTTAGGTGAGTTTATCAAAACACGAAAAAATCTGCGTCCATTGCAACCAACCATTCTTCCCGGAATTACGTAACCGCACCCGTCAGCAATTCTGCAACAAACCGGAGTGTCGCAGAGCGAGGAAAGCCAGGAGCCATCAACTGTGGTTGGTCAAGAACCCCGACCATTTCAAGGGGGCAGCCAACGTCTTACGGGTGCAGCGGTGGCGTGAGGCTCACCCAGGGTACTGGCGGCGGGTCAAGCCCAAGGCCAAGTCGGGGGAGCTACCTGCTGTGTCGCCCGCGGCTCCGCCCAGGAATCACCGGCCCCAGTCGGTGCCAGCGTTACAAGACGACGTCCTACTGTTACAAGATTCCATCCGGCGCAACCCGTTGATAATTGGCCTCATAGCCCATGTCTTCGGCTGTACGTTACAAGATTCCGTCGAAAAAGTAATCGGCGAGCTAATAATCAGGGGCATGGAACTCCGTACCACGATGCACGGAACCCAAACGAATCGCAAAAAGTCAGTGAAGCATGATGCACGAAACACTTTCGCGTCCCGCCTGCCGGCGCCAGCTCCCCGCGCTCGCCCTCGCCTGCCGTCGCGCCAAAGCACCCGATAATCCGCCAATCACCCGCCTTCATTGGACCATGTACCCCGGCCGGTGATCGCCGCGGCACCACGTCCATCCACACTATCTTTACATGACGCCAGGCGAAACACCCCCAGACCCGATCCCTGCGGCGGCGTACGTGCGCATGTCCACCGAGCACCAGCAATACTCGACCAGCAACCAAATGGACGTCATCCGGGAGTACGCGAAGCGTCGGGGGATGCAGATTACCACAGAGTATTCGGACGAAGGCAAAAGCGGCCTGAACATCCAGGGGCGCGACTCCCTTGCCCAGATGATCAAGGACGTTCAGAGCGGCGCCGTGCCGTTCACCAACATCCTGGTGTATGACGTGAGTCGGTGGGGGCGGTTCCAGGACGCCGACGAAAGCGCCTATTATGAATATATCTGCCGCCAGGCCGGTGTAGCGGTTCACTATTGCGCTGAGCAGTTCGAAAACGACGGCAGCCCTGTTTCCACCATCGTCAAGGGCGTCAAGCGAGCCATGGCGGGCGAATACAGCCGAGAGCTTTCGTGCAAGGTGTTCCAGGGGGCCTGCCGCCTGATCGAGCGTGGCTTCAAACAGGGAGGCACGGCGGGTTTTGGTCTGAGGCGCATGCTGGTCGACCAGAACGGCCAGCACAAGGCCATGCTCAAGATCGGCGAGCAAAAGAGCATCCAGACCGACCGGGTTGTCTTGGTTCCCGGGCCGGAAGAGGAGGTCAAGGTGGTGCGCTGGATCTACCAGGCGTTTCTGATTGACGGCAAAACCGAGTCAGAAATCGCCGCGCTGCTCAACGCCCAGGGCATGCTTACAGATTTCGGCCGGGCCTGGACGAAAGGCACTGTCCACCAGGTCCTCACGAACGAGAAGTACATCGGCAACAACGTCTATCACCGCACCTCTTTCAAACTGAAGCGCAAGCACGTGACCAATCCGCCCGACCAGTGGATCCGCCGCGACGGCGCCTTTCAGGGCATTGTCGCCGCCGACATCTTCTTCAAGGCACGCGAAATCATCCTCGCCCGGAGCGTGAAATTTACCAATGACGAAATGCTGGAGAAGCTGCGCAGCCTCCTGAGCCAGCATGGCCGGATCAGCGGCATCCTGATCGACGAAGCGCCGGATCTTCCCTCCAGCACCGCCTTCCGGCACCGTTTCGGCAGTCTGGTCTCCGCCTACCGCCTCATCGGCTACGACCCTCAAATCGACTACAGTTTCATTGAGGCCAACCGAAAGCTGCGCGAGCGCTACCCGGAAATCGTCGCGTCGGTGGTTCGCCAAGTCCAGGAGTTGGGCGCCGCCGCCACCTTTGATGAGAAAACAGACCTGCTTCACCTGAACGCCGAGCTCCGCGTTTCCATCGTGCTCTGCCGCCACGCCATCACCGCCGAAGGTTCATCCCGCTGGCTCATACGCCTCGACGCCGGCCTGAAGCCCGACATCACCATCGCTGTCCGCATGGATGCAACCAACGAAGGCATCCGCGATTACTATCTGCTGCCAGGCATCGACATGACCTGGGAAAACCTGCGCGTTGCCGAGGAGAACGGCGTCTATCTGGACGCCTACCGGTTCGAGACCCTCGATTACTTTCTCGGCATGGCAGAGCGCGTGAAACTCCAAGAAGCCGCATGAACGACGAAGTTAAGCTCATCCCCATCGACCGCATTCGCATCATCAACCCGAGACACCGCGAAAGGAAAAAGTTCGAGCAAATCCTCCAAAGCATCAAAAACCTCGGCCTGAAAAAGCCGATTCAGGTCAGCCTCCGGTCCGCGCAGGAGGGCGATGAACTAGGCTATGATCTTGTTTGCGGCCAAGGCCGCATAGAAGCCCTCATCGCTCTCGGCCACAAAGAAATTCCGGCGATAGTGGTTGAAGTACCCAAGGAAGACCGCCTGCTCCGCAGCCTGGTCGAGAACATGGCCCGCCGGCTCCCGTCCGCGAATCCATCAAAGAAGTCGGCTTGATCGAGCCTCTGGTTGTCCACCCGCAGAAGGGTGCCCCGGGAAAATACCTGCTCCTGGACGGCCACCTCCGCTACGTAGCCTTGCAGGAACTTGGCGAGACCGAGGCCGACTGCATCATCGCTAGCGACGACGAATCCTTCACCTACAACGCCCGCGTCAACCGCCTTAACCCCATCGGCACGCTGATGTTGTTGACTACACAGTAGGCACTCAATACGGTCGGTGGGATTTTAAGCTTGCGAGCTGCTGGGATGACGCCGTGAGAATCTTTGAGGATTGTTTCAAGTTCGGCTTTTGGTAACGTGAGCAACGGGGGAGGTGCTGGAGCCGACTCGGGATTACCTCGCAATGCTCGGCCCGCATGAGGCACGGGGATGCATTTCGCGCGGCACACCGCTTGCAGCCATTGCGCATCTGTGCCCAGGTCTTTGGCTACAGTCGTGATATTACTGGCCCAAATCCTGTCCCGCAGCTCGACATCGGATATTTGCGGTAACCACGCTCGCTTTTTCGGCGGATTGACGTCAAAAGTGGGAACCTCGGGCGCGGCGGGCAGATTGCCGTCTGGAATTAGATTATGGTCAACCAAGCTTTTGAGGATCGCTGCACGAATCTCGTCCGTTACTGGCATGGAATTGGGCAAGAGAGTGAAAAACTGCGCGGATTCGCATTTTGTTACGAGTCCGTCATAATATTCCTTAAAAATAGATCCCGAGTGTCCCGTCCAACGCCCCGCTTCCTCAATGTCTGGCTCCCACCACCGATGATGCGAGCTGCCGGTGTGGCGGGGCGAGTCCGGTACCCAAGGCTTTCTGGGTCCTGGGGGTGGTGTGAACCACGCCGGCACCTTTATGTCGTACCCCTGCGCCGCCCGAACAATTCTCCAAAAAGTGTCCCAGCCTTCGAATGAAAGCTTTTGCCCGTCCCAGTAATCCTCAAGCATGGCGACCGCGTTGGCAGGGAGTTCAATCACGCGCCGCATCGTGATTTTCGAGGACCACAAGCGAATCAGCTTGTTGACCAGGCGCACCTCTGTAGCCTTGACACGCCTAAGCTCGGATATGCGATCTGTTCTTCTCGCATGGCGATCACCTGCTGTTCGGACGCAGAACCCACCACGGTACGACGGCCGAGCCAGTGGGTTTGTCGGTCAGCGAGGGCGGGGATGCGGGCGATAAACCAGTTTTCATCGCCAAATTGTTTGGCGGCGGTTCCGTTGCCGCTTTCGCTTATTTCGCGGTCCAAGGTCCGTCGCCGAAGTTCGCCGCCGTACCTCTACCTCGTTGGCAAATCGGCGCAGTTCCCGTGCCATGTGCCTGGCCTCATCGGGTGTTAACCTGCACCTTACCTGCTCCGCGCGTTCATCCTGCAGTTGCACCAAAACCAAGCCTTCGCCTTTTAGTTTGTTTGCTGTCGGCTTTCCGTACTTCGTTACGACGCGTGGATTCCTTGAATAGTCGTATGGCGGACTGATTCCTACGCTGTAGTGTGCGCCAGTGCGCTCCGGGTAGCAGGATAAATAGAAGTGGATCATGCGTGGCTCCGTTTGAAAGTTGCCTGTGAAAGTCTATCTCTCTTCCGGCTGAGGGAGCTGGTCGGCGCGCCATTCCTGGTCGTGTCGCAGCCACTCCGGATGCAGGTCTGGCCAGAAGGAAGCGCGCTTCAGAGGCCGCTGGGAATAATGGGAGTCGAATGCCAGATGGGGCTGCATCTGGTGCAGGGCCAGCCCGGCAAACTCGAGTTGGTTCTCCAAATCGGCCCCTTCCCGGAATTCGACGGTGTTCCAGAGGTTGAACACCCCCATGAACCAGTCCAATTGCTGCCGGTAATAGCTGCGCATGAACTGCGGCCCCAGCGTTTTCTCCGACTCTGACCGTTGATTGGAAAGGCAAAGGTTTCCCCCTAACCACGAATGGGTGAGGTGCGTGGCCAGCGGATAGACTTCGAAATCCGGGTTTTTGGCCAACTCGCACACCAGCCGCATGAAGTTCGAGTAATGAGGCTCGATCCGCTGATAGAAATTGTAGCCGCGAATCGCCGCATGCCGGGTCTTGAGGGTGAAACCGGTCAAATCGCCTGGGCGGTCCATCTCCAGTTCCCAGGCCGTCAGCACCAAGGCGAACACGGCCGTCTGCATCTCAACCGGGAGTTGGAACGGCAATCCGTCGTGGGTGACGACGCCGCGGGCCAGGCAGTAAACCTCCTGGAACGCTTCGCGGTCCAGTTTGAGGGCGCGATTCAATTCCCCATCCAGGGTGGCATACGCGCAGGTCTCGGAAGAACGCGCCTGCGTCAACTCTCCGTTCGGCAAGATCGTGCTGCCCAGAATCCTTTGCTCGAAGGTGGCATCCTCCACTGGATTCGTCACGGGATTGAAGGGATACCCGTAGAAGTAATCCGGTCCTTCGAACCGGGCAATCTTGCCCCACGGATCGGGTGTCCCATCAATGAGTGGGAAGTTGCTGCCTCCCACGTAAGGCAGTAGATCCGCAAGAATAGGCGCCGGGGCACATTCCCACGGGCCGAGTTCCGCATCCGGGTAAAGGTAGTTCGCCGGGAACAACTGCGCCGGGCCGGCACAGCGGGAGAGCGCCGCAAAATAGTGGAACGCCTTGTCTAACTTGATATGGGGCGCTAGGCTGTAGCCAAGCTGTGGGGTGACAAAGACCAGCGTGGTATGTACGCCGCGCAGCGTTTTGGGCCGCAACTCGTTCCAGAGCTGGTGATGATAACGCAAGTGCCGGGCGTTGATGGCGATGCCGGTTGCCTGGGACGGGCTTTGGAACCAGGGCGAGCGCGTCAGCGAGCTATGTTCCGTGGGCAAACTCTTGAAATACGGGAGCTGCGGCACGGCCCGGATTTGAGGGGTGTACTCCCAATTCGCCAGCTCCGGCCTGGCTTTCCGGCCGACACTGGCGATCAGGCACTTGTCGGCATCCCAGCTTGCAGGAAAGGTCGCATCCGTAAGCCGTTTGGCTTGCGCCAAGGGGATCGCGCAGTTGAGGACTTTAGTCCGCCGGCATCCAGCCCGGCTGAAGATCTCCTGGTTCACGCTCCATCCCGGCTCGGCGATGTGGTCCCAACGGTCGCGAAAGTCGGCGTTTTGCAGGTCGCTGTTCACTTTGTCTTGCTGCCGCAGAAGTGTTCTTCGCGAAGCGTTTCATGCACAAGTTTAGAGCGGTTCCGCCGCTAACGTGTAGTGGGGACGGAGAGAGTCCGCATGGCGATTGCCTTCGACATTGGCCAACTAATTACGATTCCGCCCGCGCGGGAGCGGCCCCATTGAAGCTACAGCACAAACGTGTCGTGGGCCTCCAGAGCCGTCTTCTTCCCGGCCACGTTGACCTCGACGGCACCAACGAGGAAGGTCATCTCTCACTTGTTTGGCAGGTATGGGGTCCTCTTGAGCTGGTTGGCAATGCGGAACAGGTCCGCATGCTTGCCTCAGAAGTCAATGTCCTTGCTCGTGTCGTTTACGAGGTCACCGCCAGGGGTTTTGATGGAGTATTTCTCCGCCCACCAGCCGACCGCCTGGCCCCCGATGAGGATGCAGGTTGCCGGGAGGTGCTCCAGGATATCGTCGGAGTCTCCCGGTTTGAACTGTGCCCCGGAGTCGGGCTTTGGGAGGGGACCCGCCTATTCTTCATCGCCCGCAGGTATTTTGGCGCGGCTCAAGTTTAGCGGACGCCTCAAGATCTCCGGGTCGACATGCTTGGCCAAGCAGAAACCATCGTAACGCTTGCCCGAGGCGCGGGCGTGGATCTGAGCCTTGCGGTTACGAATTTTCGCTTGGTGGATTCGCTTGAACCCACTCAATCGTTTGCTCTTGAGGGCGCCTAGCCTCATGTATGGATTCTGTAACGTCCTCACACCGATTTCAATGTGATTTGCGTTGCTTGAAAGCGGGGATGCTTTTATTCGATATACGCGGCGGCAGCCAATCGGGCATCCTCCAGTCTGCCCTCACGCAACAGGTCCAGAGGCCGCTTTTTGCCCAGGCTAGCCTTTGTCTGCAAAAAGAAGAGAACTTTCGCCCAGGCATCCAGGCGCTTCCCCTGGTTGAGGATTTCGAGCACCGCCTCCAAGCCTGCCAAGGTTTGGCCGCGCCTGTCGAACTGCCAGCACGGAAATCGTGCGGCTCGCACCCGTCCTTCTCGCCACGCGAGCAATCCCCCGGCCTCGAGCCGCTTCAATGTCGCCGTCTTGGAGATACCCAGCAACCGGGCCACCTCCTCCGAAGACAGGCATCCCCCTTCAGCTTCTGCAAGTCGTTGCCTCGCTTCCAACCCGCGGACGAGTGCCAAAGCCAGCTTGTTCTGCCGCGACGCTCTAGCCCCTATGGAAGACTCAAAGGCGACGCGGACCAACCGCGCGAGGGCGACCATACCTTGGTCCCGGTGTTTGCGGATCACACCAGCAAATTCCTCTACAACAGCCTGTTCTTCGGCGCGCAATTCCACCTCTCGAGTCCGTTTTCTCAATATCTTGGTCACGGCTACGGTATCCTGATGCCAATGTGCAAATTTCAAACTTGGAAGCCCACGAATCTTGTGAAACCAGCGCTCATTGGTGTCCACACAAAAGGCCATTGTCACTTCAGCGTGAAAGGGGCGATACCCGTGGTCGGCGGTTACCGGCTCCTGGTGTGCGTATGGCAGTCGCGGCTCGAATCTTCCGAGCAATGTTCAGGAGGTGACTGGGGCGAACGCCACCATACACCTCTGCAATGATTGACGGGCCGGTCTTGTCGCCGATGAGTTGCGCGATTTCCGCGTCGGTCAGCCCGCTTTGACGCGCCCGAGTGACAAAGTAAGACCGCAGCCCGTGCGGGGTCACATGGCGGATTTTCAGATGCTTGCACGCCTTGCCCAGCAATCGTCGGAAAGCCGAAGGGTCAAGGGTTGTATGCGGATTCAATGCCGAAGGGAACATCAGATCGCACGTCGCCTGTTCCTTCATCCTCGTCAATAATTTCTGTATCTCGGGCAGAATGGGCACCCAGGGCATCAGGCCCTTCTTCGAGCGCTTGACATGAATCATATTCTCCGCCCAGTTCACCGCCTTCCACCTCGCCTTTAACGCCTCGCCGATTCGCGCCCCGGTATAGGCAAGATATTGGGTCAAGTCCGCCGGCTGCTGGCGCCCAGACTTCTCCATCCAATCCACGATCCGCACCAGTTCAGGTGGAGTCGGAGCCATCTCGCGCCAATGGCGGATCCGGGATTTGTCGCTGTAGGCACCGCGCTCACGAATCGGGTTCATCTTGAGGCGGCTGCGGCGCGCGGCCAACGCCAGGGCGTTTGACAATGCCGTCAACTCAAGGTCAACCGCGCGGTTTCCGCCTCGAGTTTGTTTGGTGACTTGCTTGCCTCGCACCTTAAAAGTCGGGACGTAGCCGCCGGAGGCCCGCCAAGCGAAGTAGCGGTCGCAGTCGTCCAAGGTCAGGCACGAGGCCAGCCTGCGGCCAAAAAACTCCCGCACCGGGCGCAAGCAGTATTCTTCATTCTGGATAGTGCGCTGGGATTTCGATTCGAGCGACCGTTTTCGGATGATGGGGCAACCGGACTGGAGATAATCGTCGATCAGTTCATCCACTGTCACGCGCGGCTGCCGCAGCGTGCGGCCTTTTGACGCGATGCCGCCAGTTTCGTTCCGCTGTTTGCCGGCCCATTTCTCCCTCCACTCGCGGACTTGGGCCAACTTGTTCGTTCCGGTATTACGCCAGGGGAGCTTCCGCTTGAGCCGAAGACATGCGTAGATCTTCTGGCCCTTGCGGGCGAAAGCCTCACCCAATGGTTCGGACCTCTGCCGCGCTCCAGGCCGACTTTTTCTTTTGCCCATATCGCCATTCGTGTTTGGCGGCATTTCTGGACGCGGCGCTGGTCGAGCCACAGCAGGCAGATGGACGTTTAAGTGGAAGAGACTCCGTCAGCAACCAGAGACAAATAGCAGGCCGCTTCTCTCTGAACGGGGTTCAGAGCCGAAAGAATTCTCGCGCTGTTTTCGTAGTGGCCTCCGCCGCCGCAGGCACAGGTTTCCCGAGACAATCCGCGACCGCCTGCAGAACATAGGGCAGAAAGGCGGGTTCATTCCGGCCATCCTTCGGTTTTGTCGGCATCGTTCGCGGAACAAGGAACGGCGCGTCCGTTTCGATCATCAGGCGGTCCAGTGGAATCTCCCGGACTAGCTCGCACAAGTGCGTTCCCCGGCGCTCGTCGCAAATCCAGCCGGTGACGCCGAGGTGCAACCCCATGTCGAGGTATATCTTCAGTTCTTCGCGTGTGCCCGTGAAGCAGTGAAGCACAGCCGGAACGCTCTTCCTCACCGCGGCCAGGATTTCGCAGAATCGCTGTCGAGCATCGCGCTCATGCAAAAAGAGCGGCTTCTGCAATTCCTCTGCCAGCGCCACCTGTGCCTCGCACCACTTCTCCTGCTGCGGCCGTGGGGAGAAATCTCGATTGAAATCCAGACCGCATTCGCCGATCGCCACCACCTCCCGGTGCGTCGCGAGGTGGCGCAGTTCCGAAATGGTGGCCTCCGTGCAGTTCCGGCTGTCGTGAGGATGAACCCCGGCGGTCGCGAAAAGCTGCCCGGGATATTCCTGAGCAATCCGCACCCCTTCCTGGCTTCCCACCACGCTGCTGCCAGTGATGACCATCGTCCGCACTCCAGCAGCAAAAGCGCGTTCAACGATTTGCTTTCGATCCGCCTGGAACGAGCGGTGCGCCAGATTCACGCCGATATCAACGATGCGCCGCGATTCTTTCATTGCAATTGATCGGCTTCAGGATACAGGAAACGTTTGCCGCGGGCTGTTCGGGTAACCGATCCTGGCGCATTTAGTTCAGGTGGCGTTCACTACCAATGCCGAATTGCGAATATTTACTAAAAGGCGGTATTCTTACTGCCCAGTAAGAATGTTGGTTTCCAGTAATTATTCTCTCTGACAAGTAAATGCGAGAGACTCCAGTAAACAAGCGGATATCCTGTATCGCTCCGCCCGCACTCCTCCGCACTGTTCCCAAAGTGCTTGCTCAAACCACCGAAAGGCGGGCTGGCGTTTGGTGTAAAAGAGATGACTCGACCGGCTTCGGTGATAATCCGACGATCCAAACCGAGGAATCGGCGCACGAAACCGTGGCGTTCTTCCGAAAAGCTCCGCCCAGTGATGCTCGACTTTCGGACTCGCGGTAGTGTACCAGACCTCGGCCGGGTCGGCCACCCGGAGCAAATAGTCAATATGCCAGTGCGGGGCGGCAGTTGATTCCAAGTGGTGACCGATCCGCGCACGGAGCCCTCCAGAACCAAAAGCGCTGCCGACGTAAGCGTAAAACCCGGGAACAATAGCGAAGGTTCCCAACCGGCCAATCTCCAACCGCGTCATTTGGCCGGCGAAGGCGATCAGGACATAGGTGCCTTTGGCCTCGGGCAATTCCATGCGCCTCAGCCGAAGGTGCTGCCGTTCCAGCCCCAATTGCCGGCTCCCACATCGGTGAAGTTCAGGTAAACACGGTCCGGCGGGATCCCAAGGGAATCGTTGAGCAGTTTACAGACTTGCTGCGAAAGCTTCCGATTTACATCGCCGGACAACCCGCCGATGCTGCGGATGTCCACGAAGGCCCCGTCGCCTGCCTTGCCGGACATCAGGAACGCGGCTTGACCGACGGTGACCATGACGTATTGCTCGGGTTTCCCGATAGTTCCGGCGACCGCTTTTGAGAGGGAAGCCAGCAGGGCTTTCCGTTTGTCCTCGGAGAGGACCACTGTGGTTTCGAGTTTCAATAGTGGCATACTCAACATCTACAGCCGGGAGGCGATCCGCTCAAGTTAAGTCGAAAAACGGCGAAACACTGCGCCGGCTGCAGGTTTACTGTAGGCACAGCGGAAACAGAGTGAAACTCGTCCCGGTCCCTGTCGACTGTTACGCCGGAGCCAAGGTCGACCAAACGCCGTGGAGTGCCAGGGTTGGAGGGTAGTCGATTGGGGGTCATATTAAAGAGGCGAACCCAAGTCTTGCTTCCATAAACATCACAAAATGGAATACTCCAGTCACTAAATGACAAATAGTGGAAATCATCGCGAATCAACGGAGGCTTAATCCGCAGAAAATAAAGGAATCAGTTCCGGATTACATCGCTTAACCGTCCCCAGGTCTTCCGAATAAGGAGGACGCTGCCTGGGGTCGAAAGCGTCCTCACTTGCAGCCCGCCTTCAATTCCTCCACAGCAAAGCCGCCTTGTCCATCCATCCGCACGGAGAAAAGTTGATCGAAACCTTCCCTGTATGACGGCGGCTCCAGCCTCTTGCTAGCCCCCGTCAGCCCATTTTCCGGCACACGATCGGCCGCATCCCGGCGGGCATTGCGCTGCAAAGCGCCCGCCAGACTGGAGTCGAAGAAGTAGCCACAAATCCTGAAGCCAGCCGCCTTCGCTGGGCCGATGTACGCGGCGCGGTCCGCGCTCGTCAGGTTCATCTTGTCCACGACAAAAGAAGTCTTTCCCTCCAGGCAAGCCTTCACCAGCAAGTCCTCCCGGTGGTAGGTTTTCAGCATGTCCAAGTTGACCCGGACATGCGTCCGAAAGAAGCGTTCCAAATAGAAGCTCGATTTCCCGGTAGCTTGAATGCCGATGAACAAAACCATTTCCATGACATCACACCTCCACTATCAGGCCGGGATCGAATCCGGTTCGGGGTTCGGTCGGGTAGCCTCGCGGATTGGCGATGACGCGGGTTTTGCCAACCGCGTAATCGCAGCAGCAGTGGATGTGGCCATGAACCCATAATCGAGCTTCGCTCTCGACGATGAAACGGCTCAGGTCGGATGCGAAGGCCGGATTGCAGGCATCCCCATCGAACGCCGGCGGAATGGACTCTCTGCTCGGCGCATGGTGAGTGACCACAACCACCTTCCGGCCTTTGAGACTGAACACCCGGTCCTCGAGCCACTGCCGAGATTGCCTGTGAAGCCGGCGTGTGTCGGAAGGCCTCAATCGGCTGTATCGCGGCAGGGTCCTGATCCGGCGGTAATCATTCATGCCCGTCTGAGCCACGACTTCTGACACTACCGGGTTGCCATTCAACCCGAAATCGGTCCACAACGTTGCCCCGAGAAAGACCACATCACCGATAGAGCAGCTCTCGTTCTCCAGCAGATGCACGTTGCTGCCGCTAGCCAGCTCATGCAGTTCCTGGATGAGCTTCTGCAGCTTTTGGCCGTAGAACTCGTGGTTGCCCAGTACATAGACGACGGGCCGGTCCGGAAATGTCTTCAGGGCCCATTTCAAACCGTTGCGGCCGGTGCTGACGTCGCCGGCGAGAATGATGGCGTCCGCATCAACCGCCGGAGGCGTGAAGGGCTCAAATTCCAGGTGCAAATCGCTAAGGATGTGGAGGCGCATGAAGGTCGTTTCTTCAGCCGGTCCCCACGGCTAAGCGCCAAACCAGATCGCTTTCCGGCTCGATGCGGATGGGCACGGGCAAAAACCGCCCGATAATTTCGGCATTCGTGATCGTGTGCAGCGAGGGTTTGGTGGTTCGGAAAGAGCCTCTGCCTGCCAACGCCATGGGGAGCAACAACTGGTCGGCCAAATGCTCGTCCACCGGTACGTTCGCCTCGAGCCATGCCTTGGCGGCTTCGACCGCCGATTTGGCGACTTCCTCAGCGGGCCGGCCACGCTCGCCAAAGCCGGTGAAGACCGCGGTAACCTGCTCGGCCTCGATGTTCAAGACTACCGCGTTGCCGGGCCCGATTGGGTGCGGAACATTCTCGACGCTGCATTCATCTGCCCGCCATTTCAGTTCCTCACGCACAACCGCCACTTCCCTTTCGGCCACGTCCTCCGGGAGCTTGGAGGTCCAAATGCGGGCACGCCGGCTTCGGATCGAACCGCGCTCGAGCAAATCGATCGGGGACAATTTCGTTGCCGGATGCACCCGCGCGTGAAAGCGCCCGCCACCTGCCGGGAAAAACCCTGGGCGCTTCAGTTCCAGCTCTACCGTCGGCCCCATCCGATGAATCAGGGGCATGAAGCACTTGGCCAGGGAATCAAACGAGGGCGCCAGAGGGTTGTGCGTCCCACCTTCCAACGTAAGCGTGCTGGGGCCGGAGGCCGTCAGCAGCGAGGGAAGCACGGTTTGCAGCACCAAAGTGGCGCTGCCGGCCGTGCCCACGGCAAACCTGTAATTGCCCGGCGTCACCGGCCCCGGGCGGAACTCCAGCACCTGCGAGCTCAGCGTGGCTCCAATGACCTCGGCGCAACCGACTGTCCGGGCCGCCTCGACGGCAGTCAGGTGCTGGCGCAGCAGCCCCGGCTTCTGGCGCCTGGCTCGGATGCGCTCCATGCGAAAGGGTTGGCCCGTCACCAGTGACAGCGCCAGGGACGTGCGCAGGATCTGGCCGCCACCCTCGCCTTCTGACCCATCAATGGCGATCATCACGTCAGTCTTCCGCCCGCTCGCCGTGGGGCGCCATCTTGACCAGCTTGGGATCGAATTGGCCCAGGATGGTCACCAGGTCGTTCTGGGCCGCCATCACCTCGTGGATGTTCTTATACACCATCGGCACTTCGTCCAAACCGGCGGAGATCAGCGTCACCCCCTTCTCCCGCAGGAACGCATTCACTTTCTTCCACTCGAAGGTCTTGGTCGCCTGCGTTCGGCTCATCACCCGGCCGGCGCCATGGGAGGCCGAGTTCAGCGATTCCGGGTTGCCTTTGCCGCTCGCGACGAAGCCTGGCGAGGCCATCGAACCGGGAATGATGCCCAGAACGCCCTGCCCGGCAGGAGTCGCTCCCTTCCGGTGAACGATGACTTCCTTTTCGACGCCGTTGATGATGTGCCGCTCTTTCCAGGCGAAGTTGTGGTGGTTCTCCAGGTCCAGCAGAACCTCGGCGCCGAGGTTAGCCGCCACGTGCTTATGGATGAGCGCATGGTTCGCGGCAGCGTATCGGCCCATCAGCTCCATGGCGGACCAGTATTCCTTGCCTTCCTGGGAATCCAGCGAGAGCCAAGCCAACCGCTTCAACTCGCTCGGCAGGTCTTTGAACTGGCTGAAGGCGAGCTTGCTGTAGTGGTCGCACACGGCGGCACCCGTGCCGCGGCTGCCGCTGTGAGAAAGCAGTGCCACGTAGGTTCCCGGTGCGAGTCCATGAATTTCCCCATGAGCAGTGAACAGGCCGAACTCGACGAAATGATTGCCGCTGCCGCTGGTACCGAGCTGCGACCAGGCGCGGTCCTTGTTCTGCTTGGTGACCGGGCTGACGTTCCAATCCACATCCAGGACTTCATGCTGACGGCGGTGCTTGAACGAGGCCCCGATTCCAAAGCGCGTCTCGGCCTCGATGGCCCGTGTCAGGCGGTCCTGGTGATGTTCCAGATCTCGAGCCGGTATATCCAACACGGTCATCTTCATGCGGCAGGCGATGTCCACGCCCACCGCATAGGGAATCACGGTGTCTTCAGTGGCCAGCACCCCGCCGATCGGGAGACCGTAGCCGACGTGGGCATCGGGCATCAGGGCCCCCGCCACGGCCACCGGCAGCAGACAGGCCTTTTCCATCTGCATCACGGCCTCGTGTTCAAGTCCTTCGCCCCACTGGCGGTATTTGATCGGCTCGGAGCGTGGCGGTGGCGGAGCGTTCAGCAAGGCTTTGGCCAATTCGCCCCGCAAGCTGTCCTCGGTGAAGGCTGAAGGATTGGCGATGATCGCCTTCACTTCCTCTTCCAAACGGGTCTTATCGCCGCCGGCGAGAATGAATCTGCTGATGAAATCCGTTGCCCGCCGGGTTGCTTCACCCAGCGGTACGCCGAGACGAATAAAGTCTTTGCTGTTCATAATTGGCCCGCTGTTGGAGCGGTTCTCTTCGGCACGCTTGCTTCATCGCGCATGCTCACCTTCAAAGTCTATTTCATGAGCCGCATCCCTGCGATCATTCTATGCCCGCTTTGGAAGAGGCGCTCGGCCGGAATAGCCGAGCACCCCGCCCGCGATCCTTACTCCCTAAAAGAAGTAGTTCCTGGGAGAACCGTCAAACTGACCGGAACGGAGGCAGCAGTTCTTGAAACCGCCTTCCAGAGCCGCATGGGCACGGATCGTTCCGCCCGAGTTTCTCCACCAGTTCTTTGGTGCCGTGGACAATTTGATGCCCTTTTTTGACCCGCGTTTCAGACGGGAACCCCTTTCGGCGTTTGCTCGTGGTCTCGCGGAAAGGGCGAATCTTCATATCGGTCGATGTTTGCCATACGGCCTCCATTCGTTTGGTGTTTGTGTAATGCCGGTGGCGCAGGTGAATGCGCCAGCGGCTCGATTTGTTCAAGCGAGGAACAGTTTCCAATCCCCATTCTCGCCCGGGTTGCGAATGAGCGCCGAAACAGGCAACTCCTTCGGCGCGCGCGGAACGGACAGTAGCTTCAGGCCGGCTTCGTGTGGCAGGCGGTCAGCCTTGCGCTGGTTCACTTCCTTGGCCGACCAGACCAGGTTTTCCCAGGCATCTTTGCCGCCGCGCGAGCGCGGGACAACGTGGTCGAGGCTGCCCTCGTCTGGGTGCAGGACCCGGCCGGTATACTGGCAGCGGTTGCCATCGCGCTCGCGGATCGCGCGGGCGCAGAGTTTCGGGCGCTTCTTCGGCACCTTGGCATAGTTCACCGCCACAATGACGGTCGGTACGCGAATCTGGCCGCGCACGGTATGCACCCCCTCGTCCTGGTCGCGAATCGGCAGAGTAATCCACTCTTCCCAGGGGACTGGATGGATATGGTCCTCGCCCTCGATCTCCAGAGCGGTGGCAACATTGGTGGCCATCATGCAGAACGCCTCCTGGGGCGTGCGCACGTTGATGGCCTGCCAGTTGCGGTTCAGCACCAGCACGGTCGCTTTCGTCAATACAGTGTTCATAAATTGCACACAGCCACCGCCTGTGGTAGCGAGGTGTTTGTTCTTTGTTGAAATCGGCGCAGGGATTGGAAATTGGCTGCCTCGCCCGGTTTCGCTCCAGGTCCTTCGGTTTCAGAGACCGACGCGCTCCTAAATACACCACGAGGCAAATGGCCCGCCAAGCCGTAGCCAGCAGGCGAAGGTTGATCGCCCGGGAAGGGTCTGCCCCTCCGACTTCTGGGTGTAGGCCAGACATGATCCTATTTCACCACCGAGCGGAACCGGTTGGCTGCCTCGCTTGGATTTGCACCAAGACCATCGGGGTCAAAGCCCGGCATGCTGCTGTTACACCACGAGGCAAAAAGATTGGTGGAGCCGGAGGTAGTTGCAACCTCACCCAACCGGATTAAAAGTCCGGTGCCGGTCTGCTGTGGCTTCGGCTCCAGAAAAAATGGTGGGCGAGAGAGGACTTGCACCTCCAAGGCTCACAGATTCTCGATCTGTGGGGTCTGCTATTCCCTCTGAACCACTCGCCCGGAAACTGGTGCTCCCAGCCGGAATCTCACCGGCAACCTCAGCCTTCGGAGGGCTGCGCTCTGATAATTGAGCTACAGGAGCGGAAAAAAGGGGCCTCCCGCCGGTGCCGCCCCGGCGCGGCTTTCATACAAAGGAAGCCTGCGGGCTGCCGCAAGGAGGCGAAGTGGTCGCAGTCCCCAGTGCTGCCCTGGGCAAAGCGGGCTTATGAAACCCACCCGAGCGCTGGCTCGACTGCGACGCTTGCGGACGAAGCACAAAATGGGGCCCCCACCCGGAGTTGCACCGGGCTGGCTCGCGTACCGGGCGAGTACATCGCTCAAAATGCTTTGGGGGCATGGAAAGGTGGTCGGCGCGAGACGACTTGCACGTCCAAGGCTGCCTGATCCTAAGTCAGGTGGGTCTGCTTTTCCCCGCTAACCACGCGCCGAAAAACTGGCGTCCCTGACCGGCTTCGCTCCGGTGATCTCCTGCTTGAGAGGCAGGCATGTTGGCTGAACTACACCACAGGGACAAAAATGGTGAGGACAAAAGGATTTGCACCTTTGACCTGATGCATGTGACGCATCCGCTCTGGCTGGCTGAGCTATGCCCTCGGAAATGGTGGGGACGAAGAGTGCTGCCCTCTTTGCCTCTCGCATGTCAAACGAGCGCTCTGCTGATGAGCTACGTCCCCAGAGAATTGGAGCGGGTGGGAGTCGCACCGTCGCCTCGGCCATGGGACGGCCGCGTTCTGCTGTTGAACCACACCCACATGAAATGGTGTCCCCAGCCGGATTCTCACCAGCAACCTGGAGTTTAGGACACTCCCGCTCTGTGCTTTGAGCTATGGGGACAAAAGTCGAACCCCTGGCTGGTCTCTTCCACCAACTCACACCCAGCGCTTTCAAAAACCGTAGTTCAGG
>Ga0335069_10001670_pt1 | contig 35482 bp, 35 predicted proteins | sample Lox_Sample_11_FD_206714 | JGI IMG/M metagenome (GOLD analysis project Ga0335069, IMG submission 206714) | Soil microbial communities from Loxahatchee National Wildlife Refuge, Florida, United States - Lox_Sample_1.1 | ecosystem: Environmental > Terrestrial > Soil > Wetlands | place: USA... | reverse complement strand
GCTCCGCCGGGAGCTCGAGGAGGAGCTGCAGCAGTCCGACGGCTGCCTCGAGCTGGCCGTCCAGCCGCAGGTCCCGGGACGGAACATGCCGGTCGAGGACGCCACCGTCCTGTGGTCCGAGTCCGACGCGCCCTTCGTGCCCGTGGCGCGGGTGACCATCCCCAGGCAGTCCTTCGCCTCGGCCGAGCAGGACCGCTTCTGCGAGGCGCTGTCGTTCACGCCCTGGCACGCGCTGCCCGAGCACGAGCCGGTCGGCGGCATCAACCGCCTGCGCAGGGCCGTGTACCGCGAGCTGTCGCGGTACCGCCACGCACGCAACCACGCGCCGCTCGCCGAGCCCCGCGGCTGGTGCCTGGACCTCAGCGGCGGGCCGTGCCCGGAGGAGCCGTCCGCGGCGCCCACTCCCAGGCCGGCGCCGAAGCCGAAGGCGACGCCGACACCCATTCCCGCTCCCGCGCCGGAGGCGCCGGCGGAGGAGGCGGCGCCGCCTCCGCCGGAGCAGGCCCCGCCGCCGGAGCAGGCCCCCCCACCGCTACACCTCGAGAGCCGACGCCATTAAGATCCTCCCGACAGGGGAGGCGGCACGATGCCGGAGGTGAAGACCTACCTCGAGGCGCTGATGGCCCTCGACGAGACCCCGCTCAAGCTGGACCCCGGACAGGTCATCTTCAGGGAGGGCGAGCCCGGCCACGAGATGTTCATCGTGCGCACCGGCAGCGTCGACCTCAAGGTCCGCGACACCGTCGTCGAGACCGTCGGCCTGGGCGGGGTGTTCGGGGAGATGGCGCTGGTCGATCCGGCGCCGCGCAGCGCCAGCGCCGTCGCCGGCCCGGGCTGCACGCTGGTGCTGGTCGAGGAGCGCTCGTTCAACGACCTGCTGCGCCGCGTGCCGGGCCTCGGCCTCGAGATCATGCGGGTGATGGCGCGACGCCTCCGCCGGGCGACCCACCCCCTCTAGCCGCCGCGGCGGAAGATCGTGACCGCGACACCGGAAGGCCGCGTGGCCGTCACCCGAGGGGGGGACGGCACGGTCCAGGTGCGACTGTCGGGCCGGTGGCGCCTCGGCGACGGCCTGCCCTCGACCGGCCCCATCCGCGAGGCGCTGGCGGTGGCGCCCGCGGCCCCGCTGGTGTTCGCCCCCGAGCGCCTCGAAGAGTGGGACAGCAGCCTCGTCGCCTTCGTCCACGCCGGCGCTCTGCTGGGGAGCGCGGCCGGCTCGGCGGTCGACACCGGCCGCCTGCCCGAGGGAGCGCGCCGGCTGGTCGCGATGGCGCTGGCGGTGCCGCCGCGGGTGCGGCCGGCGGCCACCGAGGACGACGCCCTCACCGCCCGCGTCGGACGCATCGCCCTCCACGCCCTGGCGACGGCCTCCGACGCCCTGTCCTTCCTGGGCGACACGGCGGTGTCCGTCGCCGCGCTCGCCCGCGGGCACGCGCGGTTCCGCCGGATCGACCTGGTGCGGGCGGGCGAGGCCTCCGGGGTGGCCGCCCTCGGCATCGTGGCGCTCATCAACTTCCTGATCGGGGCCGTGCTCGCCTTCGTGGGCGCGGTGCAGCTGCAGCCCTTCGGCGCCTCCATCTACGTGGCCGACCTGGTGGCGATCGCGGTCGCCCGCGAGCTGGGCCCGCTGATGACCGGCATCGTCATGGCCGGCCGCACCGGGGCCTCCTTCGCCGCGGTGCTCGGGACCATGTCCCTGAACGAGGAGGTGGACGCGCTGCGCACGGCCGGCCTGCGCCCCGGCGAGTTCCTGGTGATGCCGCGCCTGCTGGCCACGGTGGTGATGCTCCCGGCGCTGGTCGCCTACGCCGACCTGATGGGGCTGATGGGCGGGATGCTGGTGGGCGTGTCCATGCTCCACCTGGGGCCGCTCGAGTACCTGCGGCAGACCCAGGACGCGCTGAGCCTGCGCCACGTCTGGATCGGGCTCGCCAAGGGCCCGGCCTTCGGCGCGGTGGTGGCCCTGACCGGCTGCTTCTACGGCCTGCGCTGCGAGCGCACCGCGGCGGCGGTGGGCGAGGCCGCCACCCGGGCGGTGGTGGTGGGGATCGTGCTGGTGGTCATGGTGGACGCGCTGGCGACGGTGCTGCTCCACGTGGCGGGGCTGTGAGCGACCGCCCCCCGGAGCTGCCGGTGGAGGTGCGGGGACTCACCATCGGCCACGGCGGCCAGCCCATCCAGCGCGACCTCACCTTCGGCGTGCGCCGGGGCGAGATCCTGGTGATCATGGGCGACAGCGGGTCGGGCAAGAGCACGCTGATGCGCCACATGATCGGTCTCGATCCCCCGCTGGCCGGCGACGTCTACTACGGGGGCGAGGGCTACTGGGCGGCCGAGGAGACGCGGCGGGAGGCGCTGCGCCGGCGCTTCGGGGTGCTCTTCCAGAACGCCGCCCTGTGGAGCTCGATGACCCTCGAGGAGAACGTGGTGGTGCCGCTGCAGGCGAGCGCCGGGCTGCCGGCCGGGGAGGCGCGGGAGATCGCCCGGCTGAAGCTGGCCCTGGTCGGCCTGGCCGGCTTCGAGCAGCACTACCCGGCGCAGATCAGCGGCGGGATGAAGAAACGGGCGGGGCTGGCCCGCGCCATCGCCCTCGACCCGGCGATCCTGTACTTCGACGAGCCCTCGGCCGGGCTCGACCCGCTCACCTCGCGCCGGCTCGACGGGCTCATCCGCGAGCTGCGCGACAGCCTGGGCACCACCGTTGTCCTGGTCACCCACGAGCTGGAGAGCATCTTCGCCCTGGGCGACTCGGCCGTCTTCCTGGACGCGGAGAGGAGAACCATGATCGCGCAGGGCAGCCCGCAGGCGCTGCGGGACAGCGCCGAGCCGAAGGTGCGCGCCTTTCTCGGCGGGGGGGAGCGGTGAGCGCCCGGGCGCACCCTCGGGCCGTCGGCGCCTTCGTGCTGGGTGCGGTGGCGCTGGTCGTCACCGTGGTGGTGGCGCTCAGCGCCGGGGACTGGTTCACCCCCCGCGACCACTTCGTCATCTTCTTCCCCGGCTCGGTGCGCGGGCTCAACCCCGGGGCGCCGGTCACCTTCCGGGGCGTGCAGGTGGGCCAGGTGCAGGACGTCAACGCCTTCATGACCGGCAAGAGCGACCCGCTGATCCAGATCGAGGTGCTGATCGAGTTCCACCGGACGGTCATCGAGGCGCCGGAGGGCGTGGGGAAGCCCTGGGGCGCGGTGCGCGGGCCGGAGCTGGCCCGTCGCCTGATCGCCGCCGGCATCCGCGCCCGGCTGATGAGCCAGAGCCTGCTCACCGGCCAGAAGTACATCGAGTTCGATTTCCTGCCGGACGAGCCGGCCCGGTTCTCGGGCATCCCCAGGCGCTACCCGGAGCTGCCGACCACCCCCACCGCCCTGGAACGGATGAGCCAGCGCTCCGAGGAGCTGATGCAGAGGATCGCCGAGCTGCCGATGGACAAGGTGGTGAAGGAGGTGCACCGCTTCATCGAGGCCGTGAACGATTTCCTCGAGTCGCGCGACCTCGAGCGGGCGGTGGCCGGCACCCGCCGCGCGGCCGAGCAGTTGGAACCGACGCTGTCGGAGCTGCGACAGACGATGGCGGAGCTGCGGCGGGTCTCGGCCTCGCTGGACACGACCGTCAAGGGGACCGGCGACGAGACGGCCGAGACCGTCCGCCGCCTGCGGACGACGCTCGACCGGCTGGACCACACCCTGGGCCGCATCGACCAGGCCGCGGCGGCCACCGACGACACCCGCGTGCGCGCAGCGGAGACGCTGGACGACCTCTCCCGCACCCTGGCCTCGCTGCGGGCGCTGGCCGAGTACATGCAGACGCACCCGGAGGCGATGGTGCTGGGGAAGGCGCGGCCCGAGGTGCAGCCGCCGCACCAGCCGAGCTCCCGCCCGGAGGTGAAGAAATGAGGCGCACGGGGACGGTGGCGGCGCTGGTGATGTTGACGGCGGGGTGCGTGTCCCTGAAGCGCACGCCGGAGCCGCGCCTGTTCGTCCTGCGGGCCCTGGCGACTCCGACCGCTCCGCCCGCCGCCGCGCCGTCGGGCGGCGAGCCGGTGCTCGCCCTCTTCGGCGTCCGCGTCCCCGACCACCTGGAGCGGCCGCAGCTGGTGGTCTGGGTCGAGCCGAACGAGCTGCGCATCGACGAGTTCCTCCGCTGGGCGGAGCCGCTCGACGCGGGCGTCACCCGCACCCTGGGCGACGACCTGCAGGCGTTGCTGCCGGCCTACCGCGTGGTGCGGGCGCCCTGGCCGGCGGCGACCAGCCCGCGCTGCCGGCTGGCCACCGACCTGCGGGTCTTCGGCACCCAGCCCGACGGCCGGGTCACCATCGAGGGCAGCTACACGCTGCTGGCGCGCGCGGAAGAGCGGACGCTGGCCCGCCAGTCGTTCGCGTTCGCCCGTCCCGCCCAGACCGGCCCCTGGCAACCCGGCCCCGCGGTGCAGGCGATGAGCGAGCTGCTGGTGGACGTCGCCAGGGAGATCGCTGCCTCTGTCGAGGCGCTGCCGCCGGAGAGCGAGCCGCGCTGAAGCCCTACACGGCCTCCTGCAGGATCTGGACCTCGAAGGTGCAGCGGCGCTTCACGAAGGCGAGGCGCCGGTCCTCCGCCGGACCGGCCTCGACATCGGGCGCGAGGAACTCCATCCTGTTCATGTCGACCTGTCCCGCACCTCGTAGCGAAGCGCGACCATGCCGCTCCTGTAGGCCTTGAGCTCCGCCAGGTGGAGGGCGACGTCCCGGCCGAGGTTTTCGAAGAACGGGATCCCGTCGCCAATCAGGATGGGGAGGATCGAATAGCGGACCTCGTCGGCCAGCCCGCGCCGCAGGCATTCGCCGGAGACCGCGCCGCCGCCCACGAACCAGATGCTGTGGAAGCTGGGCCGCAGGCGCTCGTTCACGAGCTGCGCGAGATCGCCCGCGTGGAACTCGACGGTGCTCCGGGTCCGCGGCAGCTCCCGATGCGTGAGCACGAAGGTGGGCTTGTCGCCGTACGACCACCCCAGCCCCTTGGCCTCGAACCGCAGCGCGGTCTCGTAGGTTCGCGATCCCATGACGTAGCAGCCGATCGTCTCGAGGAAAGCTGCGACCGATCCCGGGTCCATGGTGTCGCCGGCCGGGAACTCGTCCGAGGTCTCGAGCCACTCGACGCTGCCGTCCTTGCGGGCGACGAAGCCGTCGAGGCTGGCCGCCATGTGGATCGTCACGCGAGAATCAGTGCCGGCCATCGCCTTGCCCTGCGGCCGCCCCTTCTACATCTCCGGTTCGCCGAAGGCGAACGTCCCCAGCACCTGCTCGAACACCTTGAGGTCCGACCCGAACTCCTGCGGCGTCGAGCGCAGGACCATGGAGTACTCGTAGTAGTCCTGCCACTCGGGATGGGGCCGCAACGGTCGCAGGACCGCCACCAGCTCGGCCTCGCGGTCCACGGCGTCCGCCTTGCTGTGGAACGTGTAGTGCCACCGGACTCCCGGTACGCCGGCCACCCTGGTGTTGGCGCGACGTGTGACACGTACGCCGACGAGCGTGTCGGAAGCCGTTGCGCTCACCTCGGCGGCCGCGATGTCGCTGGATCTCGCGTCGAAGTTCGCGTTGCGCGCCGCCCACACGACGATCGACCTCACGACCGGAGCATCCTTCTTCGAGAGCAGGATGCTCAGCCCGTGCTCGTACCGCTGCCCGCAGACCCCCTGGGGAAGATCGAGGGAGAACCCTCGGGGGTCCGCATGATGCCCACAGACGGGCTCGCGCAGTCGGGCCTCGTCGTCCTGGGCACCCGCCGACGCGACCAGGATCAGCGCCATGGCCGCCCAGCACACCATCGTGCTCCTCCCTGTCTCGGCCGTGTCCGTGCTCCCGTGCAGGTTTCCGCCGACCGAGCCAACCTTGCCGGACGGAACCCGGTCCTATCTTACGGGTAGGAGGCCACGTCTGGGTCCCGGGCCGGTGGGCCACTGGCGGTAGGGTCGTCGCCGTCCCTATTCCTTCAGCTCGATCCGCAGCAGATGGATCGCCTGGGAATCCAGGTTCTCGAGGGAATGCGGAGGACTCGCTTCGAGCCACTGCGTCTGCGGGAACGCCGAGGCGGGCGGTGTCGTGTCGACCTCGCGTATCACCTTGCCGTCAGCGTCCCGCTCCCGCAACTTTCCCCGGAACATCACGAACAGGATGCTCGGCCAGCAGTGCGCGTGCAGCGGTTCACGCTCACCGGCCTCGACCACCACGTCCAGCACCCGGACGCGGTCGTTCTCGAACACCACGCGATGGTTCCGGGGCGCCGCGGTCGGCGCGTCGAGGGCCGCCGGCCAGGCGCAGGCCTTCTCTTGGGAGTGGCCGGTCGCGGACGCCTGCCCCCCCGCCCTGGTCTCCGAGGCTGCGAACGGAGGCGGCGTGCAGTAGCTGCCGGCATCCGGCAACGCGTCCTTCTCGACCCACCACGGATACACCACCGGGACCAGGCGCCCAGCCTTGACGGCAGGGTCGCTTGCCGCCCACTCCTTCGCCTCGTCGAGTGAGGCCGCCTGGAACACGAACAGGCCGCGCAGGTCGGCCTGGTCCTCGACCGGGCCGGCGACGACCAGCTTGTGCGCCTGCCACATCGCGCGAATGTTGGCCATGTGCGCGTCCTGGATCGCCTGCGTCGCGGGAGTGACGTCCGCCGTCCAGGCGGGCCCCTTCTTGAGGAGCACCAGGTACACGGTCATCATCCGGCCCGGCTCGGCTGCCACCACCTCGGACACACCCGCGGCCAGACACGCCAGGATGGCGGCCGCACTGAGGACTGCCCTGTCACACCGCATCCACCGCTCCTTCCTCAGCCTCCCCGTGTTCCGGCGGGCCTAGCCCGGCCTGCGCACGCTGCTCAGGAACTGCCGGAACGTGCTGAGCAGCTCGTCACCTGAGGGACCCTCCAGCGTCGCCAGCAACACCCCGCCCGTGGTCTGGACCACCGCGCCCAGGAACCCGGCGCTCTTCTCGCGGGACTCCGACACGAAGCTCCAGCATGGCAGATCTGCGACCGCACCATCACGGGTGAGGGGGACGACGTTGACGAGGCCTTCGTGCGAGGCGGCCTCGCGGGCCAGAAGCAGGGTGCGGGCGAGAAGCGTCTCCTCGGCCTTCTCCCGGTCGACGTCCGTGCCGGTGCCCTCGACGACGCCGGCCGAAACCACCAGTTCCTGACCGCGGGGACCGCGATACGCCCACCGTGAGCCCTGCCGTGACTCCACCCAGCCAGCTGGTGTCTCGAACTGGAACCGCGCGCCCACTCTCAGCACTCGTCCTCACTCCTGGTTCAGTCGGACACGGTGGAAAGGCCCTTCAATCGACTCACCGCTCCATCATGTCCGGCAGGCCCTCGCGATCGGCTCCGGGAAATGTGGAACCTCACAGGCCTCCGTGGAACCGCCCGAACGCTCGGGCGAGCATCAGCGACATGACGAGGATGCCGAGGCCCAGCGTCGCCACGTGCCTCGTCGTTCGCAGCTCGAAACGCCCCACTCGGCACACCAGCAGGTAGCCTACGACCAGATTGAATGAGCCCCACAGGACGTTCACGGTCGAGGAGGACAACCCTTCGCCCGGCGGCGACGCAAACGGGCTCTGGAAGGCGTGCCCCGAGATGCCGCTACCCAGATGCGGTAGTGCGTTCGCCAGGAATGCACCGCCGAGGAAGTACGCGACGTAGTGGTACCAGCGCATGCCGGTCTCCCTCCTTCACAAGGTCGGCCCCTGGCCCACGAGCCTGGGCTGCACCACGAACTCGTACTCATCGATCAACCCCAGATCCGCCAGGGCACGAGGGAGCTGCACGCCCCCCACGAAACAGTCCCCTGCCCGACGGCGCCTCGAGCTGCCGGACGGCCTTCGCCCCCGACGGCGACCGAAGGGGACGCATCACGTGAGAATACCGCCGATGGGGTAGTCAGCAACCGTGCTCTCGACGGGAAGTGGCCCGGCGCCTGGTTCTCGGGACGCCGGCCGATTCTCCGCCAGACCAGGAAGGCTCCCGCGGCCAGAACAAGAATGGCTCCCGCGGTCACCATCTAGCGCCACCCGCCGCTCTGACGCCGAGCCAGCGAGGCCAGTCCGGAACCCAGCGCTGCTCCTACGGTCGTGAAACCGAGGGCGACCACGACGCCCCACCCCGCGCTGCGACACTCGGCGAGCATGAGCGGGCAGGCAACCAGGAGCGAGGCCTGCCACCAACGAAGCCTTGCCGCCGCCACCACTCCCGCCGCCAGGAGGAGACATCCGGCGGTGATGCCCGTGTCGTCCCACTTCGGCCGTGTGTCGAGCCAGGCCACTCCCGCGCCCAGGGACAGCGCGGCGGTCATGACCAGCGCTGCTCTCGTGCGACGTGGTGCTCTGTCGGCCACCCTGGAACCCTCCGCTCCGCTCACACCCCGTCAACTTCATCCTTCGTCCGATCGCTCGGAGTTCCCGCATGCGGCCAACCGAGCAGGTATGGGCGCATCGACTTCCTGCCGGGGCGGATCGTGTTCAAGCCCAGGTTGGGGCGAAGCGCTGCTCACCTGCTGCCGCGGCGGCGCTCCTTTCGGCGCGTCCCCGCCAAACGGCTACCGCACCTGCTCGCGTCGCTCGCGACCGATCTTCTGCAGCATCAATATCGCCGTCAAGGTCATGGTCAGTGCGCTCACGAGAGCCACGCTCTCGATGTAGAAGCTGTGGTCGAGTCCGACGTCGCCCACCGGGCGCTGCGGGAACGGGCCGGCAATCTGCACCCACCAGTAGGCGAACAGCCCGGCGTCCATCAGTGTATGCGCGATCATGCCGGGAACCAGTGATCCCGACACCCAGGCGAGCATTCCCAGCAACAGACCGGCTCCTAGTACGATCGGCACCACGCTGATCGTGGACCAGCCTTTCGGCAGATGAATGACCGTGAACAAGAGGCTTGAGATGCAGATCGCGGCGAGCGCGCCGTGCCGCTTCTCGATCGGGCGCTGCAGGTAGCCCCGGAACCCAGTCTCCTCGCAGATCCCCGCCGATGCTGCCGATACCAGGATGGCAAGCCACCGCAACTGCGGGCTCGCTATGAAGGAGAGATCGTAACCGGCGTGAAAGGCCGCCGCCGGGAAAGGCACAAGGCGATAGAGCACGACCATGGCGGCATGCACCGTCACCGCAAAGGAGGCCGCCGCGATGGACGCCCAGAGCCATTGCCCTCGAGTGAGGCTCGTGCGCCGAAACGACTGGACACGGGATGCCTTCCAGGACCGCGGTGGCCCGCCGCCGCTTGCCCACCAGAGGAAGACGCCGAGGAACATCACCTCGGCGGGGGCCGCCATCACGATGTCCAGCTTCGCGAGCAGAACGAGCCAGACATTCGCCGCCACCAGCCCCAGGCCAAGACCCGCCAGGGTGGCACGCACAACGATCGGCAAGGACGCCCAGACGCCACGGCGAACCGTGGTCACCCTACTCATGCCTCACGGGGGCTGGGAGAGGCGGATGGCTAGCCGACGATCTTCCCGCGGCCGCGGACGAAGGAGAGGAACTCTTCGCGGGTCGGCAGGTTGTCGCGGAAGACCCCGAGCATGCACGAGGTCACTGCCAGCGAGTTCTGCTTCTCCACGCCGCGCATCATCATGCAGAAGTGGACGGCCTCCACGATCACGCCCACCCCGCGGGGCTGGATGTGGTCGCGGATCGCCTCCGCGATCTGGACGGTCAGGCGCTCCTGGACCTGCAGCCGGCGCGCGAACATGTCCACCAGCCGGGGGATCTTGGAGAGCCCCACCACCTTCCCGTTCGGCAGGTAGGCGACATGGGCCTTGCCGTAGAACGGCAGCAGGTGGTGCTCGCACAGGCTGTAGACGTCGATCTCCTTCACCACCACCATCTCGTCGTAGGTGACGGTGAACAGGGCCTCGTTGATCAGGCTCCTGGCGTCCTGCGAGTAGCCGCTGGTCAGGAACTTGAGCGCCTTCGCCACCCGCTCGGGGGTCTTGTCCAGGCCCTCCCGCGAGGGGTCCTCTCCCATGCCCAGAAGGAGGGCGCGGACGGCATCCTGCATCTCCATGGGGCCTCCGCCCGAAGCATATCCCGGGCGGGTCCCGCGACGCTCCGGACCTCCCGCGGCCTGCCTTTGCCGCATCATGCGGCGCGAGCGCGCGCCCCCCGTTCGTGGGGGCGGACACGGAGGTGAACCGCTTGGGCCAGCAGCTGGTGGCGACTCGCGCGGACGGCGACCGGGCCCTGCTCTCGGTGCTGAAGAGCCTGGAGATCCAGAGGACCCTCGGCTCCGAGCCGGTGCTGACGGCCGTGCGCCATTTCCCGGAGCAGCCGGCGCGCCTCGCCTCGTTCCCGGCCGGGCTGGACCCGCGCCTGCGGGAGACGCTCGAAAGGCGCGGCTTCGAGGGCCTCTACACCCACCAGCGGGAGGCGTTCGAGCACGTCGCCGCCGGCCGGGACGTGGTCGTGGTCACCCCCACGGCTTCGGGCAAGACCCTCTGCTACAACCTGCCGGTGCTCGACCGGATCCTCAAGGACCCGGACGCGCGAGCGCTCTACCTCTTCCCGACCAAGGCGCTGGCGCAGGACCAGCTGGCCGAGCTGCACGGCACCATCGAGGCGATCGGCGCCGACATCGGCACCTTCACCTACGACGGGGACACGCCGCAGGACGCGCGCAAGGCGATCCGTGGCCGGGCGCACGTGGTGGTCACCAACCCCGACATGCTGCACAAGGGGATCCTGCCCCACCACACGAAGTGGGTGAAGCTGCTGGAGAACCTGCGCTTCGTGGTGGTGGACGAGCTGCACGGCCTGCGCGGGGTGTACGGCTCGCACGTCGCCAACATCTTCCGGCGCCTCCGGCGCCTGTGCGCGTTCTACGGCTCGCGGCCGCAGTTCATCTGCTCCTCCGCCACCATCGGCAACCCGAAGGAGCTGGCCGAGGCGCTCACCGAGCGCGAGATGAGCGTCGTCGACGAGAGCGGCGCTCCCCGCGGCGAGCGCTACTTCGCCATCTACAACCCGCCGGTGGTGAACCGGCAGCTCGGCATCCGCCGCTCCGCGCTCAACTGCGCCCGCGACGTCTCGCTGTCCTTCCTGGGCAAGGGCCTGCAGACGATCGTCTTCGCCCCCTCGCGCCTGGCCACCGAGGTGCTGGTCACCTACTTGAAGCAGGCCCTCGAGTCGCGGCCCGGCTCGGAAGGGATCATCCGCGGCTACCGCGGCGGCTACCTGCCGCTGAAGCGCCGCGAGATCGAGCGCGGGCTGCGCGACGGCTCGGTGCTCGGTGTGGTCTCGACCAGCGCGCTCGAGCTGGGGATCGACATCGGCAGCCTCGACGCCGCCGTGCTGGTCGGCTACCCGGGCAGCGTGGCTTCCGCTTGGCAGCAGGCGGGGCGGGCCGGCCGGCGCAGCGGCACCTCGGTGGCCGTGCTGGTCGCCAACTCGACCCCGCTCAACCAGTTCATCGCCAAGAACCCCGACTACTTCTTCGGCGCGCCGGTCGAGGAGGGGCGCATCAACCCCGAGAACCTGCAGATCCTGGTCAACCACGTGAAGTGCGCGGCCTTCGAGCTGCCCTTCACCGCCGACGAGCGCTTCGGGAAGGAGGAGCTGGTCGAGATCCTCAGGTACCTCGAGGACGAGAAGCTGCTGCACCGCGCCGGCGAGCGCTGGCACTGGACCTCCGACAGCTACCCGGCCGACGCGGTGAGCCTGCGCTCGGTCTCCTCCGACAACTTCGTGGTGCAGGACGTGACCGCCGAGCCGCGGATCATCGCCGAGGTGGACTACGACTCGGCGCCGTCGATGGTCCACCAGAAGGCCGTCTACATCCTGGAGGGCCGCACCTACTTCGTCGAAAGGTACGACCACGAGGAGCGGCGGGTGGAGGTGCGCGAGGCGGAGGTCGACTACTACACCGACGCCATCACCTACACCAAGGTGCGCATCCTCGACCGCTTCGACCAGGAGGCGCGCTCGAACGCGCGGCGCAACCACGGCGAGGTGCACGTCACCTCGCAGGTGGTCGGCTTCAAGAAGATCAAGTTCCACACCAACGAGAACGTCGGCTCGGGCGAGCTGACCATGCCCGAGGACGAGATGCACACCACGGCCTACTGGCTCACGGTGCCGCGCGAGCTGATGAGCACGCTCCCGTACGGCCTCGAGGAGCGGCGCGACGGCATCGTGGCCCTCTCGTACGCCCTCGGCCAGCTGGCGGCGCTCTTCCTGATGTGCGACCGCCACGACCTCGGCATCGCTCTCGGCGACAACGGCCAGGGCGAGGCGCGCATCGAGCGCGGGCTGCAGCGCCCGGGCGCCCGCGGCCGCGCCCCCGACCCTCCGCCCGGCGACGACTACGAGCCGAACGTCTTCGTCTACGACGCCTACCCGGGCGGCATCGGCCTCTCGGAGCCGCTGTACCGGCTGCACGACCGCCTGCTAGCCGAGAGCCGCGCGCTGATCACCGCCTGTCCCTGCCAGGACGGCTGTCCATCCTGCGTGGGACCGGTGGGGGAGGTGGGCAGCCGCGGCAAGGAGGTGGCGCTGGCGATCCTGGACGCCTGTATCGGTGGCTCCGAGCCAGACGCAGCATGAGCCATCCTCGCCCCACAGGGCGGGTTCCTCTCCCATGTCCCCATCCCTCCACGACCGCCTGCAGCAGCTGAGGCGGCCGGCGGCCGGCTCGGCGCTGGAGTCGCTGGAGCGCGAGCTGCTCTCTCCCCCGGCGCTCGCCGAAGGCGAGATCCTCCCGCTGAAGGCGCGCCTGCAGCGGCTGGTGGCGGTGGCCGCGCAGAAGGAGCGCGAGAGGCGTCGCGCGCCCGCGCCGGTGCCGCTGGAGGAGCTGGTCGACGGCATGCGGGTGGAGAACGAGCGCGGGGAGTTCTTCCGGGTCGACTCCGGAGTGCACCTCGAGGTCCGTCACGGCGACGTGCCGCTGTCGCGGGTGCAGGCGATCGCGCCGGACACGGTGCGCGTGCTGAGCGGCCAGCCCGAGCTCGAGGGCTTCGACCTGCGGCGGGCGGTGTTCCTCGACACCGAGACCACCGGGCTCGCCGGCGGCTCCGGGACCGCCGCCTTCCTGGTGGGGCTGGGCTGGTTCGAGGGCGAGCGCTTCCGCGTCCGCCAGTGCTTCATGCGTGACTACCACGAGGAGCCAGCGCTGCTGTGTGGCGTGGCGGAGGAGCTGGCGCGGTTCGCCCAGGTGGTCACCTTCAACGGCAAGATGTTCGACCTGCCGCTGCTGGAGACGCGCTTCCGGCTCAACCGCGAGCGCTATCCGCTGGCCGGGGCGCGGCACCTCGACCTGCTGCACCCCGCGCGGCGGCTGTGGAAGGCGCGGCTCGAGTCCTGCCGCCTGCAGGCGCTGGAGGTGGAGCTGATGGGGCTGCGGCGGACGGGCGACCTGCCCGGCGAGGAGATCCCGCAGGTCTACTTCGACTGGGTGCGCCGCCGCGACGCCGGCCGCCTCGCCCGCGTCTTCGAGCACAACCGCCAGGACATCGTCTCGCTGGCCGCGCTGGCCGTGCACGCCTGCCGCTGGGTCGAGGAGGGCTCCGCGGAGGACCCCCGCGACCTCTACAGCCTGGGCCGGGTGCTGGAGAGGGCCCGGGAGTTCGAGAAGAGCGAGACGCAGTACACGCGCGCGCTCGCGGCGGGAGCCGGGGCCGTGCGGGGGCCGGCTCTCGTCCGGCTGGCCTGGCGCGCGGAGCGCAGCGGCCGGCACCAGCGGGCGCTGGCGCTGTGGAGGGAGGCGGCGGAGGCGGGGGAGCCGCTGGCCCTGCGTCAGCTGGCGATCCACCACGAGCACCGCACCCGCGACTACGCCGCCGCGCTGGCGGCGGTCGAGCGTGGGCTGGCGCTGGTGGAGGGTGACGACGGATCCGAGGTCGGCCGCCGGGACCTGCGCCGCTCGCGGCTGGCCGAGGCGTTCGCGCGGCGGCGGAAGCGCCTGCTGCGGAAGGCTAGCCGATCTCCCGCTGCAGGAACTCCACCAGGTCCTGGATCAGCACCGGCTTCTTGAACACCGCCATCCCCGACTTCTCGAAGGCGGGGATGAGCGGCGAGTGCGAGTAGCCGGTCAGCAGGCCGATCGGCAGCCCGGGAAAGAGCTGTCGCAGCGTGCTCGACAGGTCGGCGCCGTCACGGCCGGGCATCACCAGGTCGACGAGCGCCGCGTCGTAGCTCCCCTGGCCGCACCTCTCCAGCGCCTCGTCGGCGGAGGTGGTGGCGTCGACCGCGAAGCCATGGCGCGCCAGCGCCCTGGTGAGCATCTGCCCGATCGCCGGGTCGTCGTCGACCACCAGGATGCGCCGGGGCTCCTTCATCGCGGGAAGCGGATCGTATCCGAACGCCGTCCCGCGCGTAAAGAGTCAAAGGTCCCAGGCTCAGGCGGCGATGCTCGAGGCGGGGAAGGGCTGCGCCTCGGTGAACGAGCGCAGCGGCACCCGCGTGCCCTCCGTCCAGTAACGGTGCAGGTGGCCGAGCGCCAGGCCGGTGTTGGCCGGCGTGAGCACGCTGGCGTGGAGCTGCTTCTCGGCGATCAGCTTCTGGCCGAAGGTGGGGCAGGCGTCGACGCCCAGGAACCGCGCGCGCAGCAGCGTCTCGCGGTGCTGCGCGTTGGCGAGCGCCTCGCAGGCGCGCCGGGCCCCGAGCGCCAGCTCGTCGTTGCCCGCGGCGATCACCGGCAGCACCGGGTCGTGCGCCTTGGCCACGCGGTACCAGTCGTTGAACGCCACGATGCCGTCGGACTCCGTCCACTGCCCGGCCGAGATCTCCTCCAGGCGGACGGCGGGGCCGAGCTGCGACTTCAGTCCTGAAAGCCTCTGCTGCGCCGCCGAGGAGCGCAGCGGGCCGGTGACGTACAGCACGCGGCCGCCGTGCGGAAGCAGGGCGCTCACCTGGCGTCCCTGGATCTCGCCCACGCGCAGGTGGTCGGTGCCCACGCTGCCCATGGGCAGGTCCTTCCCCCAGCTCGTCGCCGCCTGCTCGATCGAGGGGCCCCAGGCGCTCAGGATGATGAGGCCGCTCCTGCCGCGCAGCTCGCCCAGCATCAGGTCCATGGTCGCGTTGTTCGCGGGCTCGGTGACGACGGCGTCGACCGCCGGCCCTGCGTCGCCCATCCGCCTCTTCACGGTCCGCAGCTGGTCGAAGCCGGGGGCGAACGCGACCTCGATCTCGAAGCCGAGGCGGCGCCCCTCGCTCCTCGCGGTGTCTTCCTGGAGCAGCTGGAAGTGGTTCACCTCCCCGCGCTCCTTGTTGCCGATCAGCAGGACGAACACGTGCCTGTTCGCCATGAAGCCTCCGGGACGGCGCGCAGCCGCCAGCAGGTGACGGCCAAGCAATAAGATTACGCCCGCCGGGGGCAAGGTCCAAGCGTGATTGGATGCCGGATCGCGTGACGAAGTCGGTTTTCGTCCACTTGATAGCCGAGATCGGTCCGGTGCGTCGCCCGGTGCTCGGCGGCGACTCGGCTACACTGCGGCGATGGCCCTCGGGCGGCGTCGCATCGTGCTCGCGGACGCCGCAGGACTCGCTCTCATCCTGCTGGTCCTGCTCGACCTGCTGCACCCGTCGCTGCTGCTTCTTCCCACGATCACGGCTGGCGGGGACACACCCTGCCACTACCCGACCGCAGTGTGGTTCCGTGAGCACCTGCTGCCCCGGCTGAGGCTGCACGGCTGGTACCCCGGCGCCTACCTCGGCCAGCCGCTGCTGCTCTACTACTTCCCGTTCCCGTTCCTGCTGATGGCCGCGCTGGCGCCGGTTGCGGGCATGCCGGTCGCCTTCAAGCTCGGGACCGCGCTCGGCGTGTTCCTGCTGCCGCCGCTCGCGTACCTGGCGCTGCGCCGCATGCGCTTGCCCTTCCCGGCGCCGCTGCTGGGAGCGGCGACGGCCCTGGTGTTCCTCTACGTCGAGGACAACCCGATCTGGGGCGGCACCATCGCCTCGACGCTGGCGGGGGAGTTCTCGTACACCTACGCCGTGGGCTTCGCTCTCCTGTTCCTGGGCGAGCTGCTGCGCGCCCGCCAGGACGGGCGAGGCCCCTGGCTGCCGGCGGCGGCGCTGGCGCTCACCTGCTACGCCCACGGCTACGCCGTGCTCTGGGCCGGGCTCACCGCCTCGGGGCTCCTGCTGTGGGAAAGGCGGCCGCTGCGCACCCTCGGCTGGCTGGCGGCGGTGGCCGGGCTCGCCTTCGCCCTGGCCGCGCCCTCGCTGCTGCCGCTGCTCGGCGCCTGGGGCTGGACGACCCCGTACGACGACGCCTGGATCGACGTGACCACGCGTGGCCTGCTGCCGGCGCTGCTGTGGCCGCAGTTCCTGTGCGCGGTGCTCGGTCTCGCCTGGATGGCTTTCCGGCGCTTCCGCGGCGCCGCCGTCGACCGCCGGCTGCTGCTGCTGGCCTGGGGCGCGGTGGCGGGGGCGGCCCTCACCTGCGCCGGCCCCGGCCTCGGCGTCATCGACGTGCGCTTCGCGCCCTTCGCCCAGCTCTCTCTGGCCCTGTGCGGCGCCGCGGCGCTGGGCCTGGCGCTCGCCCGGCTGGCGCTGCCGGACGTGGCCGCGCTCGCCTGCGTCCTGCTGGCGATCGTGCTCGGCGACGGCTCCTCCCGCTACCTCCGCTCCTGGGTCGACTGGAACTACTCCGGCCTGGAGGCGAAGGAGCTGTGGCCGGCGTGGAAGGCGCTCAGCGACGAGCTGCACGGCGGCGTGGCCGACCCGCGGGTGGCGGTCGAGTACGACCCGCTGCACGAGAAGGCGGGCTCGATCCGCATGTACGAGACGCTGCCCTACTTCTCCGGCCGCTCGACCCTGGAGGGCGTCTACAACCAGGCGAGCCCGGTGACCCATCCCGTCTACTACCTGGCCTCGGAGCTGTTCGCCCGCTCGCCGAACCCCTTCCGCAGCCGCAGCTACTCGCAGTTCGACCCGCAAAGCGCGCTCGAGCGGGTCCGGCTGTTCGACGTCGGGGCGATCGTGGCCACCAGCCCCGCCCTCGCCGGCGCGCTCGCGCGCCGCGACGACGTCGAGTACGAGGCGAGCATCCCTCCCTACACGGTGTTCCGGCTGCGTGACCCGGGACCGGGCTACGTCGAGCCGCTGGCCTTCGAGCCGGTGCGGGTGCCGCTGCGCGGCTGGCGAGACGCCTGCTACCACTGGTTCACCCGCAAGCCCGCCAACCGCGCGTTGCTGGTGTTCACCGACGACCCGCGCTTTGCGCTGACCCAGGCCGACCCCTGGGCGCCCCCGGCGGAGCGGCCGCTGCCGGGGGGCGTCCACGTCCGTGCAGCGGTCGAGGCCGAGCAGATCCGCATCGAGACCGACCGGCCGGGCCACCCGCTGCTGGTGAAGCTCTCCTATCACCCGCGCTGGCGCGCGGAGGGGGCGGCCGGTCCCTACCTCGTCTCGCCGGGGCTGATGCTGGTGGTCCCGCAGCAGCGCGAGGTCCGCCTGCGCTACGTCGGACGCTCGGCGAGCGACTGGACCGGTCTGGCGCTGGCGCTCCTCGCTTCGGCGACGCTCCTCCGGGCGGCGGTTCGCCGGCGGGAGGGGCCGACTGCCGGCCCCTCGACGGCAACGGCCGAGCACCTCCGCACGCGCGTGCTGCACGGCCTGCCGGTGGCGCTGGCGCTCGCCATCGCCGCGCTGCGTCTGCTGCCCGCGCCCTCGCCCGCGGCCAGTGCCCGCGCGCTGTACGAGCGCGCCTCCCGGGCGTACGCCGACCAGCGCTGGGACGCCGCCGCCGAGCTGGCCCGCGCTGCCGGGACGCTGGCGCCCGCCCCGGACCCGCGGCGGCTGGAGCTGCTGTGCCTCGAGGGCGAGGCGCTGCTGGCCGGCGGCCACCCGCGCCAGGCGGCGCTCGCCTTCACCCCCGTGGTGGAACAGGGCGGGCCGCACCAGGCGGAGGCGCTCTACTCGGGCGCCCGGGCGCTGGCGCAGTCGGGCGAGCCGGCGCGTGCCCGGGAGTGGAGGCAGAGGCTGCGCGAGGCACACCCGGACACGCCCTGGGCCACGCGGCTGGCGGAGGACGAGCGCAGGGCAACGACGGCGAGCTCGGTCAGGGCCGGCGCACCGACTCCATCTCCCGGACGATCGCCTCGGCCGCCGCCGCCGGGTCGGGCGCGGCGATGACGGGCCGGCCGACGACGAGGTGGTCGGCGCCGGCGGAGAGCGCCGCCGAAGGCGTCGTGGCGCGGGCCTGGTCGCCCGCGGCTGCGCCGGACGGCCGGATGCCGGGGGTCACGATCAGGAAGCCCCTGCCGCAGGCCTCGCGCACCAGGGCGGCCTCCTCGGGCGAGCAGACGACGCCGTCCAGGCCCGAGGCCTGCGCCAGCCGGGCCAGCCGCCGCACCGCCTCGGGGAGCGGGCCGGCGAGACCGATCTCGGCGAGCGTCCCGGCGTCGTGGCTGGTGAGCACGGTGATGGCGAGGAGCCGCGTGGACGCGTCCCCCCGCGCGCGCGCCGCCGCCTGCATCATGGCCGCGCCGCCGGCGGCGTGCATCGTCAGCAGCCGCACGCCGAGGCGGCAGGCGCTCTCGACCGCGCCGGCGACGGTGTTCGGGATGTCGTGGAACTTGAGGTCGAGGAAGACCCGCTGCTGGCGAGCAGCGAGCGCGCGGACCAGCTCCGGCCCGGCGGCGGTGAAGAGCTGGCTGCCGACCTTCAACATGCCGACGTGCCCGGCCAGGCGATCCGCGAGGCCCAGCGCGTCCTCGCCGGTGGGCACGTCGAGGGCCACGATCAGCCGGTCGCGCGCCTGCATCAGCGCTCCTCCGGGCAGGGACGGCCGAAACCGGGGTACTCCAGCGTGCCCACCACGGCGTTGACGTCGTCGAGCCCGTGCGCCTCCAGCCACTCGGTCAGTTCCTTCAGCACCTTCTCGAAGATGCCCGGGTCGACGAAGCTGGCGGTCCCGATCTGCACCGCCCGGCAGCCGGCGATCAGGAACTCGAGCACGTCGCCGGCGCTGGCGATGCCGCCCACGCCGATCACCGGGATCTTCACCGCCCGCGCCGCCTGCCAGGCCATGCGCACGGCGATCGGGCGGATGGCGGGGCCGGAGAGCCCGCCGGTGCCGAACCCCAGCCGCGGCCGGCGCGACTCGACGTCGATCGCCAGCCCCAGCAGGGTGTTGATGCAGGACAGCGCGTCGGCGCCGGCCTCCTCCGCGGCGCGGGCGAAGACGGCGATGTCGCCGACGTTGGGCGACAGCTTGGGGATCACCGGCAGCCGGGTGGCCGCGCGCACCGCCGCCACCACCTGGTGCGTCATCTTCGGGTCGCCGCCGAAGGCCATGCCGCCCTGTTTCACGTTGGGGCAGGAGATGTTGACCTCCAGCCCGGCGATGCCGGCCTGGCCGTCGCAGCGGCGCGCCACCTCGGCGTACTCGTCCACCGTGTCGCCGCAGACGTTCACCAGCAGGGCGGTGTCGTGGCGCCGCAGGCGCGGCAGCATCTCGCGCAGGAAGGCGTCGATGCCGATGCCCTGCAGCCCGATGGCGTTCAGCAACCCCGCCGGGGTCTCCACGATCCGCGGCACCGGCGCGCCGTCGCGCGGCTGCAGGTAGAGCCCCTTGGCCACGATCCCGCCCAGCCGCGACAGCTCGACCAGCCCCTCGTGCTCGACGCCGTAGCCGAAGGTGCCCGAGGCGGCGATCAGCGGGTTCTTGAAGCGGATGCCGGCCAGCTCGACCGCGAGCCTCACCCGCGCGCTCCCGCGCGTTCCGCGGCGTGGCGCCGGGCGGACGAGCAGTCGTCGCCCGGCCAGACCACGCGCGCGGCGTCGAAGACCGGCCCCTCCGTGCAGGCGCAGCAGTACTTCGGCCGCGGCTCCTCGGCCGACTGCACGCGGACGACGCAGCCCAGGCAGGTGCCGACGCCGCAGCCCATCCAGGGGTCGAGGCTCAGCTCCGCCGGGAGCGAGCGCCGCTCCGCGATGCGCGCGACCGCGTGCATCATCGCGTCCGGGCCGCAGGCGTACAGCTTCGGCCGCGGGCCGGCGAGGCCGTCGAGGTGGGCCTCCAGCGGCACCGTCACCCGGCCTCGGGCCCCGAGGCTGCCGTCCTCGGTGGCGGGCAGCACCGTCAGGCCCGGCCCCGAGAGCCGGGGCAGCAGCGGCAGGTCGGCGGCGGTCCGTCCGCCGTAGAACAGCCGGGCGCGGGCGCCGGACCTCCGCATCTCGTCCGCCATGAACCGGAACGGGGCGACGCCGTAGCCGCCGGCGACCAGCAAGGCCTCGCTCCCCGGCGGCGGCGAGGTGAACGGTCGGCCGAGCGGGCCCAGGCACTGCGCCACCTCGCCGCCCTCGAGCGCGCACAGCGCGCGCGAGCCGGGGCCGATCGCTTTGACGAAGAGCGAGAAGGTGGAGGATGCGGGGTCGGCGGACAGGATCGAGAACGGACGTCGCAGCGGCGGCTCCGCCGAGGTGCCGGCCTTGATCATCACGAACTGCCCGGGGCGGGCCTCGCGCGCCGTCTCCGGGTGGGCGAAGGTGAGCAGGAAGAACGCCCCGCCGAGCGGCTCCCGGCTGACCAGCGGCGCCAGGCGGTTGGCGGGCATCGCGCGATCATAGCCCATCGGATAGGCTTCGACCGTGGTGCGACGGATGCTGGCGAGCGCCGCCCTCGCCGCCGCGATCGGGGCGGGCAGCCTGTGCGCGCTGGTGCTGCACCTCGACCCCGCGGTCGAGCTGCGCCGCGAGGCCCTCGGGCTGTCGCTGTCGCTGTTCCTGCCGTGGTGGCTGGCGCTGACGCTGCTGCTGGCGTCGCTGGCGCTGGTGGCCACGGCCGTCCGCTGGTGGCCGCGTCCGTTCCGGCCGGTGGTCCCCGGCTACCCCTTCCTCGCCTCCTTCTCCTTCCTGGTGGTGGCGCTGCTCGCCTTCGTCTACTGGCAGAACCTGCTCGACTACCGGCTGGCCATCGCCGTGGAGGGCGTGCGTGCCCTGGCGGCCGCCGCCGTGGTGATCACCGCGGCGGCGGCGGTGTTCCTGGCCGTGGGCCTCGACCTGGTGCTCTTCCCCAGGCAGGAGCGGCCGCTGGCGGCGGTGCTCTCCGTCCTCTGCGGCGCCGCGGCGGTGGCGGGCCCGCTAGCGCTGCGGCCGGCGCCGGTCTTGCCGCGGCCCCGGCCTCCGGTCCGCCTGGAGGCGAGCCTGCCGCCGCGGCGGGTGGTGGTGGTGGGCATCGACGGCCTCTCCCCGGCCGATCTCGCCGGTGAGCCGGCCTCCGCGCGGGTGCCGGCGCTGGCGCGGCTGGCGGCGCGCGGCGCCATGGCGCCGCTCGCCACCATCCGTCCCACCGACGGCCCGACGGTGTGGACCACGCTGCTGACGGGACAGCTGCCGCGCGACCACGGCGTCTGCGGTGCGTTCAGCTACCGCCTGCTGGGCTCGTCCGCGGACTGGCAGCTGCTGCCGCGCGGGGGCCTCGTCGGCGCGCTCGAGCGCGTGCACCTGGTGTCGAGGCGGCCGCTGGGGCCGTCGGCCCGCCGCCGGCGCGCGCTGTGGAACCTGCTCGACTCGCTGGGGATGCCTTCGGGCCTGGTGCGGGTGGCGGTGACGCACCCGCCCGAGCCGATCCGCGGCTTCGTGCTGTCCCCCTACTTCGACGCCCTGCTTCCGGATCCCGTCCGCGCCGCCTCCGCCCTGCGGCCCAGGGAGCTGCTGCCCCAGCTGCTGGCGCGCGCCGTGACGCTGCGCGACATCGACCCGGCCCTGCTGCGCGAGCTGGCGGAGCCGGTGCCGGCGAGCGCCTCGCCGCTCGACGACCCCGCCCTGCGGAGGCTGGCGGAGGAGGCGCTGGCCCCTGACCTCACCTACCAGCGGGCCGCGGACGTGCTGCGCCCGGCCTACGACCCGTCGCTGCTGGTGGTGGTGTTCAAGGGCTACGACCTCGCCGGCCACGCCTTCTACGGCTACGCGCACCCCGAGGCGTTCGGGAACGTGGACGCCGGGGAGGCCCGCCGCTACGGCCGCGTGCTCGGCGGCTACGGCGCGCTGCTGGGGCGCTGGGTGACCGAGCTGGAGAAGGCCCGCCGCCCCGGCGACCTGCTGGTGGTGGTCTCGGGCCACGGGCTCGCGCCGACGGCGTTGTGGCGCAGGCTGCTGGGCGTGCTCACCGGGGCGGACACCCCCACTGCCGGACACGACGACGCCCCGCCGGGCGTCCTGGTGATGTCCGGAGAGGGGGTCCGGCCCGGGGCGCGGGCGAGCCGCGCCTCGGTCCTCGACGTGCTGCCGACCCTCCTCTACCTGATGGGGCTGCCGGTGGCTCGGGACATGGAAGGCCGGGTGCTGACCGAGCTGGTCGAGCCCGACTTCGCGCGCGAGAACCCCCTCACCTTCATCGGCAGCTACGAGAGCCTGGCGGTGGAGAAGCCGTCCCCACCGGCAGCCGCCGACGACCTGCCGCCGCTGCTCGACGAGCGGCCGTGATAGCATCAGCGCCGCCTTGGCGAACGTCATCCTGATGGACGCGGGCCGGATGACGCGCACGCTGTCGCGCATCGGCCACGAGATCCTGGAGCGCCACCCGGACGTGCGGCGTCTGGCGCTGGTCGGCATCCGCAGCCGGGGCGTGCCGCTGGCGCAGCGTCTCGCCCGCGTCATCGGCGCGGCCACCGGGACGGAGCCGGCGGTGGGCGCGCTCGACATCGCCCTCTATCGCGACGACTTCACCAGCCTGGCGGCGCAGCCGATCACCAAGGGGACCGACATCGTGTTCTCGATCGACGGCCGCACGGTGGTGCTGGTCGACGACGTGCTGTTCACCGGCCGCACCGTGCGGGCGGCGCTCGACCAGCTCATCGACTTCGGCCGCCCCTCGCGCATCGAGCTGGCGGTGCTGGTCGACCGCGGCCACCGCGAGCTGCCGATCCGCGCCGACTACGTCGGCCGCGCCCTGGCGACCTCGCGCGACGAGGCGGTGCAGGTCCTGGTGCAGGAGGAGGACGGCCGGGACCAGGTGCTGCTCACCAGGCTGAGCGCGCGCCGTCCCGGCGCCGGCCAGCGCAAGACGCGCCGGCCCGCTGCCAGGGCCGGCCGGAGCGGCAAGCTGCCGAGGGCCCGCCGGGGCGGGCGGAGGACGCGGTGAGCTTCCCGCACCGCCACCTGCTGGGCATCGAGCCGCTCGAGCCGCAGGAGATCCAGACCATCCTCGACACCGCCGACGGGTTGAGGGAGATCCTGGACCGCCCCATCAAGAAGGTGCCGGCGCTGCGCGGCAAGACCGTCATCAACCTCTTCTACGAGGCCTCCACCCGCACCCGCTCCTCCTTCGAGATCGCCGAGCGCGTGCTCTCGGCCGACAGCCTGTCGATCGCGGCTGCCACCTCCAGCGTCACGAAGGGCGAGACGCTCCTCGACACCGCCAAGAACCTGGAGGCCATGAACCCGGACATGGTGATCATGCGCCACGCCAGCTCCGGGGCGCCGCACTTCCTGGCCCGATACTGCCGCTTCTCGGTGGTGAACGCCGGCGACGGCGCGCACGAGCACCCGACCCAGGCCCTGCTCGACGCCCTCACCATGCGCCAGAGGAAGGGCCGCCTCAAGGGCCTGCGGGTGGCGATCGTGGGCGACATCCTGCACAGCCGGGTGGCCCGCTCCAACCTGTGGCTGCTCCCGAAGATGGGTGCTTCGGTCGTGCTGTGCGGCCCGCCGACGCTGCTGCCTCCCGGCATCGAGGCGATGGCCCCCGTCACCTACCGCATCGACGAGGCAGTGGAGGGCGCGGACGTGGTGATGATGCTGCGCATCCAGCTCGAGCGCATGTCGGGCGGCTTCTTCCCCACCACCCGAGAGTACTTCCGTCAGTTCGGGCTCACCGAGGAGCGCGCCCGGCGCGCGAAGAAGGACGTGCTGATCATGCACCCGGGGCCGATGAACCGGGGGGTCGAGATCGCCAGCGAGGTGGCGGACGGCCCCTGGTCGGTGATCCTGGACCAGGTGACGAACGGGGTGGCGGTGCGCATGGCGGTGCTCTACCTGCTGCTGGGCGGGACCGCGGAGGCCGCGTCGTGAGCCGGCTGCTGCTGCGCGGCGGCCGCGTCGTCGACCCTGCGCTGGGCCGGGACGGCTCCTTCGACGTGCTGGTCGCCGACGGCACGGTCGAGGAGGTCGGCCCGCGGCTCGCCGCCCGTGGCGCCCAGGTGCTGGACCTCAAGGGCCTGGTGGTCTGCCCCGGCTTCATCGACATCCACACCCACCTGCGGGAGCCCGGGTGCGAGGACAAGGAGACGATCGCCACCGGCACGCGGGCAGCCGCCGCCGGCGGCTACACCGCCGTGTGCGCGATGCCGAACACCGACCCGGTCAACGACACGGCCGGCATCACCCGCGCCATTCTGGAGAAGGCCGCCGCCGAGGGCGCCGTCCGCGTCTACCCGATCGCCGCCATCACCCGCGGCCAGCAGGGCCAGGAGCTCGCGGAGATGGGCGAGCTGCGCGAGGCCGGCTGCGTGGCGGTCTCCGACGACGGGCGGCCGGTGGCGAGCGCCCGGGTGATGCGCCGCGCGCTCGAGTACGCGAAGGCCTTCGGCCTGGTGGTCATCGACCACTGCGAGGAGCCCACGCTGGCCGAGAAGGCCTGCATGAACGAGGGGAAGGTCTCCACGCTCCTGGGCCTGCGCGGGCAACCGGCGGCGGGCGAGGCCATCGTGGTCGAGCGCGACGTGCTGCTGGCGGAGCTGACCGGCGGCCGCATCCACATCGCCCACCTCTCGGCCGCCGCCTCGGTGGACGCGGTGCGCCGGGGCAAACGGCGGGGCGTCGCCGTCACCGCCGAGGCGACCCCGCACCACCTGTTCCTCACCGACGAGGCCGTCCGCGAGAGCGGCTACGACACCAACACCAAGATGAACCCGCCGCTGCGCTCGGAGGCCGACCGGCAGGCGGTGGTGGCCGGGCTGCGCGACGGCACCATCGACTGCATCGCCACCGACCACGCGCCGCACACGGTGGACGACAAGAAGGTGGAGTACGACGTGGCCGCCAACGGGGTGGTGGGCCTGGAGACGGCAGTGGCGCTCTGCCTCGACCGCCTGGTCGGCGCGGGGAGCCTCGAGCTGCCGCAGCTGGTGTCGCTGCTCTCCACGAACCCGGCCCGCGTGCTCGGGCTTCCCGGCGGCACCCTCGCGCCCGGCTCGCCCGCCGACGTCACCGTCCTCGACCTGACGAGGAAGCGGCAGGTCGACCCCGAGCGCTTCGAGAGCCGCAGCCGCAACACGCCCTTCGGGGGCTGGATCCTGAAGGGCTGGCCGGCGATGACGATCGTCGGCGGGCGGGTGGCCTGGAGGGACGCGCGGCCCTGAGCGCGATCGAGCGGTACCACCGGCTGCTCGAGGCGGACCCGCGGGCCGCGCAGGAGCAGGCGCTGGCGCTGCGGGAGGCGTTCGCCCGGGAGCGTGTGACCTTCGGCGGCGAGCCGATGGCGGGCTTCCTGCGCCCGCAACTGGTGTCGCGGGCGCAGTGGGAGGAGCTGCGGCGCTGCGGGGTGGCGGTGATGGAGATCGCGGCCCGTCTGGCCCGGCACGCCTTCGGCGGCGACGTGAAACGGCTGTGCGCGTTCCTGCGGACGCCGGCGGCGGAAGCGGAGTGGGTGGCGCTCGACCCCGGTCCGCCGGACGTGGTCCTCTCCCGCCTCGACGGCTTCCTCACGGACGACGGCCCGCGCTTCGTGGAGGTCAACTCGGACGCGCCCGCCGGCTTCGGCTACGGCGACCGCATGGCCCGGCTCGTCATGGAGCTTCCCGTCTTCCGCGCCTTCGCCCGCGAGGCGCAGGTCTCCTACCAGCCCTCGGAGAAGAGCCTGGTGCGCGCCGTGGCCGCGTGCTGGCGCTCCACCGGCGGCACCGGCCGGCCGCGGGTCGCCATCGTGGACTGGGCCGAGGTGAGGACGCGGGCCGACCAGGAGATCCTGCGCGAGGCCTTCGCCGCGCGCGGGTTCGACTGCGTGCTGGCCGACCCCCGCGAGATGGAGGTCCGCGGCGGCCGCCTGCTCGAGCCGGGCGGCCCGGTCGACCTCGTCTACCGCCGCGCCGTGCTATCGGAGCTGGTCGGCCGCGAGATCGAGGTGCAGCCGTTCATGGGGGCCTACCGCCACCGGCTCTGCCCGTTCGTGAACTCGTTCCGCTGCCGGCTCTCGGAGGACAAGGCGTTCTTCGCGCTGCTCACCGACGACGCCTTCGCCCATCTCCTCTCGCCGGAGGAGCAGGCCCTCGTCGCGCGGGTGCTCCCGTGGACGCGGCGGGTGGAGGAGCGGCGCACGCGCAAGGACGGCCGCGAGATCGACCTCGTGCCCTGGGTCCTCGAGCACCGCGAGGACCTGGTCCTCAAGCCGGCGCACGAGTACGGCGGCCGCTCGGTCCTCCTCGGCTGGGAGACGGACGCGGCCGGCTGGCACGCGGCCGTCGACGCGGCGCTCGACGGCGCCTGGGTGGTCCAGCAGCGGGTCGCGATCCCCGAGGAGCCGTTCCCGGTCCTCGAGGATGGGCGTGTCGACCTGGTCCAGTTGAAGGTGAACACCAACCCCTTCTACGTCCTCGGCGAGCCGGCGGGCGCGGTCACGCGCGCCTCGCGTCGCGGCGTCATCAACGTCAGCTCCGGCGGCGGCAGCGTCCCCACGTTCGTCGTCGACTGACTTTCCTCTGGACGGGAGCTCAAGTCGCGTGTGATACTCCGCGCGGTAACTACGCCTTAGAAAAGGCTAGAACCTGTCGTAACGCTGCGGAGTGTCCGCCTCACGAGAGAACACTTTCTGGTCTGGAGTGAACGATGGCCGTCGCGACGCTAAACACAGTCACCGCCTTCGCCGCGCCCTCGACCGTGTTCGTGGCCGGAGGGTCGTTCCTGATGGGATCGGACGGCGGGCGCCCCGACGAGGCGCCCGTGCGCGAGGTCGAGGTGCGGCCGTTGCGCGTGGGGCGCACCCCCGTCAGCAACCTGGAGTACGCCTGGTTCCTGCGGCTCAGCCGCGTCCCGGCGCCGCCGTGGTGGAACGACGCGGACTTCTGGGATCCGGGCCAGCCGGTCGTCGGCATCACCTGGCCCGAGGCGACGGCATACTGCACGTGGCTGGGCGAGACCCTCGGCGGCCAGTGGCGGCTGCCGACCGAGGCGGAATGGGAGCACGCGGCGCGCGGCGGCCTCGAGCAGCGGGCGACGCCGTGGGGGAACCAGGTTCCGCCCGGCGAGCTGCCGGAGCCTCCGGTCTCCCGCCCCTGGCCGATCGGGCGAGGCCTGCCCAACGGATACGGTCTCCTCGACGTCGGCACGGTCGTTCACGAGTGGTGCCTCGACTGGTACGCGCCCGACGCCTACCGCACGCTGCGACGCTACGACCCGCGCGGGCCGCTGGCGGGGGAGATGCGCGTCCGCCGCGGCGGCTCGTGGCGCAGGCGGCAGGTCCCCTTGTCGCAGCGGGACGGCGCCGGGCCGACCACGCGTACGGCGGACGGTGGATTTCGCGTGGTGCGCGAGGTGCCGTGAGCCCGGCCTGCTAGCCGGCCGTAGCCGTCGCCGGCCGCGGCCAGTGCGGCGGCCAGGGGCGCGCGGGCGGGTCGGGACGGGAGCGGCACAGCTCGAGAGCCTCGTCCCAGGCGGCGGCCACCGCTTCCGGGCCGTGCTGGGCGCGGACGTAGGCGGCCGCGGCCCGTCCCAGCCGCAGCCGTCCCCGCGGGTCGCCGGCCAGCTCCGTGATCGCCGCGACCAGGTCGTCCTCCTCGCGGGCGACGTCCACCCGGCGGACGGCGTCAGCGGGCAGCTCGGACTGGTGGGCGAGGTCGGAGACGATCGCCGGTCGGCCCTGGGCCAGCACCCGCAGGAGCGCCGCAGAGGTCTCGCGGCCGCTGGGCCAGCGCAGGTGCGCGACCAGGTCCGCCGCCTCGATGTGCGTCGCCAGCTCTTCGAACGGGAGGCGCCCGGTGACGATCGCCAGCGACCTCACGCCGGCTCTCTCGAGCAGCGCCCCGAGAGCATCCCGGTCGGGGACCGGCCCTGCCAGCAGCAGCCGGAAGCGACCGCCGGCCGCGGCCGCGCGGGCGACCGCCCGCGCGATCGTCCCGACGCGCTTCTCGCGGGTCAGCAGGCCGAAGACGCCGATCACGACCTCCCCCTCGGCGACGCCGAGCCGCCGCCGCAGCTCCCAAACCGCCCGCGGGTCCACCGCGACCGCGCTCGCCGGCATGGGGACGCGGACGACGCTGGCGCCTGCGACCTCCGCCCGCACCGCGGCGGCAGCGTGCGCGCTGTGCACCGCCACCGCCCGCGAGGCCTCGACCGGGATGCGGAACAGCGGGTAGGCGTAGGGCAGGAGGTCGCCCACGGTGCCGAGGTGCGCGTCGTAGAGGTCGTCTCCCCGCGCCCCGTACGAGTAGGCGAGCTCCTGTCTCCAGGCCTCGAGCGACGGCCGGGCGGCCTCGCGCAGGGCGGCGCTCGACGGGTCGCGCCGGAAGGCGCGCACCGCCTCCGAGTCGGTGAACATCGCCGCCCGCGAGTGGAAGAGGACCAGCTCGTGCAGCACCAGCAGCCCCGGCACGCGCGAGACGAGGTCGTAGACGAAGGCGTGGTGGGCGGCGTTGCCGAGCTGATGGACCACCGCCTCGTACGGCCGCTCGCGGTTGCGGGCAGCCAGGGTCTCGGCGCGGTACACCGCGCAGGCGGCGGGGAGGCGCCCGCGGTCGACCGTCGGCTGGGCGTGGAAGAGGTCGATGGCGTGCCGCCCGGCGAGCAGGGCGAGCACGTCCGCGGCGTAGTCGGCGATCCCGGTGGCGGCGGGCGGCAGCGGGGAGACGAAGGCCGTGCGCACGTCAGCGGGTCTTCGTCTCTCCGGCGAGCCGCTCCAGCCGGGCCCCGAGCGCCGTCAGCGACTCGATCCTCCGCTCGTGCGACTCGAGCTGCCGGGAGAAGGCGTCCAGCACGAGCTCGGAGCGGGTGGTGGCCAGCGCAGTCGCCACCCGGGCGCGCGCGTCGAGCAGGGGCTGCACGCGCTGAGCGTGGTGGACGAGCGCGGAGGCCAGCTCCCGCAGGCGCGCGTGCAGGCGGTCGGCCTCGTCCAGCCGGGCGTTCAGCAGCTGCACCAGCGCGGCGTCGAAGGCGGTCTGCCGCTCGAGGAACGGCGAGAGCGCGTCCCAGGCGAGCCGCCGCAGTCTGGCCAGCAAGCCGCTGCCCGTCGGCGGCGGAGGCGGCTGCCACAGCTCGTTCAGCCGCAGAAGCCTGGCGCGCGCGTCAGGCGCGGCCTCCGCCGGGAGCGGGAAGGAGGCGAGCGCATCCACCGCTGCCAGCACCTCGGCGTAGGCGGCCTCCTCCTCCGCCAGCCGCGCCCGCAGCTCCGAGAGGGCCGGGGCTTCCGGCTCGTCCCCCGCCACGCCGTCAGCTCCCCGCGCGGGCGGCCAGGTAGGCGAGCACGATCTCGTCCAGCGAGAGGTCCTCCTCCTCGTGTTCCGGCGCGAACCGGCCGCGCTTCACCTCGAGGATCATGGCCTTGTGCTGCTCCTCCATCAGGCGGGCGATCTCCTTCTCCGCTTCGGCACCGTCTGTCTGGCCGGAGTAGGCGAGCCGCCGCGAGCCGAGGATCTCACCGCCGCGGTAGACGAGGGTCTCGATCAGCGGGTTCTCCCGTCCCTTGTCCTCGGTCTGGACGTGGAACACCAGACCGCGCCAGGGCACGTCGGTGTTGAACCCGGTGATCACGCCGGGATTGTCGCACAACGCCCGCAGCGGGCGGGCGATCTCAGTCGCTGCCGAGACGGCTCCAGGAGAGCCGGAGGTCCTTGGTCATCCGCCCGAGGCGGACCTCGAGCAGGCCCGTCGATCCGGCCGCAGCGTCCGCCACGGTGGAGGCCACCCGCCGCCCTCCGTCCCACCTCACCTCGACCCGGACCTCGTGCCGGCCCGGGCTGATGCCGAGGACGGTGTCGAGGTGGCCGCTGCGGAGGGTGAGCGCCATCACCTTCCTGGAGGTGGAGGCCGAGAGCTTCGTCTCGTAGGCGAGCGCCCCGTCGATCCAGACCACGAGGTGGCCGCTCTCCAGCGGGTGCTCCACGTCGAGCCGCAGGCGGGTCTGGCCTGCCGCGGCGGTGGCGCGCGCCTCGGCCACGGCCGGTGTCGGCGCCGGCGTCTCCGCCGCGCGGGCGCTCTCCGCCGCTTCTCCGGGGGCAGACGGCTCCGCCGCCGCCGGCGGCGAAGGTGTCGCCGGCCCGGCCTGCGCCTCCGCGGGCGGGCGGGGCGCCTCCCGGGATGACGCGGCCGGGTGGGGCTCCGGTGCGGTGCCGGGACCGGGCGTCGCCGTCGGGACGGCCCTCGCCGCCGGCGCGACCGCGACCTGGGCCACGCTGGCGGCCGGGGCGGCGGCGGGTGCCGCGGGGAGTCGAAGGCGGACGAACACGACGGCCGTCGCCAGCACGACCAGCAGCGCCGCCGCGCCAGCCGCTCCCCGTCCCAGGAGCCGGCGCGGCCTTCGGCGCCCGGACTCGGGCGGCGAAGGTGGGACCGGCGTCTCCGCCAGCCGGTCCATAGGCTCAGTGACGAGGGCCGCCAGCGGGTGCTCGGCGCCGGGCTCCGGGTCCGGGGTCCCGGCGCGGCGGCCCACCAGCGCCGCCAGCTCGGAGAGCGCCGTCTCCGCTTCGGTGGTCGGCACGGCCTGGCGCGGCGGGGCGCCGGCGACGCCGGGCCAGCGGCCGGCCAGCACGTCCTCCAGGTCCCCGGCCAGCTCGGCGGCGGTGGCGTGGCGGTCCTCCGGCCGCTTGGCCATCGCCCGGGCCACCACGGCGTCGAGCGCCGGCGGGACGCCCGGCACCAGGACCGACAGCACGGGGGCATCCTCGTGAACCACGCGCTGCAGCGTGGTGGGGATGTTGGGGGCGGCGAACCACTCCCGGCCCAGCAGGCAGGTGCAGAGGATGGAGCCGATCGAGAAGATGTCCGAGTGAGCGTCGCTCGCCAGGCCCAACGTCATCTCCGGCGACATGTAGGCCGGCGATCCGAAGCGGTCGCCGTCGGAGGTGAGGCGCGGCTCGGTCGACTCCAGGCGCGCCACGCCGAAATCCATGATCTTGACCGTGCCCGCGTCGCCGCCGGGCCGCCCCTCGAGCAGCATCACGTTGGCGGGTTTCAGGTCGCGGTGGACGACCCCGTGCTCGTGCGCGTGGTGGGCCGCGCGGGCCACGGCGACCACGATCGCCAGCGTCTCGCGCCACGGGACCGGCCCCGCCAGCACCCGCTCGGCGAGCGTGTGGCCCTTCAGGTGCTCGAAGACGATGAAGAGCTTCCCGGTCGCGGGGTCCTTGTCGACGTCGTGGCAGACCACGATCCCCGGGTGAGAGAGCTGGGCGGCCACCCGGGCCTCCGTGAAGAAGCGGTGCTCGAACTGCTCCCGCGCGTCGTCGCCGACGTCGAAGCCCAGCTCGATCGTCTTGAGCGCGACGGTGCGACCGAGGACTGTGTCCTCCGCCTCCCAGACGACGCCCATCATGCCCCGGCCTAGCACGCGCCGGATCAGGTATCGGCCGCCCTGGCCGAGGCTCGTCGTGGCTGGTCTGTTCGCGTCCGGGTCGTTCGGCACTTCACCACCCCGCCGTCGCCTAGGCGCGACAAGTGTACGCCGGGTGAACGATGGGTGACGGGGGACAGGCTGGGCTAGTATTTCCGATACCAGATGACGCCGATGACGATCCGCGCGTTCCGGCTGGCGACCGCCCCGGCGCTCGCCTTGGCGCTCTTCGCAGCGAGCCGGGCGACGGGCGAGGACTCGCCCGAGGTCGCCCGGCAGAAGGCGATCCGCAAGGCCCAGGAAGCCCTGATCGCCGCTGCGAAGCAGGGCGACGTCGAGCACGTCCAGGCGCAGCTCCAGGAGGGTACGGACGTGAACGCCCGCGACGGCAGCCAGCGCACGCCGCTGGCGCACGCCGTCCGCAACGGCCGGCTGGCGGTGGTGCGGGTGCTGATCGAGGCGCACGCCGACCTCGACGCGCGGGACGCGGACGGCCGCAGCGCGCTGATGGAGGCGGCGCGTCGGCCCGAGGCGCAGCCGGCGATCGCGCTGGTGGCGGCCGGGGCCGACGTCAACCTCGCCGACAGGCGCGGCTGGACGGCGCTCATGGACGCGGCCCGGGAGGGGACGCTGGCCACCGCCCGGGCCATCGCCCGCGCGCCCAGGCAGATCAGCCTCGACGTGGTCGCCCGGGAGGACAGCGCCCTGAGCCTGGCCGCCGGGCGGGGCCGGACGGCGCTGGTCAGGGCACTGATCGCCGCCGGCGCCGGTGTGCGCAAGCCGGAGGTCGGAGGCCGGGCCCTGAAGGTCGCTGCCGACGAGGGCCACGTCGAGGTCGTGCTCGCCCTCATGGAGGCGCACGCCCCGCTGGGGTTCACCGCCTGGGACGGCGAGCCGCCGCTGCACGCCGCCGCCGCGCGTGGCCAGCAGAAGATCGTGGAGCTGCTCCTCGAAGGAGGCCTGGACCCCGACGAGGCCGACCGTGGTGGCCAGACCGCGCTGATGAAGGCCGCCGTCGGCGGGTACGAGCAGACGGTCGCCGTGCTGCTCCGGCTCGGGGCCGCCGCCGATCTCGCCGACCGGGAGGAGTGGACGGCTCTCATGCACGCCGCGGCGCACTCCTCCTCGGGCGCGGTCGGGGTCATCCGCGACCTGCTGCGCTCGGGGGCGCGGGTGAACCGCCGCGCCGGCAAGGACGGCAAGACCGCGCTGATGATCGCCGCCGAGAGGGACAACGATCTGGCGGTCGACGAGCTGCTGCGCTCCGGCGCCGACGCCCAGCTGCAATCAGGCGGCAGGACCGCCCTGGCGCTGGCGCTGGCCGAGGGCAACAAGCGCTGCGCCGAGCGGCTCGGCTACACCGAGCCGAAGACGCGACGCTGACGGTGTCGCCATGACCCCGCCCCTGCCGCCGCGCCCGCCCGGCCGCGAGGAGGAAGACCGCGTCCCGCTGTTCGGGAGCTGGCCGAGGATCCACGGCGCGGTGATCGCCTGGGCGGTGGTGGTGATGGTCCTGCTCGCCGTCTTCTCGCGCTGGCCCTTCTGAAGTGACGGCCGCCTCGGAGGTGACCCTCGCCCGCGCCGACTGGGTCGTCCTCGCGCTGTACCTGTGCGCGATCGTCACCTTCGGCGTGCTGGTCGGGCGGCGAACCCGGGACGTCACCGACTTCTTCCTGGCCGGCCGGCGCATGCGCTGGTGGGCGGCCGGCCTCTCGGTGATGGCCACCCAGATCAGCGCCATCACCTTCGTGGGCACCACTGGCCAGGCCTACACGAACGGCATGGGCTTTCTCGCCTTCTACTTCGGCCTGCCGTTCGCGATGGTGGTGCTGAGCCTCACGCTGGTGCCGTTCTTCTACCGGGCCGGCGTCTTCACCGCCTACCAGTACCTGGAGCAACGCTTCGACTCGCGCACCCGCACCCTGACCAGCGTGCTCTTCCTGCTCTCGCGCGGGCTGTCGGTCGGCGTCACCCTCTATGCGCCCTCGCTGGTGCTGTCGGTGATCTTCGGCTGGAGCGAGACCCTCACCGTCCTGCTGATGGGCGGGCTCACCATCGTCTACGTCGTCTACGGGGGCAACCGCTCGGTGATCTGGACGGACGTCGCGCAGATGGCGCTGGTCTGGTTCGGCATCTTCACCTGCGTCACGGTGGCGATCAGCCAGCTGCCGCCGCAGGTCGGGCTGCGCGACGCGCTGGCGCTGGCGCAGGCGACCGGCCGGCTGCAGGCGACCGACCTCTCCACCGACCTCACGCGACCGTACACGCTGTGGAGCGGCCTCGTCGGCGGCATGTTCCTGGCGATGGCCTACTTCGGCTGCGACCAGAGCCAGGTGCAGCGCTACCTGTCCGGCCGCAGCCTGACGGAGAGCCGGCTCTCGCTGCTGTTCAACGCCTTCCTCAAGGTCCCCATGCAGTTCCTGATCCTGCTGACCGGGGTCCTGGTGTTCGTCTTCTTCCACTTCCACCCCACGCCGCTCCTCTGGGACCGCGCCGAGCGCGCCCGGCTCGAGCAGCAGGCGCCCGCGGCGGAGCTCGCGCGGGTGCGCGAGCAGGCGGAGGCGGCGCACCGGGTGCGGGCGCGAGCGGCGGAGGCGTTCGCCGTGGCGCGCCGCAGCGGCGGGGACCAGGCCGCCGCGCGCGGTCGCTACCTGGCGGCCCAGCAGCAGGTGGAAACGGCCGAGCGCGGCACGCGCGCGTTCGCGCAGCGCGTCCTCGGCCACCCGGTCAACGACGTCAACTCCATCTTCCCGAGCTACATCGTCTCCCGGCTGCGCGGCGGGCTGGCCGGGCTCGTCCTGGCCGTGATCTTCGGCGCCGCCATGTCCGCACTGGCGGGAGAGCTCAATTCGCTGGCGACCGCGAGCATGGTGGACTTCTACAAGCGCTTCGTGCGAAGAGACGGCGGAACCGCGCACGACCTGCTCGCCTCGCGCCTGTTCACCGCCTTCTGGGGCGCCTTCGCCTGCCTGGTGGCGATGCGGGCCGGCCAGCTCGGCTCGGCGATCGAGGTGGTGAACCGCTTCGGCTCCTGGTTCTACGGCTCGATCCTGGGAGTCTTCGGCCTCGCGGTCCTGACGCCGCGCGCCAGCGCCCGCGGCGCCTTCTACGGGCTGCTCGCGGGGATGGCGGCCGTCTTCCTGGTGTCGACGCTCACCAAGGTGGCCTTCCTCTGGTACAACGTCGTGGGCGCGGTGACCGTCTTCGCCGTCGGCCTGCTGCTGACAGCGGTGGCCCCCGGCCCTGCGCGACCGCAGCCGTAGGGACCCCTTGCCGCGGACGTGCGCGTCCGCACTTGCCGGGCTGGCGTCGCCGCGGTATCCTGCACGCGTCGGAAGTTGAAAACGATTTTCAAGATGGGCGCAAGCGACACGGCGGCATTGGTGGGATCGGCCGAAGCGGCTGTTTCGGCGGATTCTGGCATCCCCTCGCCGTCGTCTTCGCCCCGGCGGGTCGTCCTGCTCGGCAACCCCAACGTCGGCAAGAGCGCCCTCTTCAACGCGCTCACCGGGCTGCGCGCCACCGTCTCCAACTATCCCGGCACCACCGTCGAGGTCTACCGCGGCACCCTGGCCGGCGGCGGCGTCGAGGTGATCGACTCGCCCGGCCTCAACTCGCTGCTGCCCCTGAGCGAGGACGAGCAGGTGAGCTGGGAGCTGGTGCGCAGCGTGCGGGGCGAGAAGGGCGCGGTGGTGGTGCAGGTGGCCGACGCCAAGAACCTGCGCCGGGCGCTGCTGCTGACGCTGCAGCTGGGACAGCTCGAGGTGCCGACCGTGCTCGTGCTCAACATGAACGACGAGGCGCAGGCGCGCGGCATCCGCGTCGACCTGCGCGGCCTGGAGGGCGCGCTCGGCATCCCGGTGCGGGCCACGGTCGCCACCCGCGGCGAGGGCATCGACGGCGTCACCGGCGCGCTGGCGCTGGCGCGGGTCCCGCGCAACCACCTGCCGATCCCCGCCGAGGTGGCGGAGCCGGCGCTGGCCCTGCTGATGGGGAAGGAGGCCCCGCCCGCCTCGCCGCCCGCGTTCCTGGCCCGCTACCACGAGTC
>Ga0335069_10001669_pt1 | contig 35505 bp, 41 predicted proteins | sample Lox_Sample_11_FD_206714 | JGI IMG/M metagenome (GOLD analysis project Ga0335069, IMG submission 206714) | Soil microbial communities from Loxahatchee National Wildlife Refuge, Florida, United States - Lox_Sample_1.1 | ecosystem: Environmental > Terrestrial > Soil > Wetlands | place: USA... | reverse complement strand
AAAAGCCGGCCAACGCAACCGCGCGAATGCGTGAGAACTGCGGCAAAATGTGCCGCCGCCCGCGCTTTCCACCATCGACTACCAGACACAGTGAAGGTCGGAGTGGAGCCTTGAGCCAATTTTCACTTTATTGAGCGATCTTTGTAATTCGTCTGAATAACAGTGGTATTCCGCAAGGACCCCTTAAGCCTATCTTTGTAGTCTTGGCGACAGTTGACGTGGTTGGTCCCGCGGGGCTTTGCATGCTTTCGCCACACAAAGCCGGACTCCTGCAGGCATATCTTGGAAGCCTGCCCTCGAATCTCGCCGTGCGCCTCGCCAAGGCGGTAGAAGTCGATCGTCTGACCGACGGCGCCCTGTTGCCCCACGAGCTCATTCTCGAGGGCCTGAGGCCAATCCTGAGCCGCGGACAACGGGACCGTACGCCGACGCCGCTGCGCCTTTTCTGTCGCCCCTTCGAGGATATGCTCACCTCGGCGCCGCGTGGCGTGAAGCAGAAGGGCCGCATCGCCCGCTCGAGCATCATGCCTGTGTGGAATTGGGTGACGGAGGAGTTGATCCCGAAAGCCTCTGACGCCTACATCAGCGAATTGAAGAGCCTCCTCGTGTCTTTCCGGGCCGACGAAGCCAGGGCGCGCGCCGCCGCCTTCTGGACCGATGCCGCCGCTGCAATGCGCGAGGCCTTCGAGATCGAGGGCGGCCGCAAAAAAGTCGAACGGATGTTCAAGGATGAGTTCATTGCGGCGGACGCCTATGAAATGGCGCTTCTGCTCGCCGGCGGCGCGGAGATCCTGAGGCTGCAGGAGACGCTGCCCAGCCCTGTCCAGGCCTTTACTCCCGAGCTCATCGCCGCGGCTCGCGCCATTTACGATCGACTCGTTGCAACCGTGCCGGATGCCGCGCCCTATGTCGTGGTGGTCACGATGAACCGCCTGGCGCGGCCCTGGGAAGCGTTGCGCCTTGCCGTGCTCATCTCGCGCAAGTCCGGTGACACACTCATTGCGTCGACCGACATGGGGATGGCCGGCGACCTTCTATTTGCCGACCTCGAGGCGCTGTCCCACGCGATCCGAAGCGCGCGCCACCCCCGCTTCGATGCGGAAGCGCTGGTCGAAGACGTGGCGAGTTTTGCAGAGCTTTCGAGCGGGATCGTCAAAGAGCTCGAACTCCGGCGCGACGGGCGTTGGGGGCAGAGTCTTCTGAAAGACCGCGCCGAGATCGGCGAAGTCATGAACGGCTTCATGCGCCGCGCACCGAAGGAGATCGCGAACGCGTTTCCGACAAAGAAGCATGTCAAGACCATGGATTCGGAAAAGGTCGAACGCGCGCTGCGCTACGCAACCTTGATTGCGGGCTGCCGTCCCTTTGCCGCGGCCGCGTCTTTTGCCGCATCGCTCAAGGATGCGCAGGACGAGATCGTGGGTGGACTGCGCAACATCAATGATGACCTTCTCTGGCAGCTGCGCGCCGTCGAAGAGGCACGCCGTCAGATCGTCCAGGACCAGTTTGCGCTGGCCACGGAGCTCACCTCCATTCTTTGTGGCGATGCCGAGGCCGAGGTCCTGAGACGCCGTGGGCGGGCCGCAAGACCAGCCGCTGCCTGAATATTATTGATTACTTGGCGGCTTTTTAGGACAATCAGCTTCTCTATTTGTACTTTTTAACGGAGTATTGAAGAGAGGGGCCTAGCCTAAGACGCATGGGTATCGTCACTCTCACCGATGCTGCCGAGATGCTGAACGCCCGGGCGCGGGCGGAGGGCTGGCCGTTTGAGTGCGATTCCAAGCTCAATTTCGACCGCCGCGAACTGACCTTGCTGCGCGATGTCTGGCGCAGCCAGGCCGCGAAGGTGGGACTTCCGAGCCGCAATGATCTGGCCGCCCACGCGCTCAAGAGCGTTTTGCGGCATCTTTCAATCCTCGATCAGGTGCGGGACCCGAAAAAAGGTACGCGCTACCGCGTGCTGCATGTGGGCTCCTCCATCGCCGCAGTCATGGGTGAGAAGACCGGCAGCTTCATCGATGAAAGTGTCCCAGCTGAGCTCCTGCCCCGCTGGACCGCTCTCTTCGATACCATCGTTGAAACCCGAACACCGCTTCGCACCCGCTTCGAAATCGAGCAGCTCGACTATGCGAGCGGCGAAGCCTTTCTTGCGCCGCTTTCCAGCGAAGCGCGCGAAGCCAACATCCTCATGTCGTGCCTTTACTTGAAGCCACGGGAATAGACGCACTCCTCCTCCACGTCGCCCAAAGCCCCAACGGCCCGGATCGCTCCGGGCCGTCTTTTTTTGTAAAACCCGCAGCAGGTCTGGTCGTCTGGACCTGGCGGCCTTCCTTGAGCGACACGCGGTCGACGATGCTGAGCCGCTGCTGCAGGCGCGACGGCCTCGACCGGCTCGCAGCATATCGAAGTAAACGGCGCAAAGCATGACGAACGTCCGTAGTCTGAGAGCGGAATTGCCGCACAATCTGGGCGTCACTTGATCGACCCCCACGCGTTTAGAGGGAGCGACGCAGGCGTCTTCGCGTCCGTCCAACAATGGAGCGCTTCCATGAAGCGCTGGAGCATCGCAGGCATCACAATGGCGGCAGTTGCGGTCCACGGCGGCGCGAGCGGCCAGCGCATGCTCACGCCGACAATACCACTGAATGAGATCATGCCGCGCCTTCCTCCCGTGCCCGAACCCGAGCAGCAACCGCTCCCGCTGTGCGGATTTTCCCAGACGACAATCCCCCTGGGCGACGTCACGCCGGCGACGCGCGCGGAGCAAACGCCCGACGGCATTGCGCTTTACGGAGGCGAAGGGCCGACAGACACCACCGCTCCGAATGCGCCAGAGGATCCCTCTTGCACTGTTCCGCCGGGTTGATCGCGCTCCTTGATCTAAGATCATCCGACGCAAGTTCCGATACTTATCGTCCCCGATCGCGAGGTGGCGCGGGCGCACCAAAACAAAAACGGCCCGGATTTCTCCGGGCCGTCTGCATCCGCGACATTCGCTCGTCTTAGCGCTTCGAGAACTGGAAGCTGCGGCGCGCCTTGGGACGACCGTACTTCTTGCGCTCGACAGCGCGGGGATCGCGCGTAAGAAAGCCGCCGGCCTTCAGCACGGGACGAAGGCTCGGCTCGTAAGAGATGAGCGCCTTCGAGATGCCGTGACGCACCGCGCCGGCTTGTCCAGAAAGTCCGCCACCCGCAACCGTGACGACGACATCGAACTGGCCGTCCCGGTTGGCCGCGATCAGCGGCTGACGCAGGATCATGCGCAGCACGGGGCGCGCGAAATAGATCTTCTCTTCCTTGCCGTTGATGGTGATCTGGCCACGGCCGGGTTTGATCCAGACGCGCGCCACGGCGTTTTTGCGCTTGCCGGTCGCATAGGCACGGCCCTTGGCGTCGCGATTGGCGCGCGGCTGTTCGCCGGCCTCCGGCTTGTCAGCCGACTTCGCCTTGATCAGCGTCGATTTTAGATCGCCGAAGCTTTTGACGTCTTCTGCCATGTTCAGGCGGCCTTCATTTTGCGGTAGTTGGTGTTCTTGGGATTCATCGCGCCGATGTCGACTTTCTCGGGCTGCTGCGCCTCATGGGGATGCTCCGCGCCCGGATAGACACGCAGGTTCGACAGCTGACGGCGGCCGAGAGGTCCGCGCGGGAGCATGCGCTCAACCGCCTTCTCGACGATGCGCTCGGGGAAACGACCGGCCATGATGGCGCCTGCCGTGCGTTCCTTGATGCCGCCGATGTGATTGGTGTGGTGGTAGTAGATCTTCTTCTTCAGCTTGTCGCCGGTCAGCAGCACCTTCGCCGCATTGATGACGATGACATTGTCGCCGCAATCCATGTGAGGCGTGAAGGTCGGCTTGTGTTTGCCGCGCAGGCGCAGCGCGATGAGCGAGGCGAGACGGCCGACGACGAGCCCTTCGGCGTCGATGACGACCCATTTCTTCTCGATCTCGGACGCCTTCGCCGAGTAGGTTTTCATAATCAGCTCCAGGAAGAGGAACGGTCAGGCGCGGGCATATAAGGGGGCGGATGGCCGGCGTCAAGGAAAAGCTAGAGAATCCGGCATTATTTGGACGTGGTATTATAATACCGTATTAGGAGGCTGCCTTGGTGCCGGCCCGGCGGCAGGTGAGATGGACCCGGAGCGCGTAGCCGAACACGGTCAGGGACGCGGCCCCCACGACACCCACGCTCCAGTCGGACGCCGCGCCGAGCGGCGCACAGGCCCAGATCGCCGCATAGGCAAGTCCTGCAAAGGTGAGGAGCCAGCCACTGGTCCTGCGAAGCGACTGTACGCGGCCGCTCTCGCCTTCCCGAAAGCGCGGCAGGTTCTTGGGGATCACGTTGCCGTAGAACGCGATCATCAGGCCCATCAGCATCTGGAACCCGCGTGTGGGCACGTCACCCGATACGAGATGGTGCGCAGCCGCGCGTTTCAGGGCGAACGATGCAATCACCATCAGGACGGCGAAGATAAGGCTCGATATTATAGGTTTCCTGGACATCACGTCGTTCCTTTCTTGAGCACACGCGATTTGTGGGGCGTCGCAGCGCGTGAAATGACGCCTACGGCGCCGGCGAAACCCAGCAGCGCGTCTTCCAGCACCGAAAGCTTGAGCCGATAGACAACCGTCTTGCCGCTTTTCTGCACGTCGACGAGATCGGCCTCGCGCAGCACGGCGAAATGCGCGGACATGGTCGGCTTGGAAAACGGGAAATGCTCGGCGAGCTCGCCAGCCGTCATCGGCTTTGTCTTGAGGAGCTCGAGGACGCGGCGGCGCGTCGGGTCGGCTAGGGCTTTGAAGACGGCATTCATGCTTTGACGTTTAGCTAAACGACTAAATGAAGTCAAGCCTCCGGCCGAGCTGAACGCGGCTGGTAAAAGGCCGTGAACCTCCTACATTCGCGCCCATGAACGCTCCTCACACCGAACCGCTAGTCCAGGTGCTCCGCCGCGAGACGGCCCTCCGCCTGGTCCTCAACCGCCCCCAGGCCCGAAATGCGCTCAGCGAAGCGCTGATGGCAGCGCTCCAGGACGCTCTCGACCAGGCAGCAAACGATAAAGGGGCACGCGTCGTCATCATCGCCGCGAACGGACCGGCGTTTTCTTCAGGCCACGACCTCAAGGAGATGACGGCGCACCGGCAGAACGCCGACAGGGGCAAAGCGGCCTTCGCGGCGCTCTTCGCGCAATGCTCGAGGCTGATGCAGACCATCGTGCGGCATCCGAAGCCCGTTATCGCCGAGGTGCAAGGCACGGCGACGGCGGCCGGTTGCCAGCTGGTCGCAAGCTGCGATCTCGCGGTTGCGTCCGAGAATGCGCATTTCGCCACGCCGGGCGTGAACATCGGACTTTTTTGCTCGACGCCCATGGTGGCGCTGTCGCGCAACGTGTCGCGCAAGCACGCGATGGAGATGCTTCTGACGGGCGATATGATTTCAGCCGACGAGGCGAAGCGGATCGGTCTCGTCAACCGCGTCGTCGATCTGGGCTTTCTTGAAATTGAATCGATGAAGCTGGCGCGGCTGATCGCGTCCAAGCCGGCCGCGACCGTCAAGACCGGCAAGGAAGCCTTCTATCGCCAGATCGAAATGGGGCTGGCCGACGCCTACGACTACGCCTCGCGCGTGATGACGGAGAACATGCTGGCGGCGGAAGCCGAAGAGGGGATTTCAGCCTTCATCGAAAAGCGCGAGCCGAAATGGCCCGCGGGTTAGTTTCGCGCCTGAGCATCGCGTCGTGTGTTTGGATAACGGCATTGGCGCCAGCGTTCGCGGAAGACGTCCGATTCACTGATCAACGCCCCTCGCCTCTTATCATCGACGGAAAGCCGGTCGATACGGTCTGCCTGACGCACTTGTCCAATGAAGGCGGCTCCTGGCGCGATCCGATCGATCTCAGCCATTGCGCTCACGATGATATTGTCATCAAGTCCCAATCGGCCGATCCGAGAATGACCGGCTTTACATACGACTATCGCGGCTCGCCCGGCGAAATGCGGCAACCCTACTTCCTTTATCGGTTCCTGGGTTCTTATCGCGGCCATTCGCTGCTGTTCATCGAACATGGCGGCGGCGGAACAGGCGAATTCACGCAGATCGAAAGCGTCGACATTCGCGACCACATTCTGACTCCCGTGGATGTGCTGGCCGGCGGCGACAGATGCAACGGCGGCGTTTGGCACGTCGTGCTCGCCGGCGACAGCCTTACCTACCGGCAGCATGCAACGCCCTACGACGTGATCGCGCTGGCCGACAAAGCGCCAAAGGCCAAAGATTCGCCGAAACCTTACAGCGATCTCGAAGACTCGGCGTCAAGCTGCATCGCCAATATCAATTACCAAGACGCGCAGTGGACATCCGTCTCCCTATCCGATCCGGAGCGCAAGGATCAGGCGGGATGGACGGACAGGTTCAGCCATCAAGCGTGTTTCAACGGCCTCTATCGCACCTTCGTTGCGCGCCACGAGACCGAGCTCGACCGGAACGCCGTCAACCACTTTGCCAAGGCGTTTTCGGATTTATGTCTTCACGCCCATTGAAGCGATTGCCCCGCCGCCCCGTTCTGATAAAAGCTGCCCATGCCCCACTATTCCGACGAATTGATCAAATCCATCCTGCGCTCGGTGAAAACCATCGCGATGGTCGGCGCCAGCGGCAACGCGATGCGGCCGTCCTATTTCGCAATGAAGTATCTGCTCGATAAAGGATTCATCGTGCATCCCGTTAACCCCGGCCTCGCAGGCAAGGAGATCCTGGGACAGAAGGTCTATGCGTCGTTGAAGGAGGTACCGGGGCCGGTCGACATGGTCGACATCTTCCGGAATTCCGACGCTGCACCCGCCATTGTCGACGAAGCCTTGCGCGAAAAGGATCGACTGGAACTCAAGGTCGTCTGGATGCAGCTCGGCGTCATCAACGAAGCTGCCGCGCAAAAGGCGCGCGACGCGGGCCTTACCGTCGTCATGGATCGGTGTCCCAAGATCGAATACGGACGGCTGTCCGGCGAAATCGGCTGGATGGGCGTCAATCGTCGCGTGATCGACAACCGCAAGCCGCTCCTCTTCGGCAAGGGCGGCTCGCTGAAGCGGACCTGACATGTTGCGCATCTGGGGCCGGGCGAATTCCGTCAACGTGCAAAAAGTGATGTGGGCGGTGGCCGAGCTGGGCCTGGCCCATGAGCGCATCGATGCCGGCGGCTCCTTCGGCGGCCTCGATACGGAAGAATTCGGCGATCTCAATCCCAACCGCCGCGTGCCGGTGATCGACGATAACGGGACCGTCGTATGGGAAAGCCATGCGATCCTGCGCTATCTCGCCACGAAATACGGCGCCGGCTCGCTTGCGCCGGAAGATCCCGGTGCGCGCGCGCGCAGCGATATGTGGACCGACTGGGTGCTTGCCGATCTTCAGCCGGTCTTCCACGGCGGCGTATTCTGGGGCTTCTACCGCACCCCCGAAGAACAGCGGAACTGGCAGCAGATACGCCAGGGCATCGCGCGCACGGCAATCCTTTTGCGGATGCTCGACCGCCATCTGGCGGGACGCGATTTCATCGCGGGAAGTACGCTGACTTTCGGCGACATTCCCGCCGGCGCGCAGCTTTACCGCTATTACAGTCTCGACATCGACCGGCCGGAGCTTCCCAATGTCGAGGCCTGGTATGCGCGGCTCCAGGAGCGCGAGGCCTATCGCACCCATGTCATGGTGCCGTTCGATGAGCTTTTCGGGCGTCTCGCTTTCTAGTGCCGCTTGAGTCGCCGCCCGGCATTCCCTACAAGCTTCGTCGAGTTTCAAGGCGCGAACTCCGGAGACCCTCATGAGCGACTACGGTTTCAACACGCTGAGCATTCACGCGGGCGCACAGCCTGATCCCGCTACGGGCGCGCGCGCGACGCCGATCTACCAGACGACATCATACGTTTTCGAAAATGCGGATCATGCGGCGGCGCTGTTCAATCTGCAGGTCTTCGGCAACATCTATTCCCGCATCATGAATCCGACGAACGCGGTGCTCGAGGAGCGCATCGCTGCGCTCGAGAACGGCCGCGCCGGCCTCGCCGTCGCCTCCGGACATGCCGCGCAGTTCATCGTGTTCCACACCCTGATGGGACCGGGAGACGAGATCGTCGCCGCGCGCCAGCTTTACGGCGGTTCGATCAATCAGCTGAGCCAGGGCTTTGCGAAATTCGACTGGCATGTGAAATGGGCCGATACGCGTGAACCGGAATCGTTCCGCAAGGTTTTGACGCCGAAAACCAAGGCGATCTTTATCGAAAGCATCGCCAACCCGGGTGGCATCGTCACGGATATCGAAGCGATCGCCGGCGTGGCGAAGGAAGCCGGCGTACCGCTCGTCGTCGACAACACGTTTGCCTCGCCCTATCTCATTCGTCCGATCGAATGGGGCGCGGACATCGTCGTTCACTCGGCGACGAAATTTCTCGGCGGCCATGGCAACTCCATCGGCGGCCTCATCGTCGACGGAGGCAAGTTCGACTGGGGCAAGGGCGGCAAATATCCGACACTGTCGGAGCCCTGCCCGTCCTATCACGGCATGCGGATGTGGGAGACGTTCGGCGACATGGCGTTCGCCATCACCTGTCGCGTATTGGGCCTTCGCGACCTGGGTCCCGCGCTGGCGCCGATGAATGCGTTCCTGATTCTCCAGGGCATCGAGACCCTGCCGTTGCGCATGCAGCGTCATTGCGACAATGCGCTCGCCGTCGCGCGCTGGCTCAAGAATCACGAAAAAGTCGCATGGGTCAGCTATGCGGGCCTCGAAGACGATCCGAGCCACAATCTGTGCCGCACCTATTCTCCGAAAGGCGCCGGCGCGGTCTTCACCTTCGGTGTCAAAGGCGGCTTCGAAGCGGGCGTCGCGCTCGTCAACGGCGTGCAGCTCTTCAGCCATCTTGCCAATGTCGGCGACGTCAGGAGCCTCATCATCCATCCAGCTTCGACGACCCATCGCCAGCTCGAGCCGGAACAGCGCAAGATCGCCGGCGCCGGCGACGACGTCATCCGCCTGTCGGTCGGCATCGAAGACGTCGAGGATATTATCGCGGATTTGGAACAGGCGCTGGCAAAGGCCTGATTTTCAGGGAATAGGCGCTTAAGGATTGGGCATGCCAGATGGCGGAGGCGAACAGCGCCACCGCGGTTGCCTGGTGCAGCGCGGCCAGCGCGACGGGCGCCTGGTTCAGCAGCGTCAGAATTCCGAGCACGATTTGAAACGCGGTGACGGCGAGCACGGCGTTGCTGCTCGCGCGCGCGGCGCCGGACAGCTTCAGACTCCTGCCCGCCATCCACAGCGCGAGAGCCGAGATCGCGATGATGTAGGCACCCATGCGATGGTCGAATTGCGCAAGGCCTGGGCTGTCCCCGAAATTCACCCACCACGGCCGATGGAAAAAAGGATGCTCGGGAAAGATGCGACCGTCCATCGATGGCCAGGTGTTGTAGATGAGCCCCGCGTGAAGTCCCGCGACCAGTGCGCCGAGCAGCATTTGCAGGTAGACGAGCACCGCGAAGCCACGCGACCAGCTCGACAACTTTCTCTCTCCGGCGGCGCTCGTCGACGGGGGCGCGCGCCAATAGTCGAGTGCCGTCCAGACCATCGCACCGAACAGGATCAGCGCCACGCCGAGATGTATGGCAAGCCGGTATTGGCTGACGGAGACACGCGTCTCTAGCCCGCTCTCAACCATCCACCAGCCGACGAAGCCCTGCAGCCCGCCCAGCGCGAAGAGCGCGATCATGCGCGGATAACCCTCGCGCGCGATGGCGCCGGTCGCCGCGAAATAAAGAAACGGCAACAGAAAAACGAAACCCAGCAGACGACCCAGCAGACGATGCGACCATTCCCACCAATAGATCGCCTTGAACGCCGTCACGTCCATGGTCGGGTTTTCGAGTCGGAACTGCGGGATGCGCTGATACTTCGCGAACTCGGCCTGCCACGCGGTGTCGCTCAAGGGCGGTATGACGCCGGTGACCGGCTTCCACTCCGTGATCGAAAGGCCTGAGCCCGTGAGGCGGGTGAGTCCACCGACAACCACCATCCCCGCGATGAGAGCTGCAACGACGAACAGCCAGATCGCAACGGCGCGGTGCTGCGGGAAAACCCGCGCGGGTGAAGTCGGGAGAGCCACCATGGTTCGATTCCATAGCGGCTCCCCGCTTCCGCGTCCACGCGACCTGTTAACGGCTAGCGGTCCGTCAACCGGAACGTGACGAGGGCTTCCGTCGTCGACGGAATGGGATCGCCCGCACGCGTCGCCGGATGGTAAAGCCAATGCGTTTTCACCCATTCCGCGGCCGCACGATCCAAAGTCTCATAGCCGCTCGAGCGTTCAACCTGCGCGCTCGTGACCGCGCCCCATTCGTCGATGGTGAGCTTGAGGAGCACGTTGCCTTCGTGGCCGAGCCGCCGGTCGAGCGGCGGATAGTCGGGCGTCGTGTGCGAGCCCACGATGGCCTGCGCCGGGAATGTGCGGACCACCGGATCGGCCGGCGGCCGCGGCTGCACGGGATCGACATTCCTGATCGGATGCGCGTCGGTATCGGGCGCTATGTTCACGTCCGGCGGCGGCACGTCGACGACCTTCGGGTCCACCAAAACGGGCTTTGGGGGCGGAGGCGGCGTCTCCGTCGACTTCGGCGGCGTTATCTCAGTGATAATGATATCTTTCACCGGCGGCGCGAAGCTTTTGTTGAGACTGATCAGGATCCCCGCAATCACGACGACGTGGATGCTGGCCACAATGGCGATGGACACGAGCCTTTGTTGCGGCTCGCGCGGCAGCGGCCGAATGTCTTGAGCAAGCAACATGGATTTCCTCCCCTAAATGCGATACCGCATTGAGGCTCGGAGGAAGGACACCAACACACACGCGTCCCAAATCCGGGCCGGCTGCGGTTTCTGTCGGAAAAGGCTGTGCCCGAATTCGGGCTCTATTGTGGTCGTTCGGTGCCTTGTTGCTGACACATTCGCCAGAGAAGCGTTCATGACTCCACGCATCAAGAAACTGATCGGCGCGATCCTCATCCTCATCTGGCTGCCGGTCTATTCGCTGGTCGCCATGGGCGTTGCCGTGCGCGTGCTGCCGCATGCCAATGGATTGGTTCTCTTCCTCTACTACGCACTTGCCGGAACGCTCTGGATCATTCCCATCGGCTTGATGTTTCCCTGGATGTATCGCGAGCCGCACGCTTAGACGTGGTCGAGCACGACGTGCCCTGCGATCAACCCCGTCGCCGCGATCATGATCAGAAGATGCCAGCGGCGTAACGCTCGCGGTTGTCCCCAGGGCGGCGCACGCAGCTCCGTTCCCAGCATGACTTGCGCAACCAGCGCCACGAGGGCGAACGTGGCAAGCCATATCCCGGTCGCGCTGATGTTCTGCAACCGGCTCATCGTCGAAAGCGAATGGAGCATGGCGAAGGCCGGAATGGCGAAGCCCAGGACGTAATGGACGCGCATGCCGCCGATCTGCGCAGCGTTTCCGGGCCGGATCCAGCGCAGGGCGAAAGGAAGCATCGAGGCACAGGCGAGAAAGAAGATCGCGATCCACCCCGTCCCCGCGATCCACAGGAACGCCAGCATCAGGACGCGACTTCGTGGACATAGGACGAGAGCACCACGATACGGCGGACATGGAGCACGCCTTCGCTGTCGCGGGTGCCGTCGAACTGCGCGATCTCGCCGCGCTTCAGATCGCTCATGCTGCCCATGATGAAGCGCACGGCCGGCTCGATCCGCGCGCGGACGGTCTGCGGCGTGGCGCGATACTCGGTCTCCGAGATTGAAGTCATGAGATGGCCGGCTACGAGATCGGGACCATCCTTCTTGTCGATGCGCACGACGACCTTGAGCGGCGTGCCCGCAGCAGCGGCCGCATATTGCGAGGCGGTCGTCTGGGCCGGCGCCATCTTCATGGCGCGCACCATCACGTCGTAGCCGACATAGGCAACGGCCACGACGCAGGCGGCCGTCACGACAGCGACTGCGAATACCTTTCCGACTTTGGACATGAGAGCCTCGCGAGAACACTTCCGTGAGGCTGCACCCTGTACCCGGGTACAGGGTCAAGCGGTCGGCGCCCGATCAGGCAGGCCGTCGACCCTCGCGGGCGGGGCATACGGGCGCCGCGCGGCCCTCGAGAACATCGACGACCGCCGACATGCCGCGCCGCAGCCGTGAGAGGATCGCCATCTTCTCGTCGATGGCCGCGAGCCGTTTCGATGCCGTCGCCAGGAGCCTGCGTTGCGCGGCGGGCTTCAGCTTCTCCGCATTGTCCGGCGACGACCACAAGCGATGGAATTCGAGCACTTCATAGGTGTCCGCGAGCGTGAAACCCAGGCGCTGGCAATCCTGGATGAAGACCAGCCTGTCGAGGTCGCGCGCGCTGTAATCGCGATAGCCCGAGCGAGTCCGTGGCGGGGGCGGCAGGAGCTTTTCGCGCTCATAGAACCGGATGGTCTGGACGTTGACGCCTGCCCGCTGCGCCAGCTCGCCGATCTTCATGGCCTTCACCCTTTGCCGACGGGACCAAGATGGGCAGCCGCGCCCGACGAGACAAGACAGCCTCAGGAGAGATTCCAGCGCGCGCCGAGGGCGTCGACGATGGCGGCGGCGATCTCCTCGGTGGCGTTGAGCGGTACATAGGTCCAGCTGTCGATCTCGCCTTTGAACGGCCTCGCCGCGCCGTGCGCGTAGATCGCGCCCAGGAAGCGATCCCATTTCGCCGAGCCGCCTTCGAGGCCTATGACATAGACCGGCTTTCCAGTGCCGGCCGCCTCGCCCACCATGTTCACGGAATCGCAGGTAACGAGGATCACGTCGGCCGCGCCCAGATAGCCGAAATAGGGATTCTCGCCCTCCCCGCTCCACATCACGGCGGGAGCGTTATTGATCCGCTCACGGATGATTTGCGCCTGCCGGTCGCCGGTGCGCCGTGACGGCGTTACCATCAGGCCGGCGCCGTAACGCTTTGCGACTTCGGCAAGGTCGTGGCCGATACGCGCAGCGGCTTTCTCGTCGAACTGGAACACGCCGTTGGCGCCGCCCAGCAGCACGGCGATGCGCGGCCGCGGCAGATGATCGATGGACGGTTCGATACGATGGGCCTCCAGGAGCAATCGTTCCGGGGTCAGGCGGTGCGGCGAGACGATGGTCGAGAAAACGTTGGAGCCGCGCAATTTGTCGTGCGCCGGCACCCACACGAAATCAAACCAGTGCGGCGGCACGCGCGGATCCTGCAGCACCGCAACAAAGGTCTTGCCTTGCGACGCGCGACGAATATAGCGCGCATAAGGAATGGACTGCCGCCCGGCGGCGAGCACGAGATCGGGCCAGGGCGGACGGATGTCGCCCAATTCCATCGCCGGTCCCCACGGCGCGAGCCATCGCCACGGGGCGCCCTGTTTCACGCGCTTGATCTCAGGTGTGACGCCCAGGGCTTCGGCAATGCCGAGCGCCTGCACTTCAAACCCGGCGCCGCCATCGGTGACGACCCAAATGCTGAAATCGTGCTCGCTCAAAATCGAGCGCATCCCGGCATCGTCACGACGCCTACCGATTGCTGGTGAAAGCGCACGCGGTAGTGCGCTGCAATGTCTTCGATTTTGCTGTGCACGTCCGGCGTGTCGGACGTTGCGATCTCGACGACTTTCGAGCGCTCACGCGCGAGGCGCGACGTCTTCGGATCGCGCCATTGGCCATAGGCGTCGAACACGGTCAGGCCATCCGGAAAGCGCGCGGTGATGTCGTCGCGCAGAAAGGACTGCCACGCCGCCGGCGCGATGACCCGCTTGCCGTCGTTCTGGCCGAAGAACATCTGCACGACCAGCATCGATGTCTGTCCGGAAAGCGGACAGGATTGCGCCTGCGCATTTGCTCCGAGCAGCAATGCAGCGGGAATAAGAAGGCCGAGCGCGAATCGGCGACCGGATGTTGTCGTCATGCTTTGATCATATTGTCGGGATTACCTGTGCGCCAGTTCCGGCAAGGGGCGGACGATGCGGCGCTGGTTCGGGCCGAAGATCATCGGAGTTGGGATTGGCCCGCGCAGCTGGGAAGGCTGGCTCGCGACGCTCGTCTTTGCGGGCGGCGGTGTCGTCCTTGCGCGATGGCTTCACCCGTTGCTGCCGAAAACGCCGGTATGGGCCTTCGAGCTGCCGTGGCTGGCGCTGTTCCTCCTCGTCGTGGCGCTGACCTATGGTCGGGACGCCGACGATTAAGTCCTAGGGGGCCAGCGCTTTGGCCAGATGTTTTTCGATTTCGTAGGCGGGCAGCGCCACATAATCCTTGTCGAGCTCGGCCTTGACCACGGCGCGCACATGCTGCGGCAAAGCCTCGCGCAGGACTCCCAGCGCACGCGGCGGCGCGGCGACCACAAGGTCCTTGATGCCGTGCTGCGTGACGAATCGGTCGAGATCCTTGGCGAGCATTGTCAGGAAGCGGTCTTCCTCCTGACGATGGAAATCGGTGGGTTCGACGGCGGAGCGCCGGCCGTCGGCGGAGCTGAAGAGCCGGCCAGGCTCGTCTGTCCCGATGTCGTGGGTCGCCTGCAGGGTCTGCTCGAACGTCTCACGCGTCTCGAGCTTCGGATAGACGCGATCGCCGACATTCTGGAAGAGGAGCGCCTTGCGCCCGTCACAGACAAGAACCCAGAGATTGTTGATGAGACCGATCTTGGCCATGGTGGGAGCCCTTTTTGTCCAAACCCATTGTGCGGCCCTAAGGTTGCATGGCGCGCCCGCGGCTTTCCGTGCGCTAGATCAATGCCCGTCAATGAAAGTCCCGGGATTTCGGCACGGCGCGGACATTTCGGGGGTGCTGGTGCAAATTTTCGTTCACGGGCGCGGATCGCACGTCGTCGTCCGACAGCCGCTCGAGTTCCCGCGTACGGTCGATGACCCGCTCGGCGATCAGGTGCACGACATTTTCCGGCTCGGGGCTTTTCTGGACTTTGCCTTCAATCTGGAGGAGCCGGCCGCCCATCACCGCGCGGCGATATTCTTCGAACAGCTTCGGCCAGACGACGACGTTGCAGATACCCGTCTCGTCCGAGAGAGTGATGAAGACGACGCCGGCATCGCCCGGCATCTGCCGCGTCAAGACGATGCCGGCGCAGCGCGCGTGATTGCCGTCGCGCGTCTCCGAGATCTCGCGACAGCTCTTGACGCCTTCGCTGTGAAAGAGATCGCGCAGGAACTGCATCAGATGGCCTTTCAGCGACAGCCGCATCATCTGGTAATCGGCCAGCACATGCTCGCTGAGCGGCATGATCGGCAAGGGCGCCGCATTCTCGACAGGCAGTTCTTCGGTGTTGCGTACGGCGAACAATGGCAGAGGCGAGTCGTCCGGCAGCCGCCGCACCGCCCACAACGCTTCGCGGCGGTCCAAGCCTAACGACCGAAACGCATCGGCTTCCGCGAGGATGATATAGGCGCGCCGCGACAGATCCGTCGCCCGCGCGAAGGCATTGAACGACGTGTAGCCTGCTCCGCGGTTTTCCACGATACGCTTCGCCGCCTCTTCGCCGAGTCCGTCGACGAGACGGAAGCCGAGGCGGATTCCCCATGCGCCATTGCTGTCGCGTTCGAGGAGATGATCCCAGGCGCTGGAATTGATGTCGGGCGGCATCATCTCGACGCCGTGGTCGCGCGCATCGCGCACGATCTCCGCCGGCGCATAGAAGCCCATGGGCTGCGCGTTCAGGAGCGCCGCGCCGAACGCCGCCGGATAGTGGTGTTTGATCCAGGCCGAGATGTAGACGAGATGCGCAAAGGCCGCGGCGTGGCTTTCGGGAAAGCCGTAGCTGCCGAAGCCTTCGATCTGCTTGAAGCAGCGTTCGGCGAAATCGCGTTCGTAGCCGCGCCGCACCATGCCGTCGATCATCTTGGTCTTGAACTTGTCCATGGTGCCCAGGTTGCGGAACGTCGCCATGGCGCGCCTCAGACCATTGGCTTCCGCCGGCGTGAATTCGGCCGCCACGATGGCGAGTTTCATCGCTTGTTCCTGGAACAGCGGCACGCCCTTGGTCTTCGACAGGACCTGCATCAGTTCGTCCGGCGGGCCGTGTTCGGGCGACGGCGAGGGATATTCGACCTTTTCGAGGCCGCTCCGGCGCCGCAGGTAAGGATGCACCATGTCGCCCTGGATGGGACCCGGGCGCACGATCGCCACTTCGATGACGAGATCGTAGAACTCGCGGGGCCTGAGGCGCGGCAGCATGTTCATCTGGGCTCTGCTTTCGACCTGGAAGACGCCGACCGCGTCGGCCCTGCACAGCATGTCGTAGACGGCCGGGTCTTCGCGGGGCACGCTGGCGAGATCCATATCGACGCCGTAATGCGTATGCATCAGATCGAAGGCCTTCCTGATGCAGGTCAGCATGCCGAGCGCCAGCACGTCGACCTTCATCATCCGCATCACGTCGATGTCGTCCTTGTCCCATTCGATGAAATAGCGGTCTTCCATCGTGGCCGGGCCGACCGGCACGATCTCGTCGAGCCGGTCGCGCGTCAGCACGAAGCCGCCGACATGCTGGGAGAGATGGCGCGGGAAGCCGATGAGATCGTTGGCGGCTTTCACGGCCCGCGCGATCAGGCGGTTCTGCGGGCTCAAGCCGCCCTGCTTCACCTCGAATTCCTCGAGCTTGCTGCCCCAGCTTCCCCACACGCCGCTGGCCAGATTGGCGGTGACGTCCTCGGTCAACCCGAACACCTTGCCGGTCTCGCGGATGGCGCTTCTGGGACGATAGCGGATGACGGTGGCGGTCAGCGCGGCGCGGTGATGGCCGTAGCGCTGATAGACGTTCTGGATCACTTCCTCGCGGCGCTCATGCTCGAAATCGACATCGATGTCGGGCGGCTCCTTGCGCTCCTGCGAAACGAAACGCTCGAAGAGAAGATCGATCTCCAGCGGATTGACGCCGGTGATGCCGAGCACATAGCAGACCGCGGAATTCGCGGCCGAGCCGCGGCCCTGGCAGAGGATCTTTTCCGACTTCGCGAAGCCGACGATGTCGTTGACGGTGAGGAAATAGGGCGCGATGTCGAGCTCCTGGATGAGCGCAAGCTCTTTCTCCAGCGTCTTGCGGATCTTCTCGGGCACGCCGTCCGGATAACGCCGCGCGGCGCCTTCCCAGGTGAGATCTTCCAGATGCTGCTGCGCCGTCTTGCCCGGCGGCACCGGTTCGTCGGGATAGTTGTAGCGGATCTGGTCGAGCGAGAAAGTGATGCGCTCCGCGAAGCGCAGCGTTTCCGCGACCGCGTCCTGCGCATGGCGGAACAGGCGCGCCATTTCCTCCGCCGGCTTCAGATGGCGCTCGGCATTGGCTTCGAGGAGGCGGCCCGCCTCGTTCAGCGTCACATGTTCGCGGATGCAGGTGACGACGTCCTGCAATTCGCGCCGCTCGGGCGCGTGATAGAGCACGTCGTTGGTCGCCAGGAGCGACACGCCGGCGGCGCGCGCGGTGCGTGCGAGCATCTTCAGCCTGCGCTGATCGTCACCCCGATACGGCATCGACGCGGCAAGCCAGACGCGGCCGGGGGCGGCAGCGCGAAGTGTGGTGAGGATCGCGTGAAGATTCCCACCTCCCCCTTGTGGGGAGGTCGAAATCGCGAAGCGATTTCGGGTGGGGGATGCGCCGGTGTCCCCACCCCACCCGACACAATCCGCTTTGCGGATTTTGTCGACCTCCCCATCAAGGGGAGGTGGGACGGAGTTCTTGTTGTTCCATGCCGTCTTCCACGGATCGTTGTGGCTCTTGCGGAGGCGCGGCGGCGGCGGGACGACGGCGAGCAGCAGGCCGTCCTGCCATTTCAGAAGATCATCGAGCGTCAGGAGACATTCGCCCTTGGCGGCGCGCGCCTTGCCTTCGCTCAGGAGCCGGCACAGACGGCCATAGGCCGCGCGGTCCGTCGGATAGGCGAGAATGTCCGGCGTGCCGTCCACGAACACGAGGCGGCAGCCGACGAGCAGGCGCGGCGCGCTGCCCGTCTCCTCCAGGATCTGGTTCAGCGCATCATAGGCGCGCACGATGCCGGCCAGCGTGTTGCGGTCGGCGATGCCGATGGCGGGAAAGCCGTAGAGCTTCGCCGCAGCCGCATATTCGTGCGGATGCGAGGCCCCCCTGAGGAAGGAGAAATTCGTGGTGACGGCGAGTTCGGCGAACATCACATCTCCCCTGCTATCAGGGGAAATATCAGGGGAGAGGAAAATCCTTCCCGCGCGCCGCGTGCAGGAAACCCTTGCGCCATGGGCCTCAAATGCATTTCCGCACCCGGACCCAAGGTGAAAAACAGGGTCACGCAGGGTGGAATCCGTCCGTACACAGATAACTTTGTGAACGGAGTTTCATTCTCGACCAGACCCCTCACCCGCGCCTGAACAGATGTCGAATTCAGCGCCTTGCATCCCTCTCCCTCAAGGGGAGAGGAGGAATGCCGTACCTCGCACAAGCGCCTGCAGAACCCCACGCTCTGCGAAACGATGTATGTGCAACGCGCAGAATTTCTCCTCTCCCCTTGAGGGAGAGGGATGCGAGGTACGGAACAGCCAGCCTGCCCAGGCGCGGGTGAGGGGGCGGTGCTCACGCGAACACGCCGTGCATGAACCACTGCGAGTCCGTCGTCTCCCGCCCGTAAAGCCCGGCGCGGTAGAGCCAGAAGCGGCGGCCCTTGCCGTCCTCCACCCGGAAATAATCGCGCGTCGGCACGGCTTCCCGGTGGCGCCACCATTCCATGGCGATGCGTTCCGGCCCTTCCGCGAAAATCACCTCGTGCAGCGCCCGCCGCCAGCGGAACCGCAAGGGCGGCCCGTCGGGGATTTCCGCGATGGCTTCGATCGGCTCGGGCCTTGCGAACATCCGCAACGGCCGGCGCGGCGCTTCGGCTTTGCCGCGGATCGTTTCCCATGCCGTTTTGCTCTCCTCCGCATGCTGCGCCGGCACCGCGATGCCGGCCGCTTCCGGGATATGCGTGTCGTTGGGCCGGAAGGCGAGAAGACGCGAGGCGCCGAAGCGCGCGGACAGCCGGTCGATCAGGAAGGCGACCTCGTCGTCCTCCTGCTGCGATGCATCGAGCGTGATCGCTTCCGGGTTGACGCGTTCGGCTTCCGGCACGGCGAGACGGATGAGGTCGAAGCCGAAACCGGGATCGAGCGGATCGGCGAGCGAGTCCAGCTTTTCGCGGAACAGCCTTTCGACGATCTTCGCGTCGCGCGTCGGCCTGCCCGTTTCGATGGCGAGACGGAAAACGGCGCCGTCGGCGCGAAAGAACGAGGCCTCGAGCTTCCGCGCGCCCTGGCTCCGCTCCTCCAGAATCTGCGCCAGCGATTGGGCGAGCGTCTGCAATGTCGCCGCGACGACGTCCTGATTGGTGACGGGATCGGCGAAGCGATGCTCGGCCATGTAATCGGGCAGCGGCAGGCGCGGCGAAATCGGCTTCTCGGCTTTGCCGAGCGCGCGGTCGAGAATGGCGGCGACGTCATGGCCGAAGCGGCCGACGATCTCGGCGCGGGTGCGGCCCGCCGCCTGCCCGATGGTCTTGAGGCCGGCGCGGCGCAACGCATGGGTCACAGGCGGATCGAGCAGCAGCGCCTCGATCGAAAGCTTTGCCACCATCGCGGCTTCTTCGCCGGCAGGGGCGATCGTGCCGTCCTTCTCGCGTGCCAGCGCCCGCGCCGCCATCGCCGTTCCCGCAAGGCCCATGCGCACGGCAAGCTTCTGTTTCCGAAGCGACGCTTTGAGCGTGTCGAGCAGCCCCTTCTCGCCGCCGAAGAGATGCGGCACGCCGGTCACGTCGAGGAGCAGCACATCCGGCGGATCGAGCGCCACGAACGGTGTGAAGCGGTCGCACCATGTCGCGATGTTTTCGAGCAGCTTGAGATCGGCGCGTTCGTCCGCCATGGCGACGGTGATCTCCGGCACCATCGCGCGCGCATCCGCGAGCGCCATGCCGCGCGAAAGGCCGATGGCCGCGGCTTCGGGGCTGACGGCGGACAGCCGCAGCGCATTCGCATCCTTCGCCGCAACGACGAGCGGCGTTTCAGCCGGTCGCTTCGCGGTGAGCCGGTCCGTCGCCAGATACGGAAACCACAGCGCCAGAATCCGGCGCCCCAAAAGATTGTTCATCGCTGTTCCACTCCATCACCCAATCGCCCGTCTGGCCGTGCCGGTTGCGCGTGAGCTGCGCGGCAAAGCGGGCAAAACCCCAATCGTCTTGTTTTTCGTGCGATATCGCCGGTGCGATCTTCCAGCGCGTCTCGGCGCTGCTCGAGTCCGGCTCCGCCATGAAGCGCAGCAGGAAGACGCTGACGCCTTTGGCGGCGGCGGCGAGCGTGAGCCGTCGGCTCGTCACCAGATCGAGCTTTTTCTGCGCGCCGGGAATTTCGAGAATGACGGCGCCGAGGGCGGCGCAGGAGAGCGCATCGCCGGTGGCGCGCAGCGCATTCGTCACGTCCGGCGCGCGCAAGACGAGCACGCGCCCCGGATCGATGCCGAGCTCGAGCAAACCGGTCGCGGACACTTCGCCGAATTCCAGCGCCGAGAAATCCTGGCGGATCCAGAGAAGCTTTTTCGTCTTCGCCACGCGCGCGGCGAGCGCGGCGGCAAACCCGCTTGCCGCGCCTTCCGCGCCCGGCTCGCTCGCGAAAACTTCGTGCAGCGCGCCGGTGACGAGCCCGCCCTTCAGGCACGCATCGGCAGCGGGATGCCCCAACGGGACGCGCGTCTTGTTCTCACCTTCCCCTTGCGGAGAGGTCGACGCGCGCAGCGCAGCGAGCACGCCCGCCTGCGCTAAAGCTTCGGCGGGTCGAGTGTCTTCACTTGTCCGCCGTAGCCTTGGCGACGGTGGGGGCCACCCAGTTGCGCAGGTGTCCTCACCCCACCCGACACAATCCGCTTTGCGGATCGTGTCGACCTCCCCATCAAGGGGAGGTGGGGGTGAGTTACTTTTCAAAACAGCGGCACGGAGATGATGTGATGTTTTTGCAATCGCGTAGATGGTGTCAGAGACTCCACCGCGATCTGCGATCACGTCTGCATTCCAGAAGCGAAGAACAAAATACCCTCGCGACTCCAAAAATGCGGTTCGTTTCTTGTCATGCGCGACGGCTTCCGGCAGTGCATGCTGCGAACCGTCCACTTCCACGACAAGCTTTGCGGTGTGACAGACGAAATCGAGAATGTAGCGACCGAACGGGGCCTGCCGGCGGAAGTGCAAGCCTACGGCTTTCAGATGCCGAAGGATGGTCCAGAGAAGCCGCTCAACCTCCGTCATGTTCTTGCGGAGAGCTTTGGCGCGCGCTTCGACAGTCCTCCCACCCGACGGCCCCGGATTGCATCCGGGCCCGTCGACCTCCTCCGCCTTCGCCAAGGCTTCGGCGGACACATCGCAATTCCCGACCCGGCGAAGCCTGGGCGAAGCCGGGCCACAAGGGGGAGGTGGGACGGAGTTCTTGATCCGAAATCGGCTTATTCCGCGGTCGGGACTCATGACAAAGACCTCTTTGCCCGGGAATGCCGCCCGGCCGAAGGTGATAGAACAAATAAGGAACGATTGTCAAGGGGGCTTGTTCCACCGGGCCCGCCGTGGCCCCATGAACGGCACAGAAAGGCTGGGAAAATGACCGACCCCTTCGCCCGCGACGCCAGCGACCGGACGGCCGTCAAAACCTCCTTCGTGGCCCTCCCTGTGGCCCAGGAGGGCCGCCTCTGGCACACGGCCGGCGAGCTGCGGGAGCCCCTGGCCGAGGGGCGGCATCCGGCCATCGTCCTCGTGCACGGCTCGGCCGGCGTCGACAGCCGCGGCAAGGGCTACGTCACCGCGCTCAACGCCGCCGGCTTCGTCACGCTCGAGATCGACCTGTGGGCGGCGCGCGGCGTCCGCTCACCGCAGGAGCGGCCCAAGAGCATCGTCGAGACCCTGCCCGATGCGTTCGCGGCGCTCGATCATCTGAGCCATCACCCGAGTGTCGATCCCATGCGCATCGGCATCATGGGATTTTCCTGGGGCGGCATCGTCTCGATGCTGAGCGCCACCACGCGCGCGCAAAAGACCTTCGCGAAAGACGGACAGAAATTTGCAGCGCACGCGCCGTTCTATCCCGCCTGCTGGACCTACAACACGCTGCCGGGATTCGAATTCGCCGAATTGACCGGCGCGCCGGTGTTCATCCAGACGGGCGCCGCCGATCTCTACGACGATCCGGATTCCTGCGAACGCCTCGTCGCATCGCTGCCGGACAAAGCGCGCGCGCATGTGACGTTCAAGACTTACGCCGGCGCCACGCATGCCTGGGACCGCAAGGAAGCCGACATCACGCCGTTCGATCCCTTCGCGTTCAAAGGCAAAGGCGGCGAAGTCCCGTTCCGCTACAATGAAGACGTCACGCGCCAGTCGACGGCGGCGGTGGTTCAGTTCTTCGCGCGTGTGCTCGGCTGACCACGGCTTTTGCCTCGCCTTGTAAGGAGGTCACCTAACCAATTGCTGACGCGCGCCGGCGTCGTTTGCAGATCTTTAACGCAGCCAAGGCTGCGCAATGTCGGCCGAGCGACAAGTGTGCTTACATCCAGTCGGGGCATACCGACCGGTGACCGACTATGTCGATGATCGCCAAATATGTGGCCTTGAGCGAGGCCGATCTGGATACGTTGTGTGCGGATCCAGACCTCGCGCCGGATCTGTTTCTTTCCTCTCGCCGCGCGAGCGCACCCGGCGGCATGGTCCGCGCCCAGCCGGGCTTCATGGCGCCGCAGATCCTGTCGCGGCTTCTGCCGCGGCTCGATGCAGCGGCCAGAGAGCGCCTCGAAGCGCAGATGAAAACCCTGACCGGCATGTCGATCGACGAATATATGGCGCGCACCGGACAGCCGGCCGCTACGTCCCGCAAGGCGCAAAGCCACGACGACGGCGGCGAGGCACGGATCAAACCGCTCGCCCAGCTCTCGCTCGATAAAGCGTGGCACGGCGTGCATTATCTGTTGTGCGGCCGCGCCGAGGAAGCGCCGGGCGATCTCGCCAAGGCGGTGATGGGCGGACGCATTCTCGGCAGCGATCCGGAAGGCTTCTCCGGCTACGGACCGGCACGCTATTTCAAGCCGGCCGATGTCGATGTGATCAGCGCCGCGCTCAACGATCCCGATGTCGCGAGGACTGCCGAAGCGCGTTTCGATCCCGACAAGATGGATGCGCTGCACATCTATCCGGGATGGGACAACGAAGAAGACGAAGACAAGGACTGGGTGATGGACGCCCTGACCGATCTCTGCGGCTTCTTCGCCGACGCGAGCCGCGACCGGCTCGCCGTGGTGACGTGCATCGTGTGAGGCCGTCGCCGGTCACTGGCTGACGCGTTTTCTTCAAACGTCATCACCCAGCGCGCAAATGCGCATCCGGGTGACCCGACGGGCCGCGTTTTCACGCGCATGTGGTTGAAGCACTGAGCTCCCACCTCCCCCTTGCGGGGAGGTCGACGCGCGCAGCGCAGCGAGCACGTCGGGTGGGGGCCCCACCCGAAATCGCTGACGCGATTTCGACCTCCCCGCAAGGGGGAGGTGAAATGGAGTGCGGGGGAGGATTTTCAATACGATTTCGGCAGACCCAGCACGCGCTCCGCGATGTAGCACAGCACCAGCTGCGGGCTCACCGGCGTGATGCGCGGGATGAGGCTTTCGCGCAGATAGCGCTCGACGTGATATTCCTTGGCGTAACCGAAGCCGCCATGCGCCATCACCGCGCGTTCGCAGGCGTGGAAGCCCGCTTCGCCGGCGAGATATTTCGCGGCGTTGGCATAGGCGCCCGTGATGCCGACGGGCTTGCCGGTGTCGTAATGCCAGGCCGCGTTCATCGCCATCCAATGCGCGGCTTCGAGCTCCATCCAGCTTTCGGCGAGCGGATGCTGCACGGCCTGGTTCTGTCCGATGGGACGGCCGAAGACGATGCGCTCTTTGGCGTAGCCCGCCGCGCGCTCGATGGCGAGACAGCCGAGCCCGACCGCTTCCGCCGCGATGAGGATGCGCTCGGGATTCATCCCATGCAGGATGTAGTGGAAGCCCTTGCCTTCCTCGCCGATGCGATCGGCGACGGGGATTTCCAGATTGTCGAAGAAGAGCTGATTGGAATCGACGGCCTTCCTCCCCATTTTCTCGATCTCGCGCACTTCCACATGTTTGCGGTCGAGCGTCGTGTAGAACAGGCTCAAGCCGTCCGTGCGCGCCTTCACCTCTTCCAGCGGCGTCGTGCGCGCCAGCAACAGCACCTTCTCCGCCACCTGCGCCGTCGAGATCCACACCTTCTGGCCGTTGACGACGTAACGATCGCCTTTCAGCACGGCGCGCGTCTTCAGATGCGTCGTGTCGAGGCCGGTGTTGGGTTCGGTGACGGCGAAGCAGGCGCGCTCACGGCCCGCGATCAGCGGCGGCAGCATGCGCTTCTTCTGCTCTTCGTTGCCGAAGACGACGACGGGATTGAGCCCGAAGATATTCATGTGCACGGCCGAGGCGCCGCTCATGCCGGCGCCGGAATGCGCGATGGTCTGCATCATCAGGGCTGCTTCGGTGATGCCGAGGCCCGAGCCGCCGTAAGCTTCGGGAATGGCGATGCCGAGCCAGCCGTCCGCGGCCAGCGCCTGATGCATCTCCGTCGGGAAGCCGCCTTCCTTGTCGTGCTTCAGCCAATAATCGTCGCCGAAGCGCGCGCAGATCTGGCCGACGGCTTTCCGGATGGCGTCCTGTTCGGGGGTGAGCGCGAAGTCCATCTTACGCCGGCTTCTTGTGCATCAGGGCCTGGCGCGTGCAGACGGCCACTTCCTCGTCCCGCTGCGTGAAGGCCTGATGCTTGAACTCGACGATGCCTTGCGTCGGCCGCGACTTGCTTTCGCGCTTGGTCAGGACCGTCGTCCGTACACGGATCGTATCGCCGTGGAACACCGGATGGGGGAACTTCACGTCCGTCATGCCGAGATTGCCGACGGTCGTTCCCAGCGTCGTGTCGCTGACGGAAATGCCAATCATGAGGCCCAGCGTGAAGAGGCTGTTGACCAGCGGCTTGCCGAACTCGGTTTTCGACGCGAAATCGAAATCGATGTGGAGGGGCTGCATGTTGAGCGTCAACGTCGAGAAGAGGACGTTGTCCATCTCCGTCACCGTGCGCCGCACCGGATGCTCGAACACCTGTCCGATCTCGAATTCGTCGAAATAAAGTCCTGGCATGTTTGTCCCTGATGGTATTGGCCAAATCGTGGGGAAGCGGAGTCCCGCCGTCAATGGCCGAGGTTCACCCCTCACCCGCACCTGCTCAGATTTGCCGTTCTGAGCCCTGCATCCCTCTCCCTCAAGGGGAGAGGGGACGTCTGCGCCTTGCGCCGACAGAAGATTGTTCATGCGAGGCTCGAAATTCCCCTCTCCCCTTGAGGGAGAGGGGTGCCGAGCAAGGTGGTTGAGTCTGCGCAGCTGCGGGTGAGGGGTCCGCCGCACGGTGCCGGTCGGCTTGCAACCGGTCGCCCGTTGGCCGACCATCCGGGCGACAAAAATCCTCGAGGGAACGACCATGGAAGACCGGCTCACCATCGAATTTCGGGGCGGCGTCGCCGATGTGCGCATGGTGCGCGCGGACAAGATGAATGCGCTCGACGATGCGATGTTCGCGTCGCTGCTGGAAACCGGCGAGAAGCTTGTCAAGCAGCCGGGCCTGAGGGCCGTCGTGCTCTCCGGCGAAGGCAAGGCCTTCTGTGCCGGGCTCGACACCAGCAATTTCGGCAAGATGGCCTCCGGCGAGCGCAAAAGCGGCTCGGGCCTCATCGACACGCCGCGCACGCAAGGCGGCGCCAATCGTGCGCAGCAGGCCGTGATGGTGTGGCGCGAGATCCCCGTGCCGGTGATCGCCGCCGTGCACGGCGTCGCCTTCGGCGGCGGCTTTCAGCTGATGCTCGGCGCCGACATGCGCTTCATCGCGCCGGACACGAAGCTCGCCGTGCTGGAGATCAAATGGGGCCTCGTGCCCGACATGGCCGGCATTGCGCTGCTGCGCGGTCTCGTGCGCGACGATGTCGCGCGCGAGCTCACCTATTCGGGCCGCATCTTCACCGGCGAGGAAGCCTTCCGGCTCGGCATCGCCACGCGCGTCACGTCCGATCCGCGCGGCGAAGCATTGGCGGTCGCCTCCGAGATCGCCGGCCGCAATCCGCAGGCCATCCGCGGCGCCAAGCGGCTCATGAACCTCATGGCGGACTCGGACCAGCAGGCCATCCTCAAGGCCGAATCCGTCGAACAGGCAGCTCTCATCGGATCACCGAACCAGGTCGAAGCCGTGATGTCGAACCTTCAGAAGCGCGCGGCGAACTTCACCGACTGACGCCTCAATAGTCCCAGTGATAGCCGTGGCGGCGATAATATTCGCGATAGTCCCAGAACGGCGCGGTGGTCGAATAGCAGCGGTCGCCGTCGGGATCGCAGACGAAATGTAATCCCGCGCCATAACCGCCATAATAGCCGCCATAGCCGCCATAGTAACCGTTGCCATAGCGGCTGAAGATTCCGGTGCCGGCGTATTCGTTGCCGACATAGCGATGGCCGTTGAAGGCGCCGGTGCCGGCATATTCGTTGCCGATATAACGGCCGCCGTAATAGCCGCCGTAACCGCCATAGCCGCCGTAACTGCCATAGCCGCCATAACCGCCATAGCCGTTCACGTAGTAACCGGCACCGATATAGCCGTTGTAGCGCGGGTCGTAGTCCGAGTAGCGGACGCAGAAGGTGCCGTCATTGTGGCACTTGATGTGATCGCAGCCCTGCGGGCCGCAACGCGTGGCCAGAGATTCGGCATCGGCCGGCGCGCCAACGCCGGCGCAAAGAATCAAACACAAAGCGGCGCCGGTCGACGCCAACAGCGTACGCATTTACTCGTCTCCTGGGTTGGTGAGTGTAAGTCCCCCCGGTGAAGTCACGGCTGCGATGCAGGCAGCATCGTCCGCAGGACACTCGGTCAGCTGAAGTTTCACGACCCGGTCCTGCGGACAGCGCGCGTAACTGGATCCGCCATAGAATGCGCCGGCATTGACGTTCTGCGGGCCGACGATTTTTTCCTCGCCCGGCGACACGGCGACGGCGGGCAATGCGGGCGCAGCGGCAGCCGGGATTGCCGGAGTCGCGACCGGGCTCGCGGCGATGCCGGCGATGCGCGGCGAATAGACAGTCGATTGCGGCGGCGCATAACCCGACGGCCCGTAACCGTAGGGTGGTGCATAAGGCGAGGCGTAATAGTTGCCGGCCGGCGCGAAGGTCTCGCCGGGTGGTCCGTAGCCGCCATAATTCGCGGGCGCGTAGCCGGTGCCGGGGGCGTAGCCGCCGTAAGTGCCGGGGGCGCCGTTCGCGGCGACAGCGCCGCTCGCCCCATTGCTGCTGGTTGTAACCAGCGAAGGATCGAAAACCACAAAGATGTGCCGCAGCGAGCGATTATCGACCGCGTAACGCGGCGCGCAACCGTCGCCGGACGCACCGACGCGCAGAACCATGCTGCGTCTGGGCTGATAGGGGTACCAGGATCGAAACAAATGGTGCTTCGAAATGTAATCGAGCGTTCCGGTTCCGTAGGCGCCCAGCGCCGCTCCGCAGCCGAGCAGGAAAATCGCAAACACCCTCAGCAATCCCACCGCGCACTCCCTCCGTCCTTCCCTCCCTCAGGACGAGCATTGAGCCAAGTGACCCAGCGGTGGTTAAAACGTTAAACTATGCGTGCCGTTCCGGGTCGGAACCCGCAGGCGTTGCGGCCGAGGGCGGGAATCCCCGGCGCCCGGCGTTCACTCCAGCGTGAACCACTCCGCGATTTCGGCGCCGCGCAGGATCTCTTCCGGCGGCGCGCCATAGGTGGACTCGAACTCGGTCACGCCGAAGATGCCGTCGGGATGCTGCCCGTCCTGCGCGAGGGGCATGATGATGCGTTCGCCGAGATCGAAGCGGTCTATGTGGCGATAGACCAGGCCATGGCCGCGGAAGAACGCGGGCTCCGTTACCACGCGCAGGTGACGCTCATAGGCCATTTGGTAGTCGTGCTGCGCGAAGAGGTCCCGCATGTTCCGGCCACGCACGCTCATGCCGAGGACGAATTCGATGCGCTCGCCGGCGAGGCGGCCCACGAAATCGCCCGTCGCCGAATCGAATCGGTACGACCAGATATTCGCCAACTGATCCTTGATGGCAGACGGCTTCAGATCGTCCCAGCCCGGCATGCGGCGGCCGCGCCGCGATTCCGCCCAGTGCCGCACGACGCTTCTGAGCGACGGTGATTCGATGGAATGTTCAAAGCTTTCCAAGCTCATGGCGCCGCGCTCCCGATTGCGTTTGGCGATTCGCTTCGCCATCCGGATAGCATTCGCCACCGCTGTTCGTGAACTAAATCTTCCGCCGCCGCGGCAATCGTGATGCAATTGTCCGGGTGCAAAATCTCGAGGGGCCGGGATGCATGCGTTTGCCGCGGCGGGCGCCGCGTTTCTCTTGGCGGTGCTCTGGTTCGATCTGATGTTCGACGTGCAGGCCGCGGGCGTCGCGGGCGAGATCCTGCCGGCGGAAATACTCGCCTCGATGTCGTTCTATTACCGTCGTGTGACGACGGAGGCGCGGCCGATGAACATCATCGTGCCGAGCGTGATGGTGCTGACGCTTGGCGCCATCGCCGCCGAAGTGCTCCAGCATGACCGGCCTTTCTGGGTCGGCACCGTTTCGCTGCTGATGGCCGCGAGCGCCATCGCGCTTCCGTTCGCGCGCACCGTCAGAAACGCGGTGGCGTTGGGCAAGCGCGAGGGCTCGCCCCGGCTTCAGACCCGAAGGGCCCGCCTTCTCTTCCGCGACCATCTCTTCTGCATGGTTGCGATGACGGTGGTTCTGACGCTTCAATTGGCCAGCCGCTGAAGCGCTGAAGGGCCGCCATGCCGGAATTTCGCGAGATCAGGCTCGCCGACGTCACGCTGCGCGCGGCGATCGAAGGGCACGGGCCGCTGGTTGTGATGGTGCACGGCTTTCCGGAGTCCTGGTATTCGTGGCGGCATCAGATGGCGCCGATCGCCCGGGCGGGCTTCACCGCCTGCGCCATCGACGTGCGCGGCTATGGCGGCTCGGACAAGCCCTATCCGGTCGAAGCCTATGCGATGGAGCGCATGATCGCCGATGTGGTCGGCGTTATCGAGGCCCTGAGCGCGGACAAGCGCGCGGTGCTCGTCGGCCATGACTGGGGCTCGCCCATCGTCTGGAATACCGCGCTCGTGCGGCCCGATCGCGTGCGCGCGGTCTGCAGTCTTTCCGTGCCGCATTTCGGCGTGCCGAGCCGGCCCTTCACCGAAATCTTCCACGAGCGTTTCACCGCCAAGAACCGTTTCTTCTATCAGGCCTACTTTCAGAAGGAAGGCGTGGCGGAAGCGGAAGCCGAAGGCGACATCCGCGGCTGGTTGCGCAAATTCTATTATGCGATCTCGGGCGATGCGCCGGACGGCAGCTGGCCGAATAACAAGATGGCCGATGCGACGCTGCTTCAGGGCCTCGCCGATCCCGATCCCTTCCCCGCCTGGCTGACGCCCGCCGATCTCGATTACTACGTGCACGAGTTCGAGCGTTCGGGCCTGCGCGGTCCCATCAATCGCTATCGCAATCACGCGCGCGACTTCGCCTATCTGCAGGCGTTCAAGGACCGGAAGATCGAGCAGCCGGGACTCTTCATCGGCGGCGCGCGCGATCCCGTGCTGACCATGATGGGCCGCGTCGATTTCGTCCCGCTGATGCGCGCGCAAGTCCCGGACCTGCGCGGATGGGACGTGCTCGACGGCTGCGGACATTGGACGCAGCAGGAGCGTCCGGACGAGGTCAACGCGCGGCTTCTCCGCTGGCTGAAAGGCCTCTAAGCTCCGGCTCCCGCCCTTTCATCGGACGCACCATGAACGCGCTCAGCAACGAATCCAGCTTCTGGATGCCCTTCACCGACAATCGCTATTTCAAGGCCAATCCGCGGCTTCTCGCTTCCGCCAAGGACATGAACTACTACACCCAGGACGGCCGTCCGGTGCTCGACGGCACAGCGGGCCTGTGGTGCGTCAATGCCGGGCATTCGCGGCCGAAGATCGTCCAAGCCATCCAGAAGCAGGCGGCGACGCTCGATTTCGCGCCGACCTTCCAGCTCGGCCATCCGCTCGTCTTCGAATTCGCGCAGGACGTCGCGAAGATATTTCCGGCCGGCATGGATCGCGTGTTCTTCGCGAATTCCGGCTCGGAAGCGGTCGACACGGCGCTCAAGATCGCACTCGCCTATCAGCGCGCCATCGGTCAGGGCACGCGCACGCGCCTGATCGGCCGCGAGCGCGGCTATCACGGCGTCGGCTTCGGCGGGATCTCGGTCGGCGGCCTGGTCGCCAACCGCAAAACGTTTGCGCTGCTGCCGGGCGTCGATCACCTGCCCCACACTCACGATCTGAAGAACGCGGCGTTCACGCGCGGACAGCCCGAGCATGGCGCAAATCTCGCCGACGCGCTCGAAGGCATCGTCGCGCTGCACGGCGCCGACACGATCGCGGCGGTCATCGTCGAGCCGGTCGCCGGTTCGACAGGCGTACTGGTGCCGCCCAAGGGCTATCTCGAACGCCTGCGCGAGATCACGAAGAAGCACGGCATCGTCCTCATCTTCGACGAGGTGATCACGGCCTTCGGTCGTCTCGGAGCGCCGACCGCGGCGGAATATTTCGGCGTCACGCCGGACATCATCACCTGCGCCAAGGGCATCACCAACGCGGCCGTGCCGATGGGCGCGGCGTTCTGTTCGCGCAAGATCTACGACGCGATCGTCGAGAATGCGGCGCCGGGCATCGAGTTCTTCCATGGCTATACCTATTCCGGCCATCCGCTCGCGGCGGCGGCGGGTCTCGCGACGCTCGAGGTCTATCGCGAGGAAGGTCTCTTCGCGCGGGCCAAAGAACTCTCGCCCTATTGGGAAGAGCGCGCCCATGCGCTGCGCGGCGCGGCGCATGTCATCGACATCCGCAATCTCGGTCTGATGGCCGCGATCGAACTCAAGCCGCGTGACGGCGCGCCGGGCGCACGGGCCCTCGAAGCCTTCCGTCTCGCCTTCGACGAAGGGGTCCTTATCCGCGTGACGGGCGATACCATCGCGCTCTCCCCGCCGCTCATCATCGAGAAGAAGGAGATCGATCAGATCTTCGACAAGATCGCCGACGTCCTCAGGCGCGTGGCCTGAGACCCGGGAGCTCAGTGCTCGCGATGCATGCCTGAGCCGTGGATGTGGGTAAAGCCGGCCTGGGCGGTGCGGCTGAAGTGATGGCCCTCGTCGCGGTGCCAGTTGTGGTCGCCGCCGCGATACCAGAAGAAGCCGTCGTCACCCCAATAGCCGTCGTCGAAGGGCCCGTAGAACCCGTCATAATAGCCGTCATAGTAGTCGGCGCCGACCACGACGCCGGCGCCCGGAGGCGGCGGGTTTTCGGCGCAAGCCGCCAGCGCGAGTATTGCACCGCACGCCATTGCAAATCGGATTTTCACAACTGCCTTCCCGTTTCTGCCCTCCCCTTTTTTGTTCGTGGCCGGAAACGCGCGGGCGGCCGAAACGCTGCCCGCACCGCGCGCAAGTTCTGTTGATCTCAGCTGTGGCCGGTCACGAGCCAGATGATGAGGATGATCGGGATCGGAACGCCGATAAGCCAAAGCAATACTGAGCGCATGCTGATCTCTATGGGACTGCCGGAAAACAACGCGGCGCGGCGCACAACGGTCCTTTGGGCTCAGCAGGATGTGAAACGCGACGTGTCATGCGCGCGTTACCATTCGGTAAGAACCCAGGAGCCTCCCGTGAATAAGTTCGGCGTCGTCGAAATCGCACTTGCCCTTCTCACTGCGACGCCGGTGCTCGCGCAGATGAGCCAGGCTCCTGCCAGCACAAGCAATACGGGCGGCACGAAAGGCCCCGCGAACGGCGCGCCGTCGGCCGCGCCTGGCTCCGGCTCGACACGCTCGACCACGGGCTACGGGAATCCGAACGGCCGTGGTTTCGGGCCGACAAACCCCGAGAACGTCGCATGCTCGTCGGCCGGAACTGCGAAGCCCGGCGTCTGCACGCTTCCGCCCGACAACGCGCCGCATGTGCAGGCGCCGCAGTTTTAGCCGCGGCCGATAAACGGCATCTTGGTCGCCATCACCGTCAGGAACTGCACATTGGCGTCGAGCGGCAGGCCCGCCATGAACACGACGCTCTGCGCGACGTGCTTAACATCCATCACCGGCTCGACGGTTATCGCGCCATGCGCTTGCGGCACGCCGTCGCGCATGCGCTGCGTCAATTCCGTTTCGGCATTGCCGATATCGATCTCGCCGCAGGCGATGTCGTATTTGCGGCCGTCGAGCGCTGCCGCCGCCGGTGACAATCGCCGTCTTTCGCAGTGCAGTCATGTTCATCTCCGGTAGAATTGAGAAACTTCATACTCAAGCATTGGGAATTCGAGTGCCAGCGAAGGACTGAACGATCACTGAGATATTTCATTGCGTCGCTTACGGCCGCCTGTCTATAGTTCCGGCGGGCGCGTCGAGTTTGCCGGGCCTGGCGAACGTTCTGTTGCGTTTTGGGGATTTCAAACATTGGGAAGTTTGTCGCCTATGTATCGGCGGCGTAAGCGCGTGCGTTCGTATGGGCGTACGGCAGGGGAGGATTTCAGATGAACAGACTTTTTGGTTCGTTATTGGCGTTGCTCATCGCGCTGCCGTTGATGCACGCGCCAGCCCACGCATCCACTGTTTCGGTGACCTACAACTATGTCTATTTCGGTACGATCGGAAAGCATCAGCGTCAGCCGCGGACAGTCGTCAATGGCGGCTTCACGACGATCGCGTCCCAATCCGGCGGTCAACAGTCGACCGGCCTGACGTTTCAGCCGGGACAATTGCCCGCGACTGAGATGGTCGGCAATCAAACCTATGACTTTTCCTTCGTGACGATCACCGGAGGCTCTGCCACCGCCGGCGGCCCGCCGGTCGGTGTCAGCTCGACCAATCCTGGCGCGCCGCCCTCCGTCGTCGTTGGCACATCCAACATCGTGGTGCTCGCCGTCTATGTGCCGGTCGGCGGCCCGCCCTGCCCCGGATGCACCGGTTCCGGCGCGACGATCGACGCTTTTGACGAGACGACAGGCAGCCTTTTCAATGACACCTTCGTTAAGGTGGCGCCGGATGCGAACAACACATTGACGACGAGCGGAAATGTCTACGGTTATGTCGACACCACGAACAGCGCCGAAACGATCAGTTCGCTCACGCCGACTTCGCCGACGGGCGTGAATTTCTCGCGCTGGGTGAAGCTGCTGCCGTCCGCGGCGACCACCAACGGCTCGGCGCTCGGCGTCGGCAAGGGTGTCAACACGATCGCGCTCGCATTCTACGACGCGCCGCCTCCGGGATCGTCGCAACCGACTCCAAAGCAGGTCTGTCAGCAGGAACTGGCCTCGCTCAATAAGATCACGGTGGATCGCGGTCCTCTTCTCACCGTCTCGCAATATGCGGGCGTGAAGGCAACGCTGCAAAAATGCGTGCAGCAGGGCTATCTCACGCAGTCGGCCGTGACCGCAGCGGAGAACGGCTATCAGAACATGCTCAACACCCACAACAATCCTCCACCGCCGATGCATCCTTAAAATATTCGCGGTTGGAAAATCTGGCCGGGACGATGTTTGTCGTTCCGGCCTTATTTTTGCCGGACGCAGCCCAGGCGCGCGACGCGCCACGCACAGCCGCCCTGTCATGCCGGTGCCGTTAAGATATTGTTTACCTCGGCGCCGGCAGCTGTGCAGACGTCCCGCCACAGCCCGGATCGGCCGCTGCGAACCCGCTCCTTAAGCCTTCGGTCATGAATATGAATGCGTTGTTGTCGCTGTAGATACAGGGTGATACGCCCCATTAATCTCCTCTATGAGATAGTTCACCGCGGCGTCAGTCGAACTGAACGCAATGCCGGGTCCGCGCGCGAAGACCCTTGAGCTGCGGGATCGTGTGCATCATTGCGGGCTGCAGCGATTTGGTGCGCCAGGGGGACCGGTAATGCAGCAACATAGCACCGTAAGCCAATTTGCGGCCAACATCCTCGTCGCCGAGGACAACGAGATCAATCAGGACATCGCGATCCGCATCCTTGAGGGCATGGGCTGCAAGGTATCGATAGCCGCGGACGGCGCCGTTGCTACACGGCTGCTGACGCAGGACAAGTACGATCTTGTCCTGATGGATTGTGAAATGCCCGGCATGGACGGCTTTGAAGCCACCAAGCGCATCCGCGAGATGGAAGACGGTGCAGAAAAGGCCGGCACTTTCGCCAACGGCACGCGGATCCCGATCATCGGCTTGACCGCCTATGCCTCGGACGAGGCGCGCGCCAGATGCCTGAGCGCGGGAATGGACGACTTTCTCGTCAAACCCCTGCGCAAGATTCAGCTGGTCCAGGCCATGCAACGCTGGAACGGCGAAGCCGAGGTTGCAGACGCATCCGCAACGATCGATGCCTCACAAGTCAAGGCTTCCGCCGACGCGATCATCGATGGTTCGGCGCTTGATACGGATGCTTTCAAGGGCGAAAAGGGCGCCGCACTTCTGAAGCGGCTTGTCACGCATTTCGGCACGATGGCGCCCGTCCTCGTCGGCCGCATGCGCGAGAAACTCCGGGCCGGAGACAGCGAAGAACTCTGGCGCATGGCCCACAGCCTCAAGTCGAGCGCCGCCGCGCTCGGCGCGATGCACGTATCGCGGGGCGCCGCCATCATCGAAAAGACGACCAAAGAACAAGGTTTGCAAAACATCGGGCCTCTGCTCGAGCAGCTTTCCAACAATCTCATGGCCGCCCTCGAGGCCTTGGACGCGCTCGTCGGAGAAATGGATGAGTGAAGCGGTCGTCGACGGCCACATCGCTACCATCCTGATCGTAGACGATGACGACATCGTACGGCAGATTATGCGCGCCGAGCTGGAGGCCGTCGGATTTTCCGTAGCCGAAGCCGCCGACGGTGTCGAAGCCTGCCAACTGTGCTGGACCTCCGTGCCGGACCTCATCATCGCGGACGTTCTCATGCCGCGCATGGACGGCTTTACGCTGTGCCGCGAATTGAGAGCCAATCCGCTGTCGGAATTCGTCCCCATCCTGCAGGCCACCGGTCTCGACGATCTCGAATCCATCGAGAAGGCTTATGAGGCCGGCGCCACGGACTTTATCTGCAAGCCGCTGAACTGGAGCATCCTGAAGCATCGCATACGCTACATGCTTCGCTCGGCGCGCGCCTCCGAAGATCTGCGCAAGAACCAGCAGGCGCTTATCGCGGCAAAAAATGCGGCAGAAGCCGCCAACCGCACCAAAAGCGAATTTCTCGCCAATATGAGTCATGAGCTGCGGACGCCACTCAACGCCATCATCGGCTTCTCGACCGTCATGCGCGAGGGCATGTTCGGTCCGCTACCGGACAAATACGCG
>Ga0335069_10001667_pt1 | contig 35517 bp, 31 predicted proteins | sample Lox_Sample_11_FD_206714 | JGI IMG/M metagenome (GOLD analysis project Ga0335069, IMG submission 206714) | Soil microbial communities from Loxahatchee National Wildlife Refuge, Florida, United States - Lox_Sample_1.1 | ecosystem: Environmental > Terrestrial > Soil > Wetlands | place: USA... | reverse complement strand
TGTGGCTATTCTTGCGTAAAGTACATACTTCCGTCAGGCGATTACACTCAAAACCCCGCAGGTCGTTGTCCCTCACGCAACCTCTGGGCCAAACCCCGAAGATACTCAGGTCCCTGCGAACTGCAATAGTGACCCTTCTCAGTGGGGGGATACGTAATGCAGGTGCTTGAGCACAGCACGCGAACGTGATCGAGATCGGGATCTTCTATTTTGACAGAGCACAGGTCGTCCCAATCCCACTTCCCGCCTGTTCCATCGAGAAACCGTTCGATGATTGTGGCGATCTCCTCCCGTGTTCGCGTGATTCCAGTCATGGTGGCTTTCCCTTGAGGCATTATGTCACGCGAACTGTTGTAAGGAGGCGATTACACTCATTGACCTTTGACTCTAACTGACTAGCGACGAAGGACTGCAGTGCGGTGCACCATCGCGATCCCAACTTCGGCGAAGCCGAGTCGCTTGTACAGTCGCCGGGCAGCCGCGTTATCGGGCGTGACACCCAGGGCAAAGCCTGCGATCGGCCGAGGCCAGAGTGTGCCTTCGCGAATCGCCGCAAACATCGCGGTGCCGTGGCCGTGATTGCGATGCTCTGGGGCGATAAACAGCTCATCGACCTCGCAGATGTCGCCGCCCAGCTCATTCGACCAGAACGGAATCAACAGCGCATAGCCCGAGACTTTGCCGTCGATGTCGAGAACGACAGCCTGGCCGCGGCTCGGGTCGCGATTGAAAGCCGCCAGCGTCGCATGAATATTATCCGCTGGAACCGGCAACGGACCGGGATCTTCGACGTATAAGCTACGGCACATTTCAGCAATGGAAGCTTCGTCCTCCGCCCGCGCAATCCGCCACATACTCTGCGACATATTGGTTCCGTCTTCAGGATCTAGACACGAATAAGAGCACTCAACGCCGAAAAGGTTTCAAAAGGAAGCGAGTGCTATCGGAACGGCTCACCTCGTCGATCATTTGGCGCTCAACATCTCGATCGACAGTTTGTTAGAGTGCGGCGGCCTGGTCGCGGCGGCGGGATTGGATTTCTATGTAGACGTTCACCAGCGAGACGGCTGCGGGCGTGACACCGGGGATGCGGGCGGCGTGGCCGAGCGTGCGCGGGCGGATTTTCAGGAGTTTCTCCTGCATTTCGCGGGAGAGGCCGCTGACGGCGCGGTAGTCGAACCATTCGGGAATGTGGCGCTGCTCGGCTTTCTTCAGGCGGTCGATCGAGCGCTGCTGCTGGTGGAGGTATCCGGCGTACTTGATTTCGGTTTCGACGGATTTGAGTTCGTTGCGCGCCTGCGCGGCGAGCGGGACGCGCTTCGCGCCAGGATCGTCGAAGGCCGCGAAGAAATCTGGAGCTACGTCGCGCAGGATTGGGGCGAGGCGTTCGATTGTGATCTCGGGACGCTTGAGGAGTTGGGCGAGCGGCTGGCCCAGGGCGGAGGTGTAGTCGTTGGTGGTTGTTCGTTGGTTTTCGGCGGGACGGTTGTCGTTCGACCGTCTGTCATCGACCTCGGATTCTTCCCACCCTTTCGCAACTTGCGCGAAAGGATGGGGCACCCGTTCCAAAAGTTCCAGCACCGCGGACGTGAGCTTCGTTTTTTCGAGCAGGTCGCGCATGGCTTGGTGACGTGCTTGCTTGGCTTGGTAGTCGGCCCAGGCTGCGTCGTCGATCAGGCCTACGCGGCGGCCGTGCGGGGTGAGGCGGCGGTCGGCGTTGTCGATGCGGAGTTGCAGGCGGAACTCGGCGCGCGAGGTGAACATGCGGTAGGGCTCGTTCGTGCCTTTCGAAATCAGGTCGTCGATGAGGATCGCGGTATAGGCCTCGGTGCGATCGAGGATGAGCGGCGGCTCGGCTTTGACTTGCAAGGCGGCGTTGATGCCGGCCATCAGGCCCTGGCAGGCAGCTTCTTCGTAGCCGCTGGTGCCGTTAATCTGGCCGGCGAGAAAGAGGCCGGCGATTTTTTTGGTTTCGAGCGTGCGCTCGAGCTCGGTGGGGTCGATCGAGTCGTATTCGATCGCGTAGCCGGGGCGCAGCATTTCTGCATTCTCGAGGCCCGGGATGGATTTCAAAATTGCGAGTTGCACTTCGACGGGCAGCGAGGTGCTCATGCCGTTGACGTAGATCTCGTGCGTGTTCAGGCCTTCGGGCTCGAGGAAGAGCTGGTGTTGGAGCTTGTCGGGAAATTTGACGATTTTGTCTTCGATCGAGGGACAATATCGTGGCCCGATGGATTGGATCTGGCCGCTGTACATGGGCGAGCGATGGACGTTGTCGCGGATGATGCGGTGCGTTTCTTCCGTCGTGAATGCGATGTAGCACGGGACTTGCTTGTCGTGATGCGCGACACGCTTCGTGCGGAAGCTGAAGGGCGTGGGGTCGTCGTCGCCGGGCTGTTCCTGGAAGCGAGACCAGTCGATGGAGCGGCCGTCGAGGCGCGGCGGCGTTCCGGTCTTGAGGCGGCAGTTGCGCAGGCCGAGAGCCTTGAGCGATTCGCCGAGGAGGACGGCGGCGGGTTCGCCGGAACGGCCCGCGGGATATTGCTGCTCGCCGCAGTGGATGAGGCCGTTGAGGAAGGTGCCGGTGGTGATGATAACGGCGCGGGCGCCGATGGTGCGGCCATCGCGGAGGCGGATGCCGATGGCGCGACGTGAGTTGACAGATTGCCTAGCGTCGACCTCAGCGGCTAAAGCCGCGCTTCCCTTTGCATTGTCTTCGGCGCGACTAAAGTCGCGCCCTTGCAAACCGAGCTGAGAGTTGACAGCTGAGAGCGGAGGGCTTTCTTCGAGAATCAGATCGGCGACTTCGGCTTGCTTGATTTTGAGGTTTGGTTGCGACTCGAGGACCTCGCGCATTTTCAGGCGGTAGGCCTGCTTGTCGCATTGGGCGCGCGGGGACCAGACGGCGGGACCGCGCGAGGTGTTCAAAAGACGGAATTGGATGCCGACGGCGTCGGTGACTTCTCCCATGATGCCGCCGAGGGCGTCGACTTCGCGCACGAGATGGCCTTTGGCAATGCCGCCGACGGCTGGGTTGCACGACATCTGGGCGATGAGGTCGACGTTGAGCGTGAAGAGCGCGGTCTTGAGGCCCATGCGAGCGGCGGCCATGGCGGCCTCACATCCGGCGTGCCCGGCGCCGACGACCACAACGTCGAATTGCTCAGTAAATTGCATATTCAAGCGAGGGGTCCTTCGCTGCGCTCAGGATTTCGGCAGCAGGCTCCCACTCCGCGCTGCGCGCCGAACTGTTCGGTGAATTGCATCATCCGGAAGCGGCGTCATTGACCGGCGGAGGACCCCAGCCGATGCCGATCTACACTCAATCCAATTATTCTAACAATCTGTCTTGCCTGGGTTTCGCCGATGGCACGAACCTGGCATCAGGCCCATACTGAGACGGCGGTAACCTGCACGGCTAAAAAGGGTTACTCGTAGTGTGCCAAGTTTTCCACGGCTTCCACCGGGCGGCGGCTTGCCAGCGTTCGCTCCCGACTCCTATAGTTAGAGGTTCGGATCAGAAAGTCAGGAGACCTCATGACCAGCCAGCAATTCTTCCAGGAGCTTGAAAACCGCATTTCCAAGTACGATCTGCTATGCCACCCGTTCTACAAGGCCTGGTCGGCGGGCGAGCTGAGCCGCGAAGACCTGCGCGAGTATGCGCTCGATTATCACCGTCACGTGGAGGCATTTCCCGAATATCTGGCCGCGTTCGGCATCCGTCTGGATGACGGAGAGTTGCGGCGTGCGGTGCTGGCCAACATGCGCGACGAGCAGGGCGGAGAGGATGTGTATGGCGAGCCCGGGCAATCGCACGCCGATTTGTGGATGGATTTCGCCGAGGGTATGGGAGCTCAGCGGAGCACGCTGCCGCACGCGCCGGTAGGTGAGGTGAAAGAACTGGTCGAGCATTTTTCGCAAGTAGCGACGACGGGAACGATTGAAGAGGCACTGGCTTCGTTCTACGCGTACGAGTCGCAAGTGCCGCGAGTGGCGGCGGAAAAGAACCGCGGGCTGCGCGATTTGTATGGCGCCGACGAACGCACTCGCTCGTACTTCACGCTGCACACGACCGCGGACATTTATCACTCGAACGTATGGAAGCAACAATTGAAGAAGCGGATTGAAGCTCAGCCCGAGACCGCGGAGAAGGCACTCCATGCAGCCGAGTCTGCAGCCAAGTCGTTGTGGCGGGCGCTGGATGGGATTGAGGCGCGGCGCATGGCGACAGCGGCGTAAGCAGCGTCATCGTTTCAGTTTGAATTCGAGCCGGAGATTCGCAAAGCGAGCGAGTCCCGGCTCGAGGCATTTTGGGAGCCGATCCGCAAGCAGAGGCGGGAGTCGATGGCGGTTGTGGGAGTGATTTCGGACGCGCATGGGCTGCTGCGTGAAGAAGCGCTGGAAGAGCTGCGCGGCTCCGAGCGGATCATTCACGCCGGGGATGTTGGCGATCCGTCGATACTCGAGAAGCTGGCGACGATTGCGCCGGTCACGGCGGTGCGCGGAAACATCGACAAGGGCGAGTTGGGGCGAAAGCTTCCGAAAAGTGAGTGGGTGGAGATCGAGGGCGTCTCGATTTACGTTCTGCACATTCGGGAGGAACTCGACGTGAGCCCGAAGGCGGCCGGGATTGGAGTTGTGATTTACGGGCACAGCCACAAGCCCGAGCAGCAGATGAAAGATGGCGTGCTGTATTTCAATCCGGGGAGCGCGGGCCCGCGGCGGTTCAAGCTGCCGGTGACGGTGGGGAGGTTGGCGGTGGAAGGCGGGACAGTGCGGGGCGAGATTATGGAGTTGAGCGTGGAGTAGGCAAAGTCCCACTCAAGCGCAACGAACGCGCTTGAATGGGGCACCCGTCGATTCAGTGCGCATCGTAGAATTGCAAGTCGAATAGCTTCCCTCAATTGTGTCCATCGAATTCCATATTGACGCCAGGCGCGGCGGCGGGCGTGCCGGCCGGTTGATCACGCCGCATGGCGAGATTCAGACACCGGTGTTCATGCCCGTCGGCACGCTGGCGTCGGTCAAGGGAGTGCCGCAGGATCTGCTGGAAGAGTTGGGCGTCAACATTCTGCTGGGCAATACCTACCATCTTTATCTGCGGCCGGGGATTGAGAACGTGCGGCGGCGCGGCGGGCTGCACGGGTTCATGGCGTGGAACCGTTCGATCCTGACGGATTCGGGCGGGTTCCAGGTGTTCAGTCTGAGCGAGCTGCGCAAGGTGAGTGAAGAGGGAGTGAAGTTCCGCTCGCATCTCGACGGCTCGCCGTTGTTCTTTTCTCCGGAGAGTTCGATGGAGGCGCAGATCGGGCTGGGCGCGGACATCATCATGGCGTTCGATGAGTGCACGGAGTATCCGGCGGAGCGGGAGCGCGCGCGCACGTCGATGGAGATGACGCTGCGCTGGGCGGCGCGGTCGAAGAAGTATTTTGAGGAGCATAAGAGGGAGGTGCCTTGGGGGAGCGGCGCTCAGCACTCAGCAGTCAGCATTCAGCCCCTGAAGGATAGTGGCGCTTCTGAAGAAGGAGCTGCCGAGCTCCGCTCGGCTGGACACACGGAGGCGTCTGTCCCTACACGTACTCGCGCGTCTGTTCCTCCACATGCCACGCAATCTTTGTTTGGCATCGTGCAGGGTGGGATGGAGCTTGACCTGCGCCGCGAGTCGGCCGAACGCACGATTGAGATCGGGTTCCCGGGATACGCGATCGGCGGACTCAGCGTCGGCGAGCCGCGCGAGCGGACGCGCGAAGTGGTTGAAGCGACGGTGGTGCATCTTCCGAAGGACAAGCCCCGTTACCTGATGGGAGTGGGTACACCGGAGGAGATCGCGCTCTATGCCCAGATGGGCGTCGACATGATGGACTGCGTGCTGCCGACGCGGGCGGCGCGGCATGGCTTACTGTTCACGTCCGAGGGCAAGGTTTCGATCAAGCAAGCGCGGTACATCGAAGACGAAGGGCCGCTCGATCCGAAGTGCGGATGCAAGGTTTGTACCCGCTATTCACGCGCGTATTTGCGGCATTTATATGCGTCCAACGAAGTGCTTGCGCAGGTGTTAAACACCGTCCACAACCTGAGTTTCTACCTTGACACTATGCAGGCGGTGCGGCATGCTATTTCACTTGGGGAAGAGATGCATTTTCTTTCCGGTGTCTCGTCTCGACCGAACCTGTAAGAACCTGCTCCCCTTGCAACACGCCCAAGGCTGACAGGAATAGCCGGCCGGAACACACGAGTACTCCCGCGCGGTGACATGAGACAGGGCTTCTGCGGGGCGCGAGCCCGGCGATTGGATTGTTTTCATTCGGATTGCATGATCTCGATCAGGCTGGCATGAACGCATTCTTCCTATTGTGGTTACAGACAGGCGGATCGATGAGCCTGATTGCGATCGCCGCCCAGGTGATCCTGTTTGTGGGTGTGCTTTATCTCCTTTTGATCATGCCGCAGCAGCGGCGGCAGAAGAAATGGCAGGAGATGCTGAGCCAGGTCAAGGCCGGCGACCGGGTCACGACTAGCGGCGGCCTGCGGGGCGTGGTTTTTGCGATCAAGGACGATGCGATTACGCTGCGCGTTCCTCCGGACAATTTGAAATTGGAAGTGAGCAAGGCGTCGATCGTCTCCCTGGTGACCGACGACAAGTAAGGGCAAGGCAAGGCGGATTACCGAGTTTTAAGAATGACCAAGAATCTGGGCTGGAAACTACTCGCAATCGTTGGCACGCTGGTGGTGTTTTTGTTAGGCATTTTTGGCGCGCCGAACAACTGGTCGCAGGGCGCATTGGCGGCCATGACCAACCGCATTCACCTTGGGCTGGACCTGAAGGGCGGGACGCACTTGATCCTGCAAGTGCAGGTGAACGACGCGGTGCGAGCCGACGCCGAGCGCGCCATCGAACGGCTGAAGGAAGATCTGCGCAACCGTAAGATCAACTATGCCGAGGTTGCGCAGCCCGATCCGGTGAATGCGCCCGACAAGATCGTGGTAAAGGGCATTCCGCCGGAGTCTTCGGGCGACTTCAAGTCGATCATCAGCGACCGCATTCCCGAATACGAGGCCGTTTCGGGGGCGCAAAACACCTTCACCCTGAACATGCGGCCCGATGTCCTGGCCGACCTGAAGAACCGCGCGGTCGCGCAGTCGATCGAGACGATCCGGAACCGCGTCGACAAGCTGGGTGTGAGCGAGCCGGTGATTCAAGAACACGGCCTCGGTCAGTACCAGATTCTGGTGCAGTTGCCGGGAGTGGACGATCCGGCCCGCGTGAAAGAGATCATGCAGGACACGGCGATGCTCGAGATCCGGCAGGCCATGAATAACGGTCAGCCGTATCCCGATGAGCAAGCGGCGCTGTCAGCGAACAATGGCCTGTTGCCCGAGGGTACGATGTTGCTGCAGGGCCGGAGCATTGGCAGCACGAGCGAAGAAAGCCGCACCGTGTACTGGCTGATTTCGCGGTCGTCGGCGGTCGCCGGGCGCGACCTGCGCGAAGCCCGGGTGCAGCGCAGTGCCGACACGAACCGCATGGAAGTGGACTTCACCCTGACCGGAGAGGGTGGGCAGCGCTTCAGTAATTTCACCCGCAATCACGTGAACGATTACCTCGCGGTTGTGCTCGACAACAAGGTGATGGAAGTCGCGCGCATCGAGTCGGAAATTGGCGACTCTGGCCGCATCACCGGCAGCTTCACCGAGGAGCAGGCCAAGGACCTAGCGCTGGTTTTGAATTCCGGCGCGCTGCCGGCGGGCATTAAGTACCTGGAAGAGCGCACCGTGGGACCCTCGCTGGGTGCGGACTCGATCAAGTCTGGAGTTCGGGCGGCGGTAGTGGGCATGGTCGCGGTGCTGATCTTCATGCTGATTTACTACCGGGGCGCCGGCATCAACGCGGACGTCGCGCTGATCCTGAATCTGGTGATCCTGCTGGGTTTCCTCGGATTTAGCGGAGCGACGCTGACTCTGCCGGGGATTGCGGGCGTGATTCTCACGGTCGGCATGGGCGTCGACTCGAACGTGCTGATCTTCGAGCGCATTCGCGAGGAACTGCGAAACGGGAAAACGCCACCGTCAGCGGTGGACCAGGGTTTCAGTCACGCCTGGATCACGATCGTGGACACGCACGTGACCACGATCGTGTCGGCCTTCATCCTGTTTATCTTCGGGACCGGTCCAGTCAAAGGATTCGCAGTGACGCTCACGTTCGGTTTGCTGGCAAACCTGTTTACGGCAGTGTTTGTTTCGCGCGTGATTTTTGATTGGGTGCTGAGCCGCAAGCAGCGCGGAGAAGCGTTAAGTATCTAGGGTGCAGGGTTGGGAAAATGAGGTTTCAAGGTTGCAAAGTTTCAAGGTTTCAAAGGCGGAAGCACTTCGTCGCACGCAACAGTGATTTTCAACTTTGAAACTATGAAACCTTGAAACTTTGAAACCTTGGTTAAAAGGGGTTTTGATCGAGTGGAATTTTTTCAGAACACGAATATAGATTTTCTCGGCAAAAAGTGGTACTTTCTCGCCTTTTCCCTGGTATTCAGTGTGGCCGGAATCCTCTCCATGTTGTTCTGGCACGGGATTCCATTAGGGGTCGACTTCCGAGGGGGCACGCTGGTCTACGTGAAGTATTCGCACACGCCGGACATCGGCGCGATTCATGCGGCGCTGGACCGGGCCGGTTTGCGGAACGCCCGGGTGCAGGGCTATGACGTCCCCGCCAATAATGAAGTACTGATCGCGCTTGACATCCAGGAAACCAGCGAATCGGCGCTCGATCGCGGCAAGACCGAGATCATTCAGGCACTGGGAACCAACGCTCCGGCCGGAAAACTGGATCTCAACAATGCCAGTTCTTTGACAATCAAAAGCTTCCTGACTCAAAAAGACCCGCTGCACGCAGGGGCGGATGCGGATGCGAAATACACGCCGGTCGCACAGGCGATCGTGAATTTCCGCGACAAGGCGAAGAGTGGCGTGTTGGGGTCGGTGGACGAGTTGCGCGGCGCGGTGGACCCGGCGGTGCAGAGTGCGCTCCAGGATGGGTGTTACGTCTCGGATTTTGGCGTGCGAAACGTAGAAATCGTGGGCCCGCAGGTGGGATCGCAGCTCCGGAAGCAGGCTCTACTGGCGATTCTGTATTCCCTGCTAGGGATGCTGGTTTATCTTGCGTTCCGCTTTGAGCTGATTTACGGTATCGCGGCAGTGGTGACGGTGTTCCACGACACGTTGATTACCGTGGGCGCCTTCTCGCTGATGAACAAAGAGATTTCGCTGACCGTGCTGGCGGCGATTCTCACCCTGGTGGGTTACTCGAACAACGACACAATTGTTGTATTCGACCGCATCCGGGAAAACATCAAACTGATGCGCCGCGAGAAGCTGGCGGACATCGTAAACCGCAGCATTAACCAGACGCTAAGCCGGACGATCCTTACCGCGGGATTGACGTTCCTGACGGTTCTGGCGTTGTTTGTTTTTGGCGGAGAGGTGCTGCACGGATTCTCGTTCGCGCTGGTGATCGGCATTCTGATCGGGACGTATTCCTCGATTGCGATTGCCGCTCCCATTCTGGTGGCCTACCAGGAGTGGCGTTCCGACCGAGGCAAGCGGCCGATTTCAATGCCGGTGGATTCGGGCAAGCGGGAGAAGGTTCGGGCCAAAGCGTAGCTTCCCGGAGATTGGGAAGAAGGTTGGCCGAGGCTAAAAATTTTGCAGTTGGGCGTTGGAACGAGGCGCTTTTTCGCAGGGCCTGCCAGTGGCAGCAAGTGTCTGATTCTGGGCTGTTAAAGGTCGTCCAGCTCAGCCGCCATGAAGCGGCAATTGCCGTGCTTCAATGGGGCTGGTTCTGGGAGCAAAGAAGAAGCGTGCGGTGTCTAAGCATACGTAGGGGAGAAGCCTATGTTTGAAGATAGCCTGATCGAATCGGGTGGTCGGCTCAAAACGAAGCGCGGTTGGACGACAACACTGTCATTCATTTTCCAGATTCTTCTGGTCATCGTTCTCGTCCTCATCCCGCTGATTTTCACGGAAGCGCTGCCCAAACAGCAGCTCATGACGTTCCTGGTAGCGCCACCGCCTCCACCGCCTCCGCCCCCGCCGCCGGCAGCAGCCCCGGTCAAAGTCGTTAAAGTTCAGAGTAACCTCGTCAACGGTCAGCTCCGAACGCCCACCAAGATTCCAGAGAAAATCCAGAACATCAAGGAAGACGAAGCGCCTCCGCCGGATATGGGTGCGGGCGTACCCGGTGGCGTACCGGGCGGTGTTCCGGGCGGCTCGATGAACGGTGTGATTGGTGGCATCGTAAGCTCGACGCCGGTGGCTGTGCCAAAAGTTGCAACTCCGCAGCGGGTGCGCGTATCGTTGGGTGTTTCGCAAGGCCTTCTGGTGAAGAAGGTACAGCCCACATATCCTCCGCTGGCGCGGCAGGCGCGCATTCAGGGGACGGTTCTACTGCAGGCTGAAATCAGCAAGGACGGGACCATTGAAAACCTCCGGCTGATCAGCGGCCATCCGATGCTTGCTCCCGCTGCCATCGAAGCGGTGAAGCAGTGGCGGTATAAGCCGTACATGCTGAATGGCGAGCCGGTGGCTGTGGAAACGCAAGTTCAGGTAAACTTCTCGCTCTCCGGCGGCTAAACCGGGGGCGAGAACTGGCGATACGTTCGGTAACATTTGTTGGTGGTCGTTCCCCCGACTTTCCTTCGCATGGTGGCCGGGGTTGGCTTTTTCCTAAAGCGCAACGCGGCCGCCGTTTCATTTTTGCCGGAAGAATAAAAGACGCGATGTCTCGTGACCCGAGATAGAAGACATCCGGTACCGGCCTCTGACCAAGAGTGCGATCTAAGCAGCACCGCTCGAAAATTGCATCTAAAGTTTCGAATTCAAGGTTTCAGGAGTTCCTGAGGAGGAAAAGCAACTCATGTTCGTAGCCAATCTCGCAACCACTTTGCACCATGTGCCCGCGCTGGCCACCTGGGTGATCCAGGAAGGTTCGGTGGGCTGGGACCCGCTTTCGCTGTGGAAGAATATGGGCATCCTGGCGAAGATCGTCGTCCTTATTCTCTTCATCATGTCGGGCTGGTCGATCGGCGTCATGATTGACCGCTGGATGGCGTTCAGCGCGGCCCGCAAACAGTCACGCGCCTTTGCTCCGGCGGTGGCCGGCGCACTGCGCGACGGCAAGATCGACGAAGCCATCAAGGTTGCCGAGCGCAACAAGAAGAGCCACCTGGCGAAGGTCGTCACGGCCGGCCTGATGGAATTCAAGGCCCACCAGGACAGCCCGGGCGAGATCCCTGGCGAGACGATCGAAGCCTCGAAGCGCGCTCTGGAGCGCACGGAAGCGATCGTTCACGCCGAACTGAAGCGCGGCTTGGGCGGTCTGGCGACGATCGGTTCGACGGCTCCCTTCGTGGGCTTGTTCGGAACGGTGGTCGGCATTCTGAACGCGTTTAAAGGCATTTCGGAAAACAAGGCAACCGGTCTCGCGGCGGTCGCCGGCGGTATTTCCGAAGCGCTCGTCACCACGGCCATCGGACTTCTGGTCGCGATTCCGGCCGTCATGATGTTCAACTACCTCACCGGCCGCGTGGAAGCGTTCGACGTCGAGATGGACAACTCGTCCAGCGAGTTGATCGACTACTTCCTGAAGCGGCGGAGCATGCGCCGGTCCTAATCGACCGGGCAGTGCTGCGGCAGTGAGTTGCTGGTCCGGTGCGGGAGAGACTCTTCCGCACCGGGCTCTCAGGTTCAAGGTGCCTCGGCACCGGCCCGGGAGCACAAAGAATGAGGTTCATCTCATGGCATTAGCAAAGCGAAACGAAGGATCCAAGGTCAACTCCGACATCAACGTCACACCGATGGTGGACGTGATGCTGGTGTTGCTGATCATCTTCATGGTGATCACGCCCATGTTGCAGAAGGGCGTCAGCGTAGACCTGGCGAAGGTCAATAATCCGGAGCAGATGCCGGACGCCGATAAAGAAGATGCGTTGATCGTCGCGGTCATGCGCGACGGCAAAGTTTTCTTCGGCACCGATCAGATTGCCGTGGATCAGTTGACCGGTAAGGTGAAAGATCGTCTGGCGAACCGGGTCGACAAGCGGGTTTATCTGCGCGCAGATGCGCGCGCCAAGTACGGCAGCGTGGTGGAAGTCGTCGACAACGTGCGCGCTGCTGGCGTCGACCAGTTGGGACTGCTGACCGACCAGAAGAAAGAAGTCAAAGGCGCTCCAGCGGGGACAACGCCGGCACCGACTCCCGTCGGCGGCCAATAGAGGAGATCGACTATGGGAATGTCACTTGGCACGAGCGGAGGCCAGAACGCGAACATCAACGTTACGCCGCTCATCGACGTGCTGCTGGTGTTGCTGATCATTTTTATGGTGATCACGCCCCTGACGCCGAAGGGTTTGGACGCGCTGGTGCCACAGCCGCCGCCGCCGAACCAGAAGCAGCAGAACACGCCGGACCGCACCATTGTGGTGCAGGTGATCGATCGGGGCGCGGGACAGACTCCCGGCCTCAAGATCAACGGCGAGGACGCGACTTGGGATAACCTGCAGGAGCGTCTGACCGACATCTTCAAGACACGCGCCGAGAAGGTAATGTTCGTGAAGGGCGACAATCCGATCCCGTTTGCCGATGTGGCGACGGTGATCGATATCGCGCACGCTTCGGGCGTGGACAAAGTCGGGCTTATCACTGCAAAAATTGAAGCAGGCGAGTAAACTGCCAGTGCAACTTGGGCGCTGATGCGCCCAGGTTGCGGTCGTACCCAGGTTCCGGTTCCAGGGAAATTATCGGCCCGAGCCCAGGCGGTAACGTCTGGGCGTTGGTTCGTTTTCCACCGGAGGTTGCAGATCGTGCACGGCAGATTATCTTTAAGGGAAACCCAGGATTCCTGGCAAGGGAGACTTATAGCGCAATGAAAATCAGCCTACGAGTGCTGGTGCTGGTGGCGGCCGCTCTCATGCTTTTTTCCACCACCGGATGCGGTAAATTGCGGGCTCGCGACCAACTGAACAAGGGCGTGCAGGCCTTCAAGGCCGCGAAGTACGAAGAAGCCATCAATCACTTCCAGGAAGCCGTCAGCCTGGACCCAACATTAATTAACGCCAAGCTCTATCTGGCGACCGCGTACGCCCAGCAATACATTCCCGGAGCAGATACTCCCGACAACAATAAGTTTGCTGAGAAAGCGATTGAGCAGTACGAGGACGTGCTGAGGCAGGATCCCAAGAGCATCAACAGCGTAAAGGGGATCGCGTACCTCTACCTGCAGATGAAGAAGTTCGACAAGGCGAAGGAATATTACCGGAAGGCCACCGAACTCGATCCCAATGATCCCGAACCGTATTATTCGGTCGCCGTCATCGACTGGACCCAGACTTACCAGCCGCGCATGGAAGAGCGCGCGAAGCTGGGTATGAAGCCGGAAGATTCACTGCCGGCGAAGGACAAGAAAGTCTGCGCCTTGGTTCGCGACAAGAACTCGGCCAACATTCAGGAAGGTATCGACAATCTGAAAAAAGCGCTGGATCTGCGCCCGGATTACGACGATGCGATGGCCTACCTGAACCTCATGTACCGCGAGCGCGCCGACGTGCAATGCGACGATCCCGCCGCCAGAGCCGCCGATTTGAAGTCAGCGGACGAGTGGGTCGATAAGACGATGGCGACTAAGAAAGCGAAAGCTGAGAAGCAGCCGGGAAGCCAGGGCATTCAGCTCGACCAGTCGAAGTGAGATTTGAAGTCTTTTTGGGAGCCTCTTCCGCTTGCGGGAGAGGCTTTTTATTTGCTTCCGGCCGCACAAGGCTGTGTGACGCTGCGCATACAGTCGGCTGGGCTCTGAAACTAGAGTAAGTGTGAGTTCGGCGATCCCCGAGATACGGTGCGACGCGAGCAAGGTTCAAGCTGAGAAAGACGCATGGCTCTGTTCAAGAAAATCCTGATTGCGAATCGCGGGGAGATTGCCGTTCGCGTGATCCGCGCCTGCCGCGAGCTGGGGATCGTGTCGGTCGCGGTCTATTCCGACGTCGACCGCGCGGCGCTGCATGTGCGCAAGGCGGACGAGGCCTATCCTCTCGGTCCCGCGGCAGCAAGTGAGTCTTATCTCAACGTGGGCAAGATCCTCGACGCAGCGAGGCGCTCCGGGGCCGATGCGATTCATCCGGGATATGGCTTTCTCTCCGAGAATGCCAAGTTCGCGCAGGCGTGCGCGCAGGCGGGGATCAAGTTCATCGGCCCGACGGCGGCTGCGATGGAAAAAATGGGCTCGAAGACTCGCGCCCGGCAAAACATGCAGAATGCAGGCATTCCGTTCGTTCCGGGAACTTCGCGCGGCCTGGAATCCGCCGACGAAGCTGCCCAGGTAGCCGAGAAGATCGGCTATCCCGTGATGTTGAAGGCGGCGGCGGGCGGCGGCGGCAAAGGCATGCGCCTGGTGCAAGCGAAAGCCGAGCTAAAAGACGCGCTGGAAAATGCACGCAGCGAAGCCCAGCGGGCGTTCGGAGACTCAGAGGTTTATATCGAGAAGGCCATCCTGAACCCACGCCACATCGAAATGCAGATCTTGGCCGACGAGCATGGGAACACGGTCTACCTTGGCGAACGCGAATGTTCGATTCAGCGCCGCCATCAGAAAGTGCTGGAAGAAGCGCCGTCGCCGATCGTCGACGCAGATATGCGCCGAAGGATGGGCGAGGTGGCGGTGCGGGTTGCGCAAGCCGCGGACTACACGAATGCCGGCACGATTGAGTTCCTGGTGGATGCGGAGAAGAACTTCTACTTCCTCGAGATGAACACCCGCCTGCAGGTGGAACACCCGGTCACGGAACTGACCACCGGCTTTGACCTGGTGCATCTGCAAATCCGGATCGCAGCCGGCGAGCGTCTGCCTTTCCGGCAGGAAGACATCTCGATTCGCGGGCACGCCATCGAGTGCAGAATCTATGCCGAAGACCCGGATAACAACTTCTTCCCGAGTCCGGGCAAGATCACGCTGTTGCTGCTTCCTTCCGGGCCGGGAATCCGACGCGACAGCGGAATGTATGAAGGCTGGACGGTTCCGATCGACTATGACCCGATGTTGGCCAAGCTGATCGGTTATGGTTCAGATCGAGAGCAGGCCACCGCGCGGCTGATCCGCGCGCTGAATGAGTATTTCGTCGGGGGCATCAAGACGAACATGTCGCTCTTCCGCCGTATTCTTCGCGATCCCGATTTTCGGGCGGGCAAATTGGATACCGGATATCTCGATCGGCTACTCAAGAACAAGGAGCAGCCGACGGTGGAGAGCGAAAAGGCGATGCAGTTGGCCGCGATCGCCGCGGGCGTATTTGCCCAACTAGATCCTGCCAGCAGCAATGGCTCGAGCGGGATCGTTCAAAGTGGCCCAGATGCCGGTTCCGCGTGGAAACGCATGGGCCGCAAGGAGGCGTTGCACTAGGGCGCCTATGACGTACGAAATTCTCATCGACGGTAAGCCATTCAAGCTCGATCTCAGCCGTGTCGATGGTGGCTGGCAGTGCCGCCTGGATGGCAAAGAGATCGCAATCGACGCGGTGCTGCCTCGCCGTGACGTGCTATCGATTCTGGTGGAAGGCCAGGCGTTCGAGATCAAGCGGGAGCGGACGGCCACCGACCTTCACCTTTGGGTGGGCCCGGTGCGATACGAAGCCGTGCTGCGCGACCCGCGTTCGTTGGTCAGCCGGCGCGCTTCCGGCGCGGGAGACGCCGGTCCACGCAAACTTGTAGCGCCAATGCCGGGCAAAGTGGTGCGTGTGCTGGTGAGCGAGGGAGACGAAGTCGAGGCCGGCCAGGGACTGATCGTCGTGGAAGCGATGAAGATGCAGAACGAGATCAAGTCGCCAAAGAAAGGCGCGGTGCGAAAACTGGTCGCTTCAGCCGGTGCCAACGTGAATGCAGGCGAAGTGCTGGCGGTCGTCGAATAGCCTGGACAACCGCCTTTGAGAGACTACTTCGCGTTTCCGTTCGTCTTCAGAATGTCTTCGGCATAGTAGTTTTCCACCTTCGCCGAGTCCCGCAGCACTTCGTAGTAAGCGGCCTTCAGCAGTTGCTCGCGCCGATCACGAAGTTGCGAGCGAATCGCCTGCTGAACGCGGGGATCCTGCAATTCACGCTGCCCAGCCGGTTCCTTGGCGACGACTTTTACGATCCGGAATCCGACCAATCGCTTGCTAGCCGGGTCCATGACCGTGATGACCGGGCTGTATTGGCCAGGCTTGAGCTTCATGACGACCTCACGGGTCGCGGGGTCGGTGCGCTGCAGGGCCGATTCGGGGGTGAAGCCGAGATCGCCGCCGTTCGCTGAGGTCTCCGCGTCTTCGCTGTAGTTCATGGCCAGCGTGGCAAAATCGTCTCCGCTGTCGAGGCGGTTCGAGAGCATCTGGATCTTCTTGCGCGCGTCGGCTTCGCTCTGCGCCTTGTCGTTCTTAAGATTGTGCACCTGAGGATTGGGGATTGGCGTCACAAAGATTTGCGCCAAGTGATACTGCGTCTCGATCAGGTTGAACTCCGCCTTGTGTGCATTGTAGTAATCGGTGATGTCCTGATCGGTCACGTTGATCTTCGACGTGATCTCCTTGTTCAGCACCTTCTCGACGGTGAGCGATCGGCGCAAGTCGCGCTTGAAATCATCGAGAGAGATCTTCTTCTCTTTCAGCTTCTGATCAAACTGATCGGCCGTATAGGGCGATTTGATCTCGTTGAGCTTCCGCTCGACCTCCTCGTCTGTGGCCAGCAAGCCCAGTTTCTCGGCGCGGCGCATCAGGATCTCGTCGTCGATCAACTCGCGCAAGATGCTGAGCCGCAGGCTGGTGGCCTGCTCGCCCACCGGTTGAGGGTCGGGACCGGCGGTCTGGTTCTGGTAGTACTTGTCGACGTCGGCCCGCAGGATCTTCCTACCATCGACGCTGGCCATCACGTCGGGGCCGCCCGACTTCGATTGGCAAGCGCTGAGAAATAGAAACAGGGTTCCGAGCAAAGCAGCCAGCATGCTGCGGCACAGCATTGTTGTGTTCTTCAATCCAAGCTCCAATGTGAACTAATCGATCAGCGATCAGAATTGTCAGATCACTTTGACAGCCGCTTTCGCTTCTACTTTGCGGCAGGTCCGGATGCGGCGGGTGCTGCAGCTGCCGAGTGGACGGGCGCAGGGACTCCGGCCTGGGTCAGTGCTCGATCCAGAACCGTGCGCAACTCGTCAATCGGCATCGCACCTTCAATTTGCTCTCCATTCACAAATAAGACGGGCGTCGCGCTCACGCCAACGCTCTCGCCTTCCTTCATCGAGGCCTCGATGCTGTCGTCCTTTTGCGCCTTGATGCACGCCTGCAGTTTGACGTCGTCCAGTTTGTGCTGCTGGCCCTGCAACAGAGTGATCTTGTCGAGTTCCGCCTTCTGCCCATCCAGGCCGTGCACGCTGTTTACCTGCTTCTGGTTGCTGTGAATGTAGTCGGCGAAATCCCAGTAAGCATCGATGTTCTGCTGGGCAAGGCAGTTTGCGTTCACCGCCGCATGCGTCGCCCAGGGATGGATCTCAACCAGCGGGAAGTCCTTGTAGACGAATAAGACGCGATCCCCGTACTCCTTGTAAATTTCCGGGAAGAGCGTCTGGTGCATACGGGAGCAGAATGGGCACTCGAAGTCGTCGAAGTTGACGACTACAACCTTCGCATCTTTGTTGCCGCGAGTGGGCCGGCCCTTCAAATCGATCTTGTTCATCACTTCCTGGTTCGGGTCTTTGGTCAGGTCGAATTTGGTGAGCCGAAACAGCGTCTTACGATCCTTCGAGATCAGGAAGTCGTAGTCTTTGCGCTTGGTGCCATCGGCAAAGGTCAGTTTGACGGAATCATAATTCGGGAAGTCGCTCGGGGTCATGGGGCCGACTTCGATCTGGACATTCGATGGAAGGTGGTAAGAAGCGCGAACCTGACGGTCGATGGCCTTCGCGGTATCGGCAGGCACGGACTGCGCCGAACAACCCAGACACACCAGTAAAAGGACAAAAAACAACCTACGGAGCAACGTCACTAGAAGCCGCCTGGCACTTAGACTCAAACCCTAATTATCTCATAGTCAACCGTTTAGCCGAGGGAATCGGACCGCGGAGAGATCAGCGGCTGCGCTTGAGTGCCGAGGCAGGAAGCAGGGCGTTCATCGACCCTGAACGAAAGCCTTCCAGGTCGAGGGTCACAAACTTGAAGCCGATTTGTTTGAAGATGCGGGTGAACTCCAGCGCCATCTCCGGAGTGAGTGCGCGGCTCAGTTCCTCCGGGCTGATCTCGATTCTCACCAGCTCTCCATGATGGCGCACGCGCATCTGTTGAAAGCCGAGTTGGCGTAATGCATCTTCACCACGCTCTACCATCGCGAGCGCCTCGCGCGTAACTTCGCGGCCGTACTCGATGCGCGACGAGAGACAGGCCGATGCCGGCTTGTTCCAGACTCGCAAACCAGCGTCGTAAGCCAATTGGCGAATGTCGCTTTTCGTGAGCTGTGCCGTCAACAAGGGAGCCGCCACTTGATGCTGTGCCGCGGCACGCTGGCCAGGCCTGAAATCACCCTGATCATCCACGTTCACGCCATAGGCAATGAGGTCAAAGCCCGCCTCGCGGCGGAATTCTTCCAGCACCGTGAACAGTTCATCTTTGCAGTGAAAGCAGCGCTGTCCATCGTTGCGGATGTACTCCGGCCGATCGATCTCGGTCGTCGAGATCACTTTGACGGGGATGCGTTGCTCTTCGGCAAAGGCCAGGGCGTCGGAGAGTTGGGTACGCGCCAGGCTAGCCGAGTCCGCGATCACGGCGAGCATGTTTTCGCCCATAGCCTGGTGAGCAGCCCAAGCCAGGAAAGCGGAGTCGACCCCGCCCGAGTACGCGACCAGCGTCTTTCCTGCTTCGCGCAGGCTCTGAAACAGCGTCTCGCGTTTTTGAATCAACTCTTGCGGCACTGGATCATGGTAATACGAAATGGAGGTGGTTCGCCGGCGGGCGAATCAGGGGAGGCGGCCGGAGTCAGTAGAGGCGTTCCTGGCGGCGCATATTGCCGAAAGAGCCAATGTTGGCGAGGGTAAAGCTGAAACGGTATTCGTTTTCGTTTCGCACCGAACCCAGGGCGAACCGGCGATATTCGATGCTGATGCCGCAGCAGTCCCAGTTGTAGTTGGTCTGGACCGTGGCGTATTGCAGGAAGCCGATGTTGGAGTCGAACCCGATGCTGGCCGCTCCGGTGAAACCGCGGCGTAAGGGGCTTCCATACCCGAGCAGCAGCCGAAACTGGTTGAATTCTTCCGGGAACGTGGCTTGGCTTTCCGCGTTCCGAGGAGCGCTGACATACGCATCGCCACCGCCAAACGTGAACAAGCCTACGTGATAGTTCACCAGAACCGTACTGCTGTTAATGCCCTGCGCTTGAAAGTCGTAGTCGAGATCCCACTCTGCGTCCGTGTGATACCCAGGTTGCACTCGCACCCGCGAAATGAGCGGCGACAAATGCCGCGCCTCGGTGAGGAACGCCGTTCCCGTCAGATCGGCGGTTGTCGTCAGCACATTTCGTTGGCCTTCGACCACTGCTCCACCGAAGGTCGGATCGATGAAATACTTTTGCGCCAGTGTCCATGAAACCACTTCGCGTGCCTGGCTCCCCGAGGGGCAGGACGTTTTTTCGGGAGCGTAAGCCCGCTCCCAAGGCTGGCGAACGTCCCCAGCCGCGCCTACGCGCAGCGAGGACATGCCTTCCACGCTGCAATTCTGGGAATCCCCCGAAGTACTCTTTGAATAGAGCCGATTGACGACGCCATACTCCACTTCATTGGTGTTACTCAGAATGTCACGGACATCGAAGCGAAGAATGCTGGCGAAATTGTCCACGCCCGTGACGTAGCGGTAGGTCACGTAGGGTTCGATGACGTGCTTCCATTTACGTCCCAAAGCGGGCCGGTCAAACATCCGTGCCAGCGCCGGTGGGCGTATTTCTACCTTGCCTTCGAGCGCCTTGCGGTTGATCGGATCGCTGTCGGCAGTGCCCAGGGAACTGTTGGGTTCTAAGCGCTGTGTGTACACGGTGCTGCGGAGGGACAACCCGGGACGGATACTCCATCCATGCCACAGCAGCGGCATAGAAATTGTCGGGCGCAGATCAAATCTCCCCACCAGGGCCGCCGTGCTGAAACCGGGCTCGCTGCGTGCAAGCCCCTCTGCCGCCGCATCCACCGACCAGTAGAGCGGAGTGCGCAGGAGTTGCCGGTCCACGGTGTCGAACTGAAAACTGGGAGCGTGCAAAATGGAAATTACGTTTTGCGGGTCCGTGCTGCTTTGAAAGTTCTGATAACGCTGCACCAGGGCGTTGTAGGAAAAGCCATTGGTTGTGTTGCTGAGGAAAGCCTGTGACTTGACTTCCGAGTTGACCGCCTGGGTGAACGTCTCGCCAAACGCCAGCCGGAAAACGAACGAGCTTAAATAGTCGATATTGGCGACGCCCCGAAAGTTTTTCGGGAAATTTCCCTCCGCATTCAGGTGCGCTTCCTGGCCTCCCTGGGTTTTTCCGGTGTTCGCTTGAATCTGGTGGTCCACCACCCCGTAGTAAGTAAGATCGACATACGAGGTATCGCTGGGACGCGCGCGAAATTCGCCGCGCTGATCCCATCCCCGCTGGGACAAGTATTCCGCTCCCAGCGTCATATCCATGGAGCGGTTGATTACCCAGTAAAAGGCATCGCCGATAATTGTGCCTTTCGTGGAAGAGCGCCCGAAGCTCGGAATCAAGAATCCCGATTTACGCGCCAGCCGCTCTGCGGGAAACGCTACGTAGGGGAAAAAGAACGCGGGCACGCCGCGGATGCGGAAAGTGCTGTTGGTGAGGTGCGCGTTCCCGCCGACGTCGACTGTGATGTTATGGGCGTTGAAGGTCCATTTCGGATGCGGGAGTTCACAGGTGGTGACCGAACCGTCGTTCACCACGTAGTGATCCGGGCCGGTTTTCTGCACGATCTTCCCGGCAAAGATAAAAGGGCTCGAAGACGTGAAGATGGTCGTACCACCCCTCACCCGCAGACCCACGCTTCCGACCACGTCATAAAATGTCCCGCTTTCCGAGCGCACGTTGTAGGTGCCGCGAGACGCCGAGATGTGCTCGTCTCCTTCCCGTCCTTCCAGCACCATGTGCCCTTCGGCGGTGGTCTCGCCTGTGTCCGAGTTGTAGGTGATCTGATCGGCATGGAGGGTGTAGTTGCGGTAGCGGACTTCGGCTTCTCCGCGCAACTTGTAGATCGCGCCGTCTTTCTCCTGCTCGATCGCCTGGATGCGGACATCCTGCTCCATCGATTCCGGTACCAGGTTGGAAAGCGCTGGGGTTTGTGAAGCCGCGGTCGGAGCAATTTGAGATTGCAACTGGCTGGTAACTACAGGCGGGCTGAGAAGCAGATGACAAACGAACGCCGCCGTGATAATGAATCGAGAGCGGGAGATCATCGGAAGCGCGGAGCCCGTTCGCCAGTTCTTGCGGTGGACTCCGTGAACTTAGCACGGCGCTGGCTTGCGAAGCAAAGCGCATGCAGTTGGATTCTGGTTCGTATCCTGCAGTTGGCCGCCTGCTCTGGCCTGACGTTTCTCCGGACATTCTGCGATGACTTGCCCGAGGTGCGGCGAGACTTGCACTTGTGTATCCGAGGCTCGCCCGTGCGAGATGGACAATGTAGTTTCTGATCCGGCGGCCGGCAGCGTGCCTTTGGAAGCCGGAACATCCTCGTTTCGAATCGAGGCCACTCCTTCGCAGAGCCTTTCCTCCACTTCTTCAGGCAAAACAACCGATGTCGCTCGTCCGCGCTTTGTCGTGAGTTCAGACGAAGATCTTTGGCATGAACCGCGGAACCGGCACCCAGAGGCCGCCGCGGCCATGGAGCCGGCTGCAGCCGAGTGTTGGGAAGCCTCGCCTCCCCAGGCAAGCGATTTAACCGCGGCATTCCAGGGAGAAATTTCTGAGGTGACTCCTGACTGGCGGGATGAGGTGAGTGCACGCCTGAACCGGTACCGCGCCCGGCGCCGGCCGCGCGCCCCAAGATATCCCTCGTTGGCTTTCAAGTTCGATCCGCCGGTACGAGCGGCCGCTACTCCAATCCTCGAGAACGACACGATTGCTGTCGCGGTCAGCGCGCCCATGACTTGTCAAGCGCTCGCCATGGATGCGTCGCCGGCAATTCTCGAGCCCAGCAATCCGGAACCGGAGATCCTCTCGGAGCCGGCGCCTGCCCCAGCACCCGCTGAGCCGCCGCAGTCACCACAAATTCTGGGAAAGCTTCTGGAGTTTCCGCGCTGGGCCTATGAGCCGCCCCAGCCGAATCCGTATGACCTAGCGGACCCGGTCGTCGAGCGGCCACGCATTCTCGAGGTGCCAGAGGTAGTGCCTCCGCCTCCGGTGTTGGGTGGAATCACAATCGAGGACGCAATTCCTCCCGCCCACGAACGCCAGCCCGGTATCGATATGCCCCTGCGCACGGCACCCCTGGGGTTGCGACTTTGGGCGATCGTGGTCGATCTGTTCGTGGTCGGCATCGCGCTCGCGGTGTTTGGCTTCCTCTTCTACAAGGTGTCGGAGGCTGTCCCGCCGGTCTGGGAATTGATAGCCATGGGCATTGGATTGCCATGCCTGTTCTGGGTGGCCTATCAATACCTTTTTGTGGTCTATTGCGGAACGACTCCGGGATTGCTTTCCGCCCACCTCCGGCTCAGCCGCTTCGATGGTGTACCCGCCAATCGCCGGACGCGACGCTCGCGAGTGCTTTGCAGCCTGCTATCGCTTTTCTCGCTGGGAATGGGATATGCGTGGCAATTTCTGGATGAAGATCAACTCTGCTGGCACGAACGCGTGACCCGCACATATCTTGCGCCTTCTGCGCATGCTTCCTCGTAGCTACTGGTGCATTTGCGTCAGCTGATTCGGGTTGCGTGTCCGTGTGTCGCCTGCCACGTCTATGCTATCTTCTAAAGGTTTCTTTCTGCCCTCCTGATTAGGGCGCCATTCTGCATGTCTAGCTTTGTAGAAAGCTCAAAACGACCTGCGGTCAAGGTCTTCGTCGCCACTACGGTGATGTTGACCTTCATCTCTTTCTGGCGCGCCGCGGCGATTGTGCTTTCGGACCTTGCCTCCTCCGCCTACTACGCCGGCGGCGATGCGGAGCAGGTCATCGGAAAAAGCGCCCCCTGGTTCATCCTCGCGGTCATGTTGTTCAGCTACGCGGTTCGGGCGTTGTACATCGAGTCGAGCAGCATGTTTGTGCGGGGCGGCGTTTATCGCGTCGTCAAAGAAGCCATGGGCAGCACGCTGGCCAAGCTGTCCGTCTCCGCCCTGCTTTTCGACTACGTGCTGACTGGCCCGATCAGCGCGGTTTCCGCCGGGCATTACCTGGGAGGCTTCATCGAGGACATCAGCGCCCACCTCGGCCATCCGCTCACGAATTTCCCGGAGAACAGCTTCGCCGCGCTCTTCGGCGTTCTGGTAGCTTTTTACTTCTGGTGGAAGAACACCCAGGGCATTCACGAGTCGAGCCAAAAAGCGGTTCAGATCATGGTCATCACGACCGTGATGGTGGCCATCCTGCTGGTCTGGTGCACGTTCACGATCTTCCGAATGCCGGCTTTGAATGTCCCACCCAATCCCTTCCACGCCGGCGTGGTCCCGCTGACGCCCAATTCGCTGGGATGGCTGTACGGAACCTGGGCCAGCAAACTTACCTGGATCATCATGTTTGTCGGCTTCGGGCATTCGGTTCTCGCCATGAGCGGCGAGGAGACCCTTGCACAAGTCAATCGCGAGATCGAGCATCCAAAGCTCAAGAACCTGGAAAAAACCGGGCTGGTCATTTTTATCTATAGCCTGCTGTTCACTTCTCTGGTTTCTTTCTTCGCGGTCATGATGATTCCCGATGCTGTTCGCCCGCAATACTTCGGGAACCTGATTGGCGGCATCGCCATGTACCTGGCCGGTCCAACCTGGGCCCGATTGGCCTTCCGTGGATTCGTGGTCCTGGTCGGTGTGCTGATTCTTGCCGGTGCACAGAACACCTCGATCGTTGGTGCCAATGGCGTGCTGAACCGGATGGCCGAAGATGGAATCCTCACCGCCGGCTTTCAGAAACCGCACAAAAAATACGGGACGAGTTATCGCATCATCAATCTGATTGTCGCTCTCCAGATTCTGACCATCGTGGCCACCCACGGGAACGTGTTCATCCTCGCCGGGCTCTACGCCTTCGGGGTGATCTGGAGCTTTGCGCTGCTGTCGCTCGCGGTCCTTGTGCTGCGCTACAAGGAACCGGTTGGGCGTGAGTGGAAGGTGCCCGGAAATTTCTCGTTCGCGGGCAAGGAGATTCCGGTCGGGTTGCTGGCAATTTCACTCATCCTCTTCATCACCGCTTTTGTGAACCTCTTTACAAAAACTGAAGCGACCAAGGCCGGTGTTTTCTTCAGCCTGATTTTCTTTGCCTTGTTTACCTATGCAGAGCGCCATGCCGCGCGCGAACGCCAGGGCAAGCCCGAAGGGCTGGCGCAGTTCCGCGTTTATGGGAATCAGGAACTGGGTAGTGGCGCCATGGGCGTGCGACCCGGGAATATTCTGGTGGCAGTTCGCGATCCGCGAAATCTACATTACCTTCGAAGTATTCTGGCTCGTACCGACACTACGAAACAGGATGTCGTCGTGATGAGCGCGCGGCTTTACCACCGTGAGCACTCGTTCAGCGGGAGTACCGTTTTTGAGGCCAGCCAGATTTTCGATCACTACGAGCAGGAACTCTTTACCGCCGTCGTGACGGTCGCCGAAAAAGAAGGCAAGCCAGTCTCACTGCTTGTCGTGCCCGGCACCGATGTGTTTGAAGCCATCTTGGTGACCGCGCAGCGCCTCGATGCCGCCCGTATCGTTTGCGGGCTCTCCAACAAGCTCAGCGCCGATGAGCAGGGCAAACTCACCGGCGACGCGTGGGAGCGCCTGCCCGAGCCCAGGCCACGCCTGACTCTTGAGGTCTATGCGCCCGACGGAACTTCGCACGAGTATCTTCTCGGTCCGCACACGCCGCGCATGCGCCCGGAAGACATCAGCTTGATGCACAAAGTCTGGCTCGACGTCACAGCCGACCCGCGCTTCGCCGGAGCGCACCACTACCACGTGGTAGCCCTGGCACTTGAAGAACTGGAGAATGAACTGCACAGCGATAAGCGTGAAGAATTGCTGGCTCGCCTGGAGCGCGAAGTGCGCGGCGAAGACCTCTCCTCGCCGACCAACCCCTCGGCGTACAACTGAAGAAAGCCCCGGCCGAAGCCGGGGCGGTTCGTAGTTCGGGCGAAACGGTTTCAGTTGGGAAGATCGGTTGGAGAATCAGCTCGCTTGCCACACTGCTGTCCGCAGCAACCCATCTTCGCCGTTTGCATAGCACCGCAGCAGCCTTTCTTATCTTTTCCGCACTGACCCTTCCCTTCACAGCAGGGCGCGGCTGCGCCGGCGCCAGATCTTGCCCGGGGGCATTTTGACGCATCTCCACAGCACGATTTCGCGTTCTTGCCGCAACAGCTTGCGCCGCTGTCACTCATCTTCATCTTTTTCGTGTGGCAGCACGCCATGGCACCGGTCGCGCCAGCAGACATCCTTTCGCAACAGGCACACTTCGCCGCGGCGGCGTCGCCAGCGATACCGGGTGTAGTTGGGGCTGAAGTCTGAGCCCAGGAGGCCAGGGCCAGCATGAGAAACAGCACAAATAATTTCGATTTCATAGAGATCTCCTCACAACAGGTGAATGCACTTCTCGGATGGCGCTTCTGCCTGATCCGTCAGCTTGGCAGTGCCACGGGTTTTCCGCGTAAGGAGATTTCAGTTCCGCAAGACGACGTTCGTCGCAAGCGAATGGGGAGGGCTGACCGCGAGCTCGGTCGTCAAAACGAAGCGTCGCAAAGCAAGCGATGGAGCGATCTCGCCACCTGCCCGCGGCAAGCGTGTTAGCGCTGGTTTATTTTCACTCGCGATGTTGACGGGAAGTGACGACACGGACCCGCGCAAGAAGCAGCAGCGGTGATCCGTGCGGGGCGCCGGCGTTGGGGCGATCGGCAGGCGCGGCGCGATCGGGCAGCAGGCGTGATGCGGCAGATCGTGCGGTACGTGCGCTGCGAACGACTGCCAGGCGATCGGCAAGGCCATCGATGGGCCGGTCGCTGCTACCGTCAGCAGCACACTCAGAGCAATGATCCTGGTCCGCACTGCGAGTCCCTTTCAGCTTCAGGCTCGCAGCCGGCGAACCACCCGGCAGTGACCGCCATCACAGCCCTATGTGCTTCGAGCTACGGTGATTTCTGCCGCAGTAAAGCCCTTAAAGCCGGCTCCAGATGGGCGAAGCGGAAGGGATAGCCATTTTTCTCGAGCAGCCCAGGCTCGACCCGCTGGCTGGTGAGCAAGGTCTCGTCGGCCATCTCTTTGCCAAAGATCAGGTGCAGCGCAAAGGCAGGGACTGGCAGCAGCGCCGGACGCGTCAGCACCCGCGCCAGCGTCTGCGTGAATGCTGTATTTCGCACCGGGCTCGGCGCCACCAGGTTCACGGCGCCGCGCAGCGCTTCATTTTGCAAAACAAATTCCAGTGCCCTCACCATGTCATTGATGTGAATCCAGCTCATCCACTGCTCGCCGGATCCGATTCTTCCACCAACGCCGAGGCGAAACGGGGTCAGCATCTGGCCAAGCGCACCGCCCGAACTGCTCAACACAATTCCGGTGCGGCTGTGGACTACCCGAATCCCCGCATCCTCCGCCGCCTCACTCGCTGCTTCCCATGCGCGGCAAACTTCCGCTAAGAATCCGGTGCCGCTTGCGCTCGATTCGCACAGAATTTCGTCGCCGCGATCGCCGTAATATCCTGTCGCAGAGCCAACCAGGAGAATTCGCGGCTTGTTCTGAGCCCTTGCCAATGCCTGCGCCAGATTTCGCGTGCTGTCCACGCGGCTTTTTCGGATATTTTCCTTTTTCTCTCTCGTCCAGCGGCCGAGGATGCTTTCACCACTTAAATGAATGACCGCATCGAAGCCTGAAACCAACTGCGGCTCAATCTCCTTCGCGGGATCCCAACGAAGCTCATCCGTCGCTTTCGCCTCGCTCCGGACCAGGCGCGTGACTTGGCTGCCCGCTGCCCGAAGAGACGGAGCCAGCGCTCCGCCGATGAGTCCCGAGGCACCGCTCACCAGCACACGTGACAAAGACGCTGTCGTTCTCTCCGGACCTGCCATTGAACTTTCCTCTGCGCTCAATCTACCAAAGAGATTTTGCGTTGCCTCCCAGGCCGATGTCTCTACTCAATGTTTGTTATCCCCAAGGGAAAAATCCCCCGCAAAACCGCGCTCTTCCCTGCCATTTCGCTGCAAAACGCTATAATCGAAGGGCCTCCGGGACCGCGTCGTTAGCTCCCTCCGTCGTAGCCCACGGGCTATAATCCAACATGGCGACGCTGCGCCAACAGATCGCGACCAACGTTCTGACCGTCACAAAGTTCCGTGACCTGATGAAGAAAATGCAGGCCAACCGGCCTGCCGACGATCTGGAGCTGGTCAAAAAAGCCTACGACTACTCGATGAAGCATCACGCCGGGCAGACCCGTGCCTCTGGCGAGCCCTACCTCGTCCACCCTCTGGAAGTCGCTCTCGTCCTGGCCGAGATGAAGATGGACCCGGTTGCCGTTGCCGCCGGCTTGCTTCATGATTCGGTCGAAGACACCTCGGTCACGGTCACCGACATCCGCCAGGAATTCGGCGAGCAGGTCGCCCATATCGTCGAAGGCGTCACCAAGATCAGCAAAATCGACTTCGCTACCAAGGAAGAGCAGCAGGCGGAAAATCTGCGCAAGATGATGCTCGCCATGGTCGACGACATCCGCGTCATCCTGATCAAACTCGCCGACCGCCTCCACAACATGCGCACCCTCGAGCATCTTCCGCCCGATCGCCAGCAGAAGATTGCCAAAGAGACGCTTGAGATCTACGCCCCCATTGCACACCGGCTCGGCATGGGCAAAATTCGCGGCGAGCTTGAAGATCTTGGCTTCCGTTATCTCGATCCCATCGCCTACGAGCAGGTGAAAGAAGGCGTCGAGTCGCACCGGAAAGTTGGCGAGGTTTTCCTCTCTCGCGTCGAAGGCGTGGTCCGCGACAAACTGAAAGAAGCGGGCATCACTGCCAAGGTCGAGAGCCGCATCAAGCGCTTCTACAGCGTCCACAAAAAACTGGTGCGCCAGCGCATCAATGTCGACCAGGTCTACGACCTTTATGCCATGCGCATCATCACGCGCTCCGTGCAGGATTGCTATGCCGTTCTCGGCATCATTCACAACGTCTGGCGGCCGGTTCCGGGTCGTATTAAAGACTTCATCGCGATGCCACGGCCGAACTTCTACCAGTCGCTGCACACATCAGTCATCACCGAGGACGGCACGCCTTTCGAAGTGCAGATTCGCACCGAAGAGATGCACAAGATGGCGGAAGAAGGCATCGCCGCGCACTGGAAGTACAAAGATGGCCCGGTTTCCGCGCAAGACGAGCAGCGTCTGGCATGGCTGAGACAAGTAGTCGAGTGGCAGCGAGACGTCTCCGATCCGAACGAATTTCTCTCCACGCTGAAGATCGATCTCTATCCAGAAGAGGTCTACACCTTCACGCCCAAAGGCAAAGTGGTCGTGCTGCCGCGCGAATCGACGCCCATCGATTTTGCCTATTCGATTCACACCGAAGTCGGCCACAGCTGCACGGGTGCCAAAGTCAACGGCCGCATGGTTCCACTTCGCCATAAGCTGCATTCCGGTGACATTGTCGAGATCCTGACGCAGCCGGGGCACAAGCCCAGCCGCGACTGGCTCAGCCTCGTGAAGTCGTCGCGCGCGCGCAACAAGATCAAGCACTGGCTCAATATTCACCAGCGCGAACGCGCTATCGAAATCGGACGCAAGCTGATCGAGAAAGAAGCGCGTAAGTATCGCGTCGCGCTTAAAGAACTCAAGGACGAGGAACTGCAGCGCATCGCGAGCGACTATGGCCTGGGGCGGCCCGACGATCTGATGGCCGGCATCGGCTATGGCAAGTATTCGGCGCGCCAGGTGCTGGGCAAGCTTGCTCCGACCAATGCCCCGCCTCCGCCTGAAGGCGATGAGTCGAAGGAAAGCGCAGCCGGCATCAGCAGCGTCGTGCGCCGTGTCTTCGGCGGCGATAACAATGCGCTCATCGTCAAAGGCCAGGGCGATCTTCTGGTTTACCGTGCGCGATGTTGTAACCCGATTCGCGGCGAGGCCATCGTCGGCTACGTGACGCGCGGGAAGGGCGTCGCCGTACACGCGCTGAGTTGTCCCAACGTCGTGAATTTGATGTACGAACCGGAGCGTCGCATTGAAGTTGCGTGGGCCAAGGACGAAGCCGCTCCCGCCGCCTATCCCGTCAAGCTCACCGTCTTCTGTGACGACCGCTACGGCATGCTGAAGCAGATCACCGGCGTGATCGGCGACGCCAAATCGAATATACGCAACATCGAAGCGCGAACCGCGAACAGCCAGGCTGTCGTCGATATTGTGCTCGACATCACTGACCTGAAGCACCTCGAAAACATTATCCTTGGCTTGCGCAAAATTCCCGGCGTGCGCGACGTGCAGCGGCTGCAGAAGATCTAGGCAAGCTCAGAACCACTGGAGTGCGTGCGATGGACGACGGTCTGGTCCTCGGGATGTTGGTGCTCGCGGCCCTTTTTATCGGCAGCTTGACGGCTTGGAAGTGGTGGCAAAAACGCGAATCTAAAGACTAGCGTTAGCCTGGCTAAGCAAGCCTCCGAAAGTTATCGGGAAAGTTTCAATCCGATTGACTTCATCCGTGTTCATCTGCGTTAATCAGCGGCGGGTTCGAAGTGCTTTTTTAGTGCCTAAACTCTAACGTCTTTTCGGGAGTTGTCATGCGCGACGTGATCACGACGAAAGAAGGTCCGGCAGCTCTCGGCCCTTACTCGCAAGCCATTCGGGCCAACGGTCTGGTGTTTGTTTCCGGACAGGTTCCCATCGATCCCGCCACCATGGAACTCGTTGGCGGTGACGTCGGCGTGCAGACCGATCGTGTCATCCGCAATCTCGCGGCGATCCTGAAAGCAGCGGGCACCGGCCTCGAGAAGGTTGTTCGCACCACGGTCTTTTTGAAAAACATGAACGACTTCTCCGCGATGAACGAGGTATACGCGAAGCATTTCCACACCGCGCCGCCCGCGCGTTCGACCGTGGAGGTGGCGCGTCTCCCGAAAGACGTTCTGGTGGAGATCGATGTAATTGCGCTCGCCTAGCTGTCCTGCGCTCTACAGAGGAGGAAGAATGGCGAAGGTCGTTTTCCTTGGAATTCTTGCGATAGCACTCACGAGTATGGTCGCCGCGCAGAGCGGCACGCAGAGTTCAACCACTCATAAGTCCACAACCACCGCCGCAAAAAAGCCGGTTGCCGCCGGACCAACCAAGGTGACGGGCGACGGTACCAAGACCGCTTCTGGCCTGCAGTACTGGGACATCAAAGTCGGCACTGGACCAGAAGCGCAATCCGGCCAGACGGCGAAGATGCACTACACCGGCTGGCTCACCAGCGGCAAGAAATTCGACAGCTCGATTGGCAGCCAACCCTATGAGTTTAAGATCGGCGCCGGCGAAGTGATCAAGGGTTGGGACGAAGGCGTGCTCGGCATGAAGGTCGGGGGGAAGCGTCAGTTGCGCATCCCGCCCAACTTGGCTTATGGCGATAAGGGATATCCGGGCGTGATTCCCCCCGGCGCGACGTTGATCTTCGATGTGCAACTCGTCAGCGTGCGGTGAGTGCGCGCACCCTTCCGGGCGCGCCGTCTGACCGCGGTACAGACGGCGAACAGGCACACGCCACCCTGGGATGGGTTCCCGATTTTCCTGAGGATAAAGAGCTGAAACCGGCTAGGCCTTAGCGACTTTGCCGCTGCGCAGGCAGGAGGTGCAAACGCGCATCCGCTTCGTTGTCTTCCCCACCTTCGCGTGAACCGGGCGCAGGTTGACGTTCCAGCGCCGCTTGCTCACGTTATGGGCGTGGCTGATCTTATTCCCGGTCAGCGGCTTCTTGCCGCATATTTCACATACTTGTGCCATGACACTGCTCTCCAGAATCTCTAGATCTTGACGGGCAAAACGTTAAGTATACAGGATTTGCCGCGTTTTTGACTACTCCGGGCCGAGGCATTAGCTCGAGAGCGGCCAGCGACTGCAAATCAGCGATTGGCCAGAAACGTCCACGCAATCGCGCCCAGAAAAATCAACAGGGCCGCAGCGTATCCCACCGCTTTGGACTGGTTTGCTCGTTCCTGCTCCAGCATGTTGGTTCCTAATCTGGAATAGAAAATATGCCATATTCGCCGCCGGGAAGCGAGTGCCGCCGTAAATTCCAGGTCTCTCACACCCCGGCTACTCTGACGGCTCGAATCTCCCCGGTATTGGGTGTTCTGCATCATTCGCTTGTGGCACTAGTTGCCGGTAAACGCCGGGTGTGACCTGACTATTCCACCTGCCGCTTGTCTTTGCGTAGCCAACGATCCCTAGGAACAAGGCTGCAATTCCCACAGCCATGGCCCACGGCGCAATCTTCGGCCTGGCCTTGCCGGCAAAGGCCGGCAGACCCATTTGCAATGCACCGTCTGAAGGGCAGGCGGCTATGCACTCGAGACATCCGGTGCATTCCGCCGATCTGATTGTGATCAGGCAGTCGACGGGCAACTGCGCAGGACAGGCCTTCGCGCACTTCATACAATCGATGCAGGCTGCTTCGCTGCGCCATATTCTCAGTGGACTCATGAGTGCGGTAAGTCCCAGCAACGCTCCGTACGGGCACGCATAGCGGCACCAGAAGTTCTGGATGAACACCGACGCGATGACGAGAACTGCGAGCACGATCGCTGCCGTCGATCCCAGATATCGAAAGAAGTTAAGCATCCTCACATCGGCGATCACACCGTATGGGCTACGCATGAACTCCGCAATGCCGGCCGCGCTCATGCTAGCGACCGCCCACACGAAGAAACCCAACAGCAGATACTTCACGCCGCGCAACGGGACGTCGACCCAGCGCGGCAGCGCAAAGTTGCGGCGGAACAGGGTTCGGCCGGCGCGCCACAAACACTCCGATAAAGTTCCTACCGGGCAGAGCCAACTGCAGAACGCCTTCCGGAATAAGAACGAGATCGCGCCGAAGGCAAGCAGCAGGAACATCGCCGCCGGATGGATCGCGGGAACGCGTCCGCTCACGAGCCAGTACTTGAAGTTCATCAGGCCGGCAATCGGGAGCCAGCCCTCGACGCCGGCCGGGCGTGAAACATATGAGCTCTGGCCGATCGTCTCGTAGTGTCGGACCCAGAGATAGAACTGCCCGCCAATCCAGACGTTCACGGCAAGAAACACCCACTGGAACGCTCGTCGAATCCTTTGCGAGGTATCCGGCCGCGCGCGGTGAAAGAGTTTCTTGCGAGGCTTACGATCGAGGGACAACTCGGCCGGCGTGCGGGAGGGTGTGCCAAACCCGAATTGACTGGGTCCGGGTAAGTGTTCGGAATCTTCGAGCTCGCTCGGCGCGCCAGAGAGCAGCGTATTCATAACGATCGTCCCTGGTCTCAGGCTATCCGGCCGATCACGAGCAGGCTGTGACTCAAGTCACAGCCTGGTCGAAAGGGTTGGCGCCGCACTCGATCCCGCTTACGCGCGCGAAGCTTAACTGTTGACCAGCGCCATCATGTGCTCGGGATAGCGCGGACCGGAAGCCGCGTCGGGCGGGAACACTTCATCGATGCGCCGTAGACCTTCGGCGGTGAGCTTCACATTGAGCGCGCCGACGTTTTCTTCGAGAAACTTCCTGCGCTTCGTTCCAGGAATCGGAACGATGTCCTTCCCTTGCGCAAGGACCCATGCAAGCGCCAACTGCGAAGGCTTGCATCCCTTCTCTCGTGCGATCTCATCCACCTTCTTCACCAGATCGAGATTCTTCTGGAAGTTCTCTCCCTGAAAGCGCGGTGAATTGCGACGGTAGTCATCCGCGGGGAAATCACTGGCCGACTTGAATTGTCCGGTCAGGAAACCGCGGCCCAGCGGGCTGTAGGCGACGAACCCGATTCCCAGTTCGCGGCAAGTTTCGAGAATGTCCTCTTCAGGATCGCGTGTCCACAGCGAATACTCTGTCTGCAGCGCGGCAATCGGATGCACGTTGACTGCGCGCCGCAACGTCTGCGCGCTCGCTTCGGACAATCCGAGATAGCGGACTTTTCCTTGCTTCACGAGTTCCGCCATTGCTCCGACCGTGTCTTCAATTGGCGTGTTGGGATCAACGCGATGCTGGTAGTAGAGATCGATGTGGTCGGTTCCCAAACGCTTCAGGCTCGCCTCGCAGGACTGGCGAACATAGTCCGGCTTGCCGTTGACGCCGCGCGCTCCAGGATTATTCGGATCGCGCACGATGCCGAACTTGGTCGCAAGGAGTATTTTGTCGCGCCGTCCCTTGATGGCTTTCCCAACCAGCTCTTCGTTGGTATGCGGGCCGTAAACATCAGCCGTGTCGAGGAAGTTGATGCCGAGCTCGAGCGCGCGATCGATGGTGGCGAGCGACTCAGCGTCGTCGCGGCCGGAATAGAACTCCGACATGCCCATGCAGCCGAGACCCAGCGCACTGACCTTCAGACCCGAACGCCCAAGTTCACGAGTTTCCATGATTGCCTCCAGAGTTTGTAGAGAAGCCGCGAAACACGCGGCAGAGAAAAAAGTGAGAAGTAGAGAGCGGCTTCCAGTTCTGAATACGCAGTTTTTAGATGAAGGCGGGCGTCGAGCGGTTCAGGGAAAATCGAATGCGATCAAAATCCTCTCGATTCCACCGGCAGTTCTTGACTCAATAAACCTGCAGCAACGGTTTTTCTTCACCTAGCGCGCGGCCGATGATCGCCGCGGGCAAGTGCAGAGCCCGCAGATCCGCGACCAAATTCTCGGCTTGGGCGGGCGTGACTGCGATGAAGAGGCCGCCTGCGGTCTGTGGATCGAAGAGTAACGCCTTCAGGTCGTCCGGAACTTCAGCGCTGTAACCCACCATACACTCGGCGAAGTCGCGATTGGCTTTCAGGCCGCCGGGGATGTTGCCGGCTTTAATGCAGTCGATTGCTCCGGGCAGAATGGGCACGCGGTTCGAAAAAATCTGCAAGGCGATTTTGCTGGCGAGCGCCATCTCTCGCGCGTGGCCGATCAGTCCAAAGCCGGTGATGTCAGTAAGGGCGTGCACTTCATAGGCTTTGCCGGTGATGACCTCGGCGGCTTTCTTGTTCAGCGTGGTCATCGACAAGACGGCCGCGTCAATCCATTCCTGCTTCGCCGTGCCTTTCTTGATGGCGGTTGAAATCACGCCCGTACCAAGTGCCTTGGTCAGGATCAGAGCGTCGCCGGCTCTCACGCCCTGGTTGGCCAGGACTTTTTTCGGATCGATCAAACCAGTGACGGAGTAGCCGAACTTGGTTTCGTCGTCACGGATGCTGTGGCCCCCGATCACGGTGCAGCCCGCCTCGATCATCTTGGAGAGGCCGCCGGCGAGAATCCGTTCCAGAATCGTGAGGTCGCCTTTCTCGGGGAAGCAGACCAGGGCGAGGGCGGTCAGGGGGCGGCCACCCATGGCGTAGATATCGCTGAGCGAGTTGGTGGCGGCGATCTGGCCGAAGGTGTAAGGATCGTCGACGACTGGAGTGAAGAAGTCGACAGTCTGGACCAAGGCGGTGTCGGGCGTGAGTTGATACACGCCAGCGTCGTCGGCGTGGTCGAAGCCGACCAGAACATTCGGGTCGTGTTGCCGGGCTAATTTCCCAAGCACTGTGTCCAGCGCCGCTGGACTCAGCTTGGAAGCTCAACCCGCAGCTTTCACCGATTCTGTCAGTCGAAATGGCTTGGTCTCAGGCACTAATCTGATTCTAAATGGGAATCCTGAGTTTACCAGTTAGTACCGCCCCCCCCGCCCCCCGTCAGGGCTAAATATCTGGATGTATAGAAGGTAGGCGAAATCTGAGTGTCGCAAGAGGCGGAAACCCGCGCGTTTAAAGGAGTTACAAGAAAATTTGGCAAATAAAGGAGTTAGCGGCGCACAACGACCTAAGAAGTCTCGAATGGGAGCGACAGATGTCGATTAGGTTTTCAAAGAGCAACGGATTCCTTCAATGTTAGGCAAAAACGGGGCTATTCGTCCGTGCGGACGGTCACGCCGGGATGTTCACAGGGTTGCGGCGGGGCGTGCTTCTGCAGAAAATCCGGCCATTGCATCGCAAGCGAATCGTAGGCGCTATAGGTGTTTCAAAATGGGGGCCGGCGAGTTGCACGATTCAAGCAGAAATCAAGGCCTTTCAAGGAGACAGTCAACAAGCTGCCGGTGCGGGTGCGGCGACTGTTTCATGTAGGCTGGCAGCGGAGAAATTCATGATCAAGCTCAGGGCCGTGATGTTGGC
>Ga0335069_10001666_pt1 | contig 35527 bp, 60 predicted proteins | sample Lox_Sample_11_FD_206714 | JGI IMG/M metagenome (GOLD analysis project Ga0335069, IMG submission 206714) | Soil microbial communities from Loxahatchee National Wildlife Refuge, Florida, United States - Lox_Sample_1.1 | ecosystem: Environmental > Terrestrial > Soil > Wetlands | place: USA... | reverse complement strand
AAAATACATTATGAAAGTCGATGCTCACTGCTCTTTCGACCAGGGATTTGACCGCAAAATGTTAGAATTCTTTCAGGAAGTTGGAGATAATGTTACGGCTGTGCCCATCATGAATAATCTCCATGCTTTTAATTGGAAGTGCCAGAAGTGTGGGTTTAGTAAGTATCAAGGGCCGACACCAGAAAAGTGTGAACAGTGCAAAGACACGCAATCTATTGTTCGTGAAATGGTCTGGAAGTCTCGTCGGGGAGTACATAGCACATCCTACTGTTTTGATTCAGTTCCACATTTTCAATACTTTTCAGAATACAAGAACCGACCGGAGTATAAAGAGATGAAAGAACAATACAAATATACGGAAACAATGAGCCTACAAGGTTCTTGTTTTATGATGACCAAAGAAAAGTACTGGGACTTAATAGGCGATGAAACACTTGGTAATTGGGGCAATCAAGGGCTCCAAGTAGCTTGTGCTACATGGCTCACGGGCGGACGGGTCTTAGTGAATCATAAAACATGGTATGCCCACATGTTCAGAACCCAAGGAGGAGATTTTGGCTTTCCTTATGAATTAAAGGGAAGAGAAGTGCAAAGAACGAAAGACGCAGTACGAGACCTTTTTTGGAACAATAAGCATCCAAAGCAAATATATCCTGTTCTGTGGCTTTTACAGAAGTTCTGGCCGGTACCAAACTGGTCAGAAGAATCTTTAGCTGAATTAAGACGCAAAATGGTATAATGGGCGTATGGCCTTCGCAAATAAACGAAAAATAACAATCGACCATACCAAATGTGGGTCTTCCGACTCATCAAGTTTTCCTGTTCTTTTTTCTGGGACATATGCAGGGAGTGGAAGTGACCCTGATTTACGTGTAGCAGGGAGTGGGGGTGGAGTACAAAGCGCGTCTGGTTATGATATTTACTTTTACTCGGATAGTTCTTTGACAACACGGTTGGCAGCAGAACGGGTAGTGTGGGTAAGCACAACAGGAAAAGTAGAATTCTGGGTCAAAGTCTCTACCCTTTCCCATACTGCCGACACGGTTATATATATAGCCTATGGAGACTCAGGAATAGCCTCCGATCCGAACAGTGACGGGACGTATGGAAAGACAAGTACCTGGGAGAGCAACTTTAAAAGTGTCCGCCACTACGCTGATGGAAGCTCTCTAAACACTAGCGACTCTACCTCAAACAATAACTCGGCGACCGTAACTGGCTCGCCCACCCCCTCAGCAACAACCGGCCAAATAGACGGTGGCATATCATTTACAAGTGCCGACAGTCAAGCGGTGCTTGGTGCGAATATAGTCAATGCATCTCCAATTACCATTTCAGCGTGGGTGTACTGGGCGGCGGTTCCAGGGAGTTCCTCTTTTATCATCGGCCAATCTAACGGGGATGGAGGAGGGGCGAACTCGGCGGATATTTATATTGACAGTGCAGGAAAGATAAACTGGTATGCCTACAACGGAGGGGCGTATACCGCCACCAGTGCCTCCGCTCCCTCAACTGGCCACTGGCATTATATCGTCGGCACCATAGGGAGCACTAATAATCAAGTCATTTACGTCGACGGTTCTTCTGCCGGTACTGTAGCAAATAGTACTCATTATACTGGCTTCGGCGACCCCGATATGCTTGAGGGCGGACACACCGCCTTCGCTGGCTCAAGTTACATGACCATGAGCCTCGACGAAACGCGCTTTGCAGCCACCGAGAGGTCTGCCGACTGGATTCTCGCTGAATACAACAATCAAAACAGTCCAAGTACGTTTTATACAATTAGTACTGTTGGCGGAAGTTCTGCATCTCCTTCGGTCTCTCCTAGTGTCTCTCCAAGTCAATCACCTTCAGCGTCAAAAAGTCCAAGCGTTTCTCCCTCAGTTTCTCCAAGCGTTTCTCCGAGCCAAAGCCCCTCTTCTTCAATTTCCCCTTCGGCAAGTAAAAGCCCGTCAATCTCACCAAGCGTGAGTCCGAGTGTTTCACCAAGCCAAAGCCCTTCGGCAAGTAAAAGCCCGTCAATCTCACCAAGCGTGAGTCCGAGTGTTTCACCTTCCCAAAGCCCGTCGGCGAGCATTTCTCCCTCAGTCTCACCCAGTGTTTCTCCTTCGCAGTCACCGAGTGCTAGTGTCTCTCCGAGTGTTTCTCCAAGCGTTTCTCCTTCACAATCTCCAAGTTCAAGTATTTCCCCTTCAGCCTCAGTTTCCCCGTCGGTGAGTCCGTCAAAGTCTCCGAGCATTTCCCCTTCCGTGAGTCCAAGTCAGTCTCCGAGTGCTTCGGTCTCACCAAGTATTAGTCCTTCTAAATCACCTTCGATTTCACCGTCGGTTTCACCTTCCCAAAGCCCGTCGGCGAGCATTTCTCCCTCAGTCTCACCCAGCGTCAGCCCGAGCCAAAGTCCCTCCGCCTCAATCTCTCCGTCCGCCTCAATTTCACCGAGCCAGAGTCCAAGTGCATCTATTAGCCCGAGCGCTTCTGTTAGTCCAAGCCAGAGTCCCTCAGCATCAATCAGTCCTTCTCGGCCTCCTACCAGCGCATCCCCTTCAGTTAGTCCTAGCATTTCTGCGTCGGTATCACCAAGTATCAGTGCTTCGGTGAGCCCAAGTGTAAGCCCTTCCACGCCTTTTGCCGGTGTTCTCTATCGGTGGACAGGGGCAGCGTGGGTGCGGGTTAAATTACTAGAGTGGAACGGTGCTGCGTGGGTAGCAAAATCCCTCAGTTATTGGGATGGTTCAGCATGGCAACTTATTGATGTCCTTGGTTAGTGGTATACTTATGGATAGAAACCAATGGCAAAAACTACAGCAGGAAATTCGCAGCCAGCGACGCTATCATATTTTTATCGTTGCGGTGATTATTTATATAACAACTGTTGTTTCTTTTGCGACGAGTCTTGCTTTCTTACTTTGGACAAAATATGGGTGAACCTAATGACGGAGAATTATACAGACTGTACTTGACGTTAGATAAAAAATTAGATCAGTATCAGGCAGAAAACAGAGAATCTCATAATGAAATGATACGAGCGCAGAGAGTGACGAATGGACGAGTAACACGATTAGAAGGGTGGCAGTCGTTTATTATGGGTGGATTGGCTATACTAGCAGTATTAGTGCTTCCTCTCGTTTTTTTAATCTTTTCGCAGGTTCTATTTAAAAAATAGTATGAAAACAGCCTTCTTTTCTATAGTCGGCGGAATGGTAGGCACATTGATTATGCTCATTTGGATTTTTGAATTTGAGCACTTTTTCAACTACGTATGTCACTAGGCTTTCCACTCCAAGATTCCTATCACCAAACACAAGGATTTGGTGAAAATCCCGCTACCTACGCACAATTTGGGATGAAAGGTCACAATGGTGATGATTTTGCCTGTGCACGAGGAACGGGAATTTATGCTGTTGATGAAGGGTTTATCGGAGCTGTGGCTTCAGACCCAAAAGGATACGGAAACTGTGTCGTGCAAGTAGTCTCCAGAGATACGGCAAATGCTTATTGGTATATTATCTATGGCCACATGCTTCAGTACCTCGTCAAAGAAGGGGATAAAGTCACCAAGGGACAGCTTCTCGGACTTGTAGATTCAACAGGATTCTCAACGGGAGATCACCTTCATTTTGGTTTGAGACCATTAGAAAAACGGATAGCAGAAGCTGGAGAAGCGACAGCTACTCTTTTAGGGGTAAATTATGCCATTCCTGACTACAATAATGGCTTTTTTGGATTCATAGACCCGAAACCGTATCTCAATGCTCCTGTTGAAATTTTCCCTGTCGATATACGCTACGGGCAGGAGTACTCAGCCCTGCGAGAAACGTACTGGTCTACTCGCTACAATGAGAACAAAGTCAGGCAGGAAGCGTACGCGAAAGGCTACGGAGCTGTTGAATTTGCGAGGATGAAAAATGCTTTTATTTACGGGTATTATCCTAAAGATTTTGTTCTCGAAGTAGGGAATTTTCCTATCTGGACAACAATGACTTACCCTGAGTACCAAAAGAGACAAAAAGCTGGTACCCTCTTAGGGAGCGCCTCTTCCAGCACTATTCAGCCTCTATGATGATGAAGTGCGATTTGTGTGGAGAAGAAACGTTTCGTACGAAACGCTATCCCAAAGTCACCTGCTTCTTGTGCAAGATGAAACGGAAGAGACAGCAAGCGCTTACACACTATAGACGAAAGGTGGTGAACAAAGTATGAACCTTACGACCGTCAAAAATACAGCTCTTCAGACTGTGGCGACCCTCTTTCTTGGTGGCGCTGTCGTTCTGTACAATGGAGGTAGTTTTGTAGAAGCAGCAGTCATAGCACTCGTTGGAATTATTGCCTACGTTGCATACGAACTCGTTCCCTAGTGTCTTGAACCGGCCTTCGTGACCGGATTGTAAAGACTACGCGTAGAAAAAACTCTCAAGAAGAGCGGGCGAAGTCATATTGTATATACTCGCTTCCTTCACGAGAGTTTTTTCAATTTAAAAAACCCACCGAGGTGGGGAGAGGAGCAGATGTCTACTCCTCCCGTATCAAATTAGAGATGCTGGCATATCTGCTCGATTGCGTCTGGGGTGGTAAGCACCTGACCGCAAGAACAGCATGTCCAGAGGCGGGTCGCTTCGTTGAATGCAAGTGTTTTGGTCATACAGTGATAGCACTGCATGATGATTACTTCACGTTTCTCCAGAACTCGAAAATCGACGTAGTGCCGTGCAGTCTTTGGTTCCTTCGCTGTGTTGACATCCGTTGAAAGGACAGCGATCGAGCAGTGTTTCATTCTTTCCCCCTATCTTCTCTGCCAGCCAGAAGATTCCTCGAAAGAAACTTTTGACTGGAATGAGGCAGAGATGCAGCAGTATCTCTACCGTGTCTGAACGTCTATGTTGCCGCATGGCGCTCTCCTACTGCTTGGGCAAGATGTTTCTTGCACGTTTCCTCTCTATCCTGATTGTTCCAGTCCTTTTCATCTGCTACCTGTTTGACGGCGGCGTACTGCCACCACGACATCAGATGATGACGAGAAAGCGTGGCGAGTAACGTCACCGTGAGTGAAAAGTTATTGCGGGCCGCTTCTTGCCATTCACTAAACGTGGCGTTCATGCGTTCCCCCAACAGACATAGTCCACATTGGAGTACTCGACGGAAGTTCCGCCGTCGTCGCAGATTTTGTAGGTGGCATCGACGTGAACTTCGATAGCCGGCCCTAGTTTTTGACTTGAATGAACTATCCAGTGCGTCTCCTGAACCGTTTTCGTTTCCATAATATCCTCCTCAAAAAGCAGCCCCCCGCTAGAAAGGCTGCTTTCCAAAGAGGCTACTGGCACTTAGGACACGAGCAACTTTGATTCTCTTTTGGCTTCTCTAAAGGATATTCATTCATAAGATTAAGTATACTTTTTCTTCAGTTCTTTTACCAGAGGTTTATAATGATTGATAAGCTCTTCAAAGGGAAAGTTAAAACATGGTTCCCACTTATCCTTATCCATATTTTTTAAAACATCTGGTCCGAACTTCTCTAGTAAAAAGAGAGCAAAGGCATCTTTTCTGCCTTCGTGGAAGCGATTACAAGCGCGACATTGTGGCCAAACATTCTGCTCATTATATCGTACCGAAAGATGAGAACGGCTGATATAGTGCCCAGCGTCACAATCTTTCCAGTTATCGAGCTTTCCGCAGGTACAACATTTACATACTCCATTGTTTGACTTAGAGAGGCGAATATATTCAGAAAATATACGGTCGAGTTTCTTTATTAGTTCCCGTTGCGTCAGTATTTTCATGTCTCCAAAAACTCCTTCATCTTCTCGGCAATAACAGCACGACAATGATTGAAACCTTCGTGAAACCAGGGTAATCCAAAATCTTTAGTAGAGTCTTTCCAATTCTTTACCATAGCCAACTCTTTCTCATCCACCATCACCGCCTCACTAAACTCCTTGAGGGATTGGGCGAGGATGAGGTCAACCCATTTCAGTATTATTTCTTGTCCTTTTTCAGTATTATTTCTTGCTTCTGGTTCAATATATCTTGGGTCATTTTGTACAACTTCAACAAAGTCCTTGATAAATGACTTTCTCGCATCTGCTTGTAAAGTCTTGAGTGTCATAAAACTTTCCCATTACGGGAACAATTACAGGTTTGTATATTGACTAAGACCTTTCCACACTCATTACATTGATGTATTTTGTCTGGCTTTTTGAGTTCTTTAATTATTTGCTCCAATTTTCTTACTCGTTCCGATAATGTAGGAGATGGAACATCTGCTTGTAATTGTTTAAGCGTCATAAGTATTTTACTTTTTTTACCATGCCTCTTGGTATGCGTTGAATAAGGCCGTATTGTTCGTGAACATCACCTTTTCGTGAAGCGATAAAAACTGCGTTCTTTGTTTCCCGTACAATCCACCCAACATTTTCACATTCGAACCCTTTATCAGTAACAAACTCATCAAGTTCTTCTTCGGTATGCCACGATTGACGATTGAGTGCGTCTTCCCAATAGATAATAGCTAAACGATACTTTTTCATACTGCTTGTAATTTTGAGAGCATATTAGTTAGTAGAACGCATCGCTATCTGAACGCTGCCAACTCCTTTCCAATGGAGAAACTTAGCAACCTGACGGTAACTGTAACCGTTGGCGATAAGTGTCCGCGCCATTTCTTGTTTGACTTTAATATCGGACATGGTTTTTCCGTGAGGCAATTTCAACTCTCCCTTACCTTTGCAAATTGGGCATTTCATAGTCACTCACCTTAAAACTACACGACTGAGTAATAGTTGGAACTTTCAATCCATAAACATCGTCTACTGTGTATTTGTGAAACCACTGTCTGTATTCAGGATTAGGAACTTTGACCTCGACTCCCAACTTCCCGCATTTCAGACAGTGTGTTCTGGAAGCGCGACTTTTGTAAATATATTCTTTCATACATATACAGTATAGCACACCTCGTATATCATGTCAAGTTTCACTTCCCCTCCTCTGGTGGGACAAGTCCTTCGGGATGAATTTCTTGGCAGAAAACTTGAATATGTATTTCAAGGCTGACTCGCCTATCCCAGAACAAGTTGTCAAACAACTATTTGGTTATTTTATTAGGGGAGTTTTCTAGTTTATATTCTTTCCCGTATTCTTCAAGAAAATGATTTACTGCACTTCTCAATGTTTCAATTTCTTTGTTCATACATCTTTACTTGAATGAGGATTGGGGAGGGAGGCAAAAGGGATTGCTTCTTCATCGCGCAGCATTATCACTTTGTAAACGATGATATTACCATCTTGGGCTGTATCAACCCATTCTAACGCAAGAGATTTTGCTTGTGCTTTCTTGCGACGAAAACCAATAATACCAATTTCCTTTGGATTGCTATAGTCGAATACTCCGTAGCCGTCAAAAACCATTTGCTTCATATCTCACTTCTTCCCCTTTAGCGACTCGTGAGAGTCAGAATATGGAATAAGACCTTTCGCTTTTGCTTCTTCTTCGCTCAATGTTTCACCAAAACTTAGACGTTGAATATAACTTACGCCACCACATTTTTCACAATCCCACCGTGCAAAAACATTTCCATAAGGTTCATCACCACTTTCGTATGGATACATGATTGGCTCATCGCATTTTGTACAGGAAGTAATTATCATACTTTTTCATCTTCACTTCTAAGGGCTTGGAGAAGGTCAGTAAGAGCAGCGGAGTATCCAACCTGTGAAGCTGATTCAAGATATACGGGAAGTTTAGTTTTCATCTTGTCAACAATCTCAATCACCCGCTCGCGCTCTGCTTTCCGTCCATTCTCAAACGCTTCGGCGAGGTCATTGCCGTAGGCAAGTTCAGACATATTATTGATCTTTAAGGACTTGAAGTCGAGATACGGCAACTTTTTGATAATTATTCCAACCAGGCATTTTTACCTCAAAAGCATCGGTTTCCATGTCAACAGGTAAGGCTGCAATACATTCACCAATCACTCGCTCGCGCTCCTTCTGTCTGGCTTCGGTAGTCGTCTTTTCAAGTATCGCTCGCGCTACTCCTCCCTCGATATTTTTATACATGGCAAAGAGTTCTCGTCGTTGAGTTTCTGTGGCTTCAATGAGAGCATTGCTAAGGAAGGATTTGTAATCCTCAATACTAGGAAACTTGTAGCTGATAGCTCTTTCTGTTCCTTCGTTGTTAGAATGATAAATAACTTCAAACTTCTCATCAAACTCTTTCTCCCAGTTTGGGGTGGTCATAAAATTATCTTTAGTTCTGAATAAGTTGAATTGGTGATACTGAAGAAAGAAATTCAGTCTTGCTTTTGACAACATATTATTTTAATCTATACGCATTATTCTCTACGGGCCTAGGCAACGATTGGAAAAGACCCTCGGCGATTTTCTCACCAACAATCTTTTCCTCACGTGTGCCCAAGCCGGTAAACACAATGCGATATTGCTTCGGAATAATAGTATTACCAAAACTATCTTTCTTTACTTCTATCTTTCCTTTTTGCGCAAGCTCCTGCATCCGTCTGTTCGCCGTTGAACCTTTAGGGCCGAATTCTTGGTAGATATACTTTTCAATCGTTCCGGCGTAGACAAAGTCCTTACCTTGTAAGTATTCAAGTATCTTTTTGGCTACTCCTATTTTCATATTATTCAAGAATAGTTATTTCTTTTACTTGCTTTCCGTACTTAATGGCTTCTTCATAATCTGTTTCCGTTGCTCCGTGATATAAGTCAAAGCGTCCGTCAAATCTATTTGCAGTTCGGTCAGTACAAGTATATTCTTGGTCAGCCACCAGTAATCGGGTTCCAAGTCGGAGGCGGCGTGGACAAGCAGCGACCTTATCTTTTTCAGGTATTCGTCCATCAGCGGTATGACACTGGTGGTTTGGACACGTCTCGATTTTCGTGTACTCCGTTGTTTCGGCATAGAATTTATTAGGACAAGTTACTACGGCTAAGGTACAAGGGTCAGGAAAGGTTTGTAAGGCTGTATTTTGCGTTATTTGTGGCGTAGAAGCTGCTACCGCACCATTTACCACTTTTACCTCTTGATGCCCCTTAGCGAGCCAAATCATGGCTATAAAGAGCACTCCACAGGTAGTAAAGAAGGTAAGTGCCTCAAACCACGTCGGTTGGTGAGCAAAACGTCCTTTTCGTCCTCGATATTGGTTTTTCATATTTTTATTTTAGATTAAGTTTAGACGTAATTTCCTTTAAGGTTTTCCAACGGGTTTTTTAAGTATTCTTCCGCTCCTATTTCTTTAATGAGATTTACTCCGGCCCTTACCCAAGTCTCTTCATCAATCATGATAGGATGTTCATCCTGAAAATGCGGCAAACAGTAGTATGGATTTGTCAGTATTCTTCGTAAATCTTCTTCGGTTAGTTTTTTACTTCTGAACATATCGGCAAGCAGGGTAGTTATTACAAGCCACCATTGAGTATGGCTTACCTGTTTTCTTACTCGTCCCACTTTTGCGTTCCATAATGCCTACACCGCACATGGGACAAAGGCTTCCGGTAACATCATTTCCTTGGTATTGGTCAGCGGTTTTGGGAGCAGAAGGATAGGTTTTTGCCGGAGTCATGGATACATAAGGTACTTCTTCGTCTTTGTAGAGCTTGTCCAGTTTCTCAACCAGTCGCGTCGCTTCATCAAAAGCATCAGTTACTGAGAGAGAGCTTCCGGCTAAGATTGCACACACTCCCTTGAAGTAGGCCTGGTGGCAGATTTGCTTTGTTTTATTATCCATACTATTTACTCCACAGTGGTTTAACTTGTTTAGGTCGGAAGGCGAAGTTTGGTTCGTAGGTCTGACCGCGTTTCCATTCCAGTGATTCTATGTCGTTGACCTTTACATTTTCCCAAATAGGATTCTCTTTCTCTCCGGTGTAGACGTGACCGTCTTTTAAGGTGACTATTAAGGTTTTCATAGCTAGAAGATATAAGACTTTTCCTCTCCCCATTTCTGCTGCTGGTTCTCAATCTCATCCATGTATTCTACTTCTTTGTCTTCTTCCCACATCAGATTGATTTTCTGTAAGGTGTGGTGAAGCTCATCTAGGGCTTCGATGAAGTAATCGAATTTCGGCAAGGTTTGGGAGAGATGATTGATTGAGCTTCGTACTCCCTCGATTGCCTCGATTGCCTCGACTGTTTTGTCTAAAGACCTTTTATCTGCCTGCGCATCTTTGACTATTCCGGCGACGAAGTCTCGTTCTATAGCCATGTTCTTAAATACTCCCATAGTGTTAGTGGTTAAGTGAGTTAGTTGTGCTACTCAGAGGCGGCTGCCGCTTGCTTGCTATCCAAGTAGCACAATTGAAGTATAGCGCATTACAACCCCCTAGTCAAGCTCTACATCTCTAGATATTATTAGCTTTTCCTTACGCTGTGGATAACTTTTCCGCTTCTTCCTCATCTCGCTGAAGTGATTAGTACCGTGTTTTTCCTTGGTTTTCTGACCTCCGCGCCGTCCAGCTTCTACGAACTGCTGGCGGATTTCAGGAGGGATGATAAGTTTAGGCATATAGGGATAGGATAGACCCTTGTAAGAAATAACGCAAGGGTGTATGCTAGAGTTAGCTTATTTAATTATCTAATCAAAGAATAAATGAAAATACTCGGTCTAATATTAATAATACCTATTCTTACTAGAGCAATGGTTGGGGCTTTTTCACCAAGATATAGATATGGAGACACAATAAATGCGTTGCTTTTTCTATTTTTGGCATTATTGGGAGCAGCAATAATTTTTGGTATATGAGAGAAGAATATACTGCTAATAGATGTCCAGATTGTAAAACATTTTCTTTAGAACAAATGGATAATTTTAATGCTGAATTTGTTGCTACTAGATACCGATGCTATTACTGTGGAAATGATTTTGCTATACATATCTTAAACGATGAAGATGTTAAAAAACTTTCAAAAACTTATGGACAGCAATAATGAAGAAATTTGTACTTGCAAACCACATGGTGATGACGATTACTGCGATTGTACTTATTGTCACGAAGAAAATTTATGAATAATCCCCACGTGCATCTTTGGAAGAACGAATATAGAACACGATGGACTGACCATCAAAGGTGCGAAGTTTGTAATTTTATTCGAGAAGTACCTCATCAAAAGTCTGTTGCCTTGAAGTATAAAATAACTAGAAAGCCAGGGTATAGATATTCTCTTGAGAGAGGTGCCTGCAAAATACACGAAACAGAATATAACCAAATCACTGAATGTAATGATTGTAGTATATGGTGTGGGCGTTGCCAAAACTGCGGGAAAGAAATAGATTAGATAACACGATGGTTTCCATGTTTCCTTGATACCCCTTGACACCCCAAAACCACCTATGGTATCTTGTAGGTACTCACGGTGCATCGTGGTTGAATAACAGGAGTTTGGGATGCACCCCAGACTCCTATTATTTTGCGACGATATGGCCCAACGCAGAATGTTTAGTCTGAAGATAGTGAATAGCGATGCTTTTCTCGATATGTCTGTTGACGCAAGAGAATTATATTTTCAGTTGGGAATGAACGCCGATGATGACGGTTTCGTAAATCCCCGCAAGATTATGCGAATGACCGGCGCTTCGGAAGATGCTTTAAAAATACTTTTAATAAAGCGTTTTGTTTTGGCCCGTGATCAGGGAGTAATAGTTATCAAGCACTGGAGGACTAATAACTACATTCAAAAGGACAGATATGAGGAAACTCGGTATAAAGAGCAAAAAGAGGGGCTATATTTCAATAAAAATGGGGATTATACGGATAATGAACAACACAGTGTACCAAATGTATACAATTTGTATCCACAGGTTAGGTTAGGTAAGGATAGGTTAGAGTTAGGTAAGGATAAATATATCGAGGAAAATTATCAAGGATTTTCTTTCGTTTCTTAGCCTCTGTGGATAACCGCTGCATCTCTCGACGCTTCTCAAGAGAAATAGGGCTTTTAATATGACGCAATGAGCCAAGGTGAGCCATTACTTTAGAAATATCTTCTTTTTTCATAGATATTTATACTCTACATACGGTATGCTAAACAGTCAAGGGGCTTGACAGTATTATTTCTATCATGTATCCTTTAAGCACGATTCAATGTGTGGGCCATTGGATAATAGATAAAACCAGCTGGCCCACGGCTGGCTTTATTTATGTAAAGCAATCGTGCCACCTGCCTCAATAGGTGTGTTGTTCATTCATATCTAACCGTGACCAGGGCTGAAAGTTGTCACACAAGCAAACCTCCCTATCGGGAAGACTGATGAGCCGTAAGGCGAAACACGAAAGTGTCTCTAAGTGCTTACAATGGTTTGTTCAGTGGTAAGCGGTGTAGCCCTATCCATTATTGGATACGAATGAATAACAGAAGGATTGAGGCCCAAGCAAACCAACGACGGTGACGGGGATATAAAGATATATAGGTTTACAACTCAAACTATAAAAAAAGAACTAAGTTTTATAGGTTGCCTATATATCCCCAGAACCAGAGAGGGAAGCGAAGGGGGAGTGCCGGAATCCCGTAGGGATAGATAAGTGTCGCACAATATAAAACTAGACATTAAGCTTTAAAGGAATTACACTAACTCTAGCCTTGGGGTTGCCCTTGGTTAGGGGGAGGGGGACGGTCATGTACCGTGTTACCTCCTCTCCCACCATTTCTCACTATGTTTCAAGTTGAAGTAGATTTTAATAAGTGGAATCCAGCAGCAGAAGAGAACTGTTATACCCTCAAGTTCACGACGCAAGAGATACCAGACGATATTTTATTGCTTATTAAGGCCCATAAAGGCGAACATGGGTTTATTACATTCGGAGATGAGCGAGGAACAGGAAAAACAACAGAATGAACCTGTAAAGCAGGTAATTTCAAGGAATCCTGACGGGACATGGCCGAAAGGAGTATCAGGGAATCCTAATCACATTCCACGTGGTCGTTCCATGAAAACGTATTGGCGCAATAAGTTCATGAAAATGACGGATGAGGAGATCGAGGAGTGGTGTAAGAAAAATAAGGTAGCAGCAGAACTTATTTGGCAAATGGGCGAGGGACGGCCGAAACAATCCGTAGACGGCGGCGAAGATGAGAACGGAAATCCTATGCCATTTACTATCGTAAATACCTCAAATGTACATAGCGGAGAAGTTCCAGCCCCGATCGTACCAACTCCCCCTGATACAAGCGTTTGATAATGGGACGAAAAGGTTAGTGCAATTGTGGCACCGGAGAAGCGGAAAGGATATAACAGATTTAAACATTGTCATTGCGGAAATGGCACGGATTGTTGGGAACTATTACTACTGTTTCCCGACGTATGAGCAGGGGCGTAAGGCGTTATGGGAAGGCAAGGGGAAAGACGGGGTAAAGTATGTAGACTTCTTTCCCAAAGAATGGATAAAGAGAACCCACGACCAACGGATGCAGATAGAATTCCTCAATGGTTCCTTGTTTCAGATAGTCGGCGTAGAAGATGTCGATAAGATAGTTGGTACGAACCCACGAGGAATAGTCTTTAGTGAATACAGCCTACAGAACCCGAAAGCATGGGATTTTATGCGGCCTATTCTGGCTGAGAATAAAGGGTGGGCGATATTTAACTACACCCCGAGAGGCAAGAATCATGGCTATAAGCTCTTTGAAATGGCCAAGAGCAATCCTCTCTGGTTTGTCTCTAAACTTACGGTAGATGATACAAATTCACTGACCGTCCAGGATATTGAAGAGGAACGAAAAGCTGGTATGAGTGAGGATATGATTCAACAGGAATTCTACTGCTCATTCATCAGTGCAATTCAAGGTTCTATTTACTGGAAAGAAGTCGATGAAGCTGAGAGAAATCATCAGTTCACCGATGTTCCGTATGACCCACGAATGCTAGTACACACAGTGTGGGATTTGGGAAAGAATGACCAAACGTGCATTGGCTTCTATCAAAGCAATGGAATTACGGTGAGAAAGATTGATTATCTCTCCGGTTCGCGCAAAGGCTTGCCGGACTGGATAAAAGAAGTGAAAGCAAAACCGTATATGTTCGGCAAACACTTCGCTCCCCATGATATAGTCGTATCTGACTTCAGTTTGAGTGGAAATCAGTCAAGGTGGGAAGTTGCTCAAAGTATGGGAATAGAATTCACCATGGTGCCAAATTTGAGCGTACAGGAGGGGATAGACGCAGGACGGAGAATGTTTAAACGACTCTACGTCGATAAAACAAAGTGTGCTGACTGGCTAGAAGCTATTCCGCAGTACACAAGAATATATGACGAAGAGCATAAGATATTCAAGGACGCGCCTTTGCATGACTGGACTTCTGACTTTGCTGATGAACACAGATACGCGGCTTTGTGTTATGGTGAATTTACGAACGCCGCTCAATCACAGCAACAATTTCAGAGAGTAGGCGAGGCTAGGGCGAATAAAGGGATGCGGGAATGAGAGTTTTAAATGTCGGAGGACAATCAAAAGATATTCCCTTGCCGGATATTTATTACGGCTGGGAACAGGTTTTATTGGATATCGAAGAAGGCGTTGGCGCTGATATCGTCGCTGATGCCAGAGACTTGTTTGAGCTGGAAGAAAAGTTTGATGCTGTTTATTGCTCCCATGTTTTAGAGCATTTTCATCAGTTTGAGGTTGATGATGTCTTACAAGGGTTTAAACACGTCTTGAATCCTTTAGGATTTGTGCAAATACGAGTACCAGATCTACTGTATGTCATGAAAGAAGTGGTTAGAAAGCATATTCCCCTGGACGGAAAGCTCTATAACTCAGCGGCAGGTGATATTACTCCCTTGGATGTTATCTACGGGTATCAGTGGGCAATTCAGGAAGGGAAGCCATATTATGCCCACAAACTAGGATTTTCTAAGGAATTACTGCACAAATACCTCAAAAGTAATGGTTTTATGCGAATTGACATTACCACGGATAAAAGAGAACTCAATGCTATTGCTAGACTTGTCTAAAAAATGCTTGTATAATAAAGGCAACGCTGTAAGAAGCACGTACACTTCCCGTAGGAAGGATGTATAAAGTTAAATTTTTAATTTTATATCCCTATGGGACAATCTTTATCTCCGAGTCCGAGTCCGAGCGTGAGTCCGAGCGCATCAGTATCGCCTAGTATCAGTCCTAGTGTCAGCCCTTCTGCGTCGAAATCACCGAGCGTCTCGCCGTCGCAAAGTCCTTCAGCTTCAATTTCTCCAAGCATTTCTCCGTCAAAATCTCCGAGTGTTAGCCCTTCCCAGAGTCCCAGCGCTAGTATCTCACCAAGTGCCTCAGTTAGTCCAAGTGTTTCAGCAAGCGTCTCACCAAGCGTGAGCCCTTCTTTCAGCCCTTCTTTGCAGCTCACGCACGTGGCAACACATCTTGGCAATCAAGACCACATGAATGCGCAGAATAGCTACGCAACACATACGCATATTCCGCGCATCTATAATGCAATAGACCAAATCAATCTTAAATCTACTCTTCCAGGCGGTGGCGCTCTGGAATGTTTTATTTGTGGAGAGATTCTACAGGATTCCGACTCACAAATTTAACCGCCATACGCTGTTGAACTGATATGGCGTACATTTACCCTCGGACAATTTTTGATGCCATACGACAGGAACGGCAGGATTTTCTATTCAACACCATTCAGATTGTTGACGGGTTCATGTTCTCGCAGTACCAGACGATTAAGAAGATTCATAAGTACTACAACGGGCAATACAACGACGGAAACTACGAGACTATTAATGGCATCACTCGTAAAAAAGTATTTAAAACAATAGGCAAACGACGGGCAACTATTGCCAGTAAGCAGATTGATATCGACACGAAAGACTTCCTGCTGATTAGTGAGAACTACGCAACAGAATGGAACGTCTTTCTTCTGGAAAAGGAATTGAAGGCGTGGATGACGAAAGAGAAGTTTGGAAAGATATTAAATCAGATAGCTGATGAACTTCCAGTCTATGGTTCGGTAGTTTTACGTAAGACGAAAGAAGGTGCTGAGTTAGTAGACCTGCGCTACTTTTTCTGCGAACAAAGTGCCGATAATCTAAAGAAGTCACGCTACAAGATTATCAAGCACTTCATGACACCTGAAGAGTTGAGGAAAATGGATGCGTGGGAACATACCGATAAAGCCATTGAGAAGTTTGCCCAAGCCTCGTTTAAAAGCTACGAAGACAGTGGTCAATTGAATATCCAGCACGGTACTTCATATGTCGAAGTCTACGAACGCTTTGCGGAAGTACCGCGTTCCTACTTTGAGAATGACGGATGTCTTTACGGCATGGAAGCTACGGCGAATTTAGACAGACGAACAACGCAGGGCAAGAGACAGGCGAAAGCGTATGCAGATGCCGACCATGATTTTGTATATGGGAGATTTATTTGTGCTGGAGTTGATACGCCAACAAGCGGAACGACAGTACAGCCCCAGATGCCAAATCCGAACAATCCTTACTACGCACCAGGGCTTATTCTCTTTAGCGAGGAACTTGACCCTGAAGACGATCCGTTCAAGGAAGTGCATTTCAGGAAGACCCGAGGCCGCTGGCTTGGAATAGGAATTATTGAAGATACGTTTGAAGACCAGAGAATGGTCAATAAAGTCTCTGACCAAGAAGATAAAGCTTCTGAATTGGCCTCATTGATATTGTTCCAGACAGCGACAGACATGGTGGCAAAGAATATTTTAACTGATGTTGATAATGGAGAAATACTGAAATCAGTACAGCCTATTAACAGGCTTGATAACACCAACAAGTCATTAGGCGAAATGCAGACACTCTCACAAGCGTGGGAAACACACGCTGACAGAGAAACCTTTAGTGCTGATTTACTTGGTGGAGAACAAACGCCGGCAACAGCTACTCTAGGCGCAGTTAATCAGCAAACCGCCATGAGTTCCGGTGTCTATGATTACAAGAAAGAAAACTTTGGATTATTTCTCTCCGATTTTATTAAAGACTTAGTCTTCCCTGATGTTGAGAAGAAAATCATGATGCCGCACGTCTTCCGCTTCTCAGGGGATATGGTAGAAATGGCTAAACTTCGTGAGCGAGTCGTCGACGGATATATCCGTGAACAAGTGTTTGCTACGGGGTATGTTCCGAATCAACAGGAATATATGCAAATGAAACAGGACTATATTCAGAAGTTTCAAAAAGAAGGAAACAGACTATGGATTGATGTTGAAAAAGACTTCTTTAAAAACTTAGACTATGAATTGAGCTTAGAGATAACAGGTGAGTCAAAGAACGTGCAGACGTGGCTGAACAATGTCTCAGCGGTCTTGAAGATGATGCAGTCAAATCCTTTGGCCTTGGAGAATCCACTTACCAAACGGCTTATCTTTAAAATGCTTTCCGCGATGGGTATCAGTACGTCTGAGCTTGAGAACATGGAATCGGAAATCACTCAGGAAATGTACGACATGATGTTCAAAATGGGTCAGCGCCGAACAATCAGACAGAACATTGATTTCAAGGACGTTCCTCCGCAAGACCAGCAGCAGATGTTGGCAGGCGCTGGCATCAATGCTCCGCAGCCTCAGCAACAGCCGCAACAGCCACAGCAATGATTTGGTATCGTATCTATGCGCCAGCTAAGGAACAGGGATTATTTACCCCTGCTGAGATTTACGTGAAGTACGGCAAGCTTTGGAAGCAAGCGCTCAAGAAATATCGAACAGAAAAAATAGATTCTGGAGATTGGTATAAGCAATTTACAAACGATGCAAAAGTTTGGAAACAAGTATGACCGAAGAAGAGCGCCAACTGATACAGGAAATTCACGGCTCGCGGGGCTGGAAACTTGTTGAGCATATTATTGAACGAAAGTGGAAAGAGATAGACACCGTACAGGATTTGGATGTCCGTTCCATAGACAAAGCTGGAGTCGAGGCTTTGGCCCGCAAGAAATCAGTTCTGTTCTTAAAGGAATTTCTTGCTGAAATCGGATTCTCTAAGTCACTTAAAGATACTAACCAAACATATGAGTAAATTATCTTACAGAGCTCGAAAGGCTCTCCCTACAAAAGACTTTGCTGCACCAAGTAAGCGTCAGGGTGGCAAAGGCGGCTATCCCATTCCTGATGCTTCTCATGCTCGTAACGCTCTTGCGCGGGTGTCTCAATTCGGCTCCCCTGCATTAAAGGCAAAAGTGCGGGCAAAGGTTCATGCCAAGTTTCCGACTATCGGGCAGGCTAAGAAAATGCCTCTTCATAAGCTCGAATCTAAATTGAAATAATATGCCCTTTAAATCGAAGTCTCAGATGCGAGCAGCTTTTGGCGGATTCCTTGGAAAGGAAATGAAAACGAAGGCCAAAACATGGGCTAAAGAAACTCCAAGCATTAAAGCATTACCAAACAAAGTGAAAAGTGGTAAACTTACTGTAAAGGCCGCCAAGACAATGCCTATGGCGAAATTAACAGCCAAATTACCAAAAGGCCCTAAATCATACTAATATGCCAGACCCTAAAGTAGTCATCCCAAAAGAACCGTTCGATCAGACCTACGGCGAGGATTTTGGACGAGCAAACTTTCCTCCACTGACCGACCCTGCCAACGAAGAAACAGGCGTTGCTGAACTCTACCCTGAATCATTGCAGGATGAAGTAAACGAAACGTATAATCACAATAAGGTATTGCCGCGTAAAGCGGGCGTCGACTATACCGAAGCAAAGAATGAGAAAGGAGAATACTAATATGACAAATCCATTAAGTTACACCGAAGGAGCTCCTGGTATTCAAGACCCGAACGGTATCCAAGCTCCGAATCAGACAGCTGGCGGCAAGACGAAGATAAATAAATCTGCTCCAAGCGTTGATAGTCGCGAGCAGCACATCAATGGCGATAAAGTATCGCTGAATGGAATGGCACCTGGCGGAGAGAATAGCTCAGGTATTCCTGCCGCACAGCCTATTCCTATCATGACTTTTGGCGACCCCAATGACACTGCGATAGACTTTAAAGACGGCTCAAATATTGATACTGTGTCTATTATTGGTGGTGGACAAGATGTCGAGCGGTACGGCTTTGATACAACTGATAAAGACAATCGATAGAGTCTAGTTTGTGGGGCTCCCTCAGGGGAGCTTCACTGTATTGGACTTTCAATCCATACGCCCACTAGGGGGTCTTACCTAGTTTTGAGGAGCGGCACCCTTTAAACCGCACTACGTTATGCCTGAAGAGCAGAACGACGAGTTGCAGGACTCTGACCCTGCTGAGCAAGAGGCTCACGAAACCCCTGAATCCTCTATAACTGCGGAGGAACTCGAAGCGTTGCGGTTAAAGGCTAGTAAAGCTGACGAATACAAAGGCTTTGCTGCTCGCACTGCCGCTGAGAATAAACGGCTGAAGAAACAGTTTCAGAAGCCAGCAGAAGAGAGCGATTTAAGCTCTCATAACGAATCAGTCTCGGAGACTTCCGACGAACGATTTGAACGTCTGGAATTGAAGACTGAAGGGTTTTCCTCAACTGAGGTGGACCAGATAATGGAACTTGGAGGCCGTCAGGCTCTTGAGAATCCTCTTCTCAAAGAAGCCATTGCTCTCCAGCGCAAGAAGGCAAAGTCGGCGCAAGCCACCCCTTCCGGTACCGCCAAGTCACCTGTCTTTAAGCAGTATTCAGAGAAAGACTTAAAGAATCTTCCCATTGAAGAATTCGAGAAACTGATTTCTCAAGAATAGGCAAGCTCTTTATCAAGGTCGGCCTTTCTTGAAGGAAGGCATATAGTATGTCATCTACTACAGGGGCATTATCCAATATCATGAACGTCTACTATGACAGGGTCTTTCTTGACCGTGCCAAGTTGATGCTCTCTCACGATTTTGGAGCCCAACGCAAGACAATTCCGGCGAACATGGGTTCACAGGTTATCTGGAACCGTTTCACGCCTCTGGCCGTTGCCACAACAGCATTGACTGAAGGGTCAACGACTGTGGCGGCCGTTGATATGACAACGACTCAGGTTTCCACGACTATGACTCGCTACGGAAACTGGACTGCTGTTGCTGACCTCTTCAATCTGACTTCACTTGATGTGAACCTTAAGGAACACATCGAAGTGCATGGTCAGAATTGCGGAGAAACACTCGATACGCTCATCAGAAACGAACTTTCTGCCGGCGGTACAACGCAACTTGTCACCGCTACGACTCTTACCAACATTGCCGCAACTGACGTGCTCAGTGGGGCAGCTATTCGTAAGGCCGTGCGTATCTTGAAGCAGGCAAAAGCGCAGCGCTTCGACAACGGTTACTACCGTGGAATCATCCAGCCATACTGTTCGTATGACTTGTTTGGGAACACGGAGTGGCTGAACTCAATTTCCATTTACACTGACCCGACACAGCTCAAGGCTGGTATTGTTGGGAAGTTGCATGGCGTTGAGTTCGTCGAAACGAACAATGGCTCAACGGAATCTTCAACGGTCACGGTCTACCACACGTTTGTTTTTGGAAAGAATGCCTACGGCACCGTTTCCTTGGACAATCAGCCTGGTAATCGTATCTACGTGAAGACTCCTGGCCCGCAGGATACGTCAAACCCATTGGACATCTTCTCGACTGTTGGTTGGAAGGCGTTCTTTGCGGTCAAAACATTAAATTCTGTGTGGCTGCAAGTGATAAAATCTGGGGCTACTAGTTAGCACCGGACTTGCACTCTTCGTGATAATTGTTTAGTCAATTATTTGCTTGGCTTCCTTACCCAAATTGGGGAAGCCAACAATTTGGGAACAAATATGACACTTGGTGTTTTTCAGGAACAATTGAAAAAGTTACATCCCGACTTCTACGTCTTAGCGGGAAGTCCTACCGACCAAACTGCCGGAGTCTTCTTCAAGAATGAACGGCTCTTTACGATTCCGAATATCAATATCTATGACCATCCGATTGATTCCTATGGAGTAGAAACAAGTACAGGGTTCATTCGGCACCGAACAACAAAAGATGCAATCGCAATGGCTAAAAAGCTTTTACAAGACATGAAAAATAATCATGATGAGTACGAAGCGACTATGGGTTTAGGAAAATACTCAGCGAAAAACTTGAAAGAAGGAAACGAGAAAGAGGAATGGGAAGCGGAGCAAGCCTATATTAAATCGCAGAAGCAGACGAAGGGCGGCATCATTCTGCCATGAAACCCAAAATCGCTTTTCTCGATACGAGTTGGGCCTCGAATGAATACCGAAAAGAAACCGGACACTATGGTGCTATTGCTTATTACCGGCTTATCAAGCCACTGGAAGTTCTTACAGAGTGGTTTGATATTGATTACTTCGGAAAAGAACTTCGGCAATTCAAGACTGGCGAGGAAGCATTCCTTGCGCTCTCCAAAAAATATCAGATAATTTACTCCAAGCACGTTGACAATGGCATCGGGGGGTCAAATATTCTGGCGGCGGCTGATTATTATGGTAAAAAAGTTGTCGTAGACTCAGACGATAACTATTTACAGATACGTAAAGACAATCCGGCCTACGAAACCTACGCCGAACTCAAGGGAGGACGGTATTTTTTAAGCGCTTTCATGACCTTGGCGAACGGTTTAACCGTTTCTACTGAACCTTTAAAAGATGTGTACTCAAAAATGCAGTTTGCGAATAAAAATATTGATGTATTACCGAATTGTAATGATATTAATGACTGGAAATTCAAGAGAAATATCAAGTTAGACGGCAAAATTCGCATCGGCTACATGGGGTCAATCACTCACAATGATGACCTGGCTCTTATTTGGGAACCTATGGCGAAAATAATGGCCAAATATTCAAAAGTCATGTTTGAAATCTGCGGCGCAGTGGATGCAAAGGATATTAAGAAGACTATGGCTAAAGTACAGAGCTATGTGGATAAGGATATTCTCAATCAGTTCTGGTTTTATGAAGGTCTTCCTTCGTGGCATGGCTTTCCCGAGCTCATGTTTAAGCTAGGGTGGGATGTTGGACTAGCTCCTTTGGTTGATGAGCCTTTTAATCACGGAAAATCGCACATCAAGTGGTTCGATTACAGTATGGTTGGTATTCCGACTATTGCCAGCAAGGTTTATCCCTACTGTGAGCCTATTCAGGGCGTAGAGACGATTGTAAATGGCAAAACAGGGCTTCTGGTCGAAAATACTCCCGATGAGTGGTATAAAGCCATTGAAAGTGTTATTATTAACTCAAACTATCGGCAGGAATTGGCCGATACTGCGTACACTTTTATTCGTGACAACTGGCAATTTCGCCAACATGCTCACAAATGGAAGGCTGTATTTGAAAAATATCTTTAATTTTCATCTACAGTATGGTCTTCTCAGACACTTCGCTTAAAAATGGTATTTTGCAGACCTGTGAGCTTCTTCTTGACCTAGGGGATACAGGAATCACGGGCAATTCTACTCTGAAAGCACAATTTACGAACCTCGTCAATAGGGCGTATGACAATGTGGTTTCGCAGATTTTACAGAACGAAGGAGATTATACTTGGGATGATTCGATATATACTACCTTTCCGATAGGCACAACGACGTTGATCGATAATCAATCAGATTATGCGCTTCCGGTGGCTGGTAGTCCTGGCTCTACAGATGTTTCGAGCTTTCTCAGACTTATCAAGGTCAATGTCTTAGATAAGAATGGGTACTACCAAACGGTGTATCCTATTTCTGAATCAATGGTAGAAGCACCTTTAGAGAATACTTTTTACGTTAAAGGATTTCCTCGTTGGTATAAGTTAGAAGCACAATCTCTCTTTCTCTATCCAGCACCAGATGCCACACAAGTTACTACGACAGCCGGCTTAAAAGTCTTTTTTCAACGGGATAAAGAAGATTTTGTGGTGGGTGACACTACACGACAGCCAGGATTTCCCTCAATCTATCACTATCTTCTTCCCTTAGAAGCTTCAGAAGCTTGGGCGGCGATTAAAGGAATGAGACAATTACCCTTTATTCAGCAAAAGAAAGCTGAGTTCATTCATAACCTTGGCTGGGGAATAGCGAATCAGAACAAAGACCAACGACAGCGACTAATTCCTCTTGTCTCACGGCGTAATTCTGTACGAGAATGAGCTACTCTTTGCAATCAAAAAATAGTTCTTCGTACTCCGACAGTTCTCGGAATAGTTCTATATATACGGATAGTTCCCGCAATACTGCATCGTATTCTGATGTAGCAAAAGATTCTGCTTCATATTCATTACAATCACAAACAAGCGATACAAATGCTTTATGGAGTGATTTTGTTCTTCCTTGGCAGCTTACTCTTCCGTGGCAGTATGTAGCGGAGACATGGAGCAATATAAACAAGTCGTAATATGTCAGATGGAACAAAATTTAAAAAGGGCGGTATTCCTTGGAATAAAGGTTTGAAAAGACGCCTTAATTCTGGACGTACCCATTTTAAAAAAGGACAAACGAGTTGGAATAAGGGGACAAAAGGTATAATGAGGGCATGGAATAAAGGTACTGGGAAAATAATAAATCGTGAATGTGAAATTTGTTTGAGACGCTTTAAAATACCTGCTTACTACGCTTCTAAAGGACGTTTTTGCTCTACTCGATGTACAGGAATAAGTAAAAGGAAAGAACAAAATCCTAATTGGATAGGCGGAAGTTGGTTATATGTAAGAAAAATTATACTTATTGAGCAGGATTTTACTTGTCAAGATTGTGGACTTCAAGACAAAGAAGTTGTGGAAGTGAATCATAAATTACCGAGAGCCGACTATCCCGAATTAGCAAACGATAAAAATAATTTAGAGGTTTTGTGTGCCAATTGTCATCGCCGCAAAACTAATGCTTACTTACGAAGTAAACGGAGAGGAGAATAAATATATTTCAACTATTACTTCTTTAGGTTCTTCTGATAGTGGCTCAACGAGTCGTACTACTATCAATACCAACTTCACGAATTTGAATACGGATAAGTATCAAAGTGGGGCAACTCCAACGTTTGATAAGACAATCATTTCTTCTGGTACCCCGATTACAGGAGCAAATGCCCACTTTACTATTCAGGCGCTTGCCGCGTCTTTATATGGGGCGAAGTTTTCTCTTGATGCTTCACAAATAAGTGGCGGTGTTCAGTGGGACATCCTTAGTTCGTCAACGGCGGCAGGGGAAGGAGCAGGAAACCTTACTTTTGAAGTAGACGGAGGCGCGACGGCCTTGACGCTTAATTCGAACGGCAATGCTACGTTAGGCGGGAATCTCACCGTTGGAGCAAGTGGAACAGGAACAATATCTGCAGGAGGTATTACTACTACAGGAAATATAAAAAGTGGAGGCTATTTATCAGCATCAAATAATGCTGGGGTAAATACAACGGTTACTACTGCTGGCTTGGTTGGCAAAACAATGACTTTTGAGAATGGTCTCCTTGTCGATTTCTCTTAATATGTTTACTAAAGAAGAATTGAAAAACTTACTTGCACTCTTAAACAGGGTGCAGATGACGGGGCAGGAAGCACCGACGGTGGTCTTGTTGATGCAAAAACTGAAAGAACTGATTGAGGTTGAATAGTATGTACACTCCAGTCACAATTCCTTTCACTCCTCCGCGTCAGCAGCCTATACAGCAGACTCAGGTACAATACCGCCAAGGAAATAAACCTTTAGATATTTCACAGTTTCAATTTCAGAAACAATCTGAACAATATCCTATTTCTGGACAATCCCTCATGCCACTCTACGGACGCATAAAAGATATGGGATATTCAGTGACGACCGTTCCCTCGACAGACATGGTCAGCGCAGCGAAGCAGAATGACCCCTACTATAATCCGAAAGACTGGGGCGGCCAGCCTTCGCAGGCTCTTACCTCACCGTCTACAAAAAAAATAATTCTCAATACTGATAGTTCAAAAAACTGGGGATACATTGTTCCGCGAGAATACTCCCATGCTGAAGTAGCAACGAAGAATCTCTATGTCGAACAGGATAAACTTTTCCCCGACAGTGAGGCGCGAGCTGATGCGTATGCGAATTACTGGAACGACCCTGTAAGGTATGCAAAAGAGCATCCGGCTCAAGCGGCGTGGTTTCAGAAGAACTTTGTGACGCCACCCAAAGTTGTAAAAGTAATCTCCAGGAAGAAATAATATGACAAAAGCACCGGCGAATGAATTGATAATCGAAGGATGGCAAGCAGGAATTTCTGCTTCACCTGAAGTTGGTTTTGGCTTAATGGCAAATACAGATATTTATTCCTATCCAGGAGTGGTACGACAAAACTATACCCCGACAAAACAGAATGATGTCACTATCAATGATTTGGTAATAGGGATGCGCATCAATCCCCTCTCGCCGACAAATATCTTTGCTTTAGATAAAAAGAATAATATCTATCAATATACGTCTTCGTGGGCATCCTTAGCAGGTAATAGTGACGCTGGAACAGGAACAGGGACGGGAATTGCTATCTGGAAAGATTATCTCTTTGTGTGCGGTTTAACAAAACTTGATGTATACGGCCCTCTCTCAAGCTCTCCGGCATGGTCAGGGGGAGGGTCAAAAGGTGTTCTCAACTGGCAAACGCTTAGTTCGTATACATGGCATACGATGTTAGAGTCTGTTGATGACCGTCTCTATATCTGCAATGGAAAGAATGTCGCGCTTCTCTATGAAAATCCACTAACAACGTTTAATCCGAACGATTCATCGACCTATACATTTAGTGCGACAACAATTGCTCTCCCTGCGTATGAAGTATCGAAGTGTTTAGCTGATTTAGGTTCGCAAATGGTTGTTGGGACGTATTCAGGGACAGATGTGACCAGCGCCTTAACCGCAACGACCATTGTGCAAAGTGCGAAAGTAGCTAACCTTTACCCTTTTCAACGTGGTGATTTATCACAAGGTGTAGTTTTGAAACTCAATAAGAATGGTGTTCACGCCATGCTTTCGGTAAATAACCGTTTATATATTCAGGCAGGAATTGCCGGAGAAATATTTGCCACTGATTCAGTGACCTTCTCAACAATAGTAGACCGTGTTCCGAATTACGTTGCAAACTTAGACAGTGGAAAGTTTATGTACAGTATGCCTGGTGCTATTATGTGGCATCAGAATAGGTTATGGTTTGGATTAAGTTCCACTCTGTCTATCGGGAATATGGGGGTGTACTCTGTCAATCCTACAATGAAAGGAGCACCTCTTGTGGTAGAGAACTATATCGCCAGCGGTGCGACGGGAAATACAAGTACCTTAGAAATAGGGGCCTTGCTCTCGTTGGGGTGGGACAGGTACATTTTAAGCGAGCATGATAACTCTACCTACGGGATAGAAAAGATTGATGATTCTTCACGGCGTAGTAGTACGAATATTGAAACGCCACTTTATCATATTGGTGAAGCATTGGGGAATAAAACAGTCTCGCAGATAGAAGTATATTTCCAAAGACCTCTTGCGTCAGGAGATGGATTGACTATCTCGTATCGTAAAGATTTAACGTCTTCGTTCACTGCTCTCCCCGCTATTGACTACACGACCTATAACGGTTCAGCTAATCTTCAGGCTATCAATGTGTCGGGAGCACAAATTAGTAATGCAGTCTTCCTTCAATTGCGTCTGGCTTTGAGTGGCAATGCTGAATTGAAGCGAGTTACTTTGAAGTTCTGATATGGACAATGAAGTAGTACAAACGGTTCCCTACCATACTCATAATGGTATCGACTCAGCAAAGATAGCCGGAGAAAATCTTACTCTAGATGTTTCAACATTAAATGATGTAAATACCTCACGGCATGGGTTTGTTCCTGAAGCGCCGAATGATACAACAAAGTTTCTGCGTGGAGACGGAACATGGGCGACAGCGACAGCAACGAGTTTGCAGACAACGATTACTATGGGCGAGAACTGTTCGGCAGGTGATATTCTGTGTCAGAAACCTGAGGACGGGAAATATTACCGTTGTAATGGTACTGTATTTGGCACAGAGATTTTTACAGGCCCATTGGCAGTAGCTTCAGCCGCGGGAACAACGAACACGAGTTTGCTCGTTTACTTACCAGGGTCTCTCGTTTCTCTTTTCTCTTTTGGGGCTGCTCTTTCGACAATCTCTGAAACAGCAAAAGAAGTGCAGACGACAACTCATGCAAATCAAGTCGGGAAAGTCTACACGGGACACGCTAACTATCAAACCTTCTGTGTCTCGTCTCTCTACTCAAATATTACCGCTGTCGATGTGTATTTTGGGGCCATGAGCGGAACAGGCGGAGATATTACGGTAGGAATTTACGCGGTTGATGATACTCACCCTTTTGGAACAGGAAGCGCGTTAGGAAGTAAAACGATTGTGCAGTCTGGGCTTACAGGAAATGCCGTCAATAAATTCTCGTTTGCTTCAGCGATTATTGTTAGGCCCTACATGACGTATTGTATAAAGATTTCCGGTACTGGAGCGGATAGTTCAAACTACTGGCCTATCCAGGGCAATACTACAAGTACGGATTACTATGCAAACGGCATGTATTCGACGACCGGAACAACAAGCCAAGATGTAAATGGCACTTCGGCCGTGGATATGTATTTCAATGTCTATACGACATCAACTTCAAACTGGACGCCTGGTGATTATGTGTATCTTTCAAATTCAGCAGGTGGGGTGACTCTTACTCCCCCTTCGAGTAATATCAAAGCTGTTGGACTGGTTATTTCATCAACAGCGATGCTTTTTGATCCTGCTGTGGATGGGCGAGAAACATTGATTGCCAAAACGGAAATGGTATTTGACAGTGCGTCAACTGCAGGTTCTCCGACAACATCCTTTACTATTCCCTTAAATGCCAGAAAAGCCGTAATTTATTATAGTGCCACAGGAACAGGAGAAGGAATTATTACTATGTATCGAGACGGAAGAAGTAATGTCAATATCTATGCTGGGTTACAGTCAACAACGGCTACTATTGCCAACGCCACTATTTCTGGTCGGGTTCTTCAGTTAGTAGATACACATGTCAATACCTCGTGGGCTTCCACGTGGCAGGTGTACTTTTTCGGATAAATGAGTAAATGATGCTATAATTACTGCTATATGGCTACTGCTGCACCTATCACACAAAGTGCTTCTGCCCCTACCGGTTGGGGAATTGATGCGTCAGGGCATTTTGCCCCCATTACACCGCCGGCAACATCTGCTCCTGTAAAATCAAGCACGATAAGTAATGGTTCTTCGTTGAATTATCCCCCCGCACCGCCTGTAAATAACGGAAACTCATTAGCGGCAGCTGCTAACGCGTCCGTTGCTTCTACTATTCCAAAGCCTGCTCCTACCTCCTCAACACCAGCCTTGGATGCGGCAGCTATTCCTACGGGGTATGAGAAAATAAACGGGGCTCAGTATTCTACGGCGGCGGCACAAAAAGCGGCATATTCTAATATTCAGCAAATTGGAACTGGAGCAGGCAGTTACTTAATCGGGAAACCTATCGGGAAAACGGTTCAGGCAAGTTCCACAGATCAAGGCGGAGCACAAACTGGAACGGGAACCGGCACAGGAACAAACAACGGCGACCTTACTTCTGGTGATATTACACAAGACCCTAATGTTTCCGCAGCGCAGAGTGGACTTACTACCGCAAACACGAACTACGCAAATGAGATAGCAAATGAAAAATCTCAAGGAACATTTTTGCAGACCGAAGAAGCAAATCGTAATGTTCCGGCTTTAAATCAAGCCGTGGTGGATGCACAGAACGAATACAATACAGCGCAGGCTGCTTATAATGCAAAGTATGCACAAATAGAAGCGTCTGGTAGGGCAAACGGCGTAGCATCCGTTGATTACATGGGACAGGAAGGGGCTTTACAGCGAGTAGCAGCAGCAGATTTAGCTGCCAAAGCGATTGCCGTGCAAACAGCTCAGGGAAATTATACCGCTGCTGAGAACTTGGCTGTGCAAGCCGCGAATAATCTCTACGCTGACCAACAGAATCAGATTGACGCTGCCAAACAGTTTATACAGATGAATCAGAATAACCTGACGCAAGCTGAACAACTAGCGACGCAAAAGATGCAAGTACAATTACAGGACAAACAGAATGCTCTCAACGATTTAAAGAGTGCGGCTCAATTGAGACTCCAATATCCAAATGCTGGAATTACATCTACCGATTCTCTTGCTCTAGCAACGGACAAAGCTTCTCAGTGGTTAGCGGCGAACCCTGCGTCTCAGGGGAAGCTGATAAATTTAGGAACAACGAATACCGATACTGGAACACAAACGAATTACGGGTATCAAATGCCGGACGGGTCTGTGCGAACAATTACACCAGATTCAACAACTCCATCATCAAACCTTGGGCCTTCATCAGGGACTGATTTAGGACAAAATGTATTCAACACAGCGGCAAATAATCCACCTGGTACCCCTATTCCGGTGGCTGATAGAAACCCGACGAACATCACAGCAACAGCTGATAGCGTGAAGTTACCTGGTGTTGTTGGTGTAGATAAGAGAAGTAATGGATATACCTACTTGGTATTTTCCTCCCCTGCTGCTGGACTGGCTGCTTCACAGCAAATGATAACTAACCCGTCTGGTACTTATGCCAAAAAGAATGCTGCGGTAGCCTTGGCTACCTTTAAGGGACTAAAGAATAGTGACGGAACGCTTAATGTCAACGCCGGAGCTGTTTTTGCACGGCAGTTTGGTCTTGACCCCAATAAAGATTTTCAGAGCCAACTCACACCAGATATTTTGCCTACTTTCATGAATCAATTAGCGGTCAGTGAAGGTTTTCGAGGGAACATGAGTGATTCAACAGTAACAATAGCCGCGCAAGATACTACAAAGGCAGGTTCGCCAACTGAAAATAAGCCAAACTACTCGCCCACTACAGGAATTGGAGCGACTTCACCACAAAAACAATGGGTCTTCACGCATGACGGCTGGGTTCCAAATGGAACGGCTGCTGTTCCTCAAGGATATGCTCAATATGGATTGCTCTCGAATACAAACTTTGACCCCACGAGTGCGTCGGATAAGTATGCGCAGACGTATTTGCAGTATTATCTGAAAAACGGAGAATTACCGAACTTTAGAACAATTTTTGGTTACTCGAAGACGGGTAATCTTTCTACAGTAGCAAACAGAGCAAATGACTTATTCTACCAAGCCACCGGTTCTTCATTACCTGATGTACAGATTCTAAAATCAAACAAAGCTATCATTGCTTCAAACAATAAAATGGCAAATAACTTGCGTATTCAGGAAAGCACCGTACAGCAGAACGTGGACTTGTCACTAGCAAACCTTAAGAGCAATAACTTGAACTCTACGGGAATTAAGCCGCTCAATGATTTCTTAAATACCATTGGTATTACCTTGCAAGACCCGAATGTAGCACAACTAGTTTCTCAGAATGTTACTATTCAAAATGAACTAGGTTCTCTCTTGGCTGTCAAAAATGCTACAGGAACTACTGTGTATGATAAGCTAGCTTCAGCGGGTATTATTTCTAGCGGAGACAGCCCTGATGTGGTAACAAAGAAAGTTAATACATTACTTACCGAAGCGAAGAATTTTGCCGATTCACTGGATAGTGCAAATGCTGACCTATGGAAAGAAGTTGACCCTCTTGAACAATCTACGAAGAATCCTAACCGTCAAGCTCGGCTTTCGCCTCCCGTTGCTCCGACGACAGCACCACCGGCTGGTCAGATGTGGGTGAAAGACAATACGACAGGACAAATTGGTTCCGTACCAAAGAATGAATTTGACCCTTCGCAGTATACCGCTCTCTAATATGCCGTTTACTCCCTATCAAGCAGACCCGAATACACCACTCACTGTCGGAACTCCGTCAGTTCCGAAGGGTGTCTTTACTCCCTACCAAGCACCTACGCAGCCATTAAATGTCGGGCCTGATACGTCGTCAAATCAGCCACAAGGATTTCAGCAGAATATCAACGCTGATTTTACCCAGCGAGGACAAAATCTTAATGAATCAATTAATCGGGCGGCCGCAGGAAAGGAAAGTATTATTGGAGCAACATCAAGTGCTATTGGTCAAGGAGCTGGAGCCATTGGAGATGTTATTTTTGAGGGACTTAACTCAATTACAGGAGGATTGCTGAAGAAAGCTGCTTCTGCGGTTGGTCAAACCGCTCCCGTACAAGCAGTAACACAAAAAGTAAATGACTGGTCACAAAAGCATCCTGAGGCGGCTGATGAGCTAGGGGCAATTATCAATGTTGGTAGTCTTTATCTTGGTGCAAAAGGGGCGCAAAGTTTTGGAGAAAATGCTTTATCAAAAGCTAGCGATATTGTGGGTGGAGTAAGAAATGCAGCTACTTCCGATGAATCAATTTGGGAGGCTATTAAACCCAAAATAACACCTGGGAAAATAGGTGAGGCTGTAGGAAGTGGTGATATTACTATGCAAGGTGGAAAAGTAACTCAAGTTATTGATAAGCCATTAGTCGATGCGGTTTCTCCGTATATCAGTGACCCAACAAATCCAGTAAAGGTAGTCGAAGGATTAAAAAATGGTATAGCGACTGAAGCACAAGCACTAGAAACTGCAGTAGGTGATACAGGTGGAACATGGAGTGTTAATAATGTAAAAGGTCTCGTAGATGAAGTTAAAATCCCGCCAGCTATTAAAACAGTGGAAGGAACAAAAGCCGTTGCTGATATAAAAACATTTCTCGAAGAAACTGCTGCTACTCAGCCAAAAACTGCTGCCGGAGCACTTCGTTTGGCAAAAGATTTTCGTTTGAATGTCAATGACGTTCTTCCGGCAAATGTCTGGGAAGCAAATACATCAATGGGTAAGTATATACGAGCAATCAATCAAGCATTAAATGATTTTGCTTCTTCTCATATTCCCGAAGGAACCGTAACGGCAACAGGAAAAACTTTTGAAGAATCTTTAGCAACTCAATCTAAATTGTTTGATGCTTTAGAAAACGCTCAAAGTAAAATGGGAACATCACTTGAAAAAGGTGGTGGAGGGATTGAAATTGGGCAGAAGCCGCCAAGTTCATTAAAGAAAATAATGATAAAACATCCTACAGCGACGAAGGTTATTAAGTATGGAGCTGCCGCGACTGCTGGCGGAGAAGTATTGCGAAAAACCGGACTACTTCCCTAAAGCTACTAAATAGCCAAAGATAAATGCGCTTATTGCCGTAATGATGATATCCATAAAAACACCCTACCATGACCCCTGAAGATAAACAATTTACTGACCAGCTGGAAGCCAAGAAACTAATGGCTCATAAAGCTGACCGCAAAGCTCAGACTGAGGCTATTATGTCTAAACTGGATGAACTAAAGCCGAAAGACCCACTTCCTTTTCCCGATACTGTGAAAGTACAGCTTGATAATACTGATGAGAATTTGGCTGGACAATTCTTTTCCCTTTTGCGTGGAAAACAAGGTGAAAAAGGAGACACCGGAGAAGCCGGAAAAGACGGCCTAGACGGGGCGAAGGGTGAAAAAGGCGATATTGGGCCAGAAGGCCCTCAAGGGCCCCAAGGAGAGGCAATTACGGGCCCACAGGGGCCTCGTGGTGAGCAAGGCCCTAAGGGTGAGAAAGGCGATAAGGGTGACAAGGGTGATACTGGAGAAATCGACAAAAAAGTAGCCTCAGACCTAGCTGAAAGTATTAGTCAGGTAGCACAATCAGTTTCTTTTATCCCTCGTTCTCTAGACGCTCAATACGACGTAAGCGCTAAAGGAATGAACACGAATGAATTGTTGCAGTATCAGCCGACGACTCAAAAATGGACTGGTGGAATTTCTATAACCGTGAATACGACACAGCCAAGCGACCCTAAAGTGAATGACTTATGGGTTCAGATTTAGTATGACTTTAAGCGTCATCATTCCAAGTTACAAAGACCCGTTTCTCAATAAAACAATTGAAGACATTTTACAAAATAGCGGCTTAGGTGATGATATTGAAATCATTGTAGTCTTTGACGGGTACTGGGGCACTCCGTTGGCTGATAATCGCATTCGGTACGTGCACTTAGGAAGAAATCGTGGGATGCGTGGAGCAATCAATGCCGGAGTAAGTGTTGCACGTGGAACATATTTGATGCGTACGGACGAACATTGTAAGTACGCACCAGGTTTTGCCAAAGAAATGCTCTCCGTTATACAGCCGAACTGGATAATGACCGCCAAGAGATACTTTCTCGACCCTTATAAATGGGAAGTCATGGACGTAGAACCTTTTATCTACGAGAAATTAAAAATACGAAGCAACGAGGACGGTTCAGATGTAAAGTTTGAGGGTCAGCGCTGGAAAAGCAGAGACAGAGAGAGAAAAGATATTATGGTTGATGAAACCTTTGCCTTTCAGGGGAGTTTTTGGATAATGCCGCATCAATGGTGGAAAGATGTTATTAAAGAGTTACAAACAGAAGGATACGGCCCCCACTTACAGGACTCGCACGAGATGCACTTTAAAACATGGCAAGCTGGTGGCAAAATTATAGTAGACAAAAACACATGGTTTGCTCATAAACACTGGACATTTAATAGAACGCACCAGAACGGAACACCAGAAAATCCAGCGGAGGCAGAGAAAAGCTTCAAGTACGCTTTAGATACATGGAAAGAGTATTACCTAAAAGAAATAAACCCTCGCCAACACGCATCGTATGCTCATTAAGAGTTCCCCAACGCAAGAAATTACTTTTGACAATAGAACAAAACTTACTCTACGAGAGGTAGAGAAAATAGAAATGGGCAACTGGACACATATCATAGCCAATGGAGGAAAAGAGTATATAGTCAATCCAGAAAGAATTCTCTTTGTGAAAGTCTACAAAAATAATAAAACCGATTACGAAAAATAATATGGTTTCTATTATTATTCCTAGTAGAAATGAGATTTACTTAAACGAGACTATTCTTGATATTCAAAAGAACGCCAGAGGAAAGATAGAAGTTATTGTGATTGTTGAAGAAGGGAAAATAGTTCCCGTAAAAGGAGTAAAGTATATCTACAACGAGAAACCCAAAGGAATGAGGACAGCTATCAATCAGGGAGTAGCGGCTGCGACAGGTGACTTTATCATGAAAACAGACGCTCACTGCATGTTCGATGAAGGGTTTGATGTAAAACTTTCTTCCGTGCATCAGGACAATTGGGTACAAACCCCGCGAAGAAAAAGATTTGACGCTGCCTCATGGAAGTTAGTTGATGAAGACAGACCCCCGACAGACTACATGTTTATAGGAACCGGTTTTCATGGACATAAAGACAATGATAAGAATAGAGATGTAGAACTGAGGAAAGTTCTCATAGATGACACGGAAGTTTTTCAGGGGTCCTGTTACTTTATGAAAAAAGAGTACTTTAGAAAACTAGGACTTTTGGATGATGTACATTTTGGTTCTATGGGAAGCGAAGCGGTCGAAATAGCTCTCAAGACGAGACACGACGGAGGGCGAGTGATTATCAATAAAACGACGTGGTACGCCCATGCCAGACTCAGAAGACGATACGGAGGAAGTATCGCCGAAAGAGAAAAGAGCCGTAAGTACATAGCAATTCTTGCTGAGAGTCTATGATTCCTCTCTTCTCTTCTCTTTCGGGTAAGTTTCTTGGACAAGGGAAGCGTGTTGAGCAATTTGAGCGGGCTCTTTCCTTTTTGGGAGAGAATCTTATTACAGTAAACTCCGGTACATCTGCACTAGAACTTGCTTATGACCTACTTGACCTTAAAAAAGGCGATGAAGTAATCAGTCCGGTTTTTACCGCAGTGGCCACGAACATCCCTCTTATCCGTAGAGGAGTAAAGATAATCTTTGCTGATGTCACTGATAAGTTTTTGATGGATTTTGACCATGTTCAGTCACTTATTACTCCCCGAACAAAAGCTATCGTCAATGCTCACCTTTTTGGGCTCTACAACAAAGCTCCTCAGTTTTCAGTCCCTATTATTGGTGATGCTTGTCAGTATCTCGCCAAAACTGAGGAGGAACGGTTTACCGCCTATTCATTTCAAGCAACGAAGATTATTACCACAGCAGACGGGGGAGCTTTAGTATGTAAATACAAAGAAGATTATGAGCGAGCCAAGCTTCTACGGTGGTATGGAATAGACAGAGAAACAGGAAAGAATAACATAGATGTCGATATTCAAGAGGCGGGGTATAAGTTTCACATGAATGACGTGAACGCCAGTATGGGGCTCTCCGTTATCCCATTGCTTTCTCAATTACAACAGCATAGACTGAAAATACAGGCTATTTACAAAGAATTCTTTCAGCGAGAAGGGGGGTCACCGTTTCTTATTTTTGTAAAAGACAGGGAAGGAATTATACGACGACTAAAGAGAAAGGGAATAGAAGCAGGACTGGTTCACAGACGAAACGACTACTATACAGTTTTCGGTGGCAAGAGAAACTTATTGAATATGGACAGATTAGAAAATCACTACCTTTTCTTACCGTGTCATAACAATATGAATATTGAGGATGCTACTAAAATTTGTAACTTATTTGATAAATCAGACTTGCTATGACACAGCACGACGTTGCGGTGGGGCCATTAGATTACTGCCAGATAACAGGCTCCAAGAA
>Ga0335069_10001665_pt1 | contig 35553 bp, 32 predicted proteins | sample Lox_Sample_11_FD_206714 | JGI IMG/M metagenome (GOLD analysis project Ga0335069, IMG submission 206714) | Soil microbial communities from Loxahatchee National Wildlife Refuge, Florida, United States - Lox_Sample_1.1 | ecosystem: Environmental > Terrestrial > Soil > Wetlands | place: USA... | reverse complement strand
TTCGGAATGACTACGGGCTGGAAAGTGTCCATCTCCGCTCCAGGTGGACACTTATCCGACCTGTCCACTTCGCCAGAATGGATCTTCTTTATGGGGATGTCCACACGGTCACAACCGGACGCTTACGTTCTCCGTATACTACCCGCCAGATCAATTTCGCGCCGTCATCTGATATGAGCAACGAACCGTCTGCCGCAAACGCCACTCCCACCGGTCGACCATACACTTCTTTCTTGGTTGGGGCCGGAACGAATCCAGCAAAAAATGGTTGCGGCTCACCTACCGGAAGACCGTTGCGGAAAGAAACAAACACAACTTGGTATCCGCTTCGTAGGCGTCGGTTCCACGAGCCGTGCTCTGCTATGAAAGCCCCATCCCAGTATGGCTTCGGAAACTGCCGTTTATCGCCGAAGGCAAATTGCAGAGGCGCCACATGTGCTCCTAACAAGACGTCAGGAAGGATCATTCTTGCCACTAGATCGGGACGTGGTGAAACGCGATTGTCTGGGTGTCGATCACCGTACGCGTAGGGCCAACCGTAAAACGCGTTTTCTTGAACGCGGGTGAAATAATCGGAAGGAAGATCATCGCCAAGATCATCCGTCTCATTTACGGAAGCCCACAGGTCTCCCGATTGAGGGTTGCAGGCAATACCCACCGCGTTCCGCAATCCGCTCGCGTATGCGCGCATGTTGTGACCGTCGGGCTCAGCAACAAGTATGGCTGCGCGTCGCGGATCGGATTCGACGCCAATGTTGCTCCTGGAACCAACGGACACAAACATCTTTCTCCCGTCTGGACTGAAGGCCAGCGACCGCGTCCAATGCTGGTTGTAGCCTAGTCCAGGGAGTTTCAGAAGGTGCTCCGCGTCTCCCAGGCGAATCGACGAGTGTGGATCATAGCGAAAGCGAAGCACTTCATTTGTATCCGCGATGTAGGCGTATTCGTCCTGGAATGCAATGCCGAACGGCAGGTTCAGATGATCGACAAAAATGCTGCGGGATTCGGCGCTGCCCTGCGCCGATATCCCTCTCAGCACGATCACCTGCCCTGCTGCCGAATCTGCTACAAACACATCGCCATTCGGGGAGACTGCCAACCAACGCGGCGAGACAAAACCCTTGGCGAAAACCGACGCTCGAAATCCGACGGGCACCCAGGGCCGGAATCCTGTTGGTGCGGGGACAACAACCGGCCAGTTCTCGATCCGCGTGATTCTGGATACGATCCGCGCTCGCCAACCGCCAACATTGAGTAGGAGAAAAACCAGAACCCCAGAAAGCATGGTCAGCGCGGACGCGATGATTGTGCGCGCGAGGATCCTTTTGCGATCCATCCCAATACGCTCCCCTGCGCTAGTTGGAGTCGGGCTTCGCATCCGTACGTACCAAGCCGCCAGGCCGGGAACGGGCGACACAACCAGAGCAACTTGGGAGGCCGGGAGTGTGCTGTAAACCTTAGAACACACGAATGTCTCGCCCGAAGTCACGCGAGCATGGAAGCCAAGCAATAATTAACTTCTGCACTAACTGGAAGGACTTTCGTTGCCAGTGTTATGCCGTCTGCTTCTTGGTGACACCGGCCGCCGCCTCGCCAGTACCTACGTGCGCTCGTAGCTCCGAGGCAACGCAAATCAAGAAGCACACTACGCTGACCTCAAAGAGATTTCGCTGCGTGAGATTCAAGTTCATGAACAGAGTCTTCGCTATGTTAATGTGTACCAGTCCCCCACATACGAGCGTAAGCCATCCGACGTAATAGGTAATTCTTCCGACCAACTGCAAGCGTGCAATGTGGCCCATAGTCATTACCTCCATCAATTGGCTGAGAGTGCACTAAATACAGTGCAGCTCGGCAGCGGGAATTCTACACCGCGATTTACCTCTTTGGAATAGCGACAGAAAGGGCGTCTTTCTCATGGTTGCCTGGTCGCGCGGTAGGACGCTGAGCTAATCCATTGGTAAACAATACGACGGAGGGAGTTTACCTGCGGGAAGATACTAGCGGTGGAGGGAGGTTTTGCGGTCCGTACACCGTGGCTCGGCGTCGTGCTGGCGGCACGGATTGAGAGCGGCGAGCTTCGGGAGTTCACCTTTGACCGCTTTGCCGGTAAGCGTCGAAGGCATGTTGGGAACAAGCGGGATGTGTGAAGGCCGTTTACCGCATGCGGGATATCTTCATCGTCCATCTAGCCGATTGGGCCGAGACGGACCGCAGTGCCCTGCTCTGCCAGCTCAACAGTTTTCTCCCTCAGAAAGAAGGTGTCGCATGAAGCGCCAGATCACCGGTCTACACGCCGCGGATCGCTGCGCCACCGACCAAGTCCCCGACGGAATCTTTTTGGTCCGGGTACAGAAGACTTATTTCCGTCGACAGGCACAGAAAGATGAGCGGTCGGACGGGCTTTGTAACCGACATTTCATTTGATTGAGTTTGAACACCGTAGTACCATCGCCGGAACTCTCAGGCCCCGGCAGAACGACTCTCTGAAAGGAAGCTCCTCCGATGAAACTCAGACCCAGCTGGGCTTTTCGGCGTTTTCTATTTTTCTCACTTGCAATCGTAGTCCTCGTGGTTCCGTTCGGCCACACCCAGACATATAGCGTCGTCTATAACTTCACCGGGGGCGCTGATGGTGGCGACTCTACCGCCGGACTGGTGAGTCTGTCGGGCAATTTCTATGGCACGACCACTCAAGGCGGCGCTTCCGGAAACGGCGTGGTATTCAAGATCACTCCTACCGGCGAGGAAAGCGTCGTTTATTCATTTACTGGGGGTGCGGACGGCGGAACTCCTGACTCCGGATTACGGGCTTACGGCGGAAATCTGTACGGCACGACCTCGGCCGGTGGCGCCTCTGGAGCTGGGACGGTGTTCAGAGTTTCGCCGGCTGGAAAAGAGGTTGTGCTTTACAGCTTTACTGGCGGCTTCGACGGGTCAAGTCCGCAGTGCAACCTAGTTAACGATTCTGCGGGAAATCTGTACGGTACGACGTTCTCGGGTGGGGCGAACGGGAATGGAACCGTTTTCGAACTAGTTCGTCCGACAGTTACAGGCGGCGCATGGACGGAAAAGGTGTTGTACAGCTTTAGGGCTGCACCGGATGGCGCGAACCCAGTGGCTGGAGTGAGTTTTGACAAGGCCGGCCATCTCTATGGGACGACTTCTGTCGGCGGGGCATACGACTACGGCACGGTGTTCCAGTTGGCGCATTCATCTTCAGGTTGGACGGAGAAAATCCTCCATCAATTCCAATTGCAGAATGATGGCGGCACTCCGTGGGCCGGGGTAGTCGTGGATGCTTCGGGAAGCGTCTACGGAGCAACCACCCAAGGCGGTTGGGGGGCGGATGGGGGAGGAACCGTGTTTAAGCTTTCTCCCTCTCGTAGCACGTGGACTTTTACGGTACTCGACATCCTTTCAGGCTGGGGGATTTCGGGAACAGAACGCAACTTTGTGCTGAAGGGCGGCAAAATCTTCGCCACGACTCATTGTGATGGTACCGATGTCGCGGGAACAGTTTACGAGCTCAGCCCTTCCGGCAGCAGCTGGACCTACACAGAGCTGTACTCGTTCACGGGCGGAAGCGATGGCCTCTATGCCGTGAGCACACCTCTGTTCGACAAGCAGGACAATCTCTGGGGCACGACGAGATACGGCGGACAGTATGGCTGGGGCGTGGTCTTCAAGATCCAGCCGTAATCGGGTGGAGAGGGAGACTTCGAGCAAAACGCGGGGGGAGGACGCTATTGCGGGCCGGGCGGCCCAGCGTCTTTCTAGTGGGCGGGAGCGAGAGCGGCTAACTTGGCGAGTTCGCCTTTGACCACTTTACCGGTTAGGGTCAACGGCATGTCGGGGACGAGCAGGATCTGAGAAGGTCGTTTGTATGGGGCGAGGTGCTGGGCGGCGTGCTGAGCGAGTTCAGCGTCAGATGTTGCTGAACCTTGCTTCAGTTGGACAAATGCAAGAACTTCTTCGCCGCCCTGTGTTCCTTCGACGTTTCGACCGATGACCGCGGAGCGTAGAACCGCGGGATGAGAATTCAGCACCGCTTCGACTTCCGCAGGGTAGACGTTCAATCCGAAGCGTACGATCAATTCTTTGGTTCGACCTTCGATGAAAAGATAGCCGTCCTTCAACCGGGCGAGGTCGCGTGTGTTGAACCATCCGTCGGGATTGATTGCGGCCGCGGTTTCTTCGGGAGCTCGATAATACCCTTTCATCACGTTCGGTCCACGAACCCACAGTTCTCCGACCTCGCCCTCAGCGACCCGCTTTTGATCGGGACCAACAATCTGAACCTCAACTCCCGGTAGTACGCGGCCGACCGACGTGTCGGTTCGGCGTTCTCCTACGACTGCCTGAGAGATATTCGGCGAGCACTCTGTGACGCCGTATCCGTTGTAGAGTGTCATTCCGAATAGCTTTTCGACTTGATCTTTCACGACGGGCTGAAGCGGAGCGCCCGAGGATGAAATGATACGCAGCTTTGGAAAATTGAGCGATTTGATGCCTTTCAGAGTTGCATACTCCGCAATCAGCGAGAACATGCTTGGCGCACCCAACATTACTGTCAGCTGCTCTTTACCAAGCGTATTAAGAGCGGCAACTGGATCAAAGCGCGGCGCCAGGTACAGTGTGGATCCGCTGAGCAACGCCCCAAGAAGCACAACCGACAATCCCACCGCATGTGACATGGGCAGAACGCCGTAGAGCCGGTCGTCTGGAGCCAGGGAACGGATCTGGGCGGAGACGGAAGCGACGAACAGCAGATTCCGATGCGTCAGCATCACACCTTTTGGCAGACCCGTCGTGCCGGAGGTGTAGATCAATGCCGCAACACGCTGCGAGACATCGGAATCGATGACTTCTGGAACGACACCTTCCTCAATAGCGCCTACTGCGATCGGGCCCAAGGCTCCCGCAGACTGGACAACTGCTAGATGCCGCTTGGCGTGTTCCCTGGCATGATGCGAGATGCTGGTCGTGTAGAGCACAAGACGCGCTCCACAGTGACTACGAATTTCGTCGACCTCGCGAGCGGAAAGACGCGCATTTACCAGCACCGGCCAGGCGTCGATATCCGCAAGCGCGAACCAAATCGCCACGAAGGCGCTGCAATTCTCGCCGACGATCATGACGCGGTCACCCGGACGTACTCCCAGGTTCAGAAGCCAGCTTCCGGCTTCTGTTTTCACATCCTGGAGTTGTCTGTAGCTCCAAGTGCCTGCGGCTTCCACCAAGGCAGGCTTGTGGGGAGACGACTCAGACCACATGTTCACGAGTTCGCTGAGGTGTTTGGGATGGTTCACGATTCGACAGTGGGTCCGAATGATTAATCTTGCACGAGTTCGAGGATTAGGAGTGGCTCGATCGACGCAACCAAATCTCCCTCCAGTAAGAAAACTCTCCGCGCGGACAGCCCCCTAAGGCGTAGGTACAACCGCACATTCCATCTTTCAGATACACGGTGTTGCGCATCGTTCGCATTTCGCCCGTGCCATCTACGATGATCTTTTCCAGCTTTCTTTCGACCCGACGACTCTGGCCGCAAAGCTTCCGCATGTCCGGAGTGAAATACAAACCTCGGTTATGCGCCCTGTTGTCGAGAGTTTCTGAAATGCTTGTGACGGGTTTAACTTCTACCAACTCCCCAGTTTCTAGGTGAAGGCTTTCGGCCGGTGTTTTGCTGTTCTTGCCGCGCGCGTAATCCCCAAGGAGCATTCGCCTGGATCTCCAAAACAGCCAGGACGCGATACGTGTTGCCATTTCAAAAGAAGTGCAGTTCCCTACTCGGACGTCGGAGAAGCACTTGCCGATTCGGTCCCACCTGGAGAGATCAGTAGTCGCGTTCAGGATCTCGCCGGCCTGGCAGAAATATTTGTTCGGGCCTGTTTTGGTTTTGAGTCGCCCGAGCAAGGAAGCGCGCTCTGCTTCGAATGAACGCTGCGGGCCTTCGGTGCTCGCAACCTTCCGTAGCCAGGCCTCGCGCCAGAAGATCATGCAAGCTTTTTGGCAGCCATCGTGATCCGCTCCCGAACAGCGCACCCCTTCAATGAGGACGACATCGTCGGCCTTGAACTTACGCATTCCGTTTGTCTCGCCGTAATAGCATGTCTTCAAGACACGCTTGGCTACGCGGAATCTCTTCCCGCAAAGGTCGACCATCTCCGGCATGAACGGGAGTTGATCCGCCGTGCCTGAGCCATCGAGTGTCTTTAGAATCTCTTCGGGATTCTTCACTTCGACCAGGTCGCCCCGTCGGAGTTTTGAGTTTGCCTGAGCCATGTGAATTTCAGGTCTCGTGGAGAAAATCAGCTCAACGCGGTGCTGAACTCAGACTGATGCACCTGAGGTCTGGCGTTGATGATCGCGCAGCAAGACCGAGGACCTGCAGCACTCGGTTCCAAGCCTTAGCCAAGTCCCCGATGGGTCGACACATGGGCTCTCGCAGAACCGCCACCTTTCGAAACGGACCGGGTACCCGCCAGGTGCAAACTATCCCTGCGGGAAAGAACCCGACATCCCCTGCGCCGAACCGAACTTCCTGTCCGTCGGGTTTGATGAGGAAGGCCTCGCCTGAGATCACCGTGACTGATTCGTCCTTCTTGTAGTGCCATTTGAACACGCCAGCACTGCACTCCCAGACGACAATCTGCGAGATGCGATCACTACTGTTGGATACTTCCATGTTCCAAGCTTTCGGATTCCCGGAGATAACCCACTCTGCCGGAATAGACGATGGCGAGAGTTCTACTGCTGCCGGTGTGGCCATGACGATCGACTTAGACAACGCGCTCCCCCCATTTATTTCAGATCAGCTTTTGCATTGGCCGCTTGCCATGCTAACGGTCTCAACAGGCTGCAGCTTTTTTAGTCTGGCACGAATCCTATTTGCGAACCCGGCGGCGACCAACGGTGCACCGGAGGCAAGAAGTTTGCCCACCTTTTTGTATAGACCAACGCGCAATCCTCTCTTCGCCCAAAAGAAGATGACGCCACCCAGGAAAGCACGCTGTTCGAACCGATTCTGAGGGCTACCGGGATATTCACCAGCCCTCTGTTTGCGTATCAGATGATGCATCATTTCGATGAACGGAGGAACAGAATGAATGCTGTTAGCGCTGTGAACGCGATAAAAAACGGTGGAAGGTGAACGAACCAGGATAACGGGCCCCACCTCTCTCAGCTTCATTACGAGGTCCACTGAGTCGAGGTAAAAAATGCCCGCGGTCCAACCTCCAACTTGCTCGAAGGCCTCGCGCTCTACAATCCATGTGCTCGCGCTCAGTCCGTACGAACGATCCTTTAAGAGAAAAGTGTCATATTGAATGAACTCAATTTTCTGGGGTACCTGCTCATCCTGATGAACAGGAATGTCCCCGCTGAACCAAAGCGATTGGGCCGCGATGATCTTCGGACTACGCTCAACGATGAGGCACTCGTAAGCGGTCAAGGCCCATCGTCGGAACACATCGTCTCCGTCAAGGAACACCAGGTATTGTCCCCTAGCTCGCCTTGCCCCCTCGTTACGTGCTTCAATTGCACCACGGTTCGTTTTGAATTTGATCAATCGAATTGAATCAGCGAACTGCTCCAATAGCTCGACCGATCCGTCAGTCGATGCATCGTCCACTACAATGACTTCCTTCAGAGGGTGAAGCTGCGCCAACGCCGAGTCCACGGCAGAGCGAATAAACTGGCGTTGGTTATAGCAAGTAATAATGATGCTGAATCGGATCGGCCACATGGCATAGTACGGATAGTCAGATCAGCAGCGGGAACGAATCGAGCCCTCAAGAGGCGCTACAGCATCCAGTCTGTCCCTTACCATCACTTAGACAATGCGTTCCCCCATTTGCTTCCACATCAACTTATGTTTAGCAACGAACTAAGGTAGTACTGACCGCTTCGGGACGACGCGGTAGGCCTCGGTTGAAGCGACCGGGAAGGTCGAAACCTCACCCTTTCGGGATTGCACATAGCTCATCCAGTTGCCATATATGCGAGTTGCGGATGAGCGCCAGGTAGTCTGAAGCTGTTTGAAGAGGAATTCCTCTGGAAATGTTGCCATTACATCCTCGCCACCGTTCAGTGATGCGGTTTCCTGGAAATGTTGGAGCATCGTTGTTGCTTTGTCTCCGAAATATCCGTGCGGCATCGTGGGATACGTTTCTCTCTCTCGCCGCAGAAATCTCTTGATGTCTCGCCGATATTCTTTAAGCAGAGTGTGCTCGCCATATTCAGGGTGGCCTTGAAAATGAACAAACAGGCTCTTCTTCTTCCGCTTCACAAAGCAATCCGCTCCAGCATCTGCCGACTGAGTAAGGACGGAATAGCCGCATGCCGTCAACGCATCTGGCCGAACTTCATTCCACCGCGAATGAGGAAAACGAATGAGATCACTCGTCCGGTTCGTCAATGCGTGTTCTGTCGCCTTCGCAAAGTCGAACACACCAAATCGTTTGTCGCTCAGTCGGTGACGCTCGATCCCATCGCTGTAAAGAACCCCAGCATGGGCTGCCAGGCACGAGAGGATGGTCGAAAAAGTGTTCTTCTCGGCCCAATCCAGGACGGTTGCCAGTGTGGGCCAGTAGGGCTCCTGACGCAGGTTGGGCTGCTGAGGTTCCGTGCCAGTCATGATCAAGGCATCGAATTGACTGTCCCAGAGTTCATCAATGCCGGAATAAAAGCTGTTCAGATGCCGCATCCCACGATCGGTTCGCGGCACTCCGGTAAGTGAGAACAACTTCACCAGAACTGGAACATCATCGGAAGCAGCGTCAAGCAAATCGAAGAATTGCAATTCTGTGTCTTCGAGAGCCGAGTCCGGCATATTGTTAATCAGCGCAATCCGAATGTACTCATCCTTCGGGCTACGCCGATTTATGTGAACAACTCGATTGGAAGGCTTCCGTTCCAGCCATTGTGTCGGGATTCTCGATCCTTCAATCGTCAGCGGCATCAGATACTCCTTGAACCGACCGCAGTCGGTTCTTCCACCGCGCGCTTTGCTTGTTCCAGGGCTTGCCCGAGATCGTCCAGAATGTCATCGATGTGCTCAATCCCCACGCTGAGCCGCAACATCTCTGGAGTCACGCCTACCTTTTTTTGTTCTTCAGGAGTGAGTTGGCGGTGCGTCGTTGATGCCGGATGGCAGGTCAACGATTTCGAGTCCCCCATGTTCACCATTCTTTTGAACAAGCGGAATGCGTTGAAACACCGGCGCCCACCCTCGTATCCGCCTTTGACGCCGAACGTCAGAAGTGAGCAGAAGTTGTTTCCCAAGTATCGGTGTGCCATTGGATACAGCGGGTTATCCGGGAAACCTGCATAATTGACCCACTCGACCATTGGGTGAGCGCGCAGGAATTCGGCCACTCGACGCGCATTCTCAACGTGCCTCTCCATGCGAAGCGGCAGTGTTTGAATTCCCTGCAAGAAAAGAAAGCCGTTAAAAGGAGAGAGCGTCGCTCCCGTGTTTCGTTGGCAAACTGTGCGACAGCGCGCTACGAAGGCTGCGTCCCCATAGTGGTCGACATAGACCACGCCGTGATACGCAATTTCCGGCACATTCAACATGTAAAACTTCTTCGGATACTCTCTCCACGGAAACTTGCCCGAATCGACGATCATGCCTCCGATACTATGGCCGCCACCGCCGATGAACTTTGTCATGGCATGAACAACAACATCGGCTCCGTACTCGATCGGTCGAAGCAGAATTGGAGTAGCCACGGTGTTGTCAACGACCAACGGGACACCATGATGGTGCGCGACCTTCGCTATTCCCTCAATGTCCGCTACGTTTCCCGCGGGATTGCCGACGCTCTCGCAATACACAGCGCGGGTGTTCTCATCGATCAACTTCTCAATATCTTCGGGGCGATCTGTTGCCGCAAAACGCGCCTCAATTCCCCGCTTGCGAAAAATGTGTGCCAAAAGCGTGTATGTTGCGCCATACAACTGCGGGGTTGAAACAATATTGTTTCCGGTCTCGGTGATGTTGATTAACGCGTACTCGATGGCGGCCATTCCGGAGCTGACACTAAGGCCATCAACACCGCCTTCGAGTTCTGCAACTCGTTTTTCAAGAACCGTGTTCGTGGGATTGCCAATCCGGGTATAGATGTTCCCCGGCACTTCAAGGTTGAACAACGCGGCTCCGTGCTCGGCGCTGTCAAACTCAAATGCGACTGTCTGGTAAATAGGGACCGCTACAGCTTTTGTGGCCGGATCGCCTTCCCAACCTCCGTGAATTGCGATTGTCTCCCTCTTCATTCCGATAACTCCTGCGTGAAGGTGATCTCGCTATTTCTCGCTTACCGCCAGAGCGACACTTGATACAGTCGCCTGATTTCTCGCGGCCGTCTTGGCAAGAGCTGCGGAGATCCGGCGAGCGGCGAAACCAGCACCAAAGGCAAAACGCATGACAGGACCAAAGCTGTTCGCAGCGGCTATCCCGGCGGAGTACAGCCCCGGTACTGAAGACTCAAAACGGCGCGAGAGGACCGGAGAACCGTCTGTTTGGCGGATTGCCGACCGAATGTCCTTGCTCAGGAAAGTCAAACGTTCGATATCCACTTTGTAGCCCGTCGCAGCAATTACGTGTCCGGTAACAACTTCCTTAGCGGATCCATCGTGACCCCGCAAGTGGAGATGGACGGAATTGTTCTGAACCTCTGCACGCTCGATCGTATAGCCGAGCAACAGAGGCACTTTGCCCATAACCAGGTCATGGATGAAATAGCCGCCCGACGGTCCAAGCGCGCGCTTCACAACATCGATTCGGACGCTCTCGGGCAGGTACTGGAAAGCCCACGGTGCGTTGGCGAAGAATCGGGAACGGGCGCCCGGACCCAGCCCCGAATCGGGATGGCGAAGTCGTTTCCACCACGATCGCGGCTTGCCTGTCGGCTTCGTATGAAACTTCAGCTCTTTGGCACGCGCGACCAGTTGAACGTTCGCCCCTGCGTCGTGCAGAAGGCCAGCCATATCAAGCGCTGAAGCACCGGCTCCGAGCACGACAACATCTTTTCCCTTGAAGGCTGCTACTTCGTGGTGCCGGGCACTGTGCGAGAAGAATTGCGCCGGCAAATGCGCGAGATTCTCAGGGACATATTCGAAGTGCGTGATTCCCACAGCGAGCACAACGCGTCGTGCCTCGCAAGTCTCGCCGCTATCCAGCTTCACAGAGAACCCACTCGTCGTCCGCTCGATGCCGACCACCATCTTGTTCTCAAGCTCTGGCACCATCCGGTCCTTGAAGGTGAGACCGTACGACGTGAACGTCTCAAGGCGCACGGGGACGCCCATGTCGGCGTAAGGGATACCACGCTCTGCACAAAACGCCCTCAAAGTGAAAGCACGGTCCGGATCGTAGATGTCGGACGCAAAGCCGTCAGACTTCAAGCACATCCCTTTCGGCATGTGCGAGATCCACGTATCCATCGGTGGACCGAAAATCCTGAAAGACAATCCGCGCTTTCTCAGGTGAGCGGCTATGGAGAGACCGTAGGGGCCAGCGCCAACGACGACAATGTCCTGCATGACCAAAAAGGCTCCTGTCTATTTGCGGTGCAGAGTGAATGAACGAGAAGCTACTGCTTAGGGGAGTTGTTTGGGGGATGAAAGAAGCTGCACTGTTTATACCATACGAGTTGCACTAATGCCACAGATCTACGGACCAAGCTAAAGCTTTGCCTTTCAGATACATACAAGGATAACGCGCTGCTACGGCTTACAACAGAATCGACTGCGAATCTGGCCTTCATGAGGCCGGCGCTAGCGCTACTTCAGTCTGGGGAGACATCGAGCGGTGTACCTCGAAATGCCCCTTCAGACGTAATGCGGGCTTCTCGAGTAAATTCCAGGAAAGCGTAGCCATCATGTACGTCGTCGTAGCCGTCACGGTGAGCACCACCACCGGATACGTGTTTAGATGGAAAGACTTCACAGCGTCACTGGGAATTTTCTCCAGCAAATAGATTCCGTAACTGATCACTCCGCTGTAGATCAGGAACCGATTTGACAGAACGCTTTGCAGCCATTTGTTCGTCGATGCCAGCGCAAGGTAAACGAAGGACACGGATGCGAGGGCGGTGAAGGAATACACAGCCCAAAGCACCCGGTCTGCCATCGCAATCGCGAGCGGCGAAGCGATCACTAGCGCCACCCAGGCGAGAGATGTGTGCTTCTCTCGACGAAATGCTTCTGATCGGAACAGCAAAGCCAGTAACGCACCCCACATGAGTCCGTCGAGTCTACAAAACGTATTTGGGTACACATTAAACCCGCGATTCACGAGTACAAAGCGCAGCACCGGATCCAAGCAGATGATGGCAACAGCGATCCTTGTTAGTGTTTTGCTGCTGCAGAAGCGAACAACCAACGGCCAGACAACATAGAACTGCTCTTCAACGGCAAGGGACCAGGTCACCCCGAGCGGTCCCGTTGCCCGAGTGATGACCGGGACAAAAAAATTCTGCAAATAGACAAAATAGGACCACGCAGGCATCGACCTCGGCTCGAAAATCTGATGCGCCTCGGAGGGGCGCACAAGAGGGACGACGAGGAACATGAACAAGAGTGTGCAGTAGTATAGGGGCCAGATCCGCAGGCACCGGCGCGCATAGAAATTGCGAAAATACCCCTCGCTATTCTTTGTGTCCAGCAGGATTCCGGTGATAAGGAATCGTGAAAGAACAAAGAAGAGATCAACTCCCATCCAGCCATTCCGAGCAACAAACCCTGTATAGAGATCCTTATCGGTATTGTGGACAAGGACCGCCAGCACGGCCAGTCCACGAGCCGCGTCGAGTTGCGGCATTCGTTTCATTGTGTGATTTGGCAAATCGCTGTTCGGACAAGCGCATGCCAGCTGAGTACCGACCTCAGCATGCTCTAGCGAGCTATCTACTTCTCTTGAGGAGACAGACCCCAGTCCAGGGATAGTTCCCTGGTAGACCTTTCGGCTCCGGCAGCAGAGCGAGCAGTTCTTTCGGAGGACGATTGAACTGTGCGGCAGTCTTCAACATTCCTTGAACGTCGTGTGGCTCCCATCCGTAAGGCACAAAGAAATTCTGACCTTCCGGAGGTCCAAACTTAAAAGGCGCACCAGCCTCTTGCAGTTGTTTCCCTGTCGTTCGCTGCATCAACCGCAATTGACCGGGAGAGGTTAGATCAACGATCCAACTCTGAAACTGAGAGCAGGTGGCGAGATCCTTAGCTAAAGAGCCCACCTCGTCATTAGTCAAGTAGATAAGAAGGCCCTCGCTCATCACCACGACTTTCGACCCAATCGCGTTCACGCGAGCGAATAGCTCGCGGCGGCCTTTTTGATCAGACAAATCAAGAGCAATTCGTTCGAGTCTGCACTTCGGTCGCTCGTCGGCCAAGACTTCTTCCTTATGAGCGATCAGCTCTGGCAAATCAACCTCCACCCAGAGCATTCCGGAAGGAAGGTCCATGCGATAAGGCCGAGCATCGAGCCCAGCAGCGAGGTTCAATACGGTGTCCGCCCCAGCCTGGATCTCGCGAGACACAAACTGATCGAACAAGTAGGTACGAGCCATCCACGCCCATTCGTGCTTGTTACCGTCTGGCAGCGTGTTGGCAATTTCGAATCCGCGTGCCCCGGCCAGGCGCTCCGCGTAGGGGTCGCAGAACAGTGCGTCGGCCCGCTGCGTTTCGCGCGCGCGAAAATAAGCAACCCAAAGGGCAGTATCGCAGATGTTTCTGACCGTCGCGTTGGGTTCCGTCATTGCCTCACAAAACCTTTGTTCACATCAGTATTGACACGTTTGCTTTTAAAAGCATTCGCTGCACCGAGCCTATTCTGCAAGTACCAGAAGACTGTAGCCTCCCAGAAACCGTACGGTCAGATCCTGGGATATGGAAAAGGAGATCTGACGCGGAAGCCGCATGATTTTTTGTATCAGAAGGTCGCCTAGTTCAATGCAACGAGGAGTGTAGAACCAATCAACTACTTTGTAGCCCACGTCGGTCAGAGTGCGCAAAGCAGTTTCTTTCGTGAAGTAGTGAAGATGGGCGAAGTTATCTCGCCGCCGAAGAAGCCCATTCTTGCGGGCCACGGCCTGCACCGAAAGATCCAGCGGAATGTGAAATAACTTGTACTTGCCCTTCAATCGAATGTCCCTGATGAGTCCAATATAGTCGTCTACATGTTCGAAGACATCCAGTATCAAAAGAAGGTCGAAGAATGCATCGCATTGCTCGCGTCTTATGTCATGAACCGCAAAGTGGAGATTCTGATTAGCGCGAGCCCCACAAAGGTTGATCGCGTCGGCGGAAACGTCATAACCCCAACAAACGCAGCCCGGAGGCAAATGAGGCTGCAACTCTGCAAGAACCATCCCACCGCCGCAGCCAACATCGCAGATGGAGTTCGGCAACAAATTCTGTTTCTTCATCATTCGCAGAATTTGCTGTACTTTGAACGGAGACTCTTCCATGTGCCAGGAAGGGTTCTGCTCCAAGTACCTTCCGTCCTGGTAAATGGAATCGCCAGAATCCGCGATGAGGAACGGAGCTGGGCTGGGCGTCTCGCGGTGCTTGTGCGGCGTAGAAGCCATGAGAAGCCTCTGATGTGCAACTCAAAGTTACAAGTAACGCGCCACAGTCCACTGCGACAAACTGAATGAACAAAACTGTGGCAATCAATGAGCCCGGACGGAATCGGTGAGGACGCTGCTTTCCGTTTCCTTGGTGAAAAGCTTGGAGGATTCAGATCTTGTACTTGCGGATTCAAACGAGTATACGAGGTGGCCATTTTCTTCCCTCGCATATGCGATTCGCGCCCTTTCATGTCCGTTGCCCTGGACTTGCAAGGTTCCATCGATCTCGACCAGTTTCATGTTGGACCGCTGCTTCCACCAGGCGGCAACTTCTCGGGGCAGAGGCATCCAGACATCCCTCTCAGCCTGTAACTTCTTCAGATGAGCAAGCAACGTTTCGTAGGTTGCTCTCTCCTCCCGTTCAACGATGTAGTCCGGATGAATGATGAAACTGATTAATCCATGTTTCTCAATGATCAGCTCCATTTGCTGTTTCCACAGCTCAATCGAATGGTCGCGCAGAATGTGAAAAAGCGAATAGTCTTGTGTCGTGGTCACCGGCAGTTCGACCATGTTTCCTACGAAATAGGGCATAACTGTACAGCACCCCCCCCTCTGCGGATCCAAGTGCGCCACATTCGGAACCGACATATCGTAAGAAAATTCGAGAGCGTCGTACCATTCTTGCCGGCGATATAGAATCGCAGAGCGAAACCCCTCCGACCTGAATTGCCGCCCATACTCGTTGATCTTGACAGCGCGTGCTAGGAATTCCTTCTTACTTCGAAACAGATGACCGTCATGGTTGAGATCCTGGACGTTGACCTCAAATCCTCGACCGCGAATACTTTCCAGATAGCTCTCAGGAACCTCATAGCGGACTTCCGGCACGACCTGAAATGACGCCTTAATCCCGAACCTATCGTTGATGTCCATCAACGTGGAGCAGAAATCTCTGCCTGCGGTTGTCTCGACATCATGGGTCATAATAGCGCAGCTCTCGGCTCCATCCGGCCAGAACCAAATGAATGGGATCTCATTTTGCTGGGTAGCTCGAAGAGACAAGAGGAGCAAGCGCTCCATGACAGAATCGACGGTTCGATCCACCGGCCAAAGCGGAAACTGAAGGTGTCGCCATCCGTTCAGCCTAAATTTCTGCAAGTGCCTTCGCACAGCAACAGGCAATAGAGGACGAAGGAAGTAGTAACCTCGCCCAAGAAGAGACGATGCAGGATGCCACCCCGTTGAAGAGCTCATGTACCCTTCGTATCGAAGATTATTCACAACTTGAGTCGCGTCAAATGGCAGGTACACTGCGCCCTCGCGAGAAACGCATTCTGCGGAAACATCCTGGAGAGCATGATCAGGATTCCTGACCGTAACGGCTCCACTGACCTGTCCGTAGAGAATACTCTGATCGAATTTGAAATAACCGCTCTCCTCTGATAAAGGCCCTTTCAATTGGAGAGGAATGTGCTGCTCCGGGCAACGATAGTACTCACTGAAAGATTTATTCATTAGACGAATGGCTCCCTGGCATCGCCACAGCGGGCCGGGGGAAAGGATCTTAGCCGCGCCAGCAAGACTTTTGGTCGCAAATGGTAGGGCGTCTGTTAAGGCTCTGCCGCACGGTCTAACAACGGAAGCAATGGTTGAGAATCTCAACTCCGTAAGTGCGTAAAGACAAGAACCGACCTTCAGATGGTTGAACGGCAGCGCCAACCACTGATAGAAACAAAACAAATAGACTTGGCAAGACTCGGAATGCTGGTTTTGTGGTGCCCTGCGCGTGGACCAGAATGGGTGCGGTCCCAAGATGGAATGCAGTATCAAGGAGATCGACTTGTGGCAGGACAAGTACCAGGACAATGACGATCAAAGCTCCGGCCAGGAGAATGACTGAGCGGTCGTTGATTGTCCACGGATCCATGTCAAGAAAGATACACCATCCCTTGCGCCTCATCTATTCCCCTAAAGTGCCATTACGAAGTTGATGTTCGTAGGGAGTTTAGCAACGCACAATGTTATCTCCATCGATGCCTCTTGTAGCGTTCCGTGTGTCTACGAGGAGCCTCGCTGTGCGCGCAATCTGCTGATAGTCATAGTTGCTATGGTTGGTTACGATCAGGACACAATCGTACTGTTCGAGATTCTCCAATGGAGTGGACCTCATTTGAAGGTCGTATTTTCGACCTTTGCCAACGAAGGGCAGATATGGGTCGTTGTAGGATACCGTTGCGCCTTGCGCCTGCAGGAGCTCAATGATCGTGAGAGCCGGCGACTCGCGGAGGTCGTCAATGTCTTTCTTGTATGCGACTCCGAGCACAAGGACATTGGCCCCATTTAAGGTCTTCTTTTGACGGTTCAGCGCCGCCCCAACGGATTCGACAACGTGGTAGGGCATGGAGCTGTTAATTTCACCGGCCAATTCGATGAATCGCGTGTGGAAGTCCCATTCATTCGCCTTCCACGAAAGATAAAACGGATCGATTGGAATACAGTGGCCACCCAATCCAGGGCCCGGGTAGAAAGGGTGGAATCCAAAGGGCTTCGTTGAAGCAGCTTCGATGACCTCCCAAATATCCAAGCCCATGCGTAAACACAGAGCTTCAGTTCGTTGACCATCGCGATGTTCACGCATCGATAGATGTTCTCCAAAAGCTTGGTCATCTCAGCGGCCGCAGGCGAGGTGACTTGAATGGTGCGCTTAAAGATTGATCCGTAAAGAGCGCACGCCAATTCGGTGGCTTTCGCGTTAAGCCCCCCGACGACCTTGGGGATGTCGTGACGCGGCACAGTCGTATTGCCGGGATCTTCGCGCTCAGGCGAAAAAGCAACAAAGAAAGCATCTTCGGCCGATGCTCCTCCCCGTGCGGCCTTGAGACCGTTTGAGTTGCCTCGCTCCAATATCGGCACCAAGACCTCTTCCGTCGTGCCCGGATAAGTCGTGCTCTCAAGAATGATCAACTGCCCAGCCTGGAGATATGGAGCGATCGCATGAGCCGTATTCGTAATGAAGCTCAAGTCGGGTTCATGATGCTCGTCCAACGGAGTGGGCACGCAGATAATAATTGCGTCGATCTCTTTCAGCTTTGAGAAATCTGAGGTCGGCACGAACCGCTTCGCGCGTGCCTCCTGAATTTCCTCCTCAGGAATTCTGTAGATGTATGATTTTCCGGCCTCAAGCATTTCAACTTTTCGTTGGTCGATGTCAAAACCGGTAACCGGAAAACCTTGTCCGACATACAACAGCGAAAGAGGCAATCCGACGTAGCCGAGACCAATGACTCCCACTCGTGCGGACCGAGATCCGATTTTGGATTCGATTTCGTGGAGCGTACCAGATGAGATATGTGCGTTCATGTTTGTTTACCACTCCTTGTGGTCTTCAGGTCTGCAACTGAAATAACTCACAAACCCCTCTTAACGACGAGATAGGGAACCAAAGCAAGTTCGGCAATACCCGGGAGAGGGTCCTTCACGCTGAATACCGCCTCAACATCGCAATTCTTGATGGATGACAAATAAGTCTTCAAATCGATGTCGTGTGCACGGATGGCGGCCAGCGCTGTCGGGAAATCCGTGGTCGTACGCACCCAACTAAGTCCGGGCCGACCCGTGCAAGGCGCAGTCGGTAGACCGACCTGGTCCGCGTATAGTAAATAGCTGAAGTCAACTCCCGCCCGGGCTCCAAGGCTGTGATAGCCCCAGGTCCTTGCATTGACATCAAGCAACTTATATTGGAAATCCCGAGGATCGAGCTTGTATTCCACTTCGACCAGACCGTAATAATCGATCGATCGCAGAAAGCGCTCCGAGAACTCTTCCACGATCGGGGCATCGATGGTCTCAACGTATGTGCTAGCCCTGCCAAACTGCAATGGATGCTGCCGACGCCGGCGCGCCACCATCTTCCCAACAGCTTCTCCGTTGCGAAAGAAAGCGCAATAAGATATCTGTTGAGAGCCTCCACCGGGAATCACCTCTTGGACCATCGCTTCGCCGGGTCCAACCAACTCGGCCGCCTTTTCGAAGACCGTTCTGAGTTCGGAATGAGTGTTTGCTCGCCAGGCTTTTGCCTTCGTTGCGTAAATAAAGTGTTCCTTGATCGCAGGTTTGATGGCAAACGGCGGCTCAAAACCATCCAACTGGGACAGTTGCTCAGTGCCTTCAATGTAGTGAGTTCGAGGAATTGGGATACCAAGCTCGGCTGCCTTGCGATAAGTGTTCCGTTTGTCCCATGCCCACTGTACGACGTCCCATCTAGGCGTAGGAACGCGGAATATCCGCTCCAGTTCGCTGCGACGCTTCGAAAATGCAGCAACATGCTCATCACGGGTCGGATACAACACCCAACCGTGGAGCTTCGATCGCTCCCCAAGTTCCATTAAGGAGTCGACCGTTACGTCACCATCGCGGAGGCTTTGCAGCTTTACGAACCGGTCACAATACCGTGAAAATCGAGAAATCGAATGTTCATCATCCACTACGCACACCGGAATGCCGTGGCTTCCCAAACTCCGCACGATTCCCAAACCTTGATAGTCGCCACCAAGAATGACTGCTCCTATCTTTCCCTTAGAGGAAATCGACATGTTGGGGCTTGAGATCTGTTCGGCTAGGGCTGCCATGGTTTCAGTGTCCGTTTCTATTAGAGATGTGTCGAACTACCTCTGTCGAAGCGAATTCGGCTCCAGAGACGAAGCCGAGGAGAGGACCAAAACTCCATGCTGCTGGCTTGCCCACAAAGTGCAGACCAGGAATCGAACTCTCTAGCCCGCGCCGAAGCACGGGATAGCCGTTCACAATTTTCAACTGCTTCACCAGTGCAGGGTCAAGAAATCCGTATCGCGATATGTCGACGCGGAACCCGGTTGCAAGAAGCGCATGATCCACAAGGCGTTCGCTGTGATCGTCAAGTCGCAGTCGAACTTGACTTCCTTGTTCCTTTGCGGAGATTACTCTGCGACCGAGGCTGATTGGGACTTCAGTGAGACGCGGCCTTAGCCAGCCTGCGCCTGCAGGTCTGATCGCGCGATAAGCAGTTCGGTCTTGAAATCCACGTGGAAAGAGCCGGAACAAGTGTGGGGCTGCTACTAGCTGGCTGATTCCCGCAGGACCGACGTCTCGGCTCGAGTAGAGTACGGAAGAGATCAATCCTAAGTGATGCAGTTTGGCGTGTAATCCTACCCAGTTCAGATTCGGTTGTCGCACAAGGACTTCTACATCCGCGCCACATTCTTTCAGAAGCGCAGCCGATTCCAGAGCGCTCTGGCCGCCTCCAATGATTGCGACGCGCTGTCCGCGAAACGTCCGAAGGTCACTGTGCTCACTCGTGTGCGAAGCAAGGGCTGAAGGAATCGTTGAGAATTCTGTCGGCCGGAAAGTGAAACTGCTGATGCCAGTTGCAACAATGACTTTACGCGACACAAACTGCTCGCCATCCTCTAGACGTATGTGGAACCCATTGGCGTCAGATTTGATCTCGACGACATTCTTACTTTCAACGTTCGGCACCGCTTTCTGCTGGAACCAGTGGCCATATTCAATGAATCGGCCAATCGGAATCGGTTTGCCAACATTGTTTCCGTTCTCTCGACAGAAAGCATCGAGCGTCAGCTCGTGCCTAGGATCGGCAATGTGAGAAGCACCCCAGTTCGATCGCAGACACATTCCGACGGGCATCTGGTCCTGCCAGAACGACATGGGATGGCCGAAAACCCTCGCCTCCACACCTGCTGCTCGCAGATACGAGGCCATAGATAGGCCGTAGGGACCGGCACCAATAACCGTCACAGTGCAATACGTATTTTTCATCTCTGAAAACGCTAGTTATGGTCTGAGTGGTAGGGTGATGAAACTGAACTGGGCTAGAGGAGGAGATCCTCGCAGGATTTGGCTAACGTACTCACATAGTGGGAAGATGAAGGCTTGTGGGGGTTCTGTTCAGCAAGGCAGTGCATCACTCAGTCGGTTGCCGCCTTCCGCGAGGCCATCCTAGGGAGATCCTGGACGGACTCGCCCCCGCAAATATCGTCTTTGTGGCCGTGAGCATCGATTGGCAATTGCCCGTTGTGAGAATCCGTCTGTTCCCTGTGAGTCTGGCCGGCGCACAAGGCATCGACCAACCCCGTATACTCCTGTTGCTTCAAATCCCAACCATTTCTTTCAGCGTAATCGTACCCTCGTGCTATCAATTGATCTCGACGTTCGCGGTTATTTATAACTTTGAGCATCGCCTCGGCCATTGCGTCGCTATCACCAGACGGGAAGAACTCCACGACATCGTCGCTAAAGTAGTACGTATCAATCTTCGTTCGAGATGCGACGACGGGTACGCCCTGTGACATAAACTCCATGATTTTCGTGCTATACGCTTCGTTGCCAAATGAATTCGCCCGCTTGGGTACGACACCCAGATCGGCATTCGCCATCACATCCGCGATCCTATCGAGAACGACCTTCTCGAAGAACTTCACACTTTCGCCCAGACTGAGATGCGAGGCCAACCGCTTCAATTCGGCTTCGCTTTCGTCTCCGGGACCGTAAAGGTGGAATTCAGCGGAAGGCACCTGGATTCGGACCTTGGCAAATGCTTCCATCGCAATGTCCAATCCCTGGTGCCACTGAAAGCTTCCAGGAAACAAAATGATGATCCTGTCATCTTTTCTCGTTCGAGCGTGCCGAAAGAAAATCTTCGGATCAACGTGATTGACAAACACCGAACATTTCTCCTTTGAGAGCGACCGTCCTATCAGCGTATCTCTCCAAAGGTGATTCGACACGATTATGTGGTCGGCGAATCTCACCGAGAGCCACTCGATCATCTTCAGCAATGATACGTAGCCCGATGCCAAGCTCGTCTTGAACTTGCTTTGGAACAACTCTGGCACGATGTCGTGGATGTCAAGAATGATCTTTGCGCCGGTCAGTTTCGGATACCATGCGGAGAAAACGAGAAAGTCCGGCATGTTATGCACGTGAATGAGGTCAAACCGGTTTTGACGATGGAGCCTTCTGAGAGTTCGGGAAGATCTCCACAAAAATCGCAACAGCCGTCCCGCATAGCTCCACTTACTGCGCTCATCAAAATTCCGGTGCTGGACCCGGTGCACGGTCACACCATGGAAGTCTTCTAAAGGACTGCGAAACTGATCTGTACTTAGCGAGATCACATGAACATCATCGCCCCGGCTTGCGAGGGTTTCCGCGTAGCGGCGCACTCGGTTGTCGAGCTCATAATTCGAGTATGCGATCATGCAGATTCGCTTTCGGGTATTGCGGGAAGGGTGATGCACGGCCTCGTCCCCGTCCATTTGTCGCTGGGCCTGTTTTCTCTCCATCGCGAGATGACTCCACCGCCGCAGAAATGCCTTGCCAAGACTTGATGTTTTGTTCAATGCCGTGTGAAGAATTGCTGTTTTATCACGGATGAGCTTGCGCACTTTCTCCAGCAGCGTCAACCTCTTGCAATACTTTTGATACCGGCAGTACCAATGCTCCCCGCTTTAGAACGAACGACAACACGGACTCGAACAACTGAGGAGTACACCCGTATTGTGACGGTCGCGTCCGTACATCATGCGTATAGAAAATCAGCCAGCTATGGCGGCGCTCATTCTCAAGGATCAACTTCTTCGTGGCTTCAACGCATTCCATATCGCCATAAAGCCGATTTGCCCGCAGCAGGTTCAAGTCTACTTCCGGCCCATTCAGTCCGGGCATAATTCCTCGAGCACTCTTCACGATGGATCCTACTGCTCTCTTACTTCGGACTGTTACATCTCCGAACGGATAGGCGAAGTTATGACTCGTTCCAAATCCGTCACGGTTCGTGAGTGCACTCGACCCTTTCTTTACGTCAGATATGAATCTTTCAATCCTGACGCTGCGAGCAGACACATGACTGAAAGTGTGGTTGCCCAGTTCATGCCCTTCTGCCCTTAAGGCATCAAGGTCTTCGAGTCTGAAATGTTCTCCGAGATGATTGTCGATTCCAACGAGGCCCAGGGCTGCGTAATACGTAGCCTGCGCTCCGTAGCCTTTGAGAATCGGTCCTGCGATGGAATACGCTGAACGAGGAAAGTCGTCGAACGTAAACGAAACTACGTTCCCAATCCGACCTAAGAATGCCCGCCGTCGATAGGCTCTGGTCAGAAGGTTACTTCGCTGAGCGCCAAGCCATGAACGAACCTTCATTCTCACGCCACCGTCTCGAGCTCGGCATGAACCCGGATTATCCCATCATCTGGAATCGCCTCGTCTTTTCTAAACACCAGATTTAAGACACCTTGACTCTCCCCAATTTCTTGCATTCCGATGTCTCCGAACACGCGTCCGGATGGTGAATTTCGCGGAGTCTTGCGATAGTTCGCATAAAAGTCTCGGCCGGTTTCGGCGATGTATCGCCGAATGATGTAGCAGAGGAATGCATGCTCAACTCGTTTCGATTGAATCCGACAACTGAACATCAAATCCGTCATGCGTGGTTCGCGACTATCGACAAGGCAAAAACCTATGATTCCATAGCTACCGAAACGGTCAGAGCAATCCAGAACAAATGTGTCAACTTGGGAACTCTCCAGGATCCTTTGCAATACTTCCCTGTCGTATCGGTTTCCCGAAAAATTCATTTGGTTCGTACGCTGCGTAAGCTCGTGTACGCGCTCCAAATTCTCAAGGGTCATGGGGTGGATGTTGAGTTCAATGTTGCAGTGTCGCAGAAAAGAGAGGTAATCGCTCCCGAACGTTCCGGCGAGGTTTTGCCTGACGGCTTCCACTTGATACATCTTCCTCCTAGAAGCGCTCTCCTGGGTGACAGGGCTCTGACATTCCTTCATCTGGAGGATGGTCGGATAATCCTTAGCATCCATCAGCATGACCTCAGGACACCTTTCACGGACTTGCTCCAGCTCAAAGGTCGAGTCGTCTACGAAAAGAAGCGCTTCTTTGCCAATATTCAATTGCTTGGCGATTACTTCGACTCCTTCACTCTTTGGCTGCCACGAAATCTGCGGGCAGAGGAAATATTCCTCCAGTCCGAACCGTTTTAGCACCTGCAACGCTTCATCCGCATTGTTCTTACTCGCGACCGAATTTAAGACGCCTCTAGCATCTAGCTGTTTTATAATGTCTACTATTCCCGGCTTGAGCTTTAGCTTTTCCTCGCCATCCTCAACCAATACCCCGTCCCAAAGTGTGTTGTCCAGATCCCATACAACGCACTTCACCTTTCGTTTCACGCTTCCTTTCACTAACACCGCCGATGTCTCACGAACAAAGTCCAATAGACCGAAGTACAAAGTAACCTGATCGTCAGACTCAACTCCACTGGGAATGATCTCTATGTTAAAAGGTGACTCGATGTCGATGGCGTTCGCAATCTCCTCTATTGCGATTCGCTCCCGATGAAATCCTGGTGCAATAGTGACAAGAATTTGAAACGGTATCTTTATCGTTTCATCAACAGCCCTCATCGTTAAAGACAGTGCAACCGTTTCGCTGCCTGGGTTGTAGCACTCCAGAATAAACGCCGTTGGTAACTGCGGGCCCACCATTAGGCGGTGCACAGACCGTTTTTTCCAACTATAACGTTTAGTTGCCGCCGACCGCCGTATTGCTTTAGGCAAGGGTATTCCCTGAAGCAGAGTTGCAATCCGCAAATCTCTCCTTTCCAACTCCAGGGCCTCTTGCACTGGATAAAGTCGCACATTGCCAGGACTCCAGAGCTTCGCCCACCGCTTAAAACGTATCTTGAGGAGATATGAACTGATTGCCTCCGAGCAGTCTACACGTACCATCCCGTCTACAAACCGCCGACATCTCCCGTCCTCTCGCGGTGCATATAGATCGCAGCTCGAGTAACACGTGGGCCACACACACTCCGTGCAGTGCTCACTCCAGGGCAGGACGGTCCGTTGCACGACGTTTACTCGCAACTGACCTAATGCAGCCCGCACAACAGCCGGTACCACACTGACTGAATCGATTTTGCGATTGGTTTCTGTCTCGTACATTTCTGGTCTCTCAATACAATCTCACCAGGGACCTCCAGTTATGTCTTTTTGAGGCGGTAGATAAACTGGTTTCCCATCCAGGTATTCCGATTGCCCTCCGGAGGACCAAAGATCCACCGAATGCTCCGGTACAATTTGTCCGGCCCAGCGACGAAGGACGCGCCCAAAGGAGGTAAGCCATATCGATACAATCTAGTTACTTCAAACCCGTTCTGCTGGCACAAGCGAAGTATCTGACGATTTTTAAGCCGGTTAAGCGCATATGGTTCCGGCCTTAGGAGCTTTAGGAACTTTTGATAAAACACCACGGGTACGCCCCAGAAATGATAACTGTCAGTACACTCAAGAATCACCGATGCTCCAGGTCTGGCCAGCCGCGCGAGTTCACCGATAAGAGCCGCAGGCGAATCAACATGCGCCAAGACGCCAAGGCATAGAATAAGATCGAATGCTTGCGGCATCAGGTTTGCGTGCATCACGTCCCCATTGATCAGCTCCACGTCCTTTGAACGCTCCATAGGCATATTCTTTCTTGCGAGAGCCAGCATTTTACTGGAGACATCCACTAGGGTTAGGTGATTACACCGATGTAGAAGCTGCAGAGAGATTGATCCGTCGCCACATCCAATATCCAAGGCACGCTCAGGAGCCAAGTCTCTGGTCAAATGCGCAACCGTCTCGACCCGGATTCGGATGTCAAATTGCCTAGGATTTAGATACTTGTCGGGTTTATCAAATAGTGATCTTACGCTATCGACTTTTGACGTCGTCACAGCCTGTAACATACTTTCCTCGCGACGAAGATTCGGGCAAGACACTGTCGCCTATGGAGCACACGACGGCTTGCGTCTGAAGTCTTACGTTATAGTTATCGCCAGATTGTTTCTCTTCCAACGAGCCGAGCCATTTGCTCTCGGCGCACGTATGCAATCAGCTCACGATCTACTTGAGGGATCCTTTCCAGATATCCAGACACAAAGCCGTACAACAAGCCAATTGATCCGATCACGTACGGTTTTCGAACGAGCCGTATCGCACACTTGCTGAGCATAAACAATGGATGGTAGCCGCAGATATAGTTCGCACGACCATACTTGACTAGACTTGGCCATACCCCATCGGCTGATCCAGTCTCCCTATGATGGACGAGATATAGCTCTTGGAAGCTGCGTGTGGTCCATCCTAAGCTGTTGGCTTTTACCTCATCCACTGTATCCCATCCGACCACTGCTAGAAGTCCGCCGATAGATTGCCAGCAAGCTTGTCGGTAGATTTTCGTCGCACCCCTGACATGAAATGCGGGAGCGTGCTCGACTGTTTTTTCCCCTTCTTGCTCGTAACAGATCACTCCGCCACCGATACCCAGTTTGTCATCCCGTTGGAATTCGGCCAAGCACTTCTCAAAATAGTCCGGGCTAAAGCCCAGATCCCCGTCCAGCTTGGCAAGAAATTCCCAATCACAGCAAGACAGCGTGCGATAGCCGTCATTGAACGCGTCAATGACTCCCCCACCCGCTTTTCGAAATCCCCTGTCCGTACGGTGTAAAGCCTTGATCCAGGGGAAACGAGCGGCATAATCATCAATGATTTTTCCCGTTCCGTCTTTCGAGCCGTCGTCCACGATTATCCATTCTTTCGGTAGCACAGTTTGATGAAGCATGCTCTGAATCGTTGATTCAAGATGCTCCTCCTCGTCGCGCACCGGAGTGATGACAACGTATTTTGTGCTGCTCGGCTTCATATTCTAGGAACTGGATTTTGCAGGCCTAGCAATCTGACTGTCACGCGTTAACATGCGCCACTTTTGCCCAGCTCGGTGGCATGTTCTTGGCTACCTCGATGCCTTTGAAGATCGAGCTCTCCCGAGCACCATGTTCCCGGACCCAGCTTGTCATCTTCCTGACACCTTCAGATAGTGTAGTTTTCTGGCGTTTGCCGAAGACGCGTTCAGCCTTTGAGTGGTCTGAAAATGCGATTTTTACCTCGTTGCGAGCATCGAGATGGTTGACATTGCAAGGCATCCCGAGCGCCTCTGAAACCACTGCGGCGAGGTGATTCACCGTGTGCGGCTCATCGGCACCTACGTTGAAAATCTGGTTCTTGGCGTGAGGAACATTCACCGAAGCGGCAATAATCGGAGCCACGTCATCGATGTGAGTAAACGCGCGTTGCTGCAAGCCGTCTCCGAAAATTGTCATGGGCTCGCCGCGGAGTAGCTGGTTCATAAAGATGCCGACAACGTTGCGATATCGATCACCAATGTTCTGGCGTTCTCCGTATACGTTGTGCGGACGGAATATCACATATTCGAGTCCGAACATCTCATGGCTAACCCTCAGTTCCTGTTCCACGGCCAATTTCGAGATTCCGTAGGAATCTTCCGGAACCGGGATCATGTCCTCGGACATCGGACTCTGGCCTGCACCATAAACGGCGATCGACGATGTGAACACGAAACATTTGACATTGTTGTTGATCGCAGCGTTAATCAGGTTCACGGAACCGATCAAGTTATTGTTGTAGTTGAATCTCTTGATGAAATGGCTCAAGCCCTCGGCGGCGTAAGCGGCCAGATGATAAACATAGTCAAAGGAATGCCGCGAGAACAGGCGGTTGATCAGCTCGTGATCGGTGATGGATCCTTCAACGAAGGTTGCTCCTCTCGGCACGTTCTCTCGGAAGCCTCCACTCAAGTCATCGAGGACGACCACATCGTGGCCGTTTGCCAGCAGGTGATCTGCAACGTGGGAACCCATGAACCCGGCGCCGCCGGTTACTAACGATGTCGGTCTACTCGTCATGCCAGTTTCTCCTTAGAAATTCAGAATTCGCCCGATCCATTGAACGCATCAGGTGGTCTGCGGCGATACTTGTTCCACCGGTTGCTCGACTCCGTGTTCAACGAAGCGGACTGGATCCAGTTGCCGGTTCCATTGCACGCTGGCGCGATACATCTTTAGCCGGCCCTCGACAGCCTCGCTGGGACGGACCATATTCGCGATCCCGTATCCCAGTTGGCGAATACGCAGCTTCATCAGCATCGTCCGGCGATATTGCCGCGCCCCTCGGGCTCCATAATGCTTGTAGAAGTACCGGTAACCGTTGCGGCAGACCTCTATGGCGAAGCGCACCGGGAAACGGCCTACCGACTGCCCGCCTAGGTGAGTAATCGACACCTGGGGGGTAAAGCGAATGCAAAAGCCGGCGCTCCAAACCCGCCGGCACAAATCGACTTCCTCGAACTGGTAAAAGAACTGCTCGTCGAATCCGCTCAACTTCCTTAGCACATCGCCTCGCAGCATCACGCAACAGCCTGACTGCCAGTCGATCTCGCGCTCCGTATCGCCGTTCCATCCTTCGTATTCGTCGGAAAGTCCCAGATGACTAAACCTTCCGAGAACTCGCAAACCTAACCCTGTCACCACGTATCGCGAAATCGTAGGGAATGGACGCGCCGAACGTTGGTACGTGCCATCTGGGTTCTGCACGCGGCATCCAAAGGCACCTGCCTCGGGATGACGGTCGGCGAACTCGATCCAGCGATCGAGCGATCCGTCGTGCACAATCGTGTCCGGATTCAGAATCAGGACGTATTCTCCCGAGGCCTCACGAATGCCAGCGTTGTTCCCTTTGGCGAACCCAAGATTCGCGCGGTTCTCCACAATGCGCACGGATGGAAACTGCGCCCTGATTTTCTCCACTGAGCCATCGGTCGATCCGTTATCGGAGACGATCACTTCGTACTGAATCTGGTGAGTGCCATTCAGGATCGAGCGCAGACAGTTCTCGATGACCTTCCAGTCATTCCAGCAGATGATGACAATAGAGAGTTTCATCGGCATATTTTAGGACCGTGAGGCTGATGTTGACCCGGGATTCCCATTTTGGGAAGCAGTTACTTTCTTAATATCCCGCCCCCTCCCCCCCGGTATTCGGTCTATTGTAATCAACGACTTAGCGGGAAAACGGAAAATAATCTATGGGGCTCAATAACTTAGGGGCAAAATATTGAAAAGTATAGTACTTAGCTGTCACTTTCGGGCTGGTGGGACGCCGATCCAAGTAGGGTGCTGAGGATTCATGGATTGGAGGCGGTTCTCGATGACCTTCCAGTCATTCCAGCAGATGATTAAGATGGAGAGTTTCATATAGCTAGAAATCCTTATGCTGTGCGCTTGTCTGGTGTCTCAGTGGAATTCCCTACTGTCCTTCTGCCGGCGCGGACTGGTGCAAGTTTTCATTCGTCGCTAGGCGATGTCGCCACAGTTTCTTAACCTTTTGAACCATCCCAGTGCGCGTCAATACCTGACGCGCTCCCTCGGAAAGTGCAATCAATGGCGACCTTAGACAGTTCAGTAGTACACCTTTGGTTGTGGGAGCAAATAAGAAGAACGACGACTGAATCTGGCATTCTCTGCACCAGTCCCGTTTATACTGAGCGGCGCCGAATCCAAAGTCCACTTCGTCAGCAGTCGCCTCGGAGCAAAGTGCCTCTAGCATTTTCTGTAAAAGGTATGTGCCTGGCCGATAGTCGGTAAGATCGGGGTCGTACCCGGTAGTTGCTGTGAAAAAGGTTCGTCGGTACAGAAATCCGTTCCAAAAAGCACACGGCCTGTTGGCGATGTATAGAACGTGAGCTCGCAACCATCCTCGATCCGATGCCAATGTCATTATTCTCCGCGTCTCCTCGTTGAAGATGAAGCCAACCCCAAGGCCACGGTGATAAGTTTTGCCTGCTATCGCCTCGGTATCCGAGAGCACCCACTCTAGGTCGGTGGGGTCCTTATAGCTTCTGACCAAAAGTTTATTGCCATAAGCTTGGGTCAATCGCTTCGAGTACCGCTTTAGGTTGTGTTTGGTGTTGCTCGATAGCCCGCGAAGAAGTTGGTCGTAGCTTTGTGGGAGTCGCAGCTTCCATCGTTCGATTCGGGTTGGAAAATGATCGCGCGTGAGAACCCCTCCAGCCTGGTGTGCGACCTCATGAAGAGGCGAAGGAACGTCTAACGCGTGGAACAACGCAAGGTCAGCCTCACCATTCCTAAGGGAGCTCTGTACGGATCGGATCAAACGCCTGACGTGGTTCTGCGAAGCATCTCCCATCAGCCCACCGTGCACTAATGTGAGACATCGGCATGATGGGAGGCGGACCTTCTTGTAACCCACGCTTACTTCTAAGTTTTGTCGCTCGAGTCTCCCAGCCAAGATCGACTCGACCTTCCCATCTGTGCTCCTGAGCGCAACAACATGGGGGCGAAGTACATCCTTCCGGGCTTGGATGATGGCAGCGTAAAAGTCGATGTCGGCATTCGGATCGAGCGTCATCGACTGCCAAGCCGGCCTTAGTCGGGACGCACTGTCCAGATCCCTAATGACTTCAATCTGTTCCGTAGCCATCAAGCTTGTCATTGATCGCCCGTTGACGTCCCTCATGTGTCTTCTCTCAAAAGCCGGCGCGGTCCGCGCCTTCCACAGCAAAGTGAATTGAATGGAGGTCGGTATCCGGCTGAGATGCCGGAATTTCAGTTTCGGATTCTGGCCGCGCCATCGAGGCAATTGGAGCGATGGCAGTCCTTCTCGATAACGTTGCGGCGACTATCATCGCTAGTAGGCTGTACCAATACACCTGGCTCTGATCGAAGTAATCAATGCCAAGAAAAGCTATCAGGTTCGCAAACAAAGCAACTCCCATCAACCAGAAGAACCAGGCTTGGCTGCGGTTACCGACACTGGCTTTTCTTGCATGTCCGAGGTATTTGAAGCAGTAGACGATTGTGGCAATGAACAGGATCAGAGCGAGCAGACCGAAGGTTTCGCCTGTCGCGACATACTGATTCGCAGTATCCCACATGTCGTCACCGCCCTCCCATGTCCAGTAGTTGTTGGAGCCTAGAAGGAACCAATCCCAGAAGTGATGGACGAAGTTATCCACAATCTTGAAGCGGTGCCAACCGGTGGAACCTCCAACGATATCCACTCGTGCTAGCAGTGCCCAAACGGGTGCTTTCATCACAAGATGCATTGCGGTGAGGACGGATACGATCGCCCAACGCACCTGCTTCATTCGGCCACGCAAGCCCCACATCGCCAGGCCGATAACAACTGCGAGACAGGCAGATATTGCTGTGCTGGTCTTGCACGTTAGTGTAATGACGATGCCCGCAGTGAGCCCAAGCAGCGCCAGCTTTATGGATCCACCGCGACGCCAGAGGCAAAGGAACAGCGGAATGAGCGTTGCGCCAAAGGCGCCGGCAGTCAGATAGACGCTGAATGGCCCCTGGGCTCGGATGTATCCGTCACGCACGGCGGAGAGCTCGGGCGCCCCGAACATCGATAGCGCATTGTGTCCCGTCATCTGCTCGTTGATCATCACGATGGCAACAAAAACCGCGATCCAAACATAGGTCTTGATAACGTTATCGACATCCTGTCGATCGCGGAGGAAGAAGCGAAAGGCGAAATAATACCCTACAATGCCGTACGCCTTTCCAACCTCGCCAAAGAAAGCGGCGCTCTGCTGCCACAACAGCGTGTAAGTGACGATGCAAACGACCGCATAGCCGAGGACAGCTGTATCAACAGGATTCCAGGTCCAGAGAGACTTGAGCCTGGACTTTTCGTACAGAATCCGCGTCCATGCAAAGAGAATTACAATCCTGTAAACCTGAAAGTGAAACGAACCTACCATCAGTGTCTGCGCCATGGGAATCGGGATCGACAGACACAACAATGGGATAACGGCATATCGGCGGGGGAGAGCAAGGATCAAAATTCCCCCAATGATAAGAGCCACCAGCATCAGGGGATGCAGCGAGGTCTCTCCGCCGCCAGCGAACATGACGTGGTCGAGAGAATCCTTCACAGGCTTCCTCGCGTCGGCATTTGCGGTTCGGGTGCACTGTCAATGGGCAGTTTGACGCTTATCCACGCATCCTTCCGATTGTCGTATCTCTTAACGACCCGGGCTGGATTTCCTGCGACGACACTGAACGGCGGAACGCTCTCAGTAACTACAGCATTGGCACCTACTACACTGTTGGGTCCTATGATCAATTCACCCCTTTTGCAAATAATCGCGGCCCCATAACCCAGCCAGCAGTTCCTTCGAACCCTTACGGTTCCCCCGTCGGTCAGCCCCTGGGAATGAATGGGCAGATCCAGACCGGAAAACCGATGGCTATGATCCGTGATGAGTACGGACGGCCCGAGCAGAACATCCTCTTCGAGGCATACCAAGTTCTTTGCGGAAATCATGCAGCGACGGCCAATCCGGGATCCCTTCTTTAGCACAATCGCGGGAGGAGCACCGGGGATGCGATCGGGCACGTTCAACCAAACGCCATCCGCGAGATAAACAGAGTCCTCGATCTCTATACGCCGCGCGGCGGACCTTCGGATTTCCGAGGAATAATGAATCGAAACGTTATGTCCAAATTGAGCGAAAGGATAGGTGAAGCGCATCCACACCGTCTTCAGTTTGGTGCAGACATCCCCCAAGAGCGAAAGGGGATCCTCAGCAAAGGCATTTTCAACAAATGACATGCGATGCTCGGCTGCTGCCTCAGTGATACTAACGATTCTCAGTTTGTTGCGGGGACCGGCGTTCCTCGCCTCAAGATCATGGAAAGCATTGTGCGTCTCTCGGCATTTGAAACTGCCCGCGTAATCATAAGGGCCGGCCAAGAGGCAACAAGACATCCAAAAGCTATCACTCCGAGCTTAAGGGTTGCTGTCAGGCGATCTCCAACGGCCCAGGGTATGGGAACCAAACCGGCGACCGCACCCGCTGCCACAATAAGTACCGCTGCCAGCGCGATCCGGAAGCAGTCTTGCGCAAGGGTTTTTATGCTAAACGCCTGGAACGTCGCGGACATTGCAAATACCATAAACACCACCCCGACGAGTTCAGCAGCCGCCATCCCAGCAAGAACTCCATTGAAACCAATCGATCGTCCAAAATAGGCAACAAGCAAAATTGCCATAATTCGCAGCACCTGGCGGATGTTATCCAGCAGAGCCCTGCCGGAGGCACGATAAAGGATTAATTGAAGGAGCGAGATCGCTTTCAGCAGCGCTGCCAACGCGGTCAACCAGAGTGTGACTCGAAACCTAGGATCAGATTCGCTGGTCCAGGCGTAGATCATCGCGGTCCCAAATGCCGCCACGATTGCGAGTGGAACCATAGCTGTGGCAAGAGTCGCTTTGAATGCCTTTGCCAGGAAAAGCCTTTTTTGCTCCATCGATCCGGAGGCGAAGACCATCGTGCCACCTGACAAAATCGGCAGCACCAATGCGTCCTGCGCAATAAGCGCAGAGGTGACAACTCTGCTAGCCACTGCGTAGATTCCCGCAGCTTCGGCACCGAAGAACTTCAGGATAACAAGGGGCAGGATCGCTCCGTAAAACAACTCAAGTATGTTTACTAGTTGGTAACTTCCAGCAAAGCGAATAAGCTCGGGGAAAGCTGCCTTCGTGAAGTGAACGAGGTCAATTTGTATCTGCGGTACAACCGCGTGAGACGCCTTGTAGCACAGCAAAATATATATCAGCTCCGAAACCCCCATCACAGTGGTCATACCCAGCAGGCCATAACCGAAGTGCAAAAGCACAACGATAAATATAGCCTCACAGATCGTCAGGATAGTGGCGTACGTTCTTGTCAGATCAACCCGGTGTCCGCCCATCACGATTGCCTCGAAGGCCGCCCCGAAGTTAGAAATGACATAGATGCATGCCAATACTGAAATTGACGACGCGGCTGCTGAGACAAACTCCGTTGGGACACCGCTTGCCAGAGCGATCCTACGTGAGAAAAACGCGATTGGAATCAAGCCTATCACCGAAAGGACAAGCATCGAGAAGCTTCCGGTGCTTACTAGCCTGCTCGCTTGATCATAGTTGCCGTTTCCAGTTGCCTCAGCCACGTATTTTTGGAAAGCTGACTTTATGCCGGCACTCCCAAACCGCATATAAGCTGCGGTCACGAGGATTATTGACCAGATTCCATAGCCACTCAATCCGAGATAATGGATCACGACCGGAACTGTAATTAGTCTGGTGCCGACTTGCGCGCCGCTGGCCACGATGCCAAGAATCGTTCCCTTGCCGATAGCAGTCGCCAAACGACGATCGGACGGGGAAGTAGTCGGTAAATCGGTATGTACCATTTCTGTAGGCCTAATGTTTTTAGCGCAGGGAATTTGGTATTAAGCAGGAGATCGCAGACTCAGCTGCAGGAGCCTAGACGATCTGTCCCTTCCGTGGCGAGAAGTCCACGCAGGGGAGATTTGGAGGCAAAAAGGGTCGCCGCTTTTTGTTTGTTATTGAACGGTTGCAACCAAGCCAGTCGGGGGAACGGGGGCATTGTTAGCAGAATCTTCGTAAGCACCCATGTCCCAACTTCCCGACTGCTGACGAGCAACACCTGCCTTGTCAGAGCAGAGTGCACCCAGTCCCGGATTAGGCTGACCGTTACAAATAGAATTGAGGTTCTTGGCAGACTGCCAAGCCGCTGACGTGTTGTCCGTAAGGTGGTAAGAGCTCGTCAGTTTCGAGTTCCCGGTGTTGGAATGTGTATCGCCGGACACCGCGGATTCCCAACTCGGAAGTGTCGAATACCAAGTAGCATAAAACCAAGAAGAAGACTGATAGTAATTGTTGTAGTCGATCGCTGAGATAGTTGTTCCCGAAGTTGAGTAGACAGCTGCGTTCGCTAGATTCTGATGTATGTTGTTGTAGGAAGTTACCCCGGTTCCGCCCAACTCGTAGATCAAGCCGTTGTCTTTGCACGAACTTGCGTTGCTCACGAATGTATTGTTGAGCACCATGCTGGAGCCAACTCCCGCTAGACCAACCGGGCCATTGGCCCAGCAATGCCCAGCAGAGTTATTAACAAAAACGTTGTTGAAAGCGTAGATGTTCGACTCTGCACTTGTCGAAGCCGGATAAGAGTAGAAGCCGGCATTTCCGCGTATTCCGGGATCTCCGTACACATAGTTGTTGTACAAATAGAAATCTGTAAACTGCGTCGTCGTACTATTCGTGTTTAAGTGAAATCCGTCATGGTGGTTGTTGTCGGCGTTGTCGTCCCAGTTTGCGAAATCGTGCACAGTATTGCCGTAAACATAGAAACCAGACATTATTGCTGCTCCACCTGCGGAACTGTCCGTAATGAATAGACCATGATCGATGTTGTAGATCGTGTTCCCCTGGAACGTCATATTCGAAAACGTACTGCCGACTGCATAGGAGATACGAACGGCCCATTTCACGTCGTGAATAGTGTTATTTATTACGGAGAGATTTGAGCCATTCCAAATGTCGATTCCATAACTACCCTGCCCAGCTTCATCCGAGAGGCTGTTTGTGTGCACGTAGATGTTCGCAATGGTCAGGTTCTGAATGGTGACATTGCTACCGCCTTCGGCCTGAACCGCCTCGCCATCCTGCTGGTTTGCGAGGCCTGTTCCATTTGCGCTTGCCTGAATCGTTCCGTTGCTCCCACCGTCGATCGTTACGTAGGAGTGCCCGTTGGTGTTAATGGCAGCTCCAGATCCCCAGTAAGGTGCCGTCAAGACCGCTCCGCTCTCGAATAACAGAGTGATGGGACTGCCGCTTGTACCTGACCCACGGAAGCTCAAATACCCGCTCGATCCTGCCGGTGCGGTAAACGTCCCGCAGAGATGAACGGTAGTTCCTGGACCGATCTGGCTGGAGCCACTGCCCCAATTGGACGAGGTGTTAAACCAGGTCACGGCGTGAGCGTCGGCACAATCTGCGCCAGTGTTGCCGCCTGCAGCGTTCTGTGCGATGTAGATGTCAGTTGCCGAAGAAAAACCGGCGATCAAAAAGGTAAAAGCAGCAATTACAAGCAGCTTGCGGGGCCCGTTCACGCATTCCTCCATGAATCGTGTGCTGGACCCACGATTTTACAGTGAGTCCGCTGGTCGATCGTGCCGTACCAG
>Ga0335069_10001664_pt1 | contig 35565 bp, 32 predicted proteins | sample Lox_Sample_11_FD_206714 | JGI IMG/M metagenome (GOLD analysis project Ga0335069, IMG submission 206714) | Soil microbial communities from Loxahatchee National Wildlife Refuge, Florida, United States - Lox_Sample_1.1 | ecosystem: Environmental > Terrestrial > Soil > Wetlands | place: USA... | reverse complement strand
GGAAAAGCAGCTAAAAGGCTGGTCACGCGCCAAGAAGATCGCGTTGATCGCGGGCGATTGGAAGACGATCGTTCGTCTCTCTAATGAGAAGAAATCCGTCCTTCGACAGGCTCAGGATGACACAGCATCTTCCTCAGCGCCTGCGCGCAGCGCAGCCCTGAGCGAGCGCAGCGAGTCGAAGGGTCAGGGTGACACAGCATCTTCCTCAGCGCCTGCGCGCAGCGCAGCCCTGAGCGAGCGCAGCGAGTCGAAGGGTCAGGATGACACAGCATCTTCCTCAGCGCCTGCGCGCGCAGCGCAGCCCTGAGCGAGCGCAGCGAGTCGAAGGGTCAGGATGACACGGGTCCTTCGACGGGCTCAGGATGACAAAAAAACTACTTGACGCTTTGGACGGTCGAGACGCTGACGCCCGGGGCGCTATTCTTCCACGAGCTTCGGATGTAGGTGATGGCGGCGGCGATCTGCTCGTCGGAGAGCAGACCCTTCCAGCGCGGCATGATGCCACTGTAGGTTTGACCGTTGACGACGAGCCGGCCGTCGAGACCGTCTTTCACGATCGCGATAGCGGCGACCGGATCGCCGATGACGATCGGATTTTCGGCGAGCGGCGGAAAGGCGCCGGGAATTCCTTTGCCGTCGACTTGATGGCAGCTCGAGCAGTTCGTCAAGTAGACGACGGCGCCGTCGCTCGCCGACGCCGGGTTCTGCTCGGCCGCCGCGGAGACGGCGGCGGCGGTGGTCGCGTGCGACTCCTTCGCGCACGCGGTTAAAACGAGCGCGAGCACAGACGCTGCGGCCCTTCTCATGCGATCCTCCTCGGGCGCGAGCTCATCGCCCAGACGAGCGCGACGAGCAGAAAGTTCGCGACGAGCGAGCTGCCTCCGTAGGAAAGAAACGGCAGCGTGATGCCGGTAAGCGGCAGTAGCCCGATCACGCCTCCGACGATGATGACGACTTGAAAGCCGAGCGTCGCGCCGAGCCCGGTCGCGAGCAGCTTCGTGTAGAGATCGGGCTGCTCGAGACCCGTCGCGAAGATCCGGCGTACGAGATCGAGGAAGATGGCCAAGACGATCAAAGCGCCGATCACTCCGAACTCCTCTGCAAAAGCGGCATAGACGTAGTCGGTCGAGACGTCCGGAATAAATTCGGGATGGCCGAGCCGGTATCCGCTGCCGACGAGACCGCCCGCGGCAAGCGAGTAGTATGCCTGCGACGACTGATACCCCGCCCCGAGCGGATCGGAGAACGGATTGCGCCAGACCGCTATGCGCGTTGCGACGTACGGATAGTGATGGACCGCCCAGAACGCGCCGAGGCCGAAGAGAAGCGCGCCGAAGAGCACGATGTCGATTCGGCGCGTCGCGACGTAGAGCAGCGCCGCAAAGGTCGCGAGCAAGAGCGTTGCCATCCCGAGGTCGCGCTGGAGCACGAGAATCGCCATCGACGCGCCCCAGCCGATGAAGAGCGGACCGAGGTACTTGACGTTGGCGCGAAGCGACCACGGACGCGCGTTGCCGATCACGTCGGCCGTCTCTGCGAGGTACGCCGCCAAAAAGAAGACGATGAAGAGTTTGATCAGTTCGATCGGCTCGTACTGCACCGGCCCGAGCCTGATCCACAGGCGCGCCCCGTTGATCTCTTGGCCGAAGACGAGCAGCAGCACGAAGAGCGCCAACGACGCGATGACCCAGAGGTATTTATACGCGGCGAAGCGCCGGAAGTGCGTGAAGAGCGGGCCGGCCGCGATCGCGAGCGCGAGCGAGAGCAGCAGCCAGAACTGCTGCTTCTGCGCGAGCGCCGGCGAGAGGCGGGCGACGATCGCGAGGCCGAGCGCGGCGAGCACGATCGCTAGCGCGGGAATGACGTCGTCGCGCACGGTCCCCGACGGCTGCCAGAGCACCCAGACGATGGCGAGCGCCGCGAGGAGCGCGAGCATCCACGGCGGCCCGATCGCGCCCGGCGGCGCGAAGCGAAGAATCAGCGCGGCGACGGCGAGCGCCCCCAGCGTCGGCGCGACGCGGCGCACGGCGATCATCCCCTGGATTCCAATGCGTTCAGTGCGTGCAGACCGCGGCCGCGAGAAACGCGATCGCCGCGGCCGCGCGAATCAACGCCGGCCCGAGCACGATCTCCAGCGTGCGCGGGGCCGGCGATTGATACTGCACGCCCTCATCGCGCTCGAACCGCGCGATCAAGACGTGCTCGCCGGGATTAGCGGCCTCGAGCTGCGCGATCAGCGCGGCTCGCTCTGCGACGCCGCGGGCGCGCCGTTCGACGAGCACGATCGCGTCGCCGAAGAGCAGCGTCGTGCTCGAGACCGTGACGTCGAGCGCCGGTCCGACGCCGAGCGCGCGGTAGAGCAACGGCGAGGGCCGGTCGTCGAAGACGTCGTCCTCCGAAAGCGCGACGATCTCCCCGGCGCGCGCCAGATAGGCGGCGGTCGAGCCCGCCTGCACGACGTACGCACGCCCCTGCACGACGAGCACCGCGGTGAACGACGCGGCCGCGGTAACGTAATCTTCGTGGCTCGCGGTAAACGTGTAGAGATCGCCGTTGACGCGCGTCAGAATCGCGAGCAGGGCCGTCGCGGCGGCCTGCGGTGAATCGATCGCGCGCCGGAACCGAGCGCTGCGCCCGCGCCGCTCGCACTCCGCGCGCACGCGGCCCAGGAGCGCCGCTTCGACCGGCACGCCGCCGACGTAACCGAAGCCGCGCGCTACCGCCAAGAGCCACGTCTGGGGGCCGAGCTGCAGGCTCAGGCACGAGGCGCGATCGCCGCGTATCGCGAGCGTCATCCCGGCTTCACCGCGTTCACGCGCAGGCGCGTCGTGCCGACGTCGATCTCGTCGCCGGCGCGAATCTCGATCGCCTCGGTGACGCCGCGTCCGTTGAGAAACGTGCCGTTGCTGCTGTGGAGATCGTCAATGTAGACGACGCCTTGGTGCGTCTCGAAGCGAGCGTGCCGCCGGCTGACCTCCGGATCGCGCAGGACGATCTCGGCGCTCCGATCGCGGCCGAGCTCGAACGGCGGACGGGCACGGTGCGTACGCTGCGCTCCGCGCTCGAGAATTTCCAAGTCCACGAGCATCGGCGTGAGTGGGCCGATCTCCGCCGCCGCGCGAACGCGCGGCCGCGCCGCCAGCAGCGCGACGACCGCGAGCGCACCGGTGATCTCGAGCGTGCCGATGCGCATCTGCCGCTCGAAGTCGGCGGCCACGGCGAAGAGCGGCGTCATCGGCGCTCGAACCTCATTCGCGTGTTGCCAAACCGCAACTCGTCGCCGTCGTGGAGCGCCTCGGCGTTGACGCGGCGTCCGTTGACGAACGTCCCATTCGTCGAGCCGAGATCGCGAACTCTCGCCTCCCCGGCAGCGACTTCGACGACCGCATGCGCGCGCGAGACGCTCGGATCTACGAGGACGATCTCGCTCTCCTCGGCGCGACCGATGCGCGCGGCTCTCTCGATCGAGTAGACGCCGTTCGGCGGAACGCCCTCGATCGTGTGCAAGCGATAGACTTCGCCCGGATCGCCCTCCCCGGCGACTTCGACGCCGATCGCACCGAGCGGCATGCTCTCGCGTTCCGACATCCTGACGCTCGCGTCGCCGTCGTCGAATTCTATCCCGACCCTTCCGGCAAGATCGCGCAGGAGTTGTGCCCAGGCTCGCTCGAGATACTCGCGGTGTTCGTCGAGGCGCTCGTAATCGGCGGGGCTGACGAAGACCTCGTAGCTGCCGGGCGCGTGCGCGCGGCCGTCGTCGTCGCGGGTCTGCGCCTCCATCGTCGAGACGAGCTTGCGCGCGATCTGCGCCGGCTCCAAGTCGCTCGGGAAGGTCTTGGCAAAACTGCGCTCGATGAACGCGGCGCAGAGCCGTTCGAGCTTCGCAAGAAAGCTCACGGCCGGCGTTCGACCCGCGCGATGTAGAATCCGTCGCGGCCGCCGACGCCGGGCGCCACCTGCACGTCGCCGTCGCGCGTCAATAGAGCAGCGTACGCGGCGGGCATCAAGCCGCGCTCGAAGTTCTGTCGCGATAGAAACCAATCGATCACTTCGGTCGTCTCGCGTGGATCGGTCGAACAGACCGCGTAGACCAGCGCACCTCCGGGGTAGACGTGACGGGCGGATTCTTCGAGCAGGGCGCGCTGCGTCAGCGCCATGCGTTCGCCGTCGGTTCCCTGCTTCTTCCAACGCGCCTCCGGGTGGCGGCCGACGACGCCGACCCCCGAGCACGGCGCGTCGAGGAGCACGCGGTCGAACTGCCGCGCCGGCTCGAGGATCTCCGTCGTCGCGTCGCCGGCGACGATCGAGGCGGCGATCCCGGCCTCTCCCAATCGCCGCCCGAGCGTCGCCGCCTTTCGCTCGTCGCGCTCGATGCAGCAGATCGAGCCTTGCCCTTCGAGGCGCGCGCCGATTTGGAGCGCCTTGTTCCCGCGGCCGCTGCAGACGTCGAGAATTGCTTCGCCCGGCTGCGGCCCGAGCACGTCGACCGGCATCGCCGAGCTCTCGGATTGCGGCCACCACGCGCCGTCGCCGCCGCCGGCGCGCGCGAGCGTCCCCCGTTCGACGAGCAGCGACTCGGCGACGATCGGCGAGGGTGACGTCTCGATGCCGAGCAGCGCCAGCCGCGCGATTACGTCGCTCGGCGTGGTCTTGAGGCGGTTGACCACCAGCGCCGCGCGCTGCGGCTCGTCCACCGCGGCGCAAATCGCTTCGACCTCGTCGCCGAAGACGCCGCGCCACTGCCGCACGAGCCAGGTCGGCAGCGAGTAGCGGACTGCGAGGTAATCGTCGTCGTTCTCGAACGCCGCGCGCTGCGGCTCCGCCTTACCGGCCCGCAACATCGAACGGAGCACCGCGTTGACGAGATTGGCGAGCCCCTTATGCCCCCATCGCTTCGCCAGGTTGACGAACTCGAAGAGCGTGGCGTGCTCGTCAGCGCGCGTGTAGAGCAGCTCGTACGCAGCCAGCCGCAGAATCTCGTGGATGGCCGGCGGCAGCGCCTTCTGCTCGGAGAGAAACGGCGCGAGATGCCAGTCGAGCGCGCGGCGCATCTTGATCGCACCGTAGGCCAACTCCGCGGCGAAGGCGCGGTCGCGGTCGCTCAACTGAGACTTGCGTGCGCGATAATCGAACGCCGCCTGGGCAGCGCGCTCGGGGCTCCCGGCGTCCGGCGACGGAAAGACGTCGCGCACGACGCTGAGCGCGAGCGCGCGCGCGCTTTCCTTCGACAGGCTCAGGATGACACCAGGGGGCTCAGGATGACACCGGGGGGCTCAGGATGACGCCATTATCGGCTGCGCTCGTATTCCGCGAAGGTCATCTTGCCGCGGTTGGGAGCGATCACTTCGTCGATCGCCAGCGTTCCGTCGGGTGCGACGTGCGCGCTGAGAATCTTGAGGTTCTCTCCGCCGACGACCGCGCGCGCGGCCGGCTGGGGCGAAAAGGCGCGCACGCGCGCGACGACGCGCTCCGCGGGCCAACGCAGATCGACGAAAAGATCGTCTTTCGCGATCGGGCGCGTCACCGACGCCTCGCCGATCTGCGGAGCACGCGGTATCGCGCCCACAGCCGCGAATTCGAGCGCCTCTCCAAGCAGCTCCGCGCCGATCTCTGCGAGGCGGTCGTGGAGCGCGCCGTAATTCTCGCCGGGCTCGATCGCCACGCGGCGCTGCAGCACGACATCGCCGGTGTCGAGCCCGGCATCCATCAGCATGATCGAGACGCCGGTCTCCGTCTCGCCGGCCGCGATCGCGCTCTGGATCGGCGACGCACCGCGATACTTCGGAAGCAGCGAAGGGTGCACGTTGAGCGCGCCGAGCCGCGGCAGATCGAGCAGCTCTTGCGGAAGGATGCGCCCGTACGATGCGAGCGCGAACAGATCGAAGCGCTCGTCGGCGATCTCGCCGGCGAACGCGCGGAGGCGCTCCGGTTCGTAGACGCGCAGACCGAGTTCGAGCGCGGCGGCCTTCACCGGGCTCGGCGCGAGGCGCTGTCCCCGGCCGGCCGGGCGATCCGGTCGCGTGACGACCCCGGCGAGCTGCGTGCGCGCCGCGACGACGCGCAGGCTCGGCACCGCAAACGAACTGGTGCCGAGGAAGAGAGACCTCACGCGTCCGCCGTTTCCTTCTCCTCTTCTTCGCTCTCGGCGGAACGCAGGTTCGTCGCCCGGTCTATATAGAGCTTGCCATCGAGATGGTCGATTTCGTGCTGGAGGCATTGCGCGAGCAGCCCCTCGCCCTCGATGCGAATCTTCTGGCCCTCGCGGTCGAGCCCGGTGACGACGGCGCGCTTGTAGCGAACGATCTCGCCGATCATCGCGGGGACGGAGAGGCACCCCTCGCGGAGCTCCACCTCCTCCTCGAGCGACTCGATCTTCGGATTGATGACGACCGTCGGCTCGTGCTCGTCGTCGTGGACGTCCATGACGAAGAGGCGCTTCGAGACGTTCACCTGCGGCGCGGCGAGGCCGACGCCCGGCGCGGCATACATCGTCTCGAACATGTCGTCTATGAGCTGCTGGAAGAGCGGATCGCGTATCTCTTTCGGGTCGACCTTCTTCGCCGTCTTTCGCAGCGTCGGGTGACCGTCGGTCAGGATCTCTCGGACGTAAGGCATCGCGGGCGGCTATTCGCCGCCCGCCCGCGCTAGCTCTTGGTCTGGAAGGAGCTGACCAGGGTGTGCGGGGTGCAGCCCGTCCCAAGAATGTTCCAGAAGAGGCTCACCGCCTGATCCGGGCCGATGATGTAGCTCGAACCGTACGGACCCGCGAGTGCCGACGCGTAGTAGGTCGGGTTTGCGTAACTCGGCGTCGCGAACGGCGTGGGAATCTGCGACGGGTTTACCGGCGAGAAGAGGCCCGTGTACGTCGAAGAGCCGTTCGACTGCGAGAGGAAGAAATCGTAACTGTTGCTCGGGGGCAACGCGCCCTTGGTCGCCACGTAGATGTTCGCCAACCCAGGCGGCGCCTTGCGCGTGCCCGGGATCGGATAGACGACCTCGAGCTGGTTCGGCGGGCCCGAACAATTCGTGCCCGTGCCGGGCGGTGCGCTCGGAGTGCTGTTGTAGCCGTTGCAGGCCGCGAGCACGCCGGCCCCGGTCAATAGAACGAAGAGAACGCCAATGGACTTCTGCATCCACGAAACATAGGCTACGGCCCGGCCGAGACCTGCTGGGCCCAATGTGAATCCCCTTAAAGAATGTACCCTGAGAGGTCGGCGTTCGCCACGACGTCGGCGAGCCGGCCGCGCACGTAGGCGCCGTCTATGACCACGGTCCCGGTCGTGTCGGGCGCGTCGAAGCTGACGTCTTCGAGGACGCGCTCGAGCACCGTGTGCAGGCGGCGAGCGCCAATGTTCTCGGTCTGTTCGTTCACCGTCATCGCGAAAGCAGCAAGCTGCTCGATTGCGTCCTCTCGGAACTCGAGCGTCACGCCGTCGGTCGCGAGCAGCGCCTTGTACTGCTCGACGAGCGCGTTCTTCGGCTGGGTCAGAATCGTCTTGAAATCCTCGGCGGTCAGCGAGTCGAGCTCGACCCGGATCGGCAGGCGCCCCTGCAGCTCGGGAATCAGATCCGACGGCTTGCTGATGTGAAAGGCGCCGGCGGCGATGAAGAGGATGTGATCGGTCTTGATCGGCCCGTGCTTCGTGTTGACGGTCGAGCCCTCGACGATCGGGAGGATGTCGCGCTGCACGCCTTCGCGTGAGACGTCGGGTCCGCCGCGCTGGTTCGAGCCGGCCACCTTGTCAATCTCATCGATGAAGATGATGCCGTCCTCGCCGGCACGGCGCAGCGCCTCGCGCTTCACGGCGTCCATGTCGATGAGCTTCTGCGCCTCCTCCTGTTCGAAGATGCGCAGGGCCTCGGCGACGGTGACCCGCTTCTTCGTGCGCCGCTTCGGCAGAATGCCGCCGAGCATCTCGCCGATGTCGCCGCTCTGATCGATGCCTCCGCCGATAACGCCGATCGGCAGGTTTTGCGCCTCCTCGACTTCGATCTCGATCAGACGCACGTCGTAAAAGCCGCGTTCGATCTCCGCGCGGGTCTGTTCGCGAACGCGGTGGGCGTCGGCGGAAACGGAGGCCGGCGGACCGGGCGGATGCTGCTGCGAGAAGCCGCTGCCGAAGATCGAGCCGAGCGCGGCGCCGAGTGCGCCGCTCTGTCCCTGGGCGGAGGGCGGACGCGTCTCCGGATGGAGCGCGTCGATAACGCGTTCGACGGCGTGGCGCGCGGCGAGGTCGTGCACCTCTTCGCGGCGTTCGTCGGTCACGGTGCGAATCGACGCGTCGACGAGATCGCGGACCATGGATTCAACGTCGCGGCCCACGTAGCCGACCTCGGTGTACTTCGTCGCCTCGACCTTTACGAACGGCGCGCCGACGAGCGCCGCAAGGCGGCGCGCGATCTCGGTCTTGCCGACGCCGGTGGGACCGATCATCAAGATGTTCTTCGGCGTGATCTCGTCGCGCAGGTCCTCACGCGCTCGAGCGCGCCTGTAACGGTTGCGCAGCGCGATCGCGACCGCGCGCTTCGCCTTGGCCTGCCCGACGATGTACTTGTCGAGCTCCTCGACGATTTGGCGCGGCGTCAGGCGGGCGGGGTCGAGCGTCGTCGTCAAGACCGTCACGGCAGGCTCTCCACCGTGATGTCGTCGTTCGTGTAGATGCAGATCTCCGCCGCGATCTCCAAACCTTTGCGAGCGATCTCGGCGGCGCCGAGCTGCGTGTTGCGCACCAGCGCGGCGGCGGCGGCCTGCGCGTAGGGCCCGCCGCTGCCGATCGCGACGATTCCCTGGTCGGGCTCGATCACGTCGCCGGTGCCGGAGAGCAGAAAGAGGTGGTCGGCGTTCCCGACGATCATCAGCGCTTCGAGACGCCGCAGCACGCGATCTTGGCGCCAATCCTTCGCCAGCTCGACGGCGGCGCGCGTCAGGTCCTTGAACTCACCGAACTTGCTCTCGAACTTCTCGACGAGCGTGATGCCGTCGGCCGCCGAGCCGGCAAAGCCGGCCAGCACCTTGCCGCCCGCGATCCTCCGCACTTTACGCGCGCCGTGCTTGACGATCGTCTTATCGAGCGTCACCTGACCATCGCCCGCGATCGCAAGCGTGCCGTCGCGGCGCACGGCCAATATCGTCGTTGACCTCATGCTAGCCATCTTACCCCGAGGGCGCAAAGAGAGTTTCAACGGCCATCGAGCCGATTGCCGCGAGCGCCCGTTCGGCCATCAAGAGGCGGCGCTCGCGTTTCCCTTTCCCTTCCATCGGCGGGAACGGCGCCCACGTGACGTTCGAGGGTTGGAAGTCCGGCGTCTCCCGGTTCTGCAGGTGCGCCACCACCGCGCCGAAGGCGCTCTCCCGCGGGAAATCCACCGGCGGCAATCCGAGCATCTCGCGCGCCGCGTGGATTCCCGTCATCGCGCCGCACGCGGCGGCCTCGACGTATCCTTCTGCGCCCGTGATCTGGCCCGCGAAATAGATGCCCTGGCCGGCGCGAAGCCGCAACCGGGAGTCGAGCAGCCGCGGTGAGTCGATGAACGTGTTGCGGTGCATCACGCCGAGGCGCAGCCACTCCGCGTTCCCAAACCCTGGAAGTCTCCCGAAGGCCTCGCGTTGCGCGGGCCACGCGAGCCGCGTCTGAAATCCGACGAGATTGTAGGCCGTGCCCTCACGGTTCTCTTTGCGCAGCTGCACGACCGCGTACGGCATCTCGCCGGTGCGCGGATCGCGCAAGCCCACGGGCTTGAGCGGCCCGAAGCGCAGCACGTCGTCGCCGCGATCCGCCATCTCCTCGATCGGCAGGCACCCTTCAAAGTACCGCGTCTCCTCGAATTCCTTTTTGGGATGACGATCGAGCGTCCGAAGATCGGCGAGCAGCCGCGCGTAGGCCGCCGCGTCGAGCGGCACGTTGAGATAATCGTCTCCATCCCCCTTGTCATACCGCGACTTCCGGTACATCCGCGACTCGTCGAGCGAGTCGGCGGCGACGATCGGCGAGGCCGCGTCGAAGTAGTGGAGCCGGCCCGGGCCGATCAGCGCGTCGAGGCTCTGTAAGAACTCGTCCGGCGGCAGCGGGCCGCAGGCGACGATGACTGGGCGATCGATCGGGACGGCGCGCACCTCTTCGCGCTTGACTCGGATCCGCGGTTCTTGGGATATCCGGGCCTCGACGAGCGCGGAGAAGGCCGCGCGATCGACGGCGAGCGCGCCGCCCGCGGGAACCGCGGTCGCGCGAGCGGCCGAAATAATCAGCGAGCCGATCCGCGCGAGCTCCTCTTTGAGCAAGCCGACGGCATTCTCGAGCGCGGCGCCGCGCAGCGAATTGCTGCAGACGAGCTCCGCGAGCGCTCCGGTGACGTGCGCCGGGCCGCTGCGCTCCGGGCGCATCTCGTAAAGCTCGACGTCGACGCCGCACCGGGCGGCTTGCCAGGCCGCCTCACATCCGGCGAGGCCGCCGCCGATGACGGTGAGGTGCGTTACGATGGCGCTACGGGCGCGAGCGCTGCGACGTCGTGCGCGCGGTCGGCCGCGCACTCGAGATGCTGGTTTCCGCCGCGGCGGACCTTCGAGACGACGTGCGATCCGCAGACGGGGCAACGCTCGGGAATGACGGCGTCCCAGGAGATGAAGTCGCACTTCGGATACGTGCCGCAGCCGTAAAAGACGCGCCCCTTCTTCGAGCGGCGCTCGACGATGGGTCCGCCGCATTTGGGGCAGAGCGCGCCGGTCTCCTTGACGATCGGTTTGGTCGTCTTGCACTCGGGGTAGCCCGAGCACGAGATGAACTTGCCGAAGCGCCCGTTCTTGATCACCATCGGACGCCCGCACGTCGGACAGATCTCGTCGGTCGGTTCGTCGCGGATCTCGAGACGCGGAAGCTTCGCCTCGGCAGCCTCCAGCTCGGTCGCGAACGGCGAGTAGAAACGCCGGAGCAGTCCGACCCAGTTCTCGTGCCCCTCGGCGACCTTATCCAAGTCGCCTTCCATCTGGGCGGTGAAGTCGAGGTTGAGGATCTTCGGGAAGTGTTCGACGAGCAGATCGTTGACCGCCGCTCCGATGAAGGTCGGCATGAAGCGGCGCTCTTGCTGCGTCACGTAGCCGCGCGCCTGAATCGTCTCGACGATGGTCGAGTACGTCGACGGCCGCCCGATGCCGTTATCCTCGAGCGCTTTGACGAGCGCAGCCTCGGTATAGCGCGGCGGGGGCTCGGTGAAGTGCTGCTTCGGCTCGATCTTGCGACAATCGAGTCTCTCGCCGTCGCTCAATTCCGGCAGGCGCACGCGCCCCTTTGCGTTGCTCTCTTCTTCTTTCCCCTCGTCGTAGACGCGCGTGAAGCCGGGGAAGCGCATGATCGTGCCCGTCGCTCGGAAGCCGTACTCGCCGGCCGAGACGTCCACGATCGTCTGATCCAGCAACGCCTGCGCCATCTGCGAGGCGACGAAACGCTCCCAGATCATCGTATAGAGCCGAAGCTCCTCGCGCTTGAGGACGCCGGCTACCCGATCCGGCGTGCGCAGCACCGACGTCGGCCGGATCGCTTCGTGCGCGTCCTGGGCGCCCTCGCGAACCCGGTGACGCTGTCCGCCGTGGAACTCTTGCCCGTACGCCTCGAGGATGTACTCGCGCGCCGAATCGCGCGCTTGATCGCTGATCCGCGTCGAGTCGGTGCGCATATAGGTGATGAGGCCGACGGTACCCTCGCTGCCGCCGAGGTCGATGCCTTCGTAGAGCGCCTGCGCGACCTGCATCACGCGGCGGACGCGCATCTTGAGCCGGCGCGAGGCCTCTTGCTGCATCGTGGAGGTCGTGAACGGGGCGGGCGGGTTGCGCCGCAGCTCCCGCCGCTTGATCGATGCGATGCGGTACTCGGCGCCGTCCAGCGCCGCGAGAATCTCCTTCGTCCGCGCTTCATTCGGAATCTCGATCTTCTCGCCGCGATGCGAGACGAGATCGGCCGAGAACCCCGGCGCTTCCGCCTCGGCTCCGGCGTTCGCCAGCAGCGCCGTGATGCTCCAGTACTCCCTGGGAACGAAGGCCTCGATCTCGCGCTCGCGGTCGACGATGAGCTTAACGGCGACCGACTGCACGCGTCCCGCCGAGAGGCCGCTGCGCACCTTCGACCAGAGGAGCGGCGAGATCTTATAGCCGACGAGGCGATCGAGAATTCTGCGCGCCTGCTGCGCGTTGACCCGGTCCATATCGATGACGTGCGGGTGGCGCAGCGCCGCGAGCGCGGCGTCTTTCGTGATCTCGTGCAGCTCGATCCGGTGCGGATTGGGAAGCTTCAGAAGCTCGGCCAGGTGCCAAGCGATCGCCTCGCCTTCGCGGTCGGGATCGGTCGCAAGATAGACGTCCGTCGCGCTTTTGACCGCGCTGCGGAGCTCTTTGATGATGTCGCCTTTGCCTTTGATCGTAAGGTATTTCGGCATGAAATCGTGCTCGACGTCGACGCCGAGCGTGCTCTTGGGAAGGTCGCGGACGTGCCCCACCGATGCCTTCACGGTATACCGCGCCGGCAAGAACTTCTTGATCGTCCGCGCCTTGGTCGGCGACTCCACGATGATCAGGGGCTTTTTCACGGGGCCTAGTATACCGCCGGGGTCAAGGCCCCGCCAAATTCTCGGTTCGGCGCGCCGCGCGCGTGCGCGCGTAATTTGCATCGTGGGATGAAATACTTTATGATGCGCTCAAAAGCGCCACGAGCGCTGTCCACTAACGCTTATCGTCCCCGGGGACGAGGAGGAATGAATGGACTCCAACCTGATGAACGGCGGCCCTCCGAAGCCGGAAGAGAAGCCGCGCCGGAAGGCCCGACGACGTAAAGTCGTCGCCGCCGTCGCCATTAAGAAGGCCGTGACGGCCCGCAAGAAGCGCAAGGCCGTACGCAAGGCCGTACGCAAAGTGCGCAGAGTGACGCGCAAGGTTGCGCGCAAGGTCCGTAAGGCCGTGCGTAAAGGCGCGCGCAAGGCGCGCAAGGCCGTACGTAAAGGCGCGCGCAAGGCGCGCAAGACCGCTCGCCGGAAGACGGCCGTGAGAAAGGCCGGCGTCCGCAAGGCGGTACGCAAGAGACGGAAGGCCGCGCGCAAGAAGTAGTTCTGCGATCGGTTTGGGAGAGGGGCGCTCGCTACAGCGGGCGCCCCTTCACTTTATGTCAGCTCGGGGGCGCGGCCGCCGTGCTCCTCGACCCAATGGCATGCCGCGACGTGTCCCGGCGCGTACTCGCGCAGCGCCGGCTCCTCGACGGAGCAGCGCTCGAACGCAACCGGACAGCGAGTATGGAAGCGGCAACCGGCCGGCGGATTCACCGGCGAAGGTATATCGCCGGTCAGCACGACCCGCTTGCGCCGTTGCTCGACGGCCGGGTCCGGAATGGGAATCGCCGAGAGCAGCGCCTGCGTGTAGGGGTGGAGCGGATTCTCGTAGAGGTCGTTGCGGCCGGCAGTTTCGACGATCTTGCCGACGTACATCACGGCGACGCGCGTCGAGATGTGGCGAACGACCGAAAGATCGTGAGCTATGAAGAGATAGGTCAGCTTGAACTTCGCCTGCAGGTCCTCGAGCAGGTTGATGACTTGCGCCTGAATCGAGACGTCGAGCGCCGAGACCGGCTCGTCGCAGACGATGAACTTCGGGTCGACGGCGAGGGCCCGGGCGACGCCGATGCGCTGGCGCTGTCCGCCGGAGAACTCGTGCGGATACCGGTTCGCGTGGTAGGGCTGCAAGCCGACGAGCTGGAGCAGCTCCCGTACCCGAGCGTCGGCGTCCTTTCCGCTCGCTATTGCGTGGATTCGCAGCGGCTCGGCGACGATCTCGCCGACCGTCATGCGGGGGTTGAGCGAAGCGAACGGATCCTGAAAGATGATCTGGATCGAGCGGCGCAGCCGTCGAATCTCGGTGCGGCCCATCGCGAGCACGTTGCGGCCTTCGAAGATTATCTCGCCCTTCGTCGCGACGAGCAGGCGCAACAGCAGCCGCCCGATCGTCGTCTTTCCGGAGCCCGATTCACCGACGAGCCCGAGCGTCTCGCCCTCTTCGATCGTGAAGCTGACGCCGTCGACGGCCCGCACGTCGGCGACGTGGCGCGACATCAGGCCTGCATGGATAGGGAAGTACTTGACGAGATCCTTGACGTCGACGAGCGCGCCGCCGTTCACGCGCCGCCTCCGGTTGGAAGGACGATCGGTAAGCTCTGCGCGGCAGCCGGACGCTGATCGCGCGCGCGCTCGTCGTAGAGATAGCAGCGCGCGACGTGCCCCGCTCCGAAGTCGTAGAGCGGAACCGGCTGCTCGCAGATCGGCATCCGGTAACCGCAGCGCGGTGCGAACGCGCAGCCGGGGGGCAGGCGCAACAGGTTGGGCGGCTGGCCCGGAATCGGCTCGAGCCGGCGGTGCTCGCTCGCGTCGAGCCGCGGCAACGATGCGAGCAGCCCCTGCGTGTAGGGCATGCGCGGTGCGGCGAAGATCTGCTCGGCCGTCCCGTACTCGACCATGTTGCCGCCGTACATCACGAGGACGTTCCGGCAAAACTCGGCGACGACGCCGAGGTCGTGCGTGATCAGAATGATCGCCGCGCCCGTCTCGCGCTGCAGATCGTTCATCAACTCGAGAACCTGGGCTTGGATCGTCACGTCGAGCGCCGTCGTGGGCTCGTCGGCGATCAAAAGCTGCGGATTGCACGAGAGCGCCATCGCGATCATCACGCGCTGGCGCATGCCGCCCGAGAATTGGTGCGGGTAGTCGCCGAGACGCTTCTCGGGGAGCGGAATCCGCACTCTCTTCAGCATCTCGACCGCGCGGTCTCTGGCCTCTTTCGGACCAGCGCCGAGGTGGAGCCGAACCGCCTCGGAGATCTGCTCGCCGATCGTGAGCACCGGATTGAGCGACGTCATCGGATCTTGGAAGATCATCGCGATCTTGTAGCCGCGAATCCTTCGCATCTCGGCCTCGCTCTTGCCGGGAAGATTCTCTCCGTTGAAGGCGATCTTGTCGGCCGTTACCGTCGCGCTGCGGGCCAACAGCCGCATGATCGAGAGCGCGGTGACCGACTTGCCGGAGCCAGACTCGCCGACGATGCCGAGCGTCTCGCCGGCGTCGAGCGCAAACGAGAGGCCGTTCACCGCCGTGACCGGCCCGTCTTCGGTGCGGAACGTCGTCCGGAGATTGTTAACCTCGAGAAGCCGCACTCGCGACTCCTAGATACCCGTGAGCGAGAGCACGAACGCGGCGATGACGAAGGTGACGGCGGCGACGCCGGTCCAGCGCTTGAGTTGCTCTTCGGCGCCGAGCCGCCCGCGATAGGCCGACTCGACGCGGCCGCCGATCGAACCGGTGAGCCCCTCTTGCTTCGTCGTTTGAACCGCGAGAAGCGCGATCAGCGAGATCGCTGCGATGACGAAGATGCCGGCGATCGTGTGCGTCAGCCACGGCATATGCGTGGCGAACCACGTCGTCGGCACGACTTGCGGCGGCACGGGCGGAGCGGCGAGCGGCGACGCCGACGGCAGAACCTTGGCGGCGGGCGTCGCGACGAATAAGAGCGCGTTCATGGCGGCATCCTCTTACGACCGCCGGGCCGGTCCGGCCTGCCCGGAGCGGATTATGAGGAGGCGCTGCGAAGAGGGCTGCGTGGCCGATTCGCAGAGGCCCGCCGAGCCGCGCAACGTGATCGTACCGATCAAGAATAGGCGCGTGTGGCGCGACCTAGCCCGCATCCTCTCGACGATCTTCAACCCGTTTCTGACCGCGCTCGCGCTCTTCATCATGCTGGCCGAGATCGGCGCGAAGAGCGAGGCGGAATTCTGGCGCCTGCTCCTCGTCTCGACGTTCTTCGTCTCGATCGGGCCGATGCTCTACGTCTTCTGGCTCTACGCGACCGACCGAATCTCCGACCTCGACATGTCCGACCGGTGCCAGCGCGAGATGGTCTTCTCGGCGTTCGTCATCTTCGACGCATGCGGAGCAGCGGCGCTCTGGATCATTCACGCGCCCCGGTTGATGATCGCGGCGATGCTCGGCTATCTCGTCTCGACGCTCGTCGTGCAGTACATTACGCGCTACTGGAAGATCAGCACGCACGCGATCGGCATCACCGCGCCGCTCACCGCGCTTACGCTTCTCTACGGCCGCCAGCCGCTGCCGTTCATGATTCTGATCCCGATGGTCTGCTGGGCGCGCGTCTACCTCAAGGCGCACACGGTCATGCAAGTGCTCGCCGGGGTCGCGCTCGCATGCATCACGACCGCCTTCTTCTTCTCACTCTTCCACGTCGGCATGCTCTCGGCTCACTAGGGAAGGTCTTGATTTAGTCCCATGATGCGCGCGACGTTCGAGCGAAACGTCGCGTCGTCGCCGCTCGTGACGTACGTCGTCGCTCCGTCGCCGCGCGCGCGATCGCCAAAGATTTCGGCGGCGCGCTCCGCCTGGACGATCGCCGGATCGACGAACGCCACGCTCTCGCCGAGGACGGCGCGAAAGTGCGCGTCGAGCACCGGATAGTGCGTGCAGCCGAAGACGAGCGCGTCGAGATCGAGCGGCAGGTGCGCGCAGACCTCGGCGACCGCCGCGCGCGGCTCCTCCCCCTCCGTCGCGCCCGCCTCCACGAGCGGCACGAGCGCGGGAGCGGGAACTTCGACGACGTCGATGCCGGCGATGCGGGCGCGCAGCGTGCGTCCGTACGATCCGGCGCCGACCGTCGCCGCGGTCGCAATGACTCCGACGCGCTTAAAGCCGCCGCGCTCGACGGCGATCGCGGCCGAGTGGATCAGGTCTATCACGGGGGCGCGCGAACTGGGCCAGCCGTAGCGCTCGGCGATCGCGCACGACGTGTTGCACGCCATCACGATCGCCTCGACGCCGTACTCGTCGAACCAGGCGAGGTTCGCGCGGAGCAGTCGCAGGAGCTCGTCGTGCGTGCGATCGCCGTACGGCACATTCGCTTGATCGGCAAAGAAGACGATATCGACCGACGGCAGACGCTCGCGCACCCTCGCCAGCACGGTCAGCCCGCCGAGGCCCGAATCGCAGAGACCGAGCACTATTGCGGCGGCTGGTTCGGAACCGGGTAGGCCTGCGTGTATTGCCCGATGCCATCGGCCATCTCTTGCGCGATCTTCTGCCGCCACGCGGGTGACGTAAGCAGCGCGAAATCGGACGGATTCGAGAGGAAGGCCGTCTCGACGAGCACCGCCGGCATCAGCGTGTGGAGCGTGACGTAGAGATGGCTCTTGATGATGCCGTCGTCCTTGGTTCCGTCGGCGGCGAGCTGCTTCTCCATGTATTGGGCGAACGCGACGTCTTCGGGTTTCGAGTAGTACGTCGTCGTTCCGTACGGACCGGAATTGATGAACGCGTTGACGTGGATGCTCATGAAGAGGCGCGCGCCGTTCTTGTTCGCCACGTCCACCCGGGCTTGCAGTTCCTCGTGGGCCTCGTCGTTCGGCTGGTAGACGTCGACGTCGGTCTCGCGCGTCATCTTCACCTGCCAGCCGCGCGCGACGAGCAGGTCGCGCAGGCGCTTTGCCACGTCGAGCGTGATATCCGCCTCTCGAACTCCGTTGCGCATCGAGCCCGGATCGCTGCCGCCGTGGCCCGGATCGATGACGATCAGGCGCGGATTGGCCGGGACGTAGGTGCCGCGAGGTCCGAACTTCCAGCCGCCCGCGGCGGTGGAATTCCAGTAATCGCCGGACTCGCCGGGAGGCGCCGGCGTGACGGCCGCCGCCGTCTGCGCGCCGGATGCGAGCACGCCGCCGAAACTTCCGGTTCCGGAGCGCGCCGCGTCCGCTACGTCTTGCGACCCGACGCCGATCTGCAAGCCGTTCGCAGCGGGCGCCAACGTGAGGGACTTCTGGCCGTCGAGCGAGAGAGCGACGCGCACGGTCTGGGGATCGATCTGGCGCACGCGCACGGAGAGCACCGGGCCGACCGCGCTTTGATCGATCGGCGCTCCTTGCAGTTGCGCGTTCTGAATGTCGATCCAGAAGCGATTGTCGGGCGCGCGCAGGCGATGCCATTCGTAGGCTGCGTTGCCGTTGACCGCGATCGTCACCGTCGCGCCGTCGGCGGCGGGAGCGATCGTGACGCCGGTAACGGCCGCCGCCCCGGCGGAGGACTCGGGCGAGGGCGCCTGCTGCTGTTGCTCCTGCGCGACCGCCGGGTTCGCGGCGGCGTTCGGGTTCGCGGCGGCGTTCGAGTTGGCGGCCGCGCCGAACGCGAGCGTGACGTCGCGATCGTCGAGATTGCGCGGCGGTGCGACGACCGCGCCCGCAACGAGCGCCACGGTCACCGTCGTCGTCGGGTTGCGAACCGTTCCCGAGGTTGCAATCTCGATCGTGCGAACGCCGCCCATGTTGATCTGACGAAGGCCGGTCAGCGTCGTTCCGACGCCGTCGAACGCGTACGTAATCGAGGAAGGACTCTGTTGGACGATGCGGGGGCGCAGCGGCGCCCCGCCGTGCGCGAAGAGCGTGATGTGACCGCTGTCCTGGCGCACGTCGAGGCTCGCGAGTTGCGGCTGAAGCACCCAGGCGCGACCGTCCTGGCGGAGCGCGAGATCGAGGGCGCGCAGCACCTCATTAAACGGAAGGAAGGCTTCATCGCCTCGCTGGTAGGGGGCAAAGCTCGCCTGCAGCGCGATCTGGCCGACGTCGTAGCGGCCGTCGCCGAGGGCGAAGGTCACGACGACCGGCACGGCCGTGGTGAGGAGCACGTAGCGCTCGCCGGGCTTCCACGTCAGGAGCGCGCCGGTGTCGTGGAGGAGCGTTTGGAAGCCGGGGTCGTTGACGCCGATGGCGATCGCTCCGGACGTTGATGCAACGTGCGTAAAAAGAATCGCCTGACCTTGGTACGTCGCCCGCAGCGGCGCGTCGGCCGATGCCGGAGCCGCCGACGCGAGGGCGACGAGCACCGCCGCGGCGGCGCTACCAGTCCGAGCGATGAAGCGGTTGATCGAGTTCAAGATGTCCTCCCGGCAGCGTCTCGAGGCGCGCGCCGTCCACGGTCACCTGCACCGCGTCGATTCCGGGAATGCCCGTGAGCGTGTAGACGAGCCCTTTGAACTCGCCGTTCTCGCCGAACGATCCACCGGCTTGGCTCTCGACGTCTTTCGAAAGATCGACGGTCGCCGTCGATCCGTCAACGGCGACGCCGAGCACGCGGGTGCCCGGCGGGAAGCGAATAGCTTCAATCTCGTTCGGCGGCCCCGCAACGGCTTGAACCGCGGCGTAGAGCACCGTGTTGTGCAGATGCTCGGTCGCGCTCTCGTCAGCCTGCGGCGGGCGCAGGGAGACTCTCACGTCGCCCAACGCCTTGCCGTCGAGTTTGGTGTAGTAAATCGCAATGGTCTCGCCGTTGCGCGCCGCTCGATGCGTAAGAGTCAGCCAGGCGATGGCTGCAGCGATTGCCAGCAGCACGACGAGAATGGGAAGGCGCGTCGATCTCACGTCGGAATTGTTGCTTCGCGGAGGTCGCCCGAAACACCCCCGTCGAACCGGCCGCGCATGAGCGCCCGTCTGCGATGAAGTGGCTGGACGCGACCGTCTCCAACGAGTGCGACGCGTTGGAGCGCGCGCGACTCCGCTTCGTCGAGAAGCCGACCGAGAAGCGCCTGCACGAGATGCGCACCACGGGACGCCGCTTTCGTTCGCTCCTCGAGGACGTCGCCGACCTCGCCCCGCTCGATCGTCTTCTGCGCCGCGTCAAGCGAGCCGCCGCCGCCACCGACGCGGCGCGCGACGCCGCGATCCTTCTGCGTCTCCTGGAAAGCAGCGTGGATCCCGGCGAGGTCGGGCGGGCGAAGCCGCTCCTGCGAGAGTTGCGCAAGCGCGAGCGCGTCGCGACCTCGCGGGCCCGCAAGCATCTGCAGCGCGTCCGCTTCTCGCCGTAGCCTGCATGAAACCGCAACGCGTCGATCTGCGCGGCGTGACGGCCGTCGAAGAGGTCGTCGAGCGCGTCTTGGAGACGCGCTTGCGCGAAGCGCGCGCCTTGGCGCCGGCGCTCGAACGCCGCGACACGCAGAGCCTCCACGATTTCCGCATCGCATGCAAGCGTCTGCGCTACGCACTCGAGCGCTTCGAATCGCTCGAACCTTCGCTCGAAGAGGCGGCGCAACGGCTCGCGTCGCTGCAAGACGCGCTTGGCGAAGCGCACGATCGCGACGTCCTGCTCGCAATTCTTCCGCCGACGATGCCGGAAACCGCGCGGCGCTTGCGCGCCGAACGCGCCGCGCGAGTCGAAGGCGCCGCCGCGCTTTGGGATGACGTGGAGCGCCTCGTCGAGGGCGACGACTCTCATCCCGTTTGAATGAAGCTCTAATCGGCGTCGCGAGAGCGCGCGCCGGCGGGGTGGTAAGTAAGAAACATGATGAACTTACGAAACCTCCTGCTCGCGTGTGCGCTCGGCACGGGCGCGCTCGCGACCGCCGCACCCGCCGCCGCACAGGTCTACGGGGGCGTTTACGTTCAGGTCGGTCCGCCGGCTCCGGTTTACGAAGCTGTCCCGGTCTCGCCGGGCTACGGTTACTACTGGCAACCCGGATACTGGTCGTGGACGGGATATCGCTACGCATGGGTTCGCGGGCGATACGCGTACCGGCCGTACTACGGTGCGGTGTGGCACACCGGATACTGGGGTCACGGACGCTATGGTTGGAACTGGCACCCCGGTCATTGGGGGCGCCCCTACTAAGCGTCCTTCGACACGAGCCCCTGCGCGAAGCGCAGGGGCTTCGGTCAGGATGACACGCGGCGTGTAGCGCGAACGGCGCGGGAATGCAGCTGCGGCGAACGTTGGGATTGCTCGACGTCGTTCTCTTCTTTGTCGTTGCGGGATCGAATCTCCAATGGGTAGCGACGGCGGCCGCAGCGGGACCGAGCTCGATACCGGTCTGGCTGATCGGCGGCGTCGCGATGTTCGCGCCGATCGCGATCGCCGTCGTCTTTCTCTCCGCCCACCATCCCGACGAGGGCGGGCTCTACGTCTGGACCAAACGCGCCTTCGGACCGTTTGCCGGATTCATCACCGGCTGGACCTACTGGGCGAGCAATCTGCCGTATTTTCCGGCGCTGCTCTACTTCGCGGCGGGCAACGCGCTCTTCATCGGAGGCACGAGCGGTAGCGCGCTCCAGGGCTCGCCGGCGTACTTCATCGCCGTCGCGTTAGCGGGTCTCGCGCTCGCGACGATTCTCAACATTTACGGCATGCAGGTCGGAAAGTGGCTCAATAATGCCGGCGCGATCTCACGATGGTGCGTGACGATTCTGCTCGTCGTGCTCGGCGGGCTCGCGTGGTGGCGGTTCGGGCCGGCGACGCAGATCACCGCGGCAACGATGCGCCCGGGAGTCCATCTCAAGGACGTAATCTTCTGGTCGGTGATCGCGTTTGCGTGGACCGGCCCGGAGGCGATGCCGTTCATGGGCGGCGAGATCAAGAATCCGAGGCGCACGATTCCCTTCGGGCTGGCGATGGCCGCACCCGCAATCGCGGTCATCTATATCGTCGGCACGATCAGCGTCTTGGCCGCGCTCTCTCCCCACGCCGTCAACCCTTCGTCGGGGGTGATGCAGGCCGTCGCGGCGACCGCGTCGCGTTTCGGTTGGAACGCCATCACGCCGATCGCGGCGCTTCTCGTGGCCCTGAGCTGCATCGGCAGCTGCGGCGCCTGGCTCGGCGCCGTCGCGCGCCTGCCGTTCGTTGCGGGAATCGATCACTATCTGCCGAGCGCCTTCGGACGGATGCATCCGCGTTTCGGCTCGCCGGTCGTCGCGCTGCTCACGCAGGCCGGGATCGCGGCCGTCTTCATCTTCCTCGGGCAGGGCGGCACGACGGTGCGCGGCGCGTACGACGTGCTCGTGAGTTCGACGGTCATCGCGACGCTCGTGCCGTTCCTCTTCCTGTTCGCGGCCGCGATCAAACTCCGCGGCGAAGCCCCGACACCCGAGATGGCGCCGATTCCGGGAGGAAAGTGGACCGTCTCGATCGCCGCGGCGATCGGGCTCTTTACGACGATCACCGCGATCGTCTTCGCCGGGTTTCCCGCCGACGACGACCCCAACAAGGTGCTCGCCGTCGTGAAGGTCATCGGACTCACCGCGTTGATGCTCTTCAGCGGTGTGGCGATCTATCTCGCCGGGCGGCGAAAGGCGCTCGCGCACTCTTCGGCATCTTGAGAAATGAAAGGCCCTTGCAATGAAACTCCGGCTCGTCGTCGGCCTCGCCCTCGCGCTAGTATTCTTCTCCGATCTTTCCACCGGCCACGCCGCGGCGAAAGGCACCAAGCACGCGCCGCACGCAGCATACGCGATCGTGATCGTCATGGAGAATCGGGATTACGATCTCGTCATCGGAAGCCCCAACGCGCCGTACATCAACGGCACGCTCGTCCCGGAAGCGGCGTTGATGACCAACAGCCACGCGATCACGCATCCCAGCGAGCCTAACTATCTCGCGCTCTTCTCGGGATCGACGCAGGGCGTCACCGACGATTCCTGTCCGCACACGTTTACGGCCGAGAATGCCGGCGCGGCCCTGATCGCCGCCGGAAAGACCTTCGACGGCTATTCGGAGTCCATGCCGTACGACGGTTACACGGGCTGCTCGTCGGGCGAGTACGCGCGCAAGCACAACCCATGGGTGAACTTCACGAACGTCCCGGCGACCTCGAACCTCGTTTACAACGGCTTTGCCAAGCCGCCGCCGACGCTCTCGTTCATCATCCCCAATCTCTGCGACGACATGCACGACTGCAGCACGCAGACCGGCGACACGTGGTTGAAGAACAACTTGCCGCCGATCCTAAAGTACGACGACAAGCACGACGGGCTCTTGATTCTAACGTGGGACGAGGCCGATCCCGATACGAACGGGACGAACCAGATACCGACCCTGCTCCTCGGGCCGATGATCAAGCCCGGCTCGTACGCTCAACGCATCGATCACTACGCGGTCCTGCGGACGATCGAGGCGATCGCCGGCATCTCGTGCACGGCTTCGGCCTGCGGCGCTCCCGAGGTTCGGAAGATCTGGCGCCACTAACCGTAGACTCGGCACCCGCCGAAGTAGGTGCCCACGACCTCGGTCGCCAGCACCTCCGCCGGCGTTGCGATCATCCAGTCGCGATCGAGCACGACGAAATCGGCATACTTCCCCGGCGCGATCGATCCGGCGACGCGCTCCTGAAGGTTCGCGCGAGCGGCCCAGATCGTCATCGAGGCGAGCGCCTCTCTGCGCGTCATCGCCCGCGCCGGATGCGAGATCGAGGCCGCGAACGTGCGCGGCGTGCTCGCCGATTCGACCGGCGCATCCGTTCCGTTCGCGACGAGCGCTCCCGCGTCGATGAGCGCGCGCCACGCGTACGCGCCGGCGATGCGCTCGTCGCCGAGCCGCTTCTTCGCCCACGCGAAATCGCTCGTCATATGCGTCGCCTGCACGGATGCGGCGACGCCCAACCGGGCGAAGCGCGGAATATCCTCCGGCGCGATCACTTGCGCGTGCTCGATCCGCGGGAGCGGGAGGTTTGAGGAGCGGCATCCCGCCAGCACGCTTTGGTAGGCGTCGAGGACCATGCGATTCGCGCGATCGCCGATCGCGTGCACGCAGGGCTGGAAACCGGCCGCAATCGCCGCCCGCGCGACCTCCTCGATCCGCTCGCGGGGCGTGAGAATCAGTCCGCGATTGCCGGGATCGTCGCTATACGGCGCGAGCAACGCGGCGCCGCGCGAGCCCAACGCTCCGTCGGCGTACATCTTGACCGCGCGCACCGAGAGCCGCCCGCCGTAGGCGCCGTCGACGACGCCGTCGCGCAGCCGGCGCTCCAGCAGTTGCGGTTCGTCGTCGAGCATCGCGTGGTTGCGCATCGAGTAGCCGCCCGCTTCGACGAGCGCGGCGTGCGCGGCGAGCACGGCGTCGTTGCAGCCGGGCTCCGCGACGCCGGTGATGCCCCAGCGGTTGCACTCGGCGATTGCCGCGCGCGTCGCGGCGACGAGCCGCTCGTGCGAGGGCGCGGGAACCTTCCGGTAGATCAGCGACTGCGCGGCGTCGACGAAAAGGCCCGTCGCCGCGCCGGTCCCGTCGCGCGCGATGCGCCCGCCCGCGGGATCGGGCGTCGTCGCGTCGATCCCCGCCAGCGCCATCGCCCGCGCGTTCGCTACGAGCGCGTGACCGTCTACCCGCGATAACGCGACCGGCCGATCGGGAATCGCCGCGCTGAGAGCGTCGTGCGTGGGGAATGCCGCCGTGGCCCAGAGATTCTGATCCCAGCCTCTGCCGAGAATCCACTCGCCCGAGTGACTCTCGGCGAACGCGCGAGCGCGCGCAACGACCTCGTCGTAGGATTGCGCGCCGTCGAGCGCCGCCGCGTCGAGCTTCAATCCGAGGTTCGTTAGGTGAAGGTGCGCGTCGATGAATCCCGGCAGCACCGTGCGCCCGGCTAGGTCGAGCGTCTGCGTCTGCGGCCCTCGCAGCGCCATCGCACCGTCCACCGAGCCAACGTGAACGAAGCGATCCCCGGCGACCGCGAAGGCGCGCGGCGACGCGCACGCGTCGTCGACGGAATGAATCGTCGCCCCGACGACGATGAGGTCGGCCGGTCCGTGCGTCAACTCGAAAATCTCCGCAAGCGACCATAGCACGGGCGCGCCGGAGAACTCAAGGAGCGCACAAAGTCAGTCTTGACTTTTCGGTTGGGGGACGGCGCCTAGAAGTGGCCCGACGGCTCTCCGGCGAACCCCCGCCAGCCGGAGGGGAAAAGATGAAACGTCATTGGCTTCTTTTAGCAGTGGTTTTTGCGGTGAGCGGCCAGTCGCCGGCGCCGTCGACGGCACCGGCGCACGCGCCGGCCCACGCACACCATCTCGTCTATCAGTTCGGCTATAACACGGCGGTCGCGAGCTCGGGCAACGGCACGGGAACGACGACGATCGACATCAGCCCGGCCAAGGACGGGGGCATCACGATCACCGGCACCGACGAGTGGTGGAACACCGTTCGTCCGCGCGCGTCGAACACGTGCGAGGTCTACTCCAGCGGTACCGTCGCGTGCACGGCAGCGCCGTACGCGCTCTCGCCGATTCAGTTGACGCTCTTTCCGCTGCTCGCGCGCGGCTTCTTCAAACAACTCAACTCGAGCGCGACGTCGAGCTGGAAGGCAAACTACGACGTGAAGGCCGCGATCATCCCGGGCGCGTCGGGCTTCGCGGGACAACTCTACACGTGGGCGTGCTCCTACGCGTTGAAGGGCCAAGGGCCCGTGAAAGGCGCCGCGCCGCTCGTTCTGATTCTGGCAGACGGAACGCTGACGCAACAGGGCGGGCGTTATCTCAAGGCGACCTCGAAGCAGCGGATCGTCTACGATCCGGTCGCGAAGATCCCCGCGATCGTGCGCGACGTCCGATCGCACATACCGCAGACCAGCGTCTACAACAACGACCTCGTCGAGGTGAAGCTCATCAAAGCGCGCTGAGTGTACCTGCCGCCGGCGTTCGAGGTCACCGACCGCGCGTGGATCGCCGAGCTCATCGCGCGCCACCCATTCGCGCTGCTGGTCACGGGAGAGGCGTATCCGCGCGCATCGCATCTCCCGATCGTCGCGCAAGCGAGTGACGACGGGCTGCGGCTCGTCGGCCACGTCGCCGCGGCGAATCCGCACGCGGAGTCGATCCGGCAAGGAGCGCCGGCGACGATCGTCTTTGAGGGAGCGCACGCGTACGTCTCGGCCTCGTGGTACGAGCGGCCCTACGAGACCGTGCCCACGTGGAACTACACGGCGGTGCACGTCGCCGGCCGCCTGCGCGAGTGCGACGCGCGCGACGCTCTGCAGCTCCTCATCGACCGAGTCGAGGGTGACGAACCGGGCGCATGGGATCCCGCGAATCTCGACCCGGATTATCTCGCCAACCAGATTCGCGGAATCGTCGCGTTCGAGTTGCGCGCGGAGCGCGTGCTCGCAAAAGCAAAGCTGAGCCAGAACCGCACCGAGAGCGATCGCCGCCGCGTCATTGCCAAGCTCGTCGCATCGTCCGACCAGACCGAGCGGGAGTGCGGCGAGGCGATGCTCGGCGGCCCGCCCTAGCCGCCTACAACATATACGTTTTGGGCGGATCCTCCAGCTGCAGGATCGGCCGATCGATCTTGAACGCACCGATGTCCGACGAGGTCGTGCCCGCGAGCGCGAGGTCGCTGAGGATTCTCCCTATCACCGATGCGAACTTGAAGCCGTGGCCGCCGCCGACCGCGACGCTGACGTTGGGGTGTCCGGGCAGCGTATCCACGATGAAATCGCGGTCCGGAGTCAGCGCATAGAGACAGGTCTTCAAGCGGGTCACCGGTCCGAGCGCGCCCGGTAAATAGCGTTCGAGGAAGCCGGTGACGCGCGCGGTGATCTCGGCGTCCTCTTCGAAGCCGCGCGTCTCGGGGTCGACCGGCTTGCCGCCGGCATCTTGCGTCACCTTGACGGCGCCGGATTCGCCGAAGACCGGAAAGCCGTAGAACGACGGATCGTCCATCCAAATCCAGATCGGAAACGCGCCGAAGGCAAACGCTGCAAGATCGCGGGCGCCAAAATATATCGCCTGCTCCTTCGTCACTTCCATCGGGATGCACGCGCCGAGGTGCGCGAGCAAGCGCGGAGTCCACGACGCGGCTGCGATGACGAGCCTTCCGGCGGTGTAGCGCTCGCCGCCCGCCTCGACGTCGATCTCTCCGTCGCGCGCGCGCAGCGCGGTCACCGGCGCGTTCTCTCGCAGCGTCGCGCCGAACGCCCGAGCCGTCGTGCGGAGCGCCTCGCCGGCACGCTCGGCCGCAACGATGCCGCTATCGGCTTGAAAGAGCCCGCGAACGTCGTCGCCGATCTTCCAGACGGGCCAGCGCTTGCGAATCTCCGCGGCGTCGAGCTCTTCGAACGGCACGTCGCAAACGCGCATCGAATTCGCGTAATTCGAGAGCGGAATCGCACCGTCGATCGGACCGATATCGAGGCCGCCGGTCTTGAAGACGACCTGCTCGCCCGAGTCGCTCTCGAGAGCGTCCCACGCCGCGTACGCCTCTTTGGCGAGACGAACGTAGGCCGGCGTGAAGTAGGAGAGCCTGATGATGCGCGACCAGTCGTGCGAACTGCCGCGCGCGTGGCCGAGCTCGAACTGTTCGAGACCGAGAACGCGCGCGCCGCGCTTAGCGAGCCAGTAGGCGGCGCCGCTCCCCAGCGCGCCGAGCCCGAGAACGATCGCATCGTAGTCGCGCGCCACTTACATCCCGCGTTCCGCCAGGTAGCGGCGAATGTCGAGGCTGGCATCTTCCATCGGGGCGTAGTAGCCGAAGCGGAAGGCGCGCGATCGCATGCCGGCCTGCACGCTCTCGCATATCTTCCAGTCCTGCCGGTTGACGAGGTCCCAGAAGTCCGCGACGTCGCCCGCATCGAACCCGGGCTTCGCCATTTCGTCGGGGTGAAAGAGAAAGTCGCAGAGGATCGTCGTCTTCGACGGGCCGTGCGGCCAGATCGAGAACGCGGCGACGTGATCGGCCGAGAGGCTGAGCATGAAGTTGGGATAGATCAACTCGCCTTTATGGCGCGTTCGCTCGTCGTCGCTGAGCGTCGCGAACGGCGCGCGGCTGCTCGTACCGCTGGCGGTGAAGGTCCAGGCGCCTTCCCGATGCGGTATGCCCCGGTCCCAATCCAGTTCTGAGCCGCCGCGCTGCTTGAACGCCGGAACGATGCGGCAGAGTTCGGGGTGCACGCCGGCGCAGTGATAACACTCGTTGTAGTTCTCGAGCATCACTTTCCAGTTCGCCTCGACGTCGTAGCGGAGCGAGCGAGCGACCTGCAATTCGGCGAGCGGATAGCGCTCGAGACGCTGGGGAACCGGGCCGAGTTGCTGCGCCAACGTCGGACGGTCGTCGCCGCGCCCGAGGTTGACGAAGAGAAAGCCGCCCCACTCGGCAACCTCGACGCGATGGAGCCGTCGCGCCTCCGGCGGCACGTCCTCGGACGCAACGAACGGCGACGCGACGAGACGGCCGTCGAGCGCGTACGCCCACGAGTGATACGGACAGCGAATCGTCGCGCGCACGACGCCGTCGCCGCAGAGCAGCCGGCTTCCCCGATGACGGCAGAAGTTGAGGTGCGCGTAGATCCCGTCCTCGGCTCGCACGAGGATGACGCTCTCGCCGGCGACGTCGAGCACGGTATAGGCGCCGGCGCCGTCGAGACGATCGGCTCGGCCGACGTAGAACCACTGATCCCAAAAGATTGCCTCGCGCTCGCGGGCAAAGAATGCGTCGTCCCAATACGCTTCGCGCGTAAGTGACGGCTCAAGGGTCACATTTTCCGAAGGTTTCACCGCTTGATTTACCAAAAGACCAAACAAATCGCTGCTTGGGGGCGGATTCCGTCAAACAGGATAGAACCCTTCGCCCCTCTAGAGATGGGGTTGGTGGTCGTGCGATGCAAACGTTCGTAAAGCCTAATGTGCGCGCCGGCGCGATGACGCTGGCATCGTCGTGGTACACGTCGCCCGAGGTCTTTGCCGACGAGACGGAGCGCATCTTCGCGCGCGAATGGATCTGCGTCGGCCGTGAAGAGGAGATACGCAACGCCGGCGACTTCTTCACGGTCGAGCGCGCGGGCGAAAGCCTGATCGTCACGCGAGACTCGAGCGACAAGGTCCACGCCTTCTTCAACGTCTGCAGGCATCGCGGCACGCGAATCTGCGATGCGGCGTCGGGCCACTTTCAGGGTTCCATTCAATGTCCGTACCACGCGTGGACGTACGGGCTCAACGGCGAGTTGAAGGCCGCGCGCAACATGGCGGAAGTTCCCGGATTCGATCGCGCGGAGTATCCCCTCAACGAGGCGGCGGTCGCGCTCTGGGAAGGCTTCGTCTTCGTGAATCTCGCCGCCGAGCCGGTCCCGTTCGAGCGTGCCTTCGAGCCGTTGATCGGCCGGTTCGCGCAGTGGGACGTCGGCGCGCTGAAGACCGCTCGCACGATCGCCTACGATCTCGCGTGCAACTGGAAGCTCGTCTTTCTCAACTACTCCGAGTGCTATCACTGTCCGCTCGTGCATCCGCAGCTCGACAAGCTCTCGCCCTCCGATAGCGGACGCAACGACCTTTCGGAGGGAGCGTTTTTGGGAGGCTACTCGGAACTGCGCCAGAGCGGAACGAGTCTGACGATGAGCGGGCATAGCACGAGGCCGCCGATCGGCAGCGTCGAGGGCGTCGAACTCGATCGCGTCTACTACTACACGATCTTTCCGTCGCTCTTGCTCAGCCTCCACCCCGATTACGTGATGGCGCACTACGCTCGGCCGCTCGCCCCGGACCGCACCGAGGTGATCTGCGCGTGGCTCTTCGATCCGCGCACGATGGCGCAGCCGGCTTTCGACCCGAGCGACGTCGTCGACTTTTGGGATCTGACGAACCGGCAGGATTGGCGCGTGAACGAGCTCACGCAGCTGGGCCTGCGCTCGCGCGCCTACGCTCCCGGACCGTACTCCAACGCCGAAGGGCTGCTCAGCGCGTTCGATCGCCACTATCTGCGCGTCATGGGAGCGTAGGGAGACGCTGGGGCTGGTGCTCGCCGCCGGCGTCGTGCTGCCGTCGCTGCACGCGCTTTCGTGGCGAAACATCGGGCCGGCCGTCGCGGGGGGAAGAACGTCGGGCGTGGCGGGCACCGACCTCGACCCAAATCTTTACTACTTCGGCGGCGCCGATGGCGGCGTTTGGAAGACGAACAACGGCGGCCTGACGTGGCAAGACGTCTGGCCTGCCGACGCGGTGGGCGCGATCGGCGCGATCGCGATCGACCCGCGCGATCGGGCGACCGTCTGGGTAGGAACCGGCGAGCCGAACCTGCGCAACGACATCTCGTACGGCGACGGAATTTGGGTGACGCACGACGGCGGCGCGCATTGGAACAACCTCGGGCTGCGCGACACGTGGGCGATCGCGCAGGTCGTCGTCGATCCCAAGAACCCGCGGCGCGTCTACGTCGCGGCGGTAGGAAATCCATATCGCGACAGCGCGTCGCGCGGCATCTATCGCACGACCGACGGCGGGCGCACCTGGCAGCGCACGCTCTATCTCGGCCCCTCGAGCGGAGCGTCCGATATCGCGATCGATCCGCGCGATCCCAACGTTCTCTTTGCCGGCGTCTGGCAGTTTCGCCGCGTGCCGTGGAGTTTCAGCAGCGGGGGGCCGCTCGACGGAATCTACAAGTCCACCGACGGTGGTTCGACCTGGAAGCGTCTGCGCGGCAACGGATTGCCGGCCGGCGAGACGGGCCGGATCGGTCTGGGCGTCGCGAGCAACGGCACGCGCGTCTACGCGGTGATTCAATCGAACGAGGGCGTGATGTGGCGGTCGGACGACGGCGGCGCGCATTGGCGCCTCATGACGCGCGACACGCTCGTCAACCAGCGGCCGTTCTACATGAGCCGGCTCGCCGTGGATCCCTCAAACGAGAACCACGTTTTCTTCTCGTCCGAAGATTTGATCGAGACGCGCGACGGGGGCAAGACCTACGAGGACGTCGAGGGCGCGGTCCATCAGGATCATCACGGCTTGTGGATCTCGCGTGACGGGCGGCGCATCATCGAAGCGAACGACGGCGGGGCGCCGATCTCGATCGACGGCGGAAAGACCTGGGACTGGCGCTACAACGTCGTCCTCGCGCAGATCTATCGGATCGGATACGATTTCGAAAACCCGTACCACGTCTGCGGCGGAATTCAAGACAACGACTCCTACTGCGGGCCGTCGGACTCGCTCAATCGGTACGGCATCACGAACTCCGATTGGCGCGCGGTCGGAAACGACGGAGATGGCTCGTGGGTCTGGCCCCAGCCCAACGATCCGACGCAGATCTGGAACGTCGGCGTCAACGAGCTCAACGGGCAGCTCGGCATCTTCGACCTGCACTCGCGCCAGAACTACGACGTATCGCCCGACGTGACCGACACGAACGGGCGCGCGCTCGCGGGATTGCCCTATCGCTCGAACTGGGAAGCACCGATCGCCTTTCGACTACCCTTCGACTCCGCTCAGGGTGACACGGGGAGGCCCTTCGACTCCGCTCAGTCCTTCGACTCCGCTCAGGATGACACGGGGAGGCCCTTCGACTCCGCTCAGGATGACACGGGGATGTCCGGTCAGCGTGGCACGTTGATCGGCTACTTCGGTGCGAACGTACTATTCGAGACGGACGATCGAGGACGCACCTGGACGCCGATCAGTCCCGACCTGACGCGCAACGACCCGACCAAGCAGCGCGTCGCGGGCGGACCGATCAATACCGACGTCTCGGGAGCGGAGTTCTACGACACGATCTTCGACATCGCGCCCTCGCGGCTCGATGCGAAACGCATCTGGGTGGGCACCGACGATGGGTTGGTCCAGCTAACCTCGGACGGCGGGGCGCATTGGCAAAACGTCACGCCGTCCGAGGTCGCACCATGGGGGCGCGTCGACACGGTCGAGGCGTCGAGCGCGGACGCGCGGCGGGCGTACGTCGCGATCGACCGGCACGTGATGGGCGATCCGCATCCGTACATTCTCGTTACCGACGATTCCGGAGCGACCTGGCGCGCTATCGTGACCGGATTGCCGCGCGATCAATACGTGCACGTCGTTCGCGAGGATCCGGTGAATCCTAACTTGCTCTATGCGGGGCTCGAACAGGGCGTGTGGTTTTCGGTCGATCGCGGCGCGCACTGGCAGAGCCTGCGTCTGAACATGCCCGCGACGGCGGTGCACGACATCCGGATTCAGTCGCAGCGCCACGACGTGCTCGTCGCGACGCACGGCCGCGGCTTCTGGATTCTCGACGACGCCGGCCCGCTGAGCGCGTTGGCCGCAGCGAATTCGCCCGCGCCGACGACGCTCTTTCCGCCGCGAACCGCCTACACGTGGTATCGCTGGTGGAGCGACTACTATCCGACGCACCCCGACGAGTGCTGCGTGAGCGCGGGGATGTATGCCGGCGAAGATCCGCCGGACGGCGCAATCATCACGTACTACTTGGCGCGCAGCGAGCCCGCGAGCATCAGCGTGACCGACGCCGACGGACGGCAGGTTCGCTGTTTCGGTGTTCCGGGCAACGCGGGTCTGCATCGCGTGACATGGGATTTGACCGAGACGCCGCCCGTCGAATGGCTGCGCGCGCGCGATTGGAATCGCGGCGACGACGGCCCGACCGTCGTGCCGGGTACCTACCGCGTGACGCTCGCGTTATCCAGGTCCAACCTCTTCATGCCGCTCACCGTGCAGCCCGATCCGCGCGCGTCGTGGACGCAAGCGCAATACGTCGAACGCTACAAGTTCGTCAAACAGCTCGACGACGAACTCTCGCAGATCGACGTCGCGCTCAATCGGTTAGATGCCCTTCGACAAGCTCAGGGTGACACAGATAATATCCGCGCGATGTTGACGTCGGGGGTTGTGAACTCCGAGGATGATCTGCTCATGGCCGATAGGCTGCGCGAACGTTTGACGATTCTGCAAGGCGTCATCGCGCTCTCGCAGGGGCCGCCATTGCCGCCGCATCTGCGCGAGGCAGCCGCGATCCGCACGCAGTTCGACGCCGCGATGGCGGCCTACGATCAAGTTCTGACCGCACGTCATCTGCCGCCCGATCCACCGCGAAAGGCATGTGAATGAGATATCTCGCCCTTCTTCTCGTTCTCTGTTTGCTGCTGACGCCGCCGGTGCGGGCCGGCACAACCGGAGGCATCAGCGGCACCGTCACCGTCGCCGGGACGACGACGCCGATCGCCGGCGTCGCCGCGCGCGCGGTGAGCCCGTCGCAGACGGCGGCGACGACGACCGACGCGAACGGCCACTTCGCGTTCGTCTCGCTGGCGCCCGACGAGTATTCGATCGAGATCGAGAAGGCGGGCTATTCGTCGTACTCGGTCAGCGGCATCGCCGTCTTCGCCGACACCCAGCGGACGCTGTCGCTGACGCTGCTCAAGACGATCGCGTCGATCCATTCGGTCAGCTCGGCGGGACTCGTGCGCTCGGGAACGACGGCCGACGTCTACTCGATCAACGCCGCGCAGCAGGAGCGTACCGCGGTGCTCGGCGGCGGCGGCGCGCTCAACAGTGCGTACTCGGCGATCGCGTCGGTGCCGGGCGCCTACGTGCCGGCGAATCAGAACGGCTACCTTCAGGCGGTGCACGTCCGCGGCGGGGATGCGTCGGAGGTCGGCTACGAGTTCGACGGCATTCCGGTTAACCGTGCCTTCGACAACTATCCGTCGAGCTCGCTCTCGTCGCTCGGACAGTTGGAGCTGCAGGTGTACACCGGCGCGACGCCGGCGAACGCCGAGGCGCAGGGTCTCGCCGGTTTCGTCAATCAGGTGATCAAGACCGGAACGTTTCCTGGCTACGGGACCGTGACCGCGGGCCTCGGCACGACGACGTTCTACCACAACTTCAACGTCGAGGCGGGCGGCTCGACACCCGACCGAGACTTCTCCTACTACGTCGGCATCGGCGGCTACAATCAAGACCACCGCTACGTGGATCAGTTCGGCGGCGCCGCGTATACGAGCACGTTCGGTCAGCAGCTCGGCGCCTGCCCGGCGCCGAGCGGATTGGCCGGCACGGTTCTGCCGTCGTGCTATACGAACGGCAGCCCGAACGTCGGTTTGAACGGCACGCCGGGATGGATCCTCGGACCGATCGGCTTCGGCACCATCAACGCCGCGAACATCGCAACCCGCACGTCGGTGGTCAACCTCCACATCGCGATCCCGCACAAGCACGACGGGCTCCGCGACGACGTCCAGTTGCTCTACGACAACGACGAGATCTTCACGACGTTTTTGAGTTCGGTGAACGACGAAGGCTACCAGAACTGGATCAACACCGTCGGCGTCTTTCCGCCGTACTACCTCGACGCGTGGCAGTATAAAGGGCCGATCGGGACGTTCTTGCCGGCGAACTACGCGTCGCTGATTCGGCCGTACTTCTATCCGTCGTCGCCGCCGCATCCGTTCGACGGACCGATTCCCGACCCGTACAACCAGCGCGACCGCGGCTACAACGGGCAGGCGATCGTGAAGCTGCAATACCAAAAGAACTTTAGCTCGAATGCGTTCCTGCGGCTCTACGGCTACTCGTATTACTCGGATTGGATCGAGAACGGGCCGATGATGTCGCTGCAGCCGTACGCGTATTACGACTCGGGCGATTACGAGATCAACAACCACACGCGTGGCCTGAGCCTGACCTTCACCGATCAGCTCAGCCCGCAGGACCTCGTCGAGGTGCAGGGCTCGTACACGACATCGACCGGCGCGCGCATCTACAACGAGCAGATGTTCCAGTACGGCAAGGCCTACGGAAACGCGTTCGCCGTGCTCGTCAACGCGAACCACCCCTGCTATCACCTCTCGGGCAACGGCTCGCACACGATCGCGACGACCTGCGCCGACGGGCAGGCCGGCGGCGTGGTTCACGGGCTGCTGCCGACCTTCCTCAAGCTCAACGACCCGTTGGCAAACGGGAACGTTGGCGGCCTGACGTGCGGGAGCGGACCGTGCGCGTATTACGTCGCCGAGAACGGGGCGTACGGCTTGGACAACACCGTGACGCCGTATTTCTCGGGCTACTCGATCACCGACCAGTGGCGCCCGAGCGACAAGCTCTTCTTCAACTTCGGCGTGCGCGTGGATAATTACGATTACGTCGGGGCGAACACCGTGACCGGCGCGGCGCGCGACTTCTGGTTCAACGCGTTCAATCAGGACACGTGCTACGACACGCAGACGCTGACGCTCGTGGATCGCAGCGCGCTCATCGGATCGGCGGGGTGGAGCACGAACTCTCAACTGCCGTGCTCGTCGTTCGGCAAGCAGTACGTGCGCGCGAACCTGCAGAACACGCCCGGCGCCTTCGACTACAACATTCCGCAGCCGCGCTTCGGCATGACGTACACGGTAAACCAAAACACCGTGCTGCGCGCGAGTTACGGGCGCTACAACGAGCAACCGAGCGCGGCGTACGAGCAGTACGACTCGCTCGAGCAGAACCTGCCCGACACGCTCGCGCAGTTCTACTCGCTCGGCTTCACGACGCCGGGGCACGAGGTGGCGCCGTCGGTTTCGTACAACAGCGACCTCTCGATCGAGCACCATCTGCCCGGCACGGATATGTCGTTCAAGCTGACGCCGTTTCTGCGGCAGACGCAGGACCAAGTGGAGAACTTCTACATCAACTACACCGCCGGGATCGTCTCCGGCCTCAATGCCGGTTATCAGACGTCGTCGGGCTTCGAGTTTGCCTTCGACAAGGGCGACTTTAGCCGGAACGGCTTCGCGGGGCAGCTCTCGTTCGCGTATACGTACGCGACCGTGAAGTACAGCGTGCTGCCGAACGGCACGAGCGTGCTCTCGCCGCTCAACTCGAGCATCGCGCAGTATAACGCGTACACGAAAGCGTGCGCGCCGGGCGGCAGCCTCTACGGCAAGAAGCAGTACGGCGAGGCGATGTGCAGCTACACGAGCAACGGGCAGAGCGCGGCGCCGTGCTACCGGCCGAACGGCCAACCGGACGAGTCGTGCAAGGCGGGCGATGTCGCGAA
>Ga0335069_10001663_pt1 | contig 35572 bp, 30 predicted proteins | sample Lox_Sample_11_FD_206714 | JGI IMG/M metagenome (GOLD analysis project Ga0335069, IMG submission 206714) | Soil microbial communities from Loxahatchee National Wildlife Refuge, Florida, United States - Lox_Sample_1.1 | ecosystem: Environmental > Terrestrial > Soil > Wetlands | place: USA... | reverse complement strand
GAACATCCAAGAGAGCCATAACGCTTTGTCGTAGTCGGTCTTCTGCTTGTCGTTGTTGTGACGAATAGCAAAATTGTTGGCAATGTTGAACAGGTCGCCTTCGTCGTTCTTCGTGATTGCTTTTTTCAGTTCAGGCCGAAGTTGCTCGAAGATATCTGCCAACGTGCGAACAGCGTTGTGCCGATCTCCCAACGTCGAGTTACGCCGTCTAAACAGGCGCACACCGGAGCTACTTGAATCCAACTGCGCTTTTGGCTTGGTCACGCGAGAGGAAATTTTTGACAAACCTACTCTTTGTTATGAATTCCGAGTCGTTGCGTCAGATCATTGGCTGGAAGCTGAGTACCAAACCGATCCCGTCCAAGACGACAGGGTATTCAATATTGAAGGACTGAAACCTTCCGCGTAGCATACCATAAGTTTTTGGTAGTCAATTTCCACAAGAGATTACGGGGAAATTCTAAAACCCTGTGAAACTCGCCATCTATAACTTGACTTTGCCATTCCGGAGGTGCAACTATTTTCTTGCCGTCTCGATTGATTAAACAGAAGGCGGACGCTGTAGGCATCTGCTATTTCCGCTAACTACACATTGGCGAATGGCAAGCAGCGTCTGTAGTGCGAGTTCGAGAGCCATGAGACGGTTAACGAAGTTCCTGCAAGACACCCGCAAGCTCGCCTCTGAGCTTAAGAAAACTTCCATAGAAATCTTTATTGTAGTTTCTGTGCTGATCGCTATAAGTAAGATCATTATGTGGGAGTTGCGATGATCACCGCAGCACCATGCGCCGCTTCTCATGCGCGTTCGATTCCCAGTGAAAGGAGATTGTATCAACCCACGATCTGAGTACCCGATTTCTGTAGCGCCGCCCTGCACGCGGCAGAATTTTTGTCCGGAGGTGCCAAAATGAGAAACATCACAATTTTATTTGCAGTCGTTATGTCCGGGATGCTGTCGCTGGCGAAAGACAAAGCAGTCGGATTTCAAACGCTAGACAAGGGTGCGCTCAATCAACACGCTGCTGAGACAGTCGCCCGCTTGCATGACGAAATGCTCGATCCGGAGTCCTTCGTACTCGACAGTGTCTGGATTACGAAGCCAGACAAGCGCGGATTGGTCAGTCTCTGCTACTCGTATCGTTCCCACAATCACATGGGCGGATACAGCGAAGGCGTAGCGGTTGAGAACGGAGAGGATAACAATCATCTAAGCACGTATCCCGTTGGCGATGACGGACATACGCAAGGATTTGATACAGGCTGGTTTGCTCCGTGCAAAACGAAGAATCTCGACCGCGAGCTTACGGCGGACGTTTCCGCTATCACTCCGACGTTGTACAAAAAAACAAAGTGAACCAGGGTCTGAATCCTCGGCATTAACGAACTTCGCGATCTGGCAATCGAAGCCGTTTGCTTAACGCGTTGAAACCCTTGTCAATTGGATAGCCCGACGGATGCTCACCATCCATCAGTCATTCCGAAGCGGGTCATAGCATGAAAATTGTTGAGGTGCTCTGCTGCTATTCGAGACGCCTTCAAGAGTGCTTGGTCAGTCTCCTCGTCAAACTTGCCGACTTAGCTCACGGTAAGAGGCCCAGCGCGAAGGCCATCCAGGAGACATCAAATGCCGTGGTGTTATTAAACAGAAATATCGGGCAGGTACAGGCCGTTGAAACAGCCTCTACTCCAATAGCAGCATCCCTCAAGGAATCATTATTAGATCGTTACCAATCGGAACTTGCAGTGTGGGAGGTCTGGTTGAAGTGCTGCATGTTTGAAATGCCCAACCGAAGAAAACAGTACGAATACGATGCAGAGTTCCTATTGCGAAACAGCCGAATTAGTCGAGCAACTAGCAAGATTCAAGCAACCATTGTACAGCTTCAGAACCGCCTAGATTCCGAATCATCGGAGGAACAAGCGCGAATGAATGAGAACGGCGACAGGATAAAAGCACTTGGCCGATTGAATATGGATGCACATGTCGGTCTCTGCGTGTCCGGACTTGGCTATTTATTTTTGGTAGCCTCCGTCGTTGTTCCCAGAGACCGCGACTAAAATCCGACTCTCAACGCGCGTGAGATCAATGGTCCGTAACCATAACGTAACTTCTAGTACATATCGGTACACAACTGAATGCACTGGGCATTCCTGAAAGCGTCTGAAGGACTTTGTCCGTGCCTTGTTTTGAATGGGTTAACTGAAACACCGTCTTCTCATAACCCAAAGGTCGCTGGTTCAAATCCAGCCCCCGCAACCAACCATAAGCTCCACAGAATCAAGAATAGTACAACCTCCACCGCTTAGGACGGCGTGACTGAGGGTTTCACTTCGACAACCGGCCCAGACGGAACGGCCATTGATCTCGCTGACTTATTCCCGCCAAAAAAAGGCTTGAGCGCCCTTCGGCGCCCATGCCTTCAACAACAGAGTAGAAATGCGGATCCCGAAAAACTTTCGTACTACATCCCACTGTGATCGGAGTGGTCGGAGATTTCGAAGTCGACTTGGGCCGAATTGTTCGGCTGCACGGTCACTGACTTCTTCCATGTCTCCGGCTCGCTGTAATGCAGATGCTCCATGTGGCTCTGGGTGAAGACGTCGATCTTGCTTTCCTTGCCGGCAATCTGCCAACCCTCATGCCACGCAACGATCTGGTATTGGCCGGGCGGAACGTTCGCCAGGGTAAACCTGCCATTTTCGTCGGTCACCGCGTAATACGGATGCCTCACCACCAAGACCTCGGCATTCATCCACGCATGTCCGCCGTTGCACTGGACGTCGATCAAGCCCGGGTCGCTGAGCGTCTCCGAGCTGACCTGGTTGGTCTTCACGAAAGCCATGTTGTAGCTGGAGGCGCCCGTCATGTGAATGTTGTGCAACACGGCGTCGCTGCTCATCATGTTGAGCGCACTGCCTTGCGGGACCAGGAAGATGTGCGGTTCGTAACGGCAGCGTTTCTGGTTCAGACTGCGCCGGGCAGCCGGCAGGTCCCATGCCTTGCCGTGATCAATATTCGCTAGGTAGACAACCGTATTGGCGACGCCGCCATTGGCGCCGATTTCTAGGCGTTCCAGGTCGCGCGTCTTGGCATTATCAGGGTCGCAGACATTCACGTCCTTGGTGATAGGAAACAGCAGCGGCTTAGGGCGCGGTCCGGACCATTTCACAGTGCCCGTGATGGTGCCACCGTCGCCAACAGTCACTACGCTGTAAGAGGTTTGCGCGGGCGCTGCCATGGCTAACGCCGCCGTCATAGCCAGAACCAGTCCGGCCGCTGAGAAGAATCCTTTCACTTTCCCACCCCTACAATGCGATCGGTCGATCGCGTTTTCGTTGACTTTGCAGGAACAATAGCCGGATTCTTCATTCCCGGATAGTAACGAAAGTAATGACAACTCCTCGGGACCACAGAGCCCCGCACAAGCCAGCCGCCCAAAATCGGCGAAATGCAGCGCCCATGGCATGAAAACAGGGCTTCTAAACTCCCGAAAAGTCAATATGGAAACAGATCTTGTGACAATTTCTTGACAATTCAGATGCACAGGCTTACAGTCTCGCGCCATCTTGATGTGTGGGGCTTTGTTCGGCAGGTCAGCGAACGCTTTATTTCTCAGGTAACGGTTCCATTGTGTCCCCCAGGACGACGAAGTGTTTTGTAGCGCTTATATCGTGTAACGATATTGATGTTGTTCTTCAGGAGAGCCACAGCATGACGACTTCCCTTCGCAAGAAAGTCACTGCGCTAATGACAAGTGTGCTCACGGGTGCGGCGATCTTTGCCCTCTCGTTTGCACGGCCAGAACCGGCCCATGCCATTCCGGCGTTGGCCCGAAAGTACGGACTGCCGTGTTCTGCCTGTCATGAAGCGTGGCCCAAGCTGAACACCTTCGGCATCGCGTTTCGTGACAACGGGTACCAACTGGGCAACGAGCGCGACTCCCCGATTTGGCAGAACAACGCCTATTTCCCCATCACCTTCCGCATGACGCCGAACTGGCACCTCGAGAAAACGAATCGAGTTGCGGTCGACATTGTTCCGGGTAACGGATCGAGCGGCTTGATCGAGACGTCCACGACGAGTAACGGCTTCGATCTTTCCGGCCTCGACATTCTCACTCTGGGCACCCTGTACAAGAACATCTCGTTTGCGCTAGTTCCTTCGGCAGATGAAACGGGTGCTTTTCACTTCGAGTCGGTCTGGGTGCGGGTCGACAATATCCTCGGGTCGCGCTGGGCGAACGTGAAGTTCGGCAAGCACGAACTGGATGTTCCGGAACCGTTATCGGAAAAGAGAGGCTATTCGCTCTCGGCGTCCAGTGGTGGCTACATCCTCTACCACTACGATCCGTATGGGGGAACCAATGAATTCGGCCTTGGCGACAATCAACTGGGCGTTGAGTTGAGCGGTCATTCGCGCAACAGCTTTACACGTTACGCGGTTGATGTGCTCAGCAGCAATTCCGGAAATGTCGATTTCGTCGACAATAACGGGAATCCGGCCGCGAACAGCTACGACGTCTACCTTCACTTCAGCCAGGGCGTGATGATTCCGAAACTCGGACTGCAGAGATTCGGCGCGTTGTACTACAACGGACGGCGGGCCACCTATTCGATGACCAGCGGTGGCGTTCCGATCGCCGGCACCGGAGACGGCACCGCGCCGTTCTATCGCGTTGGGGCCTACGCTTCGATCTATCTCGGCAAGTTGAACTACGCCGGACTGTTCTATCACGGCAACGACAACAAGTACCTCGCAACGGCGACTCCTATGAATCTGGGACCGGCAGGTCTTCCTACCGGCGCCCAGGATGCAACCTGGAACGGGCTTCTCAACGAATTCGACTGGACGCAGAATCCGCAGTTCGTGATCTTCGGGCGTTATGAATTCGCTCACATGTCACAGCAGGCGTTGCCGATCGGATCCCTCAATGCGCTGGGTGCAACGGTGACCAGCCAACTGGGTGACACGGATGGCTGGGCGATCGGCTACCGCTGGTATCCGATCATGTTCAGCCGTGCGGGATTGGCGTGGCACAACGAGTATTCGCGTTCCCGCATTAAGAACGCAGCGCCATTGTCCGGCCAGGATCTGCTCAATCAGAGCGTCTTCGTCGGCTTGGACTTTGACTTCTAACTGTTGATCGCGAACCGCAGTTGTGATGCGGAGGAGAGCTCAAATGCGCGAGTGCAGACTTTTGACGATATTGATGTTGTTTCTGCTCACCGTACCTGTGGCCGCCTTTGCGAGCCCGGCAGATCCCGACCAGCCCACAACCAAACCCGACACTTCGTCGGTCAAAGTGGGCCACCAAGGAGTGACTTCCGACTACTACGTGCCCAACAGCACGCATCCTCTCTGGAAAGGCGCGGGGCTGCCGATTGAAAAAGCTTCAGCGAAAATCGGCAACTTGACTGGCGATGCGGTGAAGGGGCGGAATCACTATCGCCGTTATTGCATCGGGTGCCATGGCCCCCTGGGAAATGGCGAAGGCGAAAACGCGCAATGGATCGACCCTAAACCGCGCGATTTCACCGAGGGCACTTTCCGCTGCCGCTCCACACCGACCGGCGAACTGCCGACGGACCAGGATCTCTTCAACACCATTGGACGCGGCTTCGTCACCACGAACATGCCGTCATGGTTCGCCATTAACGACCAAGACAAGGTCGACCTGATTGCTTACATCAAGATTTTCTCGGCGAAATGGAACAACCCGCAACGTGCGGCTCCAATCCAGATTCCGCCTGAGACTCCCATCACCGTGGAGAGCATTCAACGCGGACACGACGACTTTGAGAAGATGCAATGCTTCAAGTGTCACGGACAACAAGGCCACGGAGATGGTCCCTCTGCATCGACCTTGACCAACAGCAAGGATCAACCTATTCGGCCCTATGATTTCTCGGCCGGCGACCGGTTCAAGTGTGGATCCACCAACGCGGATATTTACCGCGACTTCATGACCGGCCTCGATGGCAGCCCGATGCCCTCTTTCGCGGACCAGCTCAAGCCGGACGAGGCTTGGGACCTGGTGCACTACCTGCGAACGCTCATGGTGCATGTGGACAGCCCTGAGCGCAAGATCATGATCGAGAATCACCTGCAGTTCAAAAACGAAGATAGCGGGCAGTAAAGGAGAACAACGATCCCTATGCAACACAAACACAGCTTTCTGGTAGCGCTCGCGGTATTCGCCCTCTCATCGTTTGTCAGCGCCGGGGATGTCTCCGGTACGGTGAAATTCGATGGGACGGCGCCGCACATGAAGCCGATCGACATGGCCAAGGAACCAGTCTGCCAGAAGGAACACAATCCCCCAGTTGCCATTCAAGCAGTCGTCCCGGGACCTAACAACACGCTCGACAACGTGCTGGTATACGTGTCGAAGGGATTGCCTGCCGGCAAGACCTACCCAACTCCCGGACAACCGGTCACGTTCGACCAGCACGGTTGCATGTATAACCCCCACGTTACGGCACTGATGGTGAACCAGGATTTCCACGTCACCAACAGCGATCCTGTAGCGCACAACATCCACCCGCTTGCGAAGGTGAACAAGGAGTGGAACAAGTCGCAACCGCCAGGTTCCGCTCCAATCGACGCGAAGTTCGATAAGCCGGAGATCACCATTCCCATTAAGTGCAACATTCATCCGTGGATGCGTGGTTATCTAGCCGTGTTTGACCATCCCTACTTTGCGGTCAGCGATGCTGACGGCAAGTTCACCATTAAGGGGCTTCCTGCTGGTCATTACACCATCACCGCATGGCAGGAGAGCTGGGGTGAACAGACTGCGGAAATAGATGTTCCGGCCAGTGGCGCCAAGACTCTGGATCTCACCTTCAAAGCACGACCGGTTTACTGACAGTGAGCTGCCGCTCGCAAGAGCGGCAGCATTTTTCCGGGGAGAACGCCCATGGGACGAGCATTCGCGGTAGTGGTCATCCTTATTACTCTGGTTTCAGCTTATTTCTTTGCCGCACATACGTGGTGGCTTCCGGACGGCGCTTCATCGCACGCGCCTGCTCTGGATGAGCAGTTCAAGTCCACTTTCTTAGAAGCCGGACTCGCATTCGTTCTGTCGCAGATCCTGCTTGGCATTTTTGTGTGGAAGTACCGCGACAAAGGCGACGGTGCCAAGCCGAAACTCTTCCCGGGCGGCGCCAAAGGTCCGGTGCTCACCGCTTTCATTCTGGTCGGAGTTGAACTGGTGGGACTGGAGCTAATGGGTTCCAAGGTGTGGGCACAACTCTACTATCAGCAGCCTCCCGCTGACGCGGTCAAGGTGTATGTCTCGGCAGAGCAGTTCGCTTACTACTTCCGATATCCCGGCCCGGATGGAAAATTTGGCGGCATGCACCCAGACAAAATCGACGTTTCCACCGAGAACTTCTTCGGGCTCGACAAGGAGAACGACGTCGATGCGCGCGACGACATCGTTACCGGCACGCTAGCGATCCCGGTAAATCGCCCGGTGGAGCTCATCCTGCACGCCAAGGACGTCAATCACTCCTTCTACGTGCCGGAGATGCGCATCCAGCAGGACTTCGTTCCGGGAATCGAGATTCCCATTCACTTCACGCCGACCAAGATCGGCGATTACCAGATCGTCTGCACGCAACTTTGCGGCCTCGGACATTACAGCATGAAAGCGCCGCTGAAGGTGTTGTCGCAGCCGGATTATGACAAGTGGCTGCTGGAACAAGCGGCCAATCAGTAACCAAGACGTTACAAAAAGGCTAGACGGGAGATCGGGCAAATGTCAGATGCTGCGGTTCATGCTCACCAGCATACAGAGCCGACGGGGTTCATACGGAAGTACATCTTTAGTATGGACCACAAGGTGATCGGCAGGCAGTACTACTACCTTGCGTTGTTCTCAGTGTTTATCGGAATGATCTTGTCGTGGCTGGTGCGGTTCCACCTGGTGTGGCCGGCCGCGCATATTCCGCTGCTCGGCAAGTTGAGTCCGAACGGCGCTCCTGGTGGCGTGATGACGCCGGAGTACTACCTTTCGTTGCTGACGATCCACGGGACGATCATGGTGTTCTTCGTGCTGACAACAGCACCGCAAGGCGCGTTCGGCAATATCTTCCTGCCGATCGAAATCGGCGCGGAGGATATGGCCTTCCCCTTGCTGAACATGCTGTCGTTCTGGACGACGTTCGCGGCCCTGATTCCGCTGCTGCTTAGCTTCTTTGTCGGTGATGGGCCGCCGATCTCCGGTTGGACCGCTTATCCGCCACTGAGTGCCGTCGGCTCCGATGCCGGTCCCGGCTTGGGCACCGGACAAACGCTATGGGTAATCTCGATCTTTCTCTTCACGGTCGCATCGCTGATCGGATCCATCAACTTCATCGCGACTACTCTCGATCTGCGGACCAAGGGTATGTCGATGATGCGCCTGCCTATCACCGTATGGGCGTGGTTCATCACGGCGATCCTGAGCCTGCTTTCGTTCGCGGTGCTCTCGACTGCATGCGTAGTCTTGCTGCTCGACCGTCTTGGCGGCACGAGCTTCTTCATTCCCGGTGGGCTTGTCATAAGCGATAAGCTGCAACCACACTCTGGCGGATCTCCCCTGCTGTGGCAGCACTTGTTCTGGTTCTTCGGACATCCTGAGGTTTACATCGCGATTCTGCCCAGCATGGGCATCATCTCCCATGTGCTTTCGACGATGGCGCGCAAGCCGATTCTCGGCTATCGCGCCGCTGTCTACTGCCTGTGTTCGCTGGGATTCCTGAGCTTCACCGTATGGGGACACCATATGTTCCTCAGCGGCATGAGCCCATACTCGGCATTCACATTCTCGGTGCCGACGCTGGCGATCACGATTCCGTCCGCGATCATGACGCTGCTATGGTTGGGGACCATCTGGGGAGCGAAGTTGCGCTTCACCACTCCCTGCATGTTCTGCCTTGGCTTTGTCTCGCTATTCATCAGCGGTGGATTGAGCGGATTCTTCCTCGCACAGCCAACTCTCGATGTTTACCTCCACGCGACCTATTTCGTCGTCGCTCACTTCCACCTGGTGATGGGCGTTGCTTCCATGTTCGGCATCTTCGCCGGAACCTACTACTGGTTCCCTAAGATCTATGGCCGCCTGATGAGCGACTCGCTAGGCAAACTGCACTTCTGGATCACTTTTGTTGGCGCTTACTGTATTTTCATGCCGATGCACTACCTCGGGCTCGCCGGTAACGTCCGACGTTATGCCGGGTTCGTCGATAACTACATGACGGGGCTGATCCCCGTGCATCGGTTCATCACGGTTTCGGCGCTGACCGTCGGCGCGGCGCAGTTTATCTTCCTCTTCAATTTCCTGTGGAGCATCAAGCACGGCAAGGTAGCGGGAGATAATCCATGGGAGTCGACTTCGTTGGAGTGGAGCACCAGTTCCCCTCCTCCCTTCAATAACTTTGGTGACAGGATTCCGATCGTGAACCACGGTCCGTACGAGTACGGCCTTGGCGGCGATCGCGATTTCGTCATGCAGGACGATCCGGCGCTGCCGGCAACGCGGAGCTGACATGGGAACCAAACATTTTTCCGTTGCAACCGAAGTTCCGCAGATTCGAATCGGCGGCGGCGGTCCACCGTCGTTTGATCGGCTCGAGTATGGCGATCACGGTGATCGCTCACGACGGTGGCGAGTCCCGAATCATACTTATCAAACGGGTGTCTGGATCTTCATCGCCGCTGTAACGATGATATTTGCCGGACTGACGAGTACGGTCATTGTGCGTCAGGCGTCGGGCCCGTGGGGACATACTTCCCTGCCCTCGATCCTGTATCTCAACACTGTGGTTTTGCTGAGCAGCAGCGTGACCTTTGAGTTGGCTCGCCGCAATGCGAACGGCACCGGGTCGATGGCCTTGTATGGGACCCTCGCGCTCGGCTTGCTGTTCGTGGGCGGACAACTCTACGCCTGGAAGATGCTGGTGGACCGGGGTGTCTATCTCGCCTCCAACCCCAGTAGCTCAACGTTCTACCTCCTGACGGGAGTTCACGCGCTACACCTCACCGGGGGCATCCTGGTATTGGCGTATCTGGTGAGTCGCGCCGGCGCGATGTCGGCTGCGAAGTTTCGAGCATGCATCGGCGCCGCTTCCGTGTACTGGCATTTCATGAGCGCACTTTGGCTCTACATTCTTATGCTATTGGTGACGAGGACCTAGAATGAGTTCACACCAAGCTGTGGGACACATGGACGAACCCTTCATCGCAAACCCATACGCCACTCATGCGGTACCGGCGCCCTACGCAATACCGTCTCGCAAAACGGGGATGTGGCTTTTCATCATCTCCGACTCCATCACCTTCGGCGCCATGCTGATCGCCTATGCATTCCTGCGGCTCGGCAGTCCCCAATGGCCACATCCGTTTGAGTTCGGATCGAGCATCCTGAACGCTACCGTGATGACGATCGTTCTCGTGACCAGCAGTCTATCGATGGTGGGCGCGATTACAGCCGCCAAGCGTGAAGACTGGGGCAAGACGACGCTCTGGTTGCTGGCGACGGTCGCGCTCGGCGTAACCTTTGCGATACTGCATCTCCGGGAATGGTTCGGCATGTTCCACGAAGGAGTGAGGCTGTTCCAGAACCCGTGGGGCACTCCGGTGTTCGGTGCGGCATTCTTCGGCCTCACCGGACTGCACATCCTGCACGTCACCGGCGGCGTCATTTACCTGCTCGTTGTGGTGGCGCTGGTGCAGGCGAAAAAAATCAAAGCCAATGGAGTCGAGATCGCCGGATTGTACTGGTGCTTCGTCGATCTCGTCTGGATGTTCATCTACCCGATGGTCTACTTGATGTCGGCGAAATAGGACTGAGCATATGAGCACAACCACCAACGACACTCGCATCGGCCCCTTCGTGGGGGTTTGGTTTGGGGTTATCGCAATCAACCTTGTTGAGCTGTTTGTGGCAACCAGGCTGGCTGAGACCCGAGCGCTATTCTTTGTCTTGATGGCCCTTGCTCTGGTCGCGGCTGGGTTGGTGATGGCATTCTTCATGCATCTGAAATACGAGCGCCGGAACTTGGTCTTGAGCCTGATTCCGGCACTCTTATTCGTTTTGTTCATGACGATTGAGATGTTCCCCGACAGCTCGCGGCTGAACCGGATGCACCCGCAGTTCCAACCGGTCGGAGAACAGCCATCAACACAACCGCAGTGAGGGATCGATGAAAAACTGGGCCATCAATGTATCGAAAGCGGTAATGGTAACGGCTGCTCTCTGTGGAGGCGCGATCTCCTCATTGGCACAGGCGTGCCCGTTGTGCATCAACAACGTTGCCGCATCAAAACCTGAGTTCATCAGCGGACTTCGGCATGGCATTCTGATTCTTCTCTTCCCTCCGCTCGCCATCTGCTTGTCGATCGGAATGATGACATACCGCAGAAGGAACCATTACAACGACCAATCCGGGGAAGAGCAACTATGAGTGCCAGCGCGCCGCAGCAGGTATCCATTCCAGAGAATACGCACGCCGCGAACTTGCTTGCGATCGCGAAAGACTACTGGACGCTCACCAAGCCCGAGGTGAACTTCCTCGTCCTGGCGAGCACCTTCACCGGGTTCTACATTGCCAAGCAGGGCTCGACCCATTACGGATTGCTGCTCCACACACTGTTGGGTACGGTGCTCGTCGCCAGCGGGACCGCGACGCTCAACCAGTTCATCGAGCGCCATGGCGACGCCCAGATGCGCCGCACTGCCTATCGTCCGCTGCCTTCCGGTCGGCTCGCTCCATGGAAGGCATTGGTCTTTGGCATAGCCATCAGCGTGATCGGAACGGCGGAACTGTTCTTCCGCGTGAATGCCTTGGCCAGTTTCCTCGCGGCAGCCACCCTGCTCTCGTATCTTCTTTTATATACCCCGCTGAAACGTAAAACCGCAATTTGCACATTTCTTGGTGCATTCCCGGGCGCCATGCCGCCCCTGATCGGCTGGGCCGCAGTTCGTGGGAACGTCGCGCCCGAAGCATGGCTTTTATTCGCGATCGTCTTTCTCTGGCAGTTCCCTCACTTCCTGGCCATCGCCTGGCTGTATCGTGAGGATTACCAGCGTGCCGGCCTGCGCATGCTGCCCGCTGCCGATGTAACGGGAAAGTTCACAGCTTACGAAATCGTGGTGCTTACCGTTGGCCTGATCGGGATTACCTTGCTGCCGGTGCTGCTCCGACTCGAAGGCATGCTTTACCTGGTGGCTGCGATCGTCGCAGGCATCTTGTTCCTGAAGGAATCGTCGCGCATGATCTCGCATAGGTCCAAAGAGACTTCGCGCCGATTGTTGCACGCGTCGGTCATGTATCTTCCCGTGCTTTTCGCGATGATGATCTTCGACCGGCTGCAGTGGAAGTAAAGGTGGCGTATGGTTCCGAACCGCACTCGGGCAATTTTGTTACTGGTGCTGGCAATGGCGACGCTAGGCACGGCAAAGGAGCGCCACGCCGATGGCACTCTCAGCACCGAGGTTCCCTCTTCTTTCGAGACGGTTACACAGGCTGTCTCTGAAGTCGCTTCTGACGGCGTCATTCGTGGCACGGCTGAATACCAGACCGACACCCAGATCCTTGGGGCGGAAGCGGCAGAATCGTCACCATTCTTGACACCAGAGGTGCCCCAGGGCGCTCGGGTCTTCTATAAGATCCGGCCCGGGACATTGGCCCCTCGCAACTATAAAAACAGCCAGGATCGAGGCACGCTGGTGATCGCCTACCTCGTCGAGAAGGTCGACGACGAAAACTCCCGACTGACGATCGAGTCGATATTTGTTCCCGAAACCCACCACGGTCATAGCGTTTCCGACGGCTCAGTCGAGACGTGTGAGTTCACTGCCATCGAAACCAGGTTAAAGACCGTTGCCGAGCAGAAACGTGAAGCGGAAGAGTTGAAGATCAAGGAGCAGAAAGAGTTGCAGGTACGCTCGCTGCGCCGAGAGCTTGCAGACCAGCAGGGGCGCTATGACGCACTGAATGCAGAAGTTAAGGAACTGCAGAAGCGTTCCGCACAACTGCGCGCGTTGAGCGTCGTGAAGACAAAGTCGGCCGCGGCATTGTTGAAGTCATCTCCCTACGCGCACGCAGAGACGTTCAGTGCACTCACGCAGGGTCAGGAGCTCGATGTCTTGTACCGCACGCCGTCGTGGTATCGAGTGCGGACTAGTGACGGCCAGATCGGTTGGGTATACGCCTCCTTCCTGGAGGCCGTGCAATGAGAACCGCGCTTCGCACCACCATCGTGCTCTTATTTTTTGCCCTCTTGCAGGCTGCAGCGCAAAATGCCCCCAGGACCTTTGATCGCACGTACGACCACCCCGCGGACGATCTTCGCCAAGCGCTCCAGTCTCTTAAACTCGAAGAATCCCGACGCCTGCCGACCGTAAACGGGTTCGTTACGGACAACCTCGCGATTGGGAAGTACGAGCGGCCTTACTACGAATTCGATACCGAAATTGTGCCGCAGAATGCGGACCGCACTCTAGTTCGGGTGAGGGCCCGCATTACGGCCTGGTACAGCGATCCAGCGCATTCCATGGAAGAGTACCGGTCGCTCACCTCCAACGGCCGGCTCGAATGGGAGTTCCTCGACCGCCTCGGTTCCTATCTCACCAAGGTTGATGCCGACCTCGATGGACACATCGCTTCCCTGCAGAAAATGCTCCGCGAACTGGCCGCCAAAACGGACACGTTACAGAAACAGCGCGACGATCTCGAGGTGCGGAATAAGCAAATGGAAGATGCTCTGCAAAGCCAGACCCAAGATCCGGACTATGTAACCGTACTGCACTCCGGCACTCCTGTTCTGGACAAGCCGACTGCCGGTTCTCCCACCCTCGCAAAGTCAGAGCGCGACGACGTCTTCGAAGTCGTGTTCGAGCGTCCCGGATGGGTCGAGGTTAATATCGGGAAGGACTCAAAGGGATGGCTGCCGGAGTCGAGCGTCAAGAAAGTATCCAGTCAATCGCAGACGGCCTTAGAGGCTGCCCTACAACAGAAGCCGGAACCTTATGTCGTGACACGAGAAATGGTCACTCCGTTCATGGGTGACTGGTCCTCGTTGCAAGGCAAGAAGGCTTTGTTCCTCTTTGCCCAACCCGTCGGTATGTCCCCCCGCGATTCGAAAGCCAAGCTAGGCTACGTCAAGCGCACCTTTGCAGATCGCTATCGCGAGGCCATTCACTCCGATATCGACTATTCCGGACTGGTAATCGTCTTCATCGGATCAGAGAAGAATAGCGGCATTGCTGCGGCAAGACTCGATGACATTGGACAGTGGGTCAATGGGCAGATGCCGGAAAGCGAATTCCTGCATCGCTGCTCGCTGGATATCCCCGGCGTTTCCCATTAATTCATCGTCTCGATTTCAATTTGATCGCCGACCAATGGCGCTGACTAGACCCTCGCTGCTACTCGTCGTTGATGTCTGCGCAGAAGTCCGCCATGGTCAATGTCGAAGTGGTACAGTTTCGCCACTTCAATCCGGTTCGCCAAAGCGCTACAAGCTACGATTGCGAGCAGCATACCCATCATCGGGCCGACCCAGTAGATCCACCATCCCTGCCACACGCCTGAGATCATCGATGGACCAAAGCTGCGCGCAGGATTTGTGCTTGTTCCCGATATCGGCGCCTCGAGCCACACCATTACGCCATAAAGGGGAGGAAAGATTGCCGGCGTGAAGTGACGTAGGCTCCGGAAACCAAGAAAAACGCAAAGCAAACTAACCATGGCAAAGGTCGTGATCACTTCGCCGGCCAGCGCTGCGATCGTCGAAAAGCCAACCCCTGGTGTGGTGGCTCCGTAGGCGACGCTTCGACCCATGCTTCCCCAGGCAAGAAGGGGCAAGCCTCCTAGAGCCGCACCGATGAGTTGTGCGACGATGTACCCTGCTGTGAGATCACGATCCAATTTTCCCATGAGATGAAATCCCAGACTCACCGCGGGATTGATGTGCGCACCACTGATTTTTCCTACATGCGAAATAGCAATCAAGGCTCCAGTAGAACCGAAGAGAAATCCGGTAATGAGCCGTCTCACGGCTTCGTTGGGGATGAGTTTGGCAATCGGGCTTCCTGGGCCGAACATGAAGATCACCAGCGATAATCCCACCAGGACGAGCAGCGCCGTTCCGATCAATTCTGCCAGGAAGAGATGCAGGCGCTTCGGATCTCGGAAGTTGTCAGCGATGGCGCTCATGAAGTCGGCGGCAGATTCGGCCAACATTCAGGCTATTCGAGCCATAATTCGTTTCACACTAGCAGAACTGCGAGTGAGCCGGCTAATGCCCGAGAGCTGGGCGTGTCACGATTGCGTTACAGGCTCCAGGCGGGGGCTGAGCAGTTGGATCATCAGCAATGCGACTAGGTAGGCTGAGCCGGCAAAGATAAATAGCGGAACGTAACTGCCGGTGGCTTTGAGAAGCAGTCCGGCGGCGGTGGCGATCACCGCCCCAGTGATCGCTCCGGCGAAGGTACCCAGGCCAACCACCGAAGCGACTGCGTTTTTCGGGAACATATCCGAAGGCAGCGTGAGCATGTTGCAGGACCACCCCTGGTGCGCAGCTACCGCCAGGCTGATCACAGCCACAGAAGCCCACAAACTCTTCAGCGCAATCGCGGAAATGACGGGCACCACGGCAAGCGCACAGATCAGCATCGCGGTCTTGCGTGCCCGATTGACCGTCCAACCGGACTTGATGAATCTTGCCGGGAGCCATCCGCCGAAAATGCTGCCAACGGTCGCAGCATTGTAAATAACGATCAGTGGCAGCGCCATTCCTGTGAGAGTGGTGTGATAGGTAGACGAAAGGAACTTTGGCAGCCAGAACAGGAAGAACCACCAGACCGGGTCAGTGAGAAGCTTGCCGAACATCACGGTCCAGGTCTGCCGATGAACGAGCATTCTGGACCAAGGCACCTTCGCCACGCTCTCGATGGGATCGCTCGTGATGTATTCCAGTTCGGCCCGCGACAGCTTCGGATCGTCTTGTGGCCTCCGATATATTGCCAGCCAACAGACGATCCAGATCGCGCTAAACGTGCCCGTCATCAGGAACGCGTACTGCCAACCCAGGCGAACAGCAATCCAAGGGACGAGCAGGGGCGCCACGGTGGCGCCGATGTTTGTACCGGAATTGAAAAATCCAGTTGCGAGCGCTCGCTCGCTCTTGGGAAACCATTCCGCCACGGCCTTGATCGCGCTGGGAAAGTTACCTGCCTCGCCGAAACCCAATCCGAACCGCGCCATCGCAAACGTTACAACATTTCGCGCCAGCGAGTGGGCCATTGCCGAGACGCTCCAGATCGCGATCGCAATGGCGTACCCAATTCGACTGCCGATCCGGTCCACCAGCGGTCCCATCACCAGCAACCCAAGTGCATATGCCACCTGGAATGCCGTCACGATGTAGCCATACTGCGCTTCGTTCCACCCGATTTTCACCTGCAACATCGGCGCGAGCAGGCCAAGCACCGTGCGGTCCACGTAATTAATAGTGGTCGCGAAAAAGATGAGCGCACAAATCAGCCATCGACGTCGGCCGATAGCTTCAGTTTTGCCCGGAGAAGACAACGACGATTGTGAGGGGATTGGCTGGGATTGCGGGATGAGTCCTCTCCTCAGTTCTTACGGAACTATACACCTGCCTTCACTGCGGATTGTCTGCCGTTTCTCTCCTGGAATCTCTCCGGAGACGACGCACCGAAGTGCTTCTGCAGGACCATCGCCACGGTTCCACGCAAACGTGCCATGCGTGGATCCGATGCCGGGCGCACGCGCGGTGCTTTCCCGACCAGCACCGAGGCCTTCACTTCTGCTTCGATCGTTGGGCCCATCCGGGACCAGAGCCGCGTGAACTCCCCGACCACCACGATCTCTTCCGGAGCCAGGCCCTTGACGACAAGCCGCATCCCTCGTCCGATCTCATGCGCCATTCTGTCCAGGGCCTGCAGGGCCATAGCATCGCCGGCCTCGGCCAGTGTCATCAAATCATGGAACGTGATGTTCTCCGCCTCCGAGTAGTAGCGCACCGCCGCACGATTCGAACCGTAGATTTCCCAACAGCCACGATTGCCGCAGGAACAAACGGGACCACTTGGATCCAAGGAAATATGGCCAAACTCCCCTGCTAATCCGTTGAGTCCGCGTGCGAGTTGATGGTTGACGAATAAACCTGTGCCAATGCCCTCCGACACGGTTACCACCACCATATCCCCAACTGCTTCGCCGCCTCCGAACCATACCTCGGCCAACACGCAAGCGTTAGCCGCGTTCTCCATCTCCACGTGCATTCCAGTAGCTTGTTCAATCGGCTTGCGGAAATCGAATTCCGGCCACTTGAGGTTGGGGGCAAAGGTAATTTTTCCTGTGCCCATCTCGACTCGTCCGGGCAAACTGATACCGATGCCTTCAAACACCAGTTCCGGGTGCGCCAGCATCTGGTGCTTGATCGAGGCGGCTAGCTTCGCAGCCGTCTTGGCCGGATGACTTAGTGTTGCAATCGATTCCTGGGAAAGGAATTTGCCATTCACGTCGGCGACCGCCACCGTACTCTGATTGGGCCGAAGATCGGCGACGACGATGGCGCGCCTTTCATTCAGCCGCAGGAAGGTTGGGCGTCTTCCGCGAGGCAGGCGTCCCAGCGGTCCGTTCACTACCCACTTTTCGCCGATCAATTGCTCGGTGATCAGTGACACCGTGCTTCTCTGGAGGCCAGAGACTCGAGCCAGATCGGCTCGCGAGATCGGCTGCCGCCGGCGAATGAGATTCAACACCACGCCACGGTTGATATCTCGGGCGGTTTCGCTGGACGCAACTTGCGTATTGGTAAAGTTAAGGCGCTTCATGGATATTTTCGGCCGTCCGGAATTCGATTCTGGACAGTTCACCACGCGCGCTCCGCAAAGCGGGAGTGCATTAATTTGTGTTTCGAACTATATACGGATCAATGCTACTGTCAAGTAATAAACTACAAATTTCAATACCGGTAAAGACGCAAATGATAGACCACCGGTCCTTTACTCACTTCTGAAGCGAGCCGCAGAATCTGCCCTTGGCCGTTTTCATCGCCGTTTAAGCGGCGTTGCACCGACCAACTCCCATTCGCAAAGACCTCTTCGTCAATGCTGGCAATACCTGCGTTCGGCGGTCCGCTCGAAGCGACTGAAAAGGAAACGTGTCCTTCCCCGGCTCCGATTATCTCGAATTCGTCAGGACCAGTCTGCACGAACAGCACGCCGACATGAGAATCGGTTGGTTGGCCAGGTCCGCGCGCCAGCGTCATTCTGTATCCGCCGAGTTCGAATACTCCTGACCTCTGTGCTTCGCCTTCGAGAACCATCGCGGCCATCTGCCCACTGCGCTGCTTGTCGAGGATTATCGGCGCCAAGCGCGATAGCGCCGCATACGCCCGCGAGATCGATTGCTGAACAGTCTCGACATTTGGATTGCCCGGCACAGCCATATTTCCGTCGATGGCAAACGGCGAAAACCCAATACCATCCAGCCCGCCGAAGGTGTACAGAGCGTTCGTCGCGCCTATCACTCCTCCACGCGCCTCTGGCACAAACACCGGGTTGCCGTCACGCCGATACTCCGACGCCCAGTGCACGAAGTCGTCGAGGTAAATGTCGGGTGCAACGAAGTCCAAATGCGGCGAACCAGCGCGATAAATGTCCATCGAGTGCGGAAGCGGACCGCCGCTGTTGTACTGTCCCGGCGCGTAGTTTGGACGAATCAAGGCAGCGTTGGTGTACATCGGCAACGCATAGTCCGCTTTCCCCGCCGCCGCCACGGCATCGATGTAGGTCGCGTACTGCCAGGCCATGAAAAGATCATCAGTGAGGGGAGCGTCCCCGAAAACTTGCTGCCACGTGCCTTTAGGTTTCTTGCCTGCCGCAACCCACGCCTCTCGCAGTCCGGGCTTCAACTCGTCGTCGTGTGCCGCGAGGTAAGTCATCAATGGTGACGGTACGTCGCCCGCAAACGCTTCGTTTGCCACCGGAGAGTAGTCCCGCGACTCGGGGATGACTCCCACTTCGTTCTCGACCTGGATCATGAGGACGGTCTGCGCCGAATCCACCTTTCCGAGATGCCTCATCAGCGCGCCGAACGCAGCGGCGTCAGCCTGGCGATTCGATTCACTGAACGGAGACAATCGCTCAGTCAGTCTTCCGTCTCGCATCTGCACCCGCGGAAACCGCTTGGTATCGCGCTTCACCCATTCCGGAACGTAACTGGAATATGTGTTCTTCCAGCTTCCGAACCACAGGAAGACCAGGTGCAACTGGTGCTGATGTGTCGCCGTAATCAATCCATCTACGATACGAAAATCGAACCGGCCTTCCTGCGGTTCAATGGTTTCCCATGCCACCGGCGCGAGCACCGTGTTCAGGTTCAGATCCGCCAGTTTCGGCCAGATCGGTTCCATGTACGCCAGACTCGATGAACTTGAGTTCTCCAGTTCCCCGCCAAGGATCAGGTAGGGCTTCCCATCGACCACCAACTGCGTGACCTTCGCCAATTTCTCCAGATGTGGAATGTTCTGCTGGGCATATGCACCTAACGCGACGGCGAATACAATGCCGCACTGGATCAGATGCCTTATCGTATTTCTCACGGAATCACCTGCCACGACCCGACGCCAATTGGCACAGAATGGACATTTGTTGTAGGGTCGAACAATAATAGTTTCCTCGCGAAAACGCAACCTATGGTCTTACGCAACGCTTCGCTGCTTCGCCTTCTCGCAATGTCGGTCGTTCTCATCGCCAGCCTGACTTCGCAGCTTCATGCGCTCGGTCAACCGCACTATGTAGAAGACCGATGCTCTCCTGGCTGCTTCCCTCTCGCCGAACAGGCCACGCTGGCGCCAATCGTCGTCGACAGCAATGATTACCCCGGAGTTGTGCGCGCCGCCACAGATTTGCAGTCCGACATCTCGCGCGTCACCAGCCATTCGCCGGCGCTGCTGAATCGAGTTTCCGCTCAGCCGGACCTCATTATTGTCGGCACGGTCGATCACAGCGCTCTCATCCAGCGTCTCGTAGAGTCGAAAAAGATAGACGTGTCTGACATCAAGGGCAAGTGGGAATCGTTCTTCCTGCAGGTCGTCGATCGACCGCTTCCAGGTGTTAAGCGCGCTTTGGTTATCGTCGGAAGCGACAAGCGCGGAACCATCTATGGAATCTACGATCTCTCCGAACAAATCGGAGTTTCGCCGTGGTACTGGTGGGCCGATGTTCCCGTTCAACAGCGCGACAGCTTGTTTATCAAGCCTGGCAAGTTCGCGCAAGGAGAACCTGCCGTCAAGTATCGCGGCATCTTCCTGAACGACGAGGCTCCCTCGCTCACCGGTTGGGTCAATGAGAAGTTCGGTGGCTACAACCACCAGTTCTACACCAAGGTCTTCGAGCTGATTCTTCGGATGAAGGGTAATTATCTCTGGCCGGCGATGTGGAACAGCGCCTTCAATGAGGACGACCCGCTCAATCCCAAGCTCGCGGACCAATACGGCATCGTGATGGGAACATCGCATCACGAGCCAATGCTGCGCGCACAGCAGGAGTGGAAGCGGCACGGCACCGGTCCGTGGGACTACACCAAGAACGCCGATGAACTGCAGAAGTTCTGGACCGAAGGCGTCGAGCGCAACAAGAACTACGAGAGCATCATCACGCTCGGCATGCGCGGCGATGGCGATATGCCGATGTCGAAAGATGCCAACATCCAGTTGCTCGAGAAGATCGTTGCCGACCAGCGCAAGATCATCGCCGAACACGTGAATCCGGATGTCACCAAGGTCCCGCAGGATTGGGCGCTTTATAAAGAGGTGCAGGAATATTACGAGAAGGGCATGCGCGTTCCCGACGATGTCACGCTGCTTTGGTCCGACGACAATTGGGGCAACATTCGTCGCCTGCCAACGCCGGAGGAGCGCAAGCGGAGCGGTGGTGCGGGCGTTTACTACCACTTCGACTACGTCGGCGGACCGCGCAATTACAAGTGGCTGAATACCAACCCGATCACAAAAGTCTGGGAACAGATGAACCTCGCCTATCACTACGGTGCGACGCGCATCTGGATCGTGAACGTCGGCGACCTAAAACCGATGGAGTTCCCGATCGAGTTCTTCCTGAGCTTCGCCTGGAGTCCCGAGCGCTGGCCGCGCAATTCAACCGCCGAGTTCACACGGCTTTGGGCGGCGCGCGAGTTCGGGCCGCAGTACGCCGACCAGATCGCCAGCATCATGTCGCGGTACACGAAGTACAACGGCCGACGTAAGCCCGAGTTGCTCGACATCACGACTTACAGCCTCACCGACTACCAGGAGGCAGATCGTGCCGCCGCTGACTTTCAGGGGATCAGCGATGAGGCCGAGCAGCTTTACAACCGGCTTCCGGCGAACGAGCGCGATGCGTTCTTCCAACTTGTTCTCTATCCGACGAAGGCTTCAGCGCAGGTGCTGGAGCTTTACGTCGACGCGGCCAAGAACCAGCTTTACGCCACGCAGGGCCGCGTCAGCGCCAATCAATGGGCAACGCGCACTCGCGAGCTATTCAAGCAACACACGGAGCTGAACGCCTACTACAATCACACGCTCGCGGGCGGCAAGTGGGACCACATGATGGACCAGACGCATCTCGGTTACACGTGGTGGCAAGAGCCGCCGCTCGACAAAATGCCGAGCGTCACCCAAGTCGTGCCGCGCGAGAACGCCAGCATGGGCATTTACGCCGAAGGCTTCGCAGGACCTTTCTATCGGCCACCAGCGTTGCCTGAGTTCGACGTCTTCACGCAGCAGCAGCACTACATCGATGTCTTCAATCATGGACGCGAGCCGTTCGACTTCACCGCCAGCGCGAGCGATCCGTGGATCTTGTTGAGCGCGACGCACGGACACGTGGGCACGGAAGACAATCGCATCTGGGTGAGCATCGACTGGAGCAAAGTTCCGCAAGGAACGGCTGACGGTACTGTCACCATTACGGGTCCAGGCGAGCCGGAGATGAAGGTCAACGTCGTCGCGCTGAACCCGACCGAGCCGACGCGAGATTCACTGCACGGGTTCGTTGAGACGAACGGCTGCGTTTCAATCGAGTCGGTTCACTTCACCAATAAAGTTGACTCGCCAAATGCCAACTGGGAATCCATCGACGACCTCGGACGTACGCTTTCTTCCATGAGTATCTTCCCTGTTACAGCCGCGAGCATGACGCCGCCACAATCGGCGCATCTCGAATATCGGATGTACCTGTTTCATCCGGGCAATCTCAACGTGGAAGCGATTCTCGATCCCACGCAGAACTTCGTGCCGGGTCGCGGACTGCGGTTCGCCATCTCGTGGGATGACCAGCCGCCGCAGGTGGTCGATGCACTGGAGCACAACGATCTTCACGACTGGGAGGAGACGGTGAAGGACAGCGTACGTATGGTCGCGATGAAGACCAAGGTCGAGGGTATCGGCTATCACACGTTGAAGGTGTGGATGGTGGATCCTGGAGTGGTGTTGCAAAAGCTGGTGGTCGATACCGGAGGGGTGAAGCCGAGCTACCTGGGTCCGCCGGAAAGCTACTTCAGGAAGTGACCAATTTCAGTTTTGAACGGTGTTTACTTTACTATAAACTTCGGTCTTCATCCGCGGAAAGTGTGCTTTTCCTGGTTTGCGACAGCTCGATGATGGGCTACCCCCTGTGCGGTCTCTAAGAATCAACCACTTAGCCTACAGATAGATTTGCAAACCTAATGTTTTCAACGGGTTGCGTGGATAATATTGAGGCCGTAGTGGTTAGCTTTTCACGCTTCACTTTCTATTTACCAATCAGTTAACAAACCCTTTCAATCCGACGGCAGATCGACTACGACCTGCGGTTCGCACGCTTCGATTATGCGGACGGGAGAAGAACGAAGGCAAGGGTTTTCTAACGGTAACGTTACGATGGTGTTTCCCAAAATGGGAGGCTTAGCAAGGATTTGGCCATTTGGCGATTTTGTCATTTGACCATTGACAAAGAAATCGGCGAGAGAGAGAGAGAGAAACTCGCGGCGGCAGGTGGTTGCCTGCCGCCGGTTAACAGTGGTTAGAACTGAAGGCGCGCACCGAGCCAGATTACGCGGCTTCCGGGGTCGGGTCCGAAGAACCCGCCCGGCTGGAGCGTACCGGTGATGATGCCGAAGTTGGCACCGCCAACCTGTGCTTGCGGGTTGGCGAAGTGCGGCGTGTTGGTGAGGCCTGTGGCATCGGCTCGGAGTTGGAATTTGAAGCGCTCCGTGATGCTGAACTCGCGAGCCACGCTCAGGTTCATGTTGAAGTATCCGGGACCACGGAATTCGTCACGAGAGGTATCCCCGTAGACGCCGACGGCGGGAACCGCAAACGCAGCCGGATTGAAATAGTGGCAACCCAGGTTGCTATTGGCGCATGTTCCTCCGGTCGAAACCGGTGCACCGTTGATGATTTGATACGGCCCGACCTGATTAGCCGTCTGTTGTGAGCCGTTCGCGTTGAGCGGCCCAGCGGCGGCCGTTACTGAAAACGGCAGCCCGGTCATGTAGCTAACAATCGGACTAACCTGCCAGCCGCCGAGAATCCGGCTGCCGATACCCGAAGTCAGCCAAGGCTCACCTTTGCCGAACGGTAGCGACAGCACACCGTAAATTTGGATGTTGTGCGTGCGGTCGAAACCTGCCGGCCCGTAGTTCTTAGACCAGTAGGTAGGATACGGGAACATCAACGAGTTGAGTTCCTCGTTGTCCTCGTAGTCGAGAGTCTTGGACCACGTATAGACCAGACCGAAAGTAGAGTTACCGGGAAGGTGACGGGTTAATTTCGTCTGCCAGGAGTTATAGGAGTTGTTCTTGAAGGGCACCAAGCCGTTGATGGTGCCTTTATAGTTCTGTCCAAGAGATTGGCTGAGAAGTCCACCGGCGGTCCCCGTTCCCGGAGGTCCAGCATTAAGGTTCATGTTGACGAGCGGCCGAACTTCGTAATTGCCGACATAACCCGTCGTCAAATAGAACCCGGCGATTTCCTGTTCAATCATGAAATTGAAGGAATTGATATACCCACGATTGAATGGGTTCGGGACGGTGGTAGTGGAAGCCGATGTGGGAAGCGGGACAATACCGGTGCTGATATTCGGAGGCGCCAGATTCACCAGGCCGGTGGGTACCGAGTACGACCCGCCGCCCAATCCAGTTCCATTGGTTCCGGTCAAGCTAGCGACCGGAATGTAGTTGGAGCTGTTTGAGTTGACGTTATCCGAGATCACTGCCGACGGATAAGCGTTGCGGAAATAGCGCCAGTTGTTGGGATCGGCGCTCATGCCATAACCGGCGCGAATGACGGTGTTTTCGTGCACTCTATAGGCGACGCCGACGCGAGGCAGGAATTGCCCGTGTCCAACATCGATGCCATCGTTTTGAGGGACGTTGCCGAGTCCACCGATATAGACATTGCCATCAGCGGGATTAAACCACCGCAGTCCGAGTCCATTGTCGCTGTAACCGAACGGGTAGTACTCCCAGCGAAGTCCAAGATTCAAAGTTAATTTCTGGGTTACCTGCCATTGGTCGCGCAAGTACCAGGCCCACTGCGACCAGCGAAGAGCGATGGGATTGAATATCTGGTAAGCCTTACCCGTTTGGGTTGGTAGACCGAGCACGAAGTCTGCGACTGAGTTGAACCAACTCGGGGTCGTCCCTTGCAGAGAAGTAGCATCGCCATTGAACTGGAAGCTGCCACGCGCGGTTTGGAAGGATCCGCCCTGAGGCTGGAAGTGGTTGAGTTGGCTATGGTTCCATTCGATACCGCCACGGAAATTGTGCTTGCCATGAGTCCAACTGAGGTTGGCACCGCTGACAAATTGCTGGTCGCGGAACTGGAATGGATTGCCAGTGTTGGGATTGCCCAAATTCGTCGTGCTGCTGCAGGTGGTCACGACGCAAATCTGGAATGCCGGCAGGCCATTGTAGAGATTACCGGCATTAGGTACACCGGCATCGTTTGTGCCAGGAATGCCCAACTGATCGAGACCCTGTGGAGACCCGAGGCCATACTCTGCGGCAATATTCTGGCGGGTAAATCCGAAGTTCCAATCGAGCAGCAGGTTCGGAGTAAACGTGTGGGTTAAGCCTAAGCCGACGCTCTGAATGAAGAACGGAGCGTTGCCGAGTTGACCGCCGTTGGTGGCGTCGCCTCCAGCCTGACCCAACAAAGGCGGATCGAACACCGTTCCCTTGGAGAGACTGTAGCGGGCAAAGACGTTCGTACTATTTGTGGCGGTGTAATTGACTTTAATGTCGGCATTGTCGCGGGTGAAGGCGGCCGTGCCGCTGCCCTGAAAGTTATTCAGGTTGTTGGCGGTGGAAAACTCCTGCGCCACGGAAGGCCCAAGCAGTCCTGGCAGTGTATTGGAGGCCGGATCGATACGATTAGGGCAGATCACGTTGATGACGCCGTTGCAGGAGATCGGCACCTTCCCGCCGCCTTGAGCGTTTCCACTCATCGGGTCGTAGATGGTGACCGGGTTGCCATTGGAGTCGGTCAATCCTCGAAAATCTCCGGCAAGCATGGCCGCGGTCGGAAGCGAACGCACATCCGGTCCGGCAAAGTTACGCTGCGTCGTGCGCTCCCAATCGCCGAAGAAGAAAAGCTTGTTTTTCTTGATGGGGCCACCGATGGTGCCACCAAATGAGTTCTGGTTGTTTCGGTTCTTGGGAGTGTTGGCTTTTTGGAAGTAATTGAGCGCGGCGAAGTTCTGGTCGGTATGGAACCAGCTCGCGGTGCCGTGGAACTGATTGGTACCAGACTTGATCTGGACATTGACGGCCGCGCCGCCAGCCATGCCCTGCTCGGCATCGAAGGAGTTGGTGACGACGTTCACTTCCGAAATAGCGTCAGCCGGAGGAACGTAGGCAACGTTCGCGGGCAACCACGGATACGCGTCCTGAGCGCCATCAATGCGGGTATTGACACCCTGGTTGGACTGACCGTTGACGTTGACGTTGATGGCGCGCTCCGGATTACCCGGAAAGCGAGTTGGTTTCCGCTACCCCGCCCGCGCCAGGGATGACGCGCAACAGCGACTGGAAATTGCGTCCCTGCGAACCGGCGGTCGGGAGATCTTCCACCTGTTTCTGAGTGAGATCGGTGTGTACGTCAGCCTTGTCGGTTTGCAGCAGCGGTGTTTCCGCGGTAACGGTGACGTTCTGTTCCGTGGTGGCGACCTTCAGTTGGGCATCGACGCGCTGGATCTGATTGACCCTGATATCCACGTTATTGGAGACCGACGTAGTAAAGTTCGGCGCCTTGATGGTGACTTTGTACGTACCGGGTTGCAGGTTACTGAAACGGAAGATGCCGGCACTATCGCTTTTAGTGTTTGAGTTCACACCAGTTTGGGTATTTGTCGCCTGAACGTCGGCGTTGGGGATGGCCGCACCTGAGGTATCGGTCACGTTTCCGGCAATTGTTCCGTAGAGCAACTGAGCTTGCGCCGCGGTCGGCAACAGGAAAAGAAGCAAAAGCAGAACAAGGATGAAAGTAGATGTGGATAGACGGGTGGATGGTCTAACAGAGGCGAACGACCGAGGGTGTCCCATCATGGAAACGTCTCCTTCTAACTTAATGGGTATGTCGTGCTTCCACTTCGCTTTGCTTGATTGGGCAAACCTAAATTGCGCGGTGTAGGTTTATTTCTTGTCTTCCAAATTATCGTTACTTACATTCCGCAGTTAAATTCGTGTCACGAACTATATGTATTCAGAAAGGAGCTTGTCAAGCGGAAAACTCGGCCACCACAGCCGCATTACGAATTCCGTTAAATCATAGGAGGAACCTGAGTTCTTCTATCTAATCCCATATAGTTGCCACCGACAACTAAAGTAAAACAGAAAGCCGCGAGGGCATTTGAAAACTCTTATCCAAGGAACAGGAACCTGCCTGCGACTCGACTTTCAACGGCGAGCGAAGGGATCACGCCGCATAGCTTCATCAGCGATTTCGGCTGGCGTGGCGATGATTTTTCTGACTTCCGATATACAGCCACGACAGTCAGCAGACGCACTTGTGCGAGAGTCCCCGCGACCTCGACGGAGACTAGATGCTGGGTGGGGATTACAGAGTTGTACTCTGGCAAGAAAAATCGCCACGGACCCCATCCGCAGGATCCGTGGCGTTATCGTGGCTACGCCGGCAGGCTCTTGCGCTGCTTAATTTCCAGCAGCAAGCGTTCGACCTGCTCTTCTTTTTCCATCTTGGCGAACTTGCGATCAAGATCGTCTTCGCCGCCGATCTCGGCCTTAGCCTGGCTGATGGCGGATTCGCGCTGTACCTTGTTCTTCATGCGATCGAAGGCGGCGACCGCGTTCTTGTCCCCGGCTTTGGCACTGGCATCGCTGGCGCGGCCAACGGCCTTCGAACGGCGATGCTGGGCGATAAGTAGCTCGGCCTTGGATTCGGCTTCCATGATCTTCTGATCGAGCTTGTTCAGCGCATCACGCAGAAGTTCGACCTGCGTCTTCTGGTCGGCGATCTGCTCATCGAAACTGACGGCCATCTGCTTGAATGACATGGAACGCTCCAATGCCGCACGGGCAAGCGCGTCGTCTTTTTTCTCGACGGCCAGCTCGGCCTTGCGCATCCATTCCTTTTCTTTGTCCTGATTCTCTTTCTGCTTCTTCTCCAGAAGATGCAGGTCGGCGATGGCGATCGCCACCTGCGTCTTCACCTGGATGAACTGGTTCTGCATGTCGAGAATCACCTGCTTGAGCATCTTCTCCGGATTCTCTGCCCGTTCTACGAGATCGTTCAGATTCGCCCGGATCAATGTCGATACCCGCTCTAGTAATGCCATAATCGACTCCTTTCACCCACGATCTACAACCGAATTTGAGACTCGCTGCGCCGCAGCCATGAAGATCACGCCGAGTGCAACGCCCCCCGCCAACCAGACGATCCATCCGCCGGCGGCGGCTCCGAGAAGGACGCCCACGAGAACACCGGCCGCGAGGCCCATCCCGACCGACTTGAACTTGCTTCGCATCTTCGCTCCGTCTTAACCCCACCCCGCGGCCAACGGTAGGCGGAAGGGTGGGGGCTCCGCACGGTTGAGTTGTCGGACACGAGTGTCCGCGCCACACTACTTCCCGGCTCCGGCAGCTTTCGAGTTGCCGTCACCACCGTCGATGGACGGCTTGGGAGATTTGTCCCCGATCAGCCGGACTTTCGACAGCAGTTCGTTGACGTTCATCCCGGAGAGCGACTCGAAGAGCGCCGGCACCTGCGCCGCCATTTTGGCGATGTCGCCGGTGATCTTGTTCACGCCCGCGGCATCACCGTTGCCGGTTGAGACCACAGTGATGCGGTCGACCTGACTCAGCGGAGACGCCAGCGCGCGAACGACCTCAGGCAGGCTGGTGATGAGCTTGTCGATAACTGCGGCCTGGTTGTACTCCTGGAAGGCCTCTGCTTTGACGTTCATCGCCTTCGCTTCCGCCTCGCCCTTGGCGAAGATAATCGAGGCTTCGGCTTCACCCTGCTTCTGGATCGATGCCGCCTTACCTTCGGCCTCCATGGTCAAGCGCTGCTTTTCGGCGGCGGCGAGAGTCTCGATCCGCTGACGCTCAATTTCGGCCTGCTTCAGCACCGTCGCGATCAACTCTTTCTCGCGGCGGGCGATTTCGGCTTCCTGAACCTTTACCTGCTCCTGTTTTTCGATCTGCTGGACCTTGACCTGTTCGGCGATCACCTGCTGCTGCATGACGTTGGTCTGTATCTCGTAAGCCTTGTCGGCCTGCGCCTGCTGCCGCTTGGTAGTCTCGAGGTACTGCGCTTTCTTTACCTCTAAATCTCGCGTTACTTCCGCCTGCTTGGCTTGCGAAGCCGTTTCGGCCGTCACGCGTTCCTGGTCGGCCTGCGCTTTGGCGACTGCGGCTTCCCGCTGTGCGATCGCGCGCTTGATTGCGGTATCGCGCTCGGCTTCGGCGGCGGCAACATCGGCATCGCGCTTGATACGAACGATATCGGGGCGTCCCATGTTGGTGATGTACTCGTTCTTGTCGCGGACTTCCTTGATGGTGAACGAGATGACCTCGAGGCCCATTTTGCTCATGTCATCGGCACAGGTGGAGCGCATGCGATCGCTCACCATTTCCGGTTGCTTCACGATCTCTTCCACCGTGAGCTGGCCAATGATGCCGCGCAGGTGACCTTCCATCACGAGACGGATCAGCCCTTCACGTTGCGGCGGCGTCTTGGTGAGGAATTGCTCTGACGCCGTCTTTACCGACTCGTCGTCGGACTTCACCTTGATCTGCGCCACGGCTTCGACCGTTACGGCGACGCCCTGCTTGGTGTAGAGATCCTGCTGCGGCGCCACGTCGAACGACATGAGTTCGAGGGAAAGCGAGCGCACGCTCTGGACCAGCGGCAACACCACGGTGCCGTGACCTTTGACGACTTTCGTGCCGCCCCATCCGTAAACAATCAGGGCCTCGTGCGGACCTGCCTTCTGGTAAAGACGCGCAAAGACGCCGACCAGGAAGAACAGGACCAGGATCAGTAAGCCCGCGATAATCCAGACATCAGTTGGAATTGCAAAATTCATATGCCCCCTTTAGACAGGACAGTCGCCTGTATCGAATACGTTACTGCGATGACTACGATTCACTGCTAACTCCCGACTGCTTGTTATCCAACTCTTTTTGCATTTCATCCCAGGGACGAACGTAGGCAATTCCTTTTTCGTACCGGGTGACGACGATCTCGGTGCCCTTGGGGATCGCGGCACCGTTTTCACTGCGCGCGCCGCTCGTCTGGCGTACTCCCATTTGCGAGTAGATGATCTCCCCGGTACCGCCTTCGCGGATGGAACTCACCACGCGGCCGAGCATGCCAACCACGTCGTAATCGCTGGGATCGATATTTGGCTCGCCTTTCATCAAAAGCCTTCCCACGACCAGGAAGATGATGCTGGCGCCGACCACGCCTCCGATCGCCGCAATCACCAGCGCTCCGAAGGCGTAGATGTGCGAGTGGCGCGTGACCAGGTACCCGATCCCGCCAAACCACGCCAGGAATGCGGTGATGGTACCGAAGTTAATCGCCGGAAACTCGCCCGCTGCGGCGGCCGCGTTCGGATGTGCCGTGCCCACATGGAAGTTGCCGATGTGAAAGTGAAACGGCAGATGCACATGCACGTGCAGGTTGCCCAGGAGCGACAACACGCTCAACGCCAACCCGAAAATGAAGCACACGAGGTAGAAATCGGTCCACGTCATAGCCCCTCACCTGCCTTCGCCTTGGCCCGTTCGGGCATTAGCACTTCAGTTAGGCGGTCTACCAACTGCGGCGTTTCCAGGATCGCGCCAAGTAACATGAGGCAGCGACGCGAGTCCTCATGCTTGGCCAGTTGCAGTAGCGCGTGGCAAACCTTGGGATCGCGACGGAAACGCTCCGCGCCGCCGATCAACCATAAGTCGAGTGTGTCCTCGAGCACACGGACATCCGACACCAACTCCGTGTGATAACCCTCGGGATCGTCTACGAGATATCCCGGATGGACCTTGAAGAATTTCGCCAGCAACATGCGCGACGAGTTCGTCAGGTGCGGCCGCGCGCCGCTCTCGATCTGCGAGAGGTACGACTGGCTCAGAGATTCGCCGGTCTCGTCCTTAAGGGCGCGGGCGATTTCCTGCTGGGTCATTTCGCGGTTCAGTCCGCGGAGCGTGCCTTCCATCAGCCGGAGGTACCGTAATTTCTCGCCAAGCTTCATCAGTCAGCCTTATTACAAATCGCTATATTTATATTGCTTATTGCAATAACTGTCAAGAACTGGATCTGTTGTCAATTCAAGGACTTAGCGGTTGGTGGTTGGGAGTTAGCAGTTGGTTTCCGCGTGAAGACGGTCAGCCGATCGATGCAGAGGCGCGGATATAATCCCCTCCATTCATGCTGTCGTCATCGTTTACAGGGAGCGCCTCGGCGCAGCAGATCCATCCTGCGGATCAGCCTTCGTTTCCCGCGATCGAGGCGGCTTTTCACTTTGTTAGCGCGCAACCCTTGGCCGTGCTGGTCGCATCGGCGGTGGTGCTGATTCCCTGTTTTTGGCACCAGCATGTACAGGCGACCGATCTTGGCAGCCATGTTTACAACGCGTGGCTCGCGCAACTAATTCACCAGGGCGCAGCACCGGGACTGCACATCGTTCCGCAGAGCAGCAACGTGCTGTTCGACCTGATCCTCAGCTTCTTTTTCAACTTGGCTGGGCCGGTCGCAGCGGAGCGCATCGCCGTCTCGATTGCGGTGCTCATTTTCTTCTGGGGCGGATTTGCACTCTGCTCAGCAGCCTCGGAGCGCACGGCATGGGCCGTCACTCCCCTGCTCGCGATGATCGGCTACGGCTTCATGTTCAACATGGGATTCTTCAATCTCTACCTGTCGGTCGGATTGTCATTGTTCTTCCTGGCAATCGTGTGGCGCGGAAGGCGATTTGATTTTGTGCTGCTGGTACCGCTTTCCGCGTTGATCTGGATGGCGCACCTGCTCGGCACAGCGGGCGCACTCCTACTGGGTGCGTTTCTTTTGATTCTGCGCGTGCTGCCGTTGCGCGCACAACTGGTCGCGACTGCGTTGGCATTCGTCGCGTACTTCGGTGCGCGGCTTTACGTGCGGCATCACTTTTACATTCTGCCGCCGGAATCGGATGTGTACTGGATGCTTGGCGCCGATCAACTGGTGACGTACAACGCCGATTACTTATGGATCGGGCTTGCGGTTCTGATTGCGGCGACGGTAATCGTTGCCTTGGCTTTGCGTCGCGACGGACTTGAAATGGTTAGGAAGCGAGCGACATGGATTCAGGTTTATCTGCTCATGGCGATTGCTGTGTGGTGCGCTCCGGGCGGCATTCTGCATCCGACATTCGGACGAATGGGCTACATCCCCGACCGCGCTTCGCTCTACTCGGCCGTACTACTTTGCGTCTTGCTGGCTGCGCTGCGTCCGGCGAAGTGGCAGGGCCTAACGCTGGCGATAGTCGCGGTAGCATTTTTCGGGCTGCTTTATCGCGACAGCAGCAGATTGGATCGCACGGAAGTCAGCCTCGACGTTGCGGTTCTCGCGCTGCAGCCAGGCGATCGCGTAATCGCCAACCTATACCATCCGCCGCACTGGCGAATTGCCGACGAGCACCTGATCGATCGGGTATGCATTGGCCATTGTTATTCGTTCGCCAACTATGAAGCGTCGTCGCGGCAGTTTCGCATCAAAGCTGATCCCGGCAACCGGATCGTCACCGCCAGCACCACCGACTCGCGGGACATGGAACTCGGCCAATATATCGTGCGTCCCGAAGACCTACCGATCACCGAGATCTTTTCCTGCGGCCGAACACTGACGGAGATCTGCGTGCACCCCCTCAAAGCCGGCGAAGCCAACGGCCAAGCCTACTTCGAAACCCTACAACGGTTGGGCAAACGCTAGCCAGACCGTTTAAGTGCCTGATTCTGCCGAACGCTTTTCGCTTACCGATTAGCGTTTACCGATTACCATTTGTTCGTGACGCTCTCGGTCGTCATCATCACCTGCAACGAAGAAGCCAACCTGCCGCGCACGCTGGAAAGCGTGAAGTGGGCCGACGAGATTATCGTCGTCGATTCGGGATCGACGGACCGCACGGTGGAGATCGCAAAGTCATACGGCGCTAAGGTCTTCATTGAGCCTTGGAAGGGCTTTGCGGCCCAGAAGAATTCGGCGCTGGAGAAGGCGACAGGAGAAATGATTCTGAGCCTAGACGCCGACGAAGAACTGAGCCCCGAACTCCAAGAAGAGATCAGGAAGCTTCTAGACGGAACGCTGATATTCGATACTAAGAAAATAGGGAAGAGGCTCGAACAGGAAGTCAACCATCCCGATGCGCTCGCCGGGTTGCATGCGGCACGATCGCATTCCGACAATGTCAAGTTCTCTGGCTTCTGGATTGCCCGAAAGAACTTCTTCTTGCGCCGCTGGATTCGTTTTGGCGGCTTCTACCCTGATCGAAAACTCCGGCTTTTTCGCACAGGCCTTGCGCGTTTCGAAAATCGTGCCGTGCACGAAGATATAAAGCTGTCGCGTCGGGATTCAGAGCACGTTCACACAACCCTTGAACTCAGGTTTCCCATCATCCACCACGCCTATCCCACTCTCTCTTCTTACATCGAGCACATGAACCGCTATTCCTCGTTGGGCGCGCAGATGGCTGTCGAAAAAGGCGGGCGTGGGTTCAGCTTTATCGACATTGTTCTGCGGCCTGTCTTCACCTTTGTCTACAACTACTTTTTGCGTCTCGGCTTTCTCGACGGACGCGAGGGCCTGCTGCTGCATCTCTACCATTCGGCTTACGTCTCGTGGAAGTACGCGAAGGTGTGGGAGTTCACGCGGAGGAAATAGTTCACTCCCACATCTGCCAAAGGAAGGCAGATATGGGGCACCAATCCCACTCACCAGTTCATTACTCGACTGGAAACGGGTGGCCGGATACTGGATACTGAGAACGTGCCCCTCGGCATCTACATCTCGGTGCCCTTCTGCAAAACGAAGTGCTCATACTGCAACTTCGCCTCGGGCGTGTTCTCGAAGCAGGTGTTCAAGCGCTATGTGGATCGGGTGGTGGAAGATATTTCGCGATCCGCCGAGACGTCCCGGGAAGTCGGCGTGGAACTCGACCGCGAGGTCGATTCCATCTACCTCGGCGGAGGCACGCCGACCCTCCTCGAGCCCAGCCAACTAGAAGGTCTGTTCGCCGCAGTTCGGAAACAGTTTGAGGTTGCGGCAAACTCCGAAGTGACGGTCGAGTGCGCTCCGGGAACGCTCTCGCCGGATGTCATCGACACGCTGCTCGGGTGCGGTGTGAATCGAGTTTCGTTGGGCGTGCAGTCGTTTATCGATAAGGAGTCGTCGAGCGTCGCTCGGCTGCACACGCGTGCGACGACGCTGGAGGAAATCGAACGTCTGCGCTCCTCCGGCATCGACAACATCAATATCGACCTTATTGCGGGGCTTCCCCATCAGACAGAAGAATCCTGGAAGGACTCGCTATCACAACTGATTGACACTGGAGTTCCGCATGCCAGCGTCTATATGCTGGAAGTGGACGAGGATTCGCGGCTGGGGCGAGAACTCATTGCCGGCGGCACGAAGTACCACGCGCATTTTGTTCCAGACGAAGACTTCACCGCCGAACTCTACGAGCGCGCCTGCGAACGGCTTAACTCCGCCGGGATCGAGCAGTACGAGATTTCAAACTTCGCCCGGCTGGGGTGCGAGTCCAGGCACAACCTGAAGTACTGGACGCGCCAGCCGTACCTTGGTTTCGGCGTTGACGCGCACTCGCTGTTGCCTATTCCCAGACCTTCCAACAACGGGCAAGTGTGGAGCACCACGAATGTGGAGTCGGTTCGCTTCTCCACTTCCGACAATCTCGAGCAGTACGTCTCGGGCGCATCGCTGACCCGCACGCCGGTCACCGAGGATCAGGCCATCGAAGAAGCCTTCTTCCTGGGCCTGCGACTTACGAAGGGGGTCGATCTATTGGAACTCGCCGAGCGATATGGGACCGCCGCGTCGATCGCCTTCCGCGACGAATTCGCAGACATGGCCAATGCCGGGCTGGTCGAAGTCGATGAAGGACGGCTACGGCTCACTGATCGCGGACGGCTGCTCTCAAACGAGGTATTTGCCCGGCTGATCGGTCCAACTCACGCAGCCAAAGCCTAAGATCGCGCAGGCAGGAATGGCTGCGGCTACACTTTCTGCGCCCAAGTTCCTGTCCAGACCATCTAAAATAGTCACGCCGCATGCCCCACGAAGAAGAGGTACTCGGGAAAGCCTATGACAGTCGCCTGATGCGGCGGCTACTTGCCTACCTGCGCCCATATTGGGTGCAGGTGACGGTCGCGCTATCGTCGATTCTGCTGAAGTCGGTCGCGGATGTGGTCGGCCCACTACTCACGTTGGTGGCCATCGACCTCTACCTGGTGCGGTTCGGGGTCAATAATCCTGTTCATCGCGGTTCTGACTTCCTGCTGCAGAAGCTGCACGGGTCATTCGCCCGACTGTTCAGCCCCGATCCGCTGACCGGCATTGGCCAGATCTGTGCCGTGTATGCGGGGCTGCTGCTATTCAGCTTCATCCTGGAATTCCTGCAGACCTACTACATGCAGTGGGCGGGACAGAAGGTGATGTTCGACTTGCGCTCGCAGATCTTCCGTCACCTGCAGGCGATGCACGTCGGGTTCTACGACAAGAATCCAGTCGGGCGACTCGTGACGCGCACAACCACTGATGTCGATGCCCTGAACGAAATGTTCACCTCGGGCGTGGTGGCGATCTTCGAGGATGTGTTCGCGCTGTCGTTCATTATCGTGATCATGCTGGCCATCGATTGGCGACTGGCGCTGATCACGTTTGCCGTACTGCCGCTGATCATCTGGGCGACGACGATCTTCCGGCGCAGCGTCCGCGAAAGCTATCGCGGCACGCGAACGGCGATTGCGCGCATCAATGCTTACCTGCAAGAGCACG